>JAEIGA010004597.1_pt1 | contig 21337 bp, 23 predicted proteins | sample 9270691 | NCBI WGS metagenome assembly JAEIGA01 (sample SAMN17057246, study PRJNA624740) | gut metagenome | biome: biome; isolation source: fecal sample | host: Bos grunniens | place: China: Xizang | collected 2019 | reverse complement strand
GTCTGCAGATGTGCGTCCGCATCCTTGAGCTGGAAATCGAAGACGAATTTGCGGAACAGCTTTTTATCTTTATCTGCCGAGCAGAGGAAGACGAAAACGGGAATGTCGATTTCACAAATCCGTATCAGCACGAAATTGCGAATCCGAATTATGGTGTAACGATCAGACCTGCGGACATCCTGGCACAGTCGATGGAAGCGCAGAACGACCCACAGCAACGAAAGGATTTCCTCGCAAAATCGCTGAACATCTACACGCAGTCGATGCGGGCATATTTCAACATCAAGGAGTTCCAAAAATCCGACAGGGCGTATAATTGGACGCTGGATGAGCTGATGAAGCTGCCTGTCAAGTGGTACGGCGGCGCAGACCTGTCAAAGCTGCACGACCTTTCCGCAACGGCACTGTACGGCACATACAACGATGTTGATATCATCATACCGCATTGCTGGTTCCCGATCACGGCGGCGATACAGAAAGCCGATGAGGATAACATACCGCTGTTCGGGTGGCAGGATGACGGATGGCTTGACATGTCTAACGACGAAACCGTCAATCATGCGGATATCGTCAACTGGTTTGTCGGGCGCAGAAAAGCGGGATTCAAAATTGCGCAGGTCGGACATGACCGGAAATTCTGCCGAGAATATTTCCTCGGTATGAAAAAAGCCGGATTCAAAATCATCGATCAGCCGCAGTATTTTTACAAAAAGTCCGAGGGATTTAGATTTATAGAACAAATAGCGAAACAGGGAAAGCTATATTATTTTCATGCAGAACCGTTCGAGTACTGCGTGCAGAATGTCAGCGCAATTGAAAAAACTGACGATATGATCCAATATGAGAAAACACAGATAAACCATAGAATAGATATTTTCGATGCTGCTGTATTTGCAGCGGTCAGATATTTGGAAGATTTAGAAAATGAACGCACTGCCGAGAAATGGTGGAGCTGAGGAGGCTGACAATGTCAAAGAAAATAAAAAATGTACGAGTAAGTCGGCAGGCTCAGGCTGCCGGAGCAGTAGCAATATGGAACGGACTGGATGATATATGCTGCGAGGGATATACGCGTCTGGACCAATGCCCTGAGATAGTGACAGCAGTCAGCAAGATAGCACAGCTCATAGCATCAACAACTATTCACTTGATGGCAAATACGGAGCGCGGCGACGTGCGAGTTATCAATGAGCTATCGAGAAAGATAGACATCGAACCGAGTCCATATATGACTCGCAAATCATGGATGGAAGCTATCATTAACAATCTGCTGTTATACGGCAAAGGAAACAGCGTAGTTCTGCCGCATACAGAAAACGGCTATCTCGGCAGTTTAGAGGTAATACCTGCATATCAGGTCAGCTTTACTCCAGATCTTTTAAGCAACAGTTATAAAATCGGCATCAACGGAAAAGAGTTCAATCCTGACGAAGTGCTACATTTTGTCCACAACCCAGATCAATACTACCCGTGGAAGGGCAAGGGATTAACGGTCTATCTGAAAGACGTTGCAAACAATCTGAAACAGGGAACAAAGACTACAAATGCATTTATGCGTAGTCCTAAGCCCAGCATCATAGTCAAAGTTGACGGATTTACCCAGCAGTTTGCAAGTCAGGAAGGCAGAGCAAAATTAGCCAGTGAATACGTACAAGGCACAGAGGACGGCATACCGTGGATAATTCCTGCAAATCAATTCGAGGTCGAGCAGATAAAGCCGCTAAGTATAGCAGATTTAGCTATCAAAGATACTATGACGCTCGATAAGACGACTGTAGCAGCAATCCTGCAAGTACCGAAGTTTATACTCGGTATCGGTGAATTCAATCAGGCAGAATGGGAAAGCTTCATAAATACGACAGTCAGACCTATCATGATTGAGGCCCAGCAGGAAATGACAAAGAAGCTGATAATATCTCCGAAAATGTACCTTCGTTTCAATTGGTGGAGCTTAATGGGATGGAACATCAAGACTATATCCGATGTACTCCTCGCTGGCTCAGATCGCGGCTTCGTCACCGGTAACGAGTATAGAGATCGCATTGGCTTCGAGCCAAAGGACGGACTCGACGAGCTGAGAGTTTTAGAAAACTACATACCATACGACATGAGCGGAGCACAGAAAAAGCTCATACAGGACGGTGATTGATATGCCTAAAGCATCATGCAAATATGAAGGGCGCAGCGGCGATCATGTCACTTGCAGACTTACAAATGACTTATGCGGACACGTCAAATACTGTCAGGCAGAGCATAGATGGAAATTATTGGAGAGTGCAGTCAACTGCACACTTCCAAATAAATACAAGGAGGCTAAGAAATGAAAGAGCTTCAAATCCGAAGCAACAGCTTCGAGTTTACTACAAGGGAAGACGGAGATACACCTGTTATAGAGGGATATTTTTCCGTATTCAATACAACATACGACATGGGCTATGGAATGTCTGAGAGCGTAGCTCCCGGCGCGTTCACAAAGTCCATATCAAACGACGTGCGAGCACTGATAAACCATGATACTACCTTAGTGCTCGGAAGAACATCAGCTCACACTCTGGAGCTGCGCGAAGATAGTCACGGACTATGGGGAAAGATCGCTGTCAATCCGAAAGACAGTGATGCAATGAACCTATACGAACGTGTAAAGCGTGGCGACGTGAGCCAGTGCTCATTCGGGTTTAACATCGTTTCCGAGAATACCGACATTCGCGAAGACGGCTCTGTACATTGGACTATCACGGAAGCAGACCTGCACGAAGTTTCAGTATGTACCTTCCCGGCATATGAAGACACCGCAGTATCAGCAAGAGCTCATGACCTTGAAGAAATCAAGAAGCGAGCTGCTGAGAAATGGCGTTCCGAAATGTTAAATCGCTTGAAAGGAGCTAAAGAATAATGGCAATAAGAGCTTTAATGCTTCGCAAGAAGCTTGACGATGCAAGAAAGAAGCTTGACGAGCTCAGAGCGAAGGCAGCAGCACTCGCAACCCGTGAGGCTGAGCTGGAGCAGGCTATCTCCGAAGCATCAACAGATGAAGAGCAGCAGGCTGTCGAGGCAGCTGTTGCAGAATTTGAAAACGAAAAGGCAGAGAACGAGAAGGAAGTCGCAGATGTCGAAAAGCAGTGTGAGGACCTTGAGCGTGAACTGGCTGAAACAGAACAGAAAACAAATACTCCTCCTCCTGCACAGACAGAGGAAGGACGTGGAAAGGAGCTCCCAGTTATGGAGAATTCAGCAATCACAACAACAAGAGCGAGAGAGCTCTTCGGCAAAATGAGCCTTGAGCAGAGAGCAGCAATGTTCGAGAGCGAAGATGTAAAGAGCTTCAATGAAGAAATCAGAAGCTGCATCGCTGAGAAGCGTGCGCTTTCAAACGTAGGCATACTTATCCCGAAGGCATATCTCGGCATGATCCGCGAGAACATCGAGAGATATTCAAAGCTTTATAGACACGTATATGTAAGACCTCTCAACGGCGAGGGCAGAATGAGCATCATGGGTGCTATCCCAGAGGCTGTATGGACTGAGATGTGTGCAAACCTCAACGAGCTCGACCTCAGTTTCTCCGAGGTAGAAGTTGACGGCTACAAGGTAGGCGGATTTATTCCTGTTTGCAACGCAACCCTTGAGGACAGCGTTATTGACCTCGCAGCTGAGATTATCACAGCTATCGGTCAGGCAATCGGTAAGGCACTCGACAAGGCTATCCTTTACGGTAAGGGCATCAAGATGCCTCTCGGTATCGTAACACGTCTCTGTCAGACATCAGCTCCTCAGAACCTCCCAGCAACAGCAAGACCGTGGCAGGATCTCAGCACAACAAACGTGAAGGCACTCAACGCTTCGCTCGAAGGTCTCACACTCTACCGTCAGATCATGCTCGACAGTGCAGCTGCAAAGGGCAAGTACAGCAGAGGCGAGAAAGTATGGGTAATGAACGAGACAACATACACCAAGCTCAAGGCTGCAATGCTCAGCGTTAATGCTTCTGGTGCTCTCGTTTCTGGCATCAACGGCACTCTCCCTGTTATCGGCGGCATCGTTGAAGTTCTCGACTTCGTTCCTGATAACATCATTATCGGCGGTTACTTTGACCTCTATCTCCTCGCAGAGAGAGCAGGCACAAGAATAGGTCAGTCAGAGCACTATCGTTTCTTACAGGATCAGACAATCTTCAAAGGAACTGCAAGATATGACGGACTTCCAGTTATTGCAGAGGGCTTCGTAGCACTCGGACTCAACGGCACAACACCTACAGCTGATATGCTCTTTGCACCTGACGAGGCAAACAGCGACACACCAACACCTGTTACTGTATCAGTTCTTGAGCAGAGCGACAGCGTATACGGTGTATCAGTATCAGATCTCCAGAGCGCAGATACAATGCTCAGCGGTAACAACTTCTACGGTACTCTCAAGTACGTAGCAAGCGGCGAGCCTGCAACTACATGGGGCGCAGGTTACTTCCTCGCTATCGACTTCACAGGCATTGACCTCAGCGCAAATAAGGTCGAAGTAGGTCTCGTTCCTTCCGCAGGTGCTGGCTTCGTTGAAGTTCCTGCTGACGACCATAAGTCATACTTCAAGATCACAAACAAGGATGCTCAGGTGCTCAAGGTTACAACTACTAAGGACGGACAGACAGTATCTGAGATCTACACTCTCAGCGGTCTGACTCTTCAGGCTCCTGTCGTATGATGAAGTATAAAGTTAAAAAGTTCTTTATGGACGGTCAGGACGGCAATCGCAGCTACATCACGGGTGATATATATCCCCGTGATGGGCTGACTCCTTCGGATGAAAGAATAGCGGAGCTGGCAAGCACAAACAATAGGCTCGGCGAAATCCTGATAGAGCCTGTGCAGTCAACTGCACAAAAGAAGGAAGAGGAAAAGCCTGCCGAAGTCATAGAAGAACAGGAACCAAAGCCAAAGAAAAAGAAGAAATCAGAGTAAAGGAGTTGAAAAAGCATGACGGATGAACAGCTGCTGACAATGTTAAAAATCGACATCGGCTTCACATCTTCCGGAGCTACGAAGATAGACACTCGTCTCTCTCAGCTGCTGCAAGCTGCTGAAAAGTTTATCATCAGCGAAGGTGCAACGACATTAAACAAAAACAACATAGATGATGCACAGTTAATCGTCATGTATGCAGCGTGGCTATGGCGCAGGCGTGACACACAGGACGGTATGCCGCGTATGATCCGCTATGCTATCAACAACCGTGTTTTTGCTGAAAAGATGGTGAGTACATGAGAGATGTCATCGCTTATCTTATCGGCAAGACAGTGACGAAGAATGAGTACAAGCAGGAAATTGAAACCGAGTCCAGAACTGAGATAATGGCACTGTATGAGTCAGTATCACAAAGCGAATTCTACAAGGCAGGCGAAGCAGGATTAAAGCCTGAGTTTCGTCTGACAACAGCTATTATTGATTATAACGGCGAAAGAGAAGTCGAGCTGAACGGTGCAAGATATGGCATTTATCGCACGTATGAAGTTGATAAAGACTATATTGAGCTATACTGCGAGAGAAAGGGCGGAGTGCAATGAGCGCAGAGTTAGACGATGCATTAGCAGATGTTTTGACGAACTACGCGACAAATCTGCGCGAAGCTATCAACGCAGACACCGAGGCAGCAGCCCAGCGGCTGAAAAAGGCTATCTCAGCCGATGCTCCTGTTAAATCGGGCAAGCAGAAGAAAAGCTGGAGAATAGCTCGTGAGTACCTCGGAGGCATTGACTTGAAAACAGTTGTACACTCTACAGACTATCGAAAAGTGCATCTGCTGGAAAATGGACATTTAACGCGAAACGGCATGACACGAACTAAGCCGACGCACTACGTCAGCAGCAACGCTGAGAAGATAATAAAAGAGTACGAGGAAATCGTAGCAGAGACTATCAAGGTGGTGAAGTAAATGGTACATAGCGTACAAGAAGCAATCAGACGCATCGAAAGCATTATAGAACTAAATGATAAAATCGCATATGACCATTTTACAAAACCGCAAACTCTGCCTTTTGCTGTATATAAATTTGACTGTGACTCGGAAGGTGCAGACGACTTCAAAGGAGTTATCTGGAATGATTTTATAATCGAATTGTACTCAGATCCGCGAGACATCGCACTCGAACACAAAATTTTTATTGTATTCGATGATGTCGATATCAAATCATCGTGTGAATATATAGAGGCGGAGCGAATGTATCAGACTGCATTCCGCTTCCGCTTCCCCTATAAGCTAACCACAACTAAACCATAAGAAAGGAATGATACATAATGGCAGGAATGGCAGGAAAAGGCTATGCTGCACAGAATACCGATAGACTGAAAGCAATACCTCTCGGCAGCGGTAATGTGTATATGATCCCATACGTCGAAGGCTCTTCGATGCCTACAGATGCAACGTTCGAGCAGAATACAAACATGGTAGGACGCACGAAGAACGGTGCTACATTCAACTATTCTCAGAGCTTCTATACCGCTGTATCAGATGACGGCGTTGCTAAGAAGCGCAGACTCAACGAGGAAACAGCATCATTCAGCTGGGGTATCATGACATGGGTACCGGCTACAATCGCAAAGCTCCTCCGCACTGCAACAGCTTCTACAGCTTCCGAAGGTGACGATACAGTAGCAGTCCTTGAGGGCGGCGGTATTGGAAACCAGCAGCCAAAAAAGTTCTGGCTGCATTTCGTAGGAGGCGACGACATCGACGGCAAAATCACACTGACAGGCGTAGGTGAAAACATCGACGCTCTTTCAGCTGCATTTGCAAACGATAATGAAACTGTACTGACTCCGAATTTCGAGTTTGATCCATACGACGCAGCAGGACACCTGTATAAGTTCAAGATGGCAAATCAGCCAAACGTAACAACAGAGGCAGGCACTCCAAAGCTCACAGCTCTTTCAATTGGCTCTCTCGTATTAGATCCTACATTTGACGAAGATGTTAATGAGTATGCAACTGAGACAGAGAATAATTCTGATACAGTTACAGCTACAGCAGCATCAGGCACTGATATAGTTATCACAGTCAATGGTAACTCTATCACAAACGGCACAGCTCCTACATGGGAAACAGGCGACAATCTCGTATCTGTACAGATAGCAAGCGCAACAGGAATGAACACATACACAGTAACAGTCACCAAGTAGTCGTGACGTAAGGCGGACGGCTTCAAAAACCGTCCGCTTTTTCATAAAAAGGAGTACCGATGGAGACATTTGAATATATCTTTGAAAATGGAAAAAAAGTAAAGCTTCCGCCTCCTTCGGTGGATGCTTACTATAAAATATATCACGCTATCAGCGATAGCGAGAAAGTAGAAGGGCTCTGCGAGTGGCTTGCAGGCGGAAGTCCAGAAGCGCGAGCATACATACAACCTATTGACATGGCAAAGGCAGAGCTTTCTCTCAGCTCGTGGCTCAGAGATCTGAGACAACGTCCTGAGTACAAAGCACCATACTACAAGAGCGAAGAACAAACAGAGACACACTACAGCACAGTATATCACGAGTTGAAAGTAGTCAGTGACTATACACACGACAGTTTTACAGAACTGAAAAAAATAGACGTTCTGACGTTCTGGAGATACTACAGAGATGCAATTATCTACAATTGCAGTAAAACAGAAGCAGGAATAGAGTATCTCAGCAAAGCATACAATCAGGAACAGACAAAACCAGACAGAGCGGCAATAGCTGCTATTATGAATATGCAGCAGTAAAAGGAAGTGAGAATGTGGCTAAGACAAAAATAGGCGGAATAACAGTCGAAATCGGAGCCGATACCTCCGATCTGAGTAAAAAGCTGAAAGATGTCAATGCTGAAAGCAAGAAAACAACCAGCGAACTAAAAAGCATAGATGCAGCATTAAAGCAAGCACCGAATAGCGTGGAGCTCTGGAGACAGAAGCAGGAAGCCCTTGCGAAGAGCGTAGAGAACAGCAAGAAAAAGCTCGAAGCTCTCGTTTCTGAGCAAGAAAACCTCAAAAAAGGACTTGAAAACGGTACAGTCACCGAGGAAGCTTATAAAGCCTTCCAGCGTGAGATTGAGATAACCAAAGGACAGATCGAGTCAGCTGAGAAAGCACTGAAAGACTTCACTGAGAGTGAAAACAAGGCAGGAGCTGCGGCAAAGACTACAGGCTCAGACCTTGAAAAATCAGGAAAAGATGCTGAGAATTCATCAGAAGGCTATACAATGCTCAAGAACGCTGTTGCAAATCTTGCGACAGACGGATTTGAGAAGCTGATGAAGTCAGCTAAAGAAGCATGGCAAGAGATAGACGAAGGCTACGACACGATCATAACAAAGACAGGAGCTACAGGCAAACAGCTCGAAGAGCTTCAAAGCGTAGCTGATAATGTTTATAAGTCAATGCCTGTCGAAATGACAGACACCGCAGACGCTATCGGTGAGATCAATACTCGCTTGCAGCTGGAAGGAGAGGAGCTCGAAGCTCTGACAACCGACTTCCTCAAATACTCTACGATAAACGATACACAGGTAGCTTCAAGCGTGAGAAACGTCTCAGGCATCATGAAGGCTTTCCAAGAGGACACGAAGAACACAAGCAACGTCCTCGATGTACTTACAGACGTATCACAGCGAACTGGAAAAGAAGTAAGCAGCCTTGAGAGTGAGCTCCTCAGCAACGCAGCAACATTCAAGGAAATGGACCTTGATATCAGACAGTCTGCGGAGCTGTTAGGACAGTTCGAGGCTAACGGCATCGAAGCATCGACAGCACTCGCAGGACTGAAAAAAGCCCAGCAGAACGCTACAGCCGAAGGCAAGACAATGACAGAAGTCCTCGGCGACGTGATAGATAACATCAAAAACGCCGAGAACGAGACCGAGGCTCTCCAGATAGCAACTGACACCTTCGGAAAGAAGGGCGCGGCTGCTATGGCTCAAGCAGTCAGAGAACAGCGTTTCAGCCTTGACGATTTAAAGTCAGGCTATGAGGATATGCGTGATGTAGTCAGTGACACGTTCGAGGCTACGCAGGACGCTCCCGATAGAGCAAAGATAGCACTGAATAATCTGAAACTTGAACTTGCAAAGCTCGCGGAAGCAGTCCTCCCGAAGATCGAGAAGTTCGTCAAGGGTGGAGTTGAGAACCTCCCGAAGATTGAGAAAACTATCAAGAATAGTATTCCGCTGATTAAAGCAGTAGGCGCAGCCTATGCATCGTGGAAAATCGCAAGCACAGCAGCCGACGGAGTCAAAGCATTAAAGAACCTGACTACAGGAATGCAGAGCACCGAGAAAGCAGCTCAGGGGCTGACAGGTGCATTAAATTCGGGCACTCTCATTGCAGTATCTGCATTGGCTGCGGCAATAGGCGAAGTCATTATAGGTATGAAGAAAGCCCATGATGAATATGTACCTATGGCGGAGCGCATTGATAAAAAGGTCACAGCTGCATTTGAAGATCAGAAAAAAGCAATAGATGATGTCAATGATAGTTTAACCGATATAGACTCAGGCTTCAAAGATGCTGCAAACAGTGCAGACTATGAAGCAGAGAGAGCACAGGCACTATGGCAGGAGCTGAAAAGCCTTGCGGACCAAAGCGGCAAGGTAAAAGATGCCGATAAAAAGAGAGCTGAGTACATAGCAAATGAACTGAGCGAAGCTCTCGGCACTGAGATCACTCTCACCGGCAATCAGATCACGAACTATCAGAACCTCCAAAATGAGTTAGACAAAGTCATTGAAAAGAAAAAAGCATCTGCCTATCTCGATGCATACACTGCATCAGCTGGAGATATGGCAAAAAACAAGGCGACTGTAAAAAGTCAGTACCTTGACGCATATTCGCAAGAACAAGCAGCTCTATCGGAGTTCAACAAGCTTTCTCAGGAACGATACGGTAGAAAAATGACGACGGACGAGTTCCAAGCTCTTATGAGCTCCACTTACGGCGACAACGACGTATGGAATACCATTGATGCAAGAATGGCTGAGCTTGTGGGAACAGCCACAACAGCAGGCACAAACAGAGCAACTCTTGAAAAGCAATATGAAGAGATAGAGCAATGGTTTGACCGTCTTGAGGACGCAGAAAAGGCATTCTCTGAGGAAGAGTACAAAGAAGTTGAAAAAAGACTCTACGCTCAAAAGGACGCAGACTCTGAAAAGCTGAAAAGTGCAAAAGAATGGACTTCGGAAGCGGAGGAAGCATTCCAGAACAGCCTCCGAAAGATACAGGGTGCATTCAAGTTAGCAAAAGAAACAGATGCAAGACTGGCGCAGTCAGATGTAAATGAGCTTATAAAAATGCTGACCGATGCAGCTGATGCAGGTCTCGGAGCAGGCAAAAAGAGCGTCGGGGAGATATTCTCAGACGACATCAAACAAAATATACAGGATATGCTTGATGCAGGCTTTGATATCTCAGATTTGGCTAAATGGGCAAAGAACAGCGGTATAGATATCGCAGATGTATTCGATGAAAACTATACGAAAATAGTCCAGAAGCAGCTTGATGATGGCTATAGTATATATGATCTGCTACAATGGGGCGCGAACTCTGGCATAGACGTAGGCACTATATTTACCGAGGAATTCAAAAAGAAATATGAAGGACAGCTTAATCAAGGCTTTGATATAACAGGCTTTTCAGAATGGGCGGCTAAAAACGGCGCGGAGATAGGAAATGTATTCGGGGAGAACTTTAGAACCGCGTATACACAGTATCTCTATTCGGAAGAAGCCGGAAACGACCTTATAAATGAAAAGAGTATAAACAGTCAATCAGACTATGAGGCATTATATGGCAATGGTTTGAGGAGTATGAACTATCACGCAGCTGGCGGATTTATTCCCACAAACAGCACCGGCATAGTCGCCGAGGCAGGCCCTGAGTTGCTGGAAGTCATGAACGGCGGCGTAAGAGTCACAAACCTGACACCAAGCGGAGCAAATTCCGCTATCGGAGCAGGCAAGGGAACTACTATCAATAACTACTACAACAGCGTAAAGGCAGTAGTTGCAAGCAAATATGACGTTTACGAAATGGCGGAAGATCTGGACACTGCCGAACACAGAATAAATCAGGGAAAGGGGCGATAATATAACATGAGCAGCTTTATATTTAATGATGTAAATAGCGACGATCTCGGATTAATAATCACTCAACCAATAATCCGCCCTACATGGCAGCCGGAAGTTGAATTTACAGCTATTCCGGGCAGACCTCGTCAAAATCCATATACAAAAACATGGTATCCTAACCGTGAACTCGGGGTGCAGGCAGTAATTGCAGATGCATCTACATCAAGTGTCAGAGATATATACCAAGCTCTCAAAGGCTATGGAACATTGACTATATCTACGGCATCGGAAGAGATGCTCTATGCTTATGCTCGGCTTCCTGTGCCTGAAGCCAAAGCTCTCCTCATGGCGGAGCTGCCTATCATCTTCGAGTGTGAACCGTTTGCTTATGCTGTCGAGCCTAAGTCAAAAAGCATAATGGGAGATGCAGTCGAAGTCAATAATACAGGTACAGCTTTTGTTGATCCTCTTATTACGTTTATCGCTTCGCAGGCGACAACAACAGTAACTTGCAATAATGTTGATATGATAGTTAGTACACCTTCAGAGATAGTTGATGCAAATTATTCAAGCGATTATAGCATTACGCTTGATTGCGAAGGTGAACTTGCGTACTATACAAGGCCGAATGGTAACAAAGTGTCATGTACTCAGAATACAAAAGGACCTTTTGCAAGACTACACGATGGCAAGAACTACTTCACAGTACAGAATGTTCAGGCTGCTTCTATCGTCTATAGAGAGAGGTGGTATTGATGGCATACAGTGGCAGTGGCACAAAGGCTGACCCTTATATAGTTGATAACTGGGCCGATTTCCTGACGGTTGAAAATTTGCGGTATGATACCTACATCAAATGGGCAGACAAAGATAATCCAGATGATAAAGTAGTCCCCCCAGTAACTGTTAATACCAGAACAGACTGGAAAGCAGCAGAGGTTGATTTTAATGGCTGGACATTTGAACAGATATATATTGATGCTTCATATCCAACGGTACGTCTGATATATATGTTGGCATTTGCTGATACAAAGATATATAACTGGCATATTATAAATCTTATTTTTAAAGATTGTCAAGTCAACTTTATAGACAATTTGACGGATATGTATAACTGTTATTTTGACAACGTTATATGTGAACCGCAGTCAAGTACATCTGCATATTGGACTTATCAAGGATTGGGCAATGAAATTTTTAGATATTGCAATTTCCGTTATTCGGTAATTAACACGTATACAGAAGAATGCAATATGGTAATACCAAGCGGACAGTATTACAACTCTGAAGTATATGTGCATTACAAATATACTGGAACTACAGCCATAAAGTCACGCAACAGTATTTTTATCAACGAAATAGGCTTGCATAATAGCTATATGGGCGGTGTTATTGATGTTTCTAACGGCTCTGGCAGCTTTGCTATAACAGATCCACACAGAGATGTAACACACGGCTACCAATACCCTTCTGGTATGCGTTTTGAAAATTCAATCATAAACATTGAATATAAAGTAAGTGAAAACTGCACTATATCAGCATATAACAGCAATACTACCTTTTACGAATTACCAGGAAATATAAAAACTTACTATGTCACTAACAACGGTAACAACCAAGGTGGACTTACTTCAATACCATCATCTATACGCTGCACAAAGGATGATATCAGAAACCCCGACACACTCTCAACTGATGATTTTCCATTTATAAGTGATGATGAAGTAAGATATCCTCAGTATGGTGGAAAGTCTCCAAATTTGGTTTATGGCGGCATAGACACGAAAATGTATAACCCCGGTACAGGTGAGTATATGCCAAACGTGCAAGGCTGGATTTCAAGCGTAAATCTGATTGAAGTTTCACCAGATACAGAGTATACATTCAGCACAAGATATATGCCGAAGGAAAGCATAGGCTTATTCACTTATGAGTATGATGCTAATAATAATTTTATCATTGCGCAGGCTACAACGACTTCGGCAACTCTTACTTGCAGAACATGGACAACAGGCTCGACAACAAAGTATGTACGATGCAGCATAACAGGCTTGGAAGGCATGGGGGTATCAGATTTTGGCGACTTCAACCTGAATCTGGGCGGTGAGCAGCTCCCATATTCGCCGTATGGTGACAGAACTGACGAAGACTGGCGATGGAGACAAACTGTATACATTAATGATGGAGTTCCTTTTCTGCCTTTTTGGTTTTATCCGATTTATGAGCCACCTGTAATTTATCCAATAGAGCGAGCTGAAAGAATAAGTGTATATGATATCTCAGAGCCGCAGTCAGGCTTCGATCATAACGGAGTAGCTGTACTGTGTCCTTCCGAGGTTATCTCTACAAAGGAAGATAAAGGCAGATGGGATATTGAGATAGTACATCCAATAGATCAGTGGGGAAAGTGGACTTATATTATCGGTCAGAATGTAGTCAAAGTCAATGGTCAGCTCTTCCGTATAGATGAAGTAGAAACCTATCTTGATGCAGATGCTGAGTATGTAACAGCTCATGCAAAGCATATCTCCTATGATATGTCAGATGTCTGGATAAATGAAGCAAACTTTACAGCTAATGGTGGCACTAACTATTATATCAAGCTATACGCTTCCAGAGTTAAAGACTTCCCAAATCAACAGCACGTAGTCGGTGAGTACGTATTCAATGTTACATCGGATATCACAGGTACTATGGAGTGTGCTATCGAAGACCAGAACCTGACTGAGGCACTCTTTGGAGCTGATAACAGCTTTATCAATAGATACGGCGGCGAGCTCTACAGAGATAACTTCAATATGACAATCAATCAGCACCTTGAGGGAGCTGATAACGCATTCTCTATCCGTTACGGTCAGGACCTCACAAAAATAAGCTTTAAGATTGACTTCTCGCAGTGGATAACAAATCTGATTTGTGTTGATAATTTCGGCAGTTTAGTCGGTGTATGGTATGATACATCAGGCGACTGGATGGTACATCATCATAAAACAAAAAGAGTGCATTTTACATATGCGGAATTAGTTGATCCTGACTATGCAATCGAGAGACTTGATAAGGATACCATGAACTTATGGGCTCAGGTTAGTACTCCTATCATTTCGATAGAAATAAAAGTTGCAGCTATCAAGAACGATCCCAAATACAAGGACTTCCTTAACTTGCAAAACTTTGACGTTGGTTACAGCGGTCAAATTTATGTCGAGCATCTCGGTATAGATGTCTCGATGAAGATAGTCAGCATACGCAGGAACGAGCTTACAGGCGAGGCGATAAGTATCACACTTGGTAATAGTCGAGGCTCGCTTATACGTCAGACAGTGCTCTCTCAGACGATAGTTCCAAACGGCAGCATCGAAGCAAAACAGGAAGCTGCTATCGCACAGGTGCAACAGGAGCTATTCGATACAAATACAACTATCATGGCGCAGAGCATAGGCAATATGCAAGACTATGCAATATCTGACATTGAGAAGCGCAGTATAGCGCAACTGGAGGGATTAATTTGAACACCTATACACCGTATTATAATTTAGGCAAACAAGAGGATTTGACCGACAAGTTCGATATGTCAGTTATAACAGACAATGCCGATAAGATCGACACTGCACTGCATGGACTGGCTGAGGACATTACAGCGGTAACACCGTCAACAGCTACAGCAACTATAACAACAGCCAGCCTCGCGGTGTTCTACGAGGGAACGATCGCAGGCGAACTGGACACCGATATCACAGGCGGCGCAGCTGCAATGGGCGGAGTTGTAAGAGCATATAAGTACAGCGATACGGATGCTATACAGATAGCAGAAGCAATCGACGGTACACGAGTAACACGTTATTATACCAGCTCGGCGTGGTCGAACTGGGCATAAAAAGGAGGATATAAAAAATGAGTGATAACATTAACGGCTTCCCGGTACCGGAAAAGCCAGAGACAAGAGAAGAGCAGTACCTGTCAGCAATTGCACAGGTAACACCTGCAACGCAGATCCCTCCAAAGCCGCTGACAAGAGTCGAGGCATATCTGAATAAGATAGTTGAGAACGGAACAGGCGGCGGAGGCGGCGGCACTACAAACTATAACGCTCTCGAAAACAAGCCGCAGATCAATAGCCATGAGCTCAGCGGCAACAAGTCAAGCTCTGATTTAGGGTTGCAGGCAGCTCTCACAGAGGCGCAGCTCGCAGCGGTCAACAGTGGTATCGACAGCACTAAAGTGCAGCAGATATCAACGAATGAAACCAATATTTTATCCGAACAGGCTAAGACCACAGGCATGACTGAGGGCGGCTCAAACTATATTACAGTAGGCGGCATACGTGTCTATGTCTCAGCAACAGCCCCAACAGGAGCAAGAACAGGCGATTTGTGGATTGGTGGGTGATTGAATGGCTGACAGCAAAAAATACAACGGCAGCACATGGGAACATAGTCTCCGCAAACTCGGCACAGCCACCGACACCCTCACAACACTCCCTGCCGAAGTCATAGCAGACGGACAGAGCGCAACTGTTGGCTTAGTGGGAAATATGCAGCAGACAGGCACGCCAACCCCCACAACCCCGATACAGCCGCAGGAGTGCGGTGATTTAGAAACAGCAGGCACACACGCAGGACAATATAAAATCCCACTTTCATCAGCATCTACCACAACCCCTGTATATTTGGGTGAGGTGGAGAGTACAAGGCGGATTAAGAAGGTGGTGCTGACGGGCAATGAAGTGTTCAGCAAGAACGCCGATGACATTACTGATTATAATTATTGGCTTCCAATCTCAGACAATGGTGTAACACAAAGAGTTATATGTACTCATGTTGGTTATATAGCTGGTATACCTTCTGGCGGCACAATAGGAGTGACAACCAGAATTAATACTCACATTATGTATATCAATTTCGGTGCTGACATAATGAACGCACAGCAAAGCGGCAACACTAAGGAAGGTTTGAAAGAATACCTCGCAGCCCAGTACTCCGCAGGTACGCCAGTCTGTGTCTGGTACGTCTTAGCCACACCACAGACCGCAGTTGTAAACGAGCCAATACGAAAGATTGGTGATTATGCTGATATAGTAAGCGGTATTAGTATTCCAACGATAACAGGAGCAGACAGCTTTGATGTTCTCACTACGCTCAAACCGTCTGAGGTTGAGCTGACTTATACAGGCTGGCATGATGCGAGTGCCAAAGAGTGGGACGGCTCAGAGTGGCAGTAAACCAATAAAATTATATTTTCAATCAAAACTGAAAGGAGCTGAGAGTGTGCAATACGTCATTATGATGACAATAGTGTTCTGGCTTGCGGTAGCAGATTTCATAACTGGACTTATAAAAGCATACATAACAGGGACACTAAACAGCACGAAGATGCGCAAAGGCGGTCTCAATAAGATCGGTGAGCTCATCGTCATGACTACAGGCTGCGGTCTGGAAGCAGGCATTAAAGCTCTCGGCAAGTATTACAAATCATCACCAGAACTCGCTCATCTTACAGGAACAGTCACAGCTATACTTGTCTTTAGCTATATTGTCTTAATGGAAACTATATCCATTCTCGAAAACTTCGCCGAGATCAATCCTGACTCGGCAGGATGGATAACAAAGCTGATAAAACGGCTAAGGAATAACAACGACAAGGAGGATAAATCATGAGTGTAATGAATTCACCTTACTGCGGCAAGTTCCGTATTTCTCAGACGTTCAAGGGAGCAGCTCACGACGGCCTCGATCTGGTAGGCATCGACTCGAAAGAGATTCACGCAACCGCGAACGGCAAAGTAGTCTTCGCAGGTTGGGAGAATGCTAAGAACGAAAAGCAGGGCTTTGGTAAGTACGTGGTCATTCTCGCAGACGGTAAGTATTATCACTACGGACATCTTTCTGAGATCAAGTGCAAATACGGCGATCAGGTCAAGATGACTCAGGTCATAGGCATCGAAGGCAGCACAGGAAACAGTACAGGCAGCCATTGCCATTATTGCGTGCGCACAAGCATGAACCCCGGCACCTTCCTCGACATCAATTCAATATCAGGTATACCAAACGTTCAGGGCGGTATCTATGACGACGGTTGGCGTCCAGGACAGCAGGCAGCTGTTAAGAAGACTGTCAAGGTGATTGTCGAGTATGACGACCACCAGTTCAGCGGACTTCTGGAAGAGATCTGAGCAAGTTGCAGGCAAGTTAGAAATAATACTAAACTTGCGAATAAGTAAACTCTGATATTAGAAACTTGCTTTTTCAGCAAGTTAATTACAACTAATTACAACTAATTGCAACCATTCACACTCTATTCACACTATAGTGTGATAAACGTGCGTTAAAAAGAAATCCCCGAGGCTTTTGCTTCGGGGATTTATTCGTTTATATCATTAATGTACTAACGAATAGGCACATCAATGATATATATGATGATTATAACAACTCGATATCGAGTGTAAAAGGTACTTGATGCCATTTATCGCGGATAGGAGTGTTACGGTGATATATGATATCTTTGATAACAGCTCGGAGCAGGTTGTTTTTATCTTCTGCACTTGCAGCATCGTTCTGGAGGATAGCAATAGCATCCTTGACGGCGATCATCTTCTGCTGATAATCTATCTCTGTATTCTCCTGCGCTTCCGATGCTGCAATAGCTTCCTGTAGCTCCTCGCGTCGCTGCGATAACGCAGCATTACGTTTGACAAATACCTCAGACGTATAGACACCGCTCTCCAGAAATTCATATAAACGCTCCTGTTGCGTTTCAAGCGCATTCAGCTCTTTTTGCAGCGCGGCAGTGATAGCTTTCTGAGCATTGCTTGACTTCTCAGGCTCTGCCGATAGTTCCTTCAGATCCTCGACAAGACTATGCAACGCTCGCAGCACTTCCTCTTCAACTTCGTGATAAGTCGCGGACCTATTACCGCAGCGCATCTGATAAGCGCAGTGCAGACGCGGTGAGCTTCTCCTCTCTTCCTGATAAATCATCGGTCTACCACATTCACAGTGCATTATGCCTGCAAACGGATTTTTTAAACCAGATTTAGCTTTTACCTTCGGCAGCGAGCCGAAGCGAGCAAGGGAAGCATTGAACACGTCCTCGGATATAACAGCCTCATGCTTACCGTCAACGAGCATCCAGTCCTCTCTCTTTGACTTCGGGCGCGAAGAGACAAGCTCTCCATTTTCATATTTTTTGATAGTCTTTCTCCAGTTCCAGCGTATCTTTCCTGCATATACTGGATTTTTAAGCATATCCCTGATAGATGCATTGCTCCATATCTCAGACTTCCGCGGCTTGATGTGTAAAGCGTTGAGCCTATTTGCTATCGTAGTAGTTCCGATGCCTTCCTGCGTCCATAATTCAAATATCAGGCGGACAGTATCAGCTTCGGAGTTTGGTACAAGAGTGAAGCTCTTCCCGATTTTTATTTTATCATAGCCAAAAGGAGCGACAGAGCCGATATAATTCCCTTCGCTGACAGAAGCTATCCTGCCGCGGTTCATTATCTCCTTGACGTACTCCAGATAATCATTACCTCGCATCAGTTCCATTTCAAAAAACTTACGGTCGAATTTATCTGACAAGTCGTAAGTCTTTGACGGCGTTATGATTAGCGTCTCGGTGTATCTAAAAGCGCGGATAATAGTTCCACAGTCAGACAGATCACCACGGCTCAGACGCTGCGGCTCAATGACAAGCACTCCTGTGATATCTTCGGACTGGATGCGGTCAAGCACTTTTATGATCTCAGGGCGGTCCTGTATCGTTTCACCTGATACGACTTCCCGATAGATATACTCTTCCGGGATAGCTCCTCCGAGCTTCGCGGCTGCATAGTCCTGTATCATCTTATAGTGCTTTGCAAGAACGTCCTCGACGGTCTCATGCTCTCCGTCAGCTCTGGATTTACGTAGATAAACCAGATATTTTGACATTGCAATCATCTCCTATGAATATCCCCTGCATAGTGCAGGGGAAGTTTTTTAATAGAAAACTATACTATCAATCATTTTTAAAATATAATCTTCATAATCAGCATAAAAAGTAAATGAACCCCAAAGCTTCTCAGAGTGGAATTCTATACCTTCAAACTGTGAATTATCTTTAGTAATAATATAAGCTTGACCGTTTTTAACAAAAGTATCAAAAGAGGCATCTTCTGAATGTTCGTCCGATTTCCATTTTTGAATAAGATCACTTTGAGTATATTTTTTGTTAAATTCTGTATATGACAAATTGAAAAAAATAGGTGATGCTCCATTTCTATCCCAAGTTACTGATATATAGTTCCCGTCTATATTTTCAGTAATATTCCAATTAGAATTAACGCCTATTTTAAAATAATCACATTCCCATGAAGAGTTAATGGTAGTATAGTCTGTTTTATCAGCAGCCTCTTTCTTTGTGCAAGATGAAAATAGCATAATAAAGCATAAAGAGAATGAAAGCGTCTTTTTCATAAAAACATCCCCCTGAAATATTAATTGATAGTCTTTAAAATAGTTTTTACAACTCCAATGATTGATAATTCGTCACTATTATTTGGGAATTCTAAAGTATCATATTCTGAATTGATTGGCTCTAATGATATTGATTTGTCGCCCTTGTAGGCTCTTCTGATATATATTCCTTTTTTACCTTTAATGCTTACAGCGATTATATCTCCATTACGGAAATGTCTTTGCTTGTGGATAGTCAAAATGTCTTTGTCATCAATTTTAGGAGCCATCGAGTCACCTGATACTTTTACAGCGATTGACTCGTGTGCGTCCTGATGCGTTGCAAAAAGAGCTGGGTATTGATCCTCGGGCTCGTTATTGACGAACTGTTCTACAGTACTGAATAATGGAATTACGGATAAGGTAAAGCCTCTTATTGTTCTAAGATCCTCATACGGCTCCGCAACTTTATAATTACCAAGAAGTTCGTCGGATGATACATCAAGAGCTTGACACACTTTGAGAATAAGTGAAGAGCCCATGTTGCGATCACCAGTTTCATATGATGAATATGTACGGCGATTAATTCCAAGCTTATCAGCCATTTCTTGTTGTGATAAGCCCATCTTTTTTCGGATATTCCTTAATTTACTATAATCAATTGCCATGTACTATTCCTCCCTTCATGGCTCATTGTAACACAAAATGTGCCAATTGTCAAGAGGGGTATTAAAAATTTATAAGTTTTCAACACAGTTGTATATATCTACCAAAAAAAAAAAAAAAACGGTGGAATTTTGTTGTAAAAAACGAATTTACAGAAAGTACGGATTGTGCTATAATAATCTCACGGTACAAAAAGTACCACATAAGGAGGTATTGAACATGGCACCTATATTTTGCAACATAAGAGCCGAAAACGCACGAAGGGGGTGGACGTTATTAAGCTTCTGCCAGAAGATTGGTATCGGAAGACGCACTTACTATAATTGGGTTGATAAAGACGATATACCATCGCAGTATATACCTAAAATAGCAGGTCTATTTGATATGACAACGGATGATCTAATTGGATTCACCGTAAAAAAGACAATATGAGCCTATATTTATGAGATCTGAAAGCATGGGCGTGATTTGCCTCGCTCATGCTTATGCCTTTTAGGCTATTTTTTATACTGTAAAATGGTACGCAGAGTACCAAGATGTAGAGGTAGTGCCGAAATGAAAGTAATTAGAGGGAAATGCATATTATTAAATAGAGGTGATAGCATGAAGAACGATATGAGGAAATGGCAGGAAGCCGAGACCGAGAGCGAGCGAATAGTGAGCTATGAAACAGAAAGAGCACATATAAGAGTACATATTCCGAAGCGAACACCGGCACAACAGGAAGCATACGAGAAGAATGTCAAAGCAGCTCTGCGGCGTTTCTATAATGCTGTCACATCAAAAGGCTATGACTGGGATAAGCTTGTAGCCGAAAGTAACTTGTGCAGTTGAATGCACAGAAAGGAATACCGAAAATGAGCAAAGCAAAGATACCAAGCGAAGAGGAGTATGAGATAGTATCTCATATCCGTGACGCTAAGGACAAGCGAAAGCAGTTACAGATTGAGGCTGACCTGCACTGCATATCAGTGACGCAAGTCAAAGCAATTCTCAAAGAGCATGGCTTTAATTTGCGTCAGCTTAACGGTGCAAACCTGATGAAGAAAGCAGAACCGAAAGAGGGCATACCCGTGGGCATCGGCGACGATAACAAGGGCGAAGCGTGGACTCCTGCCGTTGATGAAAAATCGGAGCAGGTCGGGACGGAAGCGGAGCAGGCAAAG
>JAEIGA010004596.1_pt1 | contig 21338 bp, 18 predicted proteins | sample 9270691 | NCBI WGS metagenome assembly JAEIGA01 (sample SAMN17057246, study PRJNA624740) | gut metagenome | biome: biome; isolation source: fecal sample | host: Bos grunniens | place: China: Xizang | collected 2019 | reverse complement strand
GAGTGCGAACTCCTTTCGTTAGGTTTATCAATTATATTACATTTATCTGCAATTTTAAAGTAAAGTAACTCTGCAACTAATAAAGTCACAAAGATGACTCCTAAAGTAATAATTGTATTCATAGTCTAAAAGATATAATGCTATAGTCTAAATCTATATTGAAGCAGTAGTACAAAGTTCTTAAAACTCCCCTATATACAAACCCATCACCTCATTAATTAGTTCTCTTATATCTCTGCGCAGGATGATTGGGGAGAGGAAATTCTCTTTGTAAAAGTCCCATACTCACCATTTTTTGAATAACACTTCCTTTAAGGTATTGTGAACTTCGATTTATCTCACGAGCAATTTCCTCTAAAGATTTCCAATTGTGGGTACACTCAATAATCATATCAAATAATTCCTGCTGAGTACATTTCTTTTTTATCTTTTTAGTGCTTTTAGAGCTAGTAAGGTTTGAATCTGAGCTAGTAAGGTTTGAATCTGAGCTAGTAAGGTTTGAATCTAAGCTAGTAAGGTTTGAATCTGAACTAGTAAGGTTTTGTCCCGTATTCAAATGATAAGTCGTTCCTCTTCCAACACCATCTGAGATAAGAAATCTATCGACACAAAGTTCTTTCAACATTTTTGTTATATCATATTTATGGAGATTCAGTGTATACCTCAAACGTTCGTTTGAAACGACCCCTTCTGTTATCGCAAATGCCAATGTTAAAACTTTGTTATGCTCCAAAAGAAGGACTTGCTCTCCAAAAATATTAATAAGTGCATCTTTAACCTTATCATCTAATATTGAAATAAGCGGCAATGTCAACACCACCTTATCCGGCCTATTCTTTTCTTCAAGATTGGGAGAATTCCAATTAGCGTCTTTCCAACCAGATATGATTATATCTGCACCACTACCTGCCTTTTCTGCTTTACCAAGCATCATAAACATTTTTTGTAATGACAAATTACGACATACGCTATCTCCACCTTCATAGAATTGTTGTTTCGACACCAATAAACAACCTGGATTTGAGAAAATCAATTCACTCTTGCTCCTCGTTATTACCGTAGACGCATTTACCGAATAATCAGCATGAACCAATGTGTTTATCAATGCTTCTCTGACTGCTACATGTGCCAATGTCTCATCCCTTCTTGCATCACCTTCTAACTTAAATGGTACAGGTAACATTTCCTGTAATTTAGGAAGAACGCGTTTATAGAATTGGAATAGATTCGCCTCCCATGTGCCGTCAGGATAAATTCGATCCAACCATCGTGTTGTGAAAGTGTTTTCGCCTAATTCTCTATAATCTAAGAAAAAATTTGGTGCACATACTTCATCTGTAATAGCATCAGTTTTTCCAAACATAAGCAAACCTGCTAACGTAAAGCCCTCTTTTCCCGTTTGTCTATCAACTTTATAACCACCTAGTTTTTTTAGCAAAGAAATATCGTCTAGCGCCAACCAAGCATGTCCAGGTTTAGCCAAATCAAACAATCTTCTATATTGGTCTAGCGATGCTTTATCAATGTCATCAAATGTATAGTTGTCTAATATACGAGAATCTGCAGATACTAAAACGTTGGCATCAGCATACATGCGTCTAACCTCTTGTTCAGTGCACTTAAAGTCCCCTTCATGGTTACGTTTATAGGTGCCATTGTATGGATTTGGTGTATGATAGATGGGACGTTGTTCTCTTGATGCTCGAGGTATATAAAACAAAAGAACTTTATGCCCATCTAGTTCTCCATCCACCACATCGTCGTTGCTCAACAAATTCAGATTGACAATATCTCTATTATTTACCCCACTCCAAAATTCCTTTTTGTACTTATCAATCAATTCGTCAGTCAAAGAATCCACATAGAACTCTCCCTTCTTCTCTTTTATACCAAGAACAATAGTTCCACCATTGGTATTAGCAAAAGAAGAATAAGTTTCCCAGAACGCTTTAGGAAATCCACCTGCAGCAGATTTAAATTCAATCTCTGCAGATTCCTTCTGTTCCATCAACTCTTCAACAAACGATGATATGTCTAAATAATCATATTTCTTCATGTGCAAAAAATAGTATTTATCCTTGAAGTACCCTCATATCCCTCACAGTTCAACCTCTTTCCTAAAAAAATGTGCCCACATCGCATTAAAAAGGAATGAATGCATAGAGCAATATCCATATTTTCTAAATCGTTTGGCGTTAGCAACAATTTCAAAAAATAAATCCACGCGTCGTTTAAACCAGTTCTTTTTCTGTGCTTTCGCCTTTTGAGTGATTAACTCTTCAAATATTTTTTGTTCACAGATGTGTAAATCACTATACGATTTCTTACTTTCTACAACATCAGTGATCGTATTTAGCAATGTTAAGAAACGATCAAAACCAAATTGCTGACTTCTTTTATTAAATTCACTCCTATCAAAATCTTGATTCCTTAGTACAACCCAGTCTACAATGTGTTTGAAAGAAATGTGCCCATTTAGAAAATCTCCTAGGGCATGTTCTATGTACAACATTACAATAAACATCAACGGAGGGTTCACCAGTTTAGAACCTTCAAAATACTCTTTTTCTTGTGAAAGAAGTTCTCTAAGGTATAGCTCAAAGTTATAAAGATTCTTGTTCCCTCTAACAGGAGTGATGTATCTATGAAACTCCACATAAACCCCATCCACTTCAAACTCAGTTTCCTTGTAGACTTCGTATTCTAAGTCTATTCCCTTTAGTTCAAGCAGAGTACAGGCTTCCTTCCAACCAGATAAAGTAAATAAATCCAAATCACAACTAAATCTTGATTCAGGATTTGGGTAATACTGTGCAATGGAACTCCCTTTCAATACGATGGTTTCAACTCCTAAAGTCTCCCATAATTGTGCCAACTTAATTGCCACCTTTTGATGCTTAGCATAATTACGTTTGTAATACTCCGCTTGAGCATACAGATGCATTATCACCGCTTTGTCAGGATATTGCGATTTGGGTAGTTTCTCAATTGCTGCGAATACAATGCCAGCTAAAGCATGCTTACATGCAAAAATTTTAACATTCTCCCATTGTATTGCTGTCGGAACGAACGACAATTCATTTCGCTTACCCAAAGCGATTTGTATGAGTTCTATTACAAGAAATATTGCTTCCAAATTATATTAGATCTTATAGTTGCTCAAAACATCTAATGGTTCCCAATCTAGCTCCCTTCTTGCTTTATCATTTGAGAAAGTAAGAGATTCTGTCATCTTCGTAAGTTTATAACTATTTATTGGTGCTTTCTTTCCCAATAAATCTCCAACCTTCGCCATACACCATGCCACCCAGTAGGGGATGGACATGGGTGAACGTTTTCCAAGTTGTTTAGCGATAGAATCAGAAAGCATACCAAAAGAAGGCTGTCTTGTATCACACACGTTATACACACCACCTTTTTTGACTAATTGGGGTAAAATGTGAGCAATGTCTTCTGCCATTAAAATGCTTTTAGTCACCTTACCTTTTGCAATGTTCATATAGAAACCCTTTTTCACTCCATTTACCATTGCTCCGAGATTTCCTGGTGCATTCTTTCCAGCCAACAACGACGGACGTAAAATACCCAATACGACATTATGCTTTTTGCACCAATCTGTTAAGAACTCTTCTGCCATAATTTTACTTTTAGCATACGGAGTCTCTCCATTCAAAGAATGCTCTTCTGTAATGAGTTCTCCTTTTTCACAACCATATACAGCTACAGTGCTGATGAACACAAGTGATTTTGGCACTCCCACTTTTTCTAGAGCTTTGCACAAGTTCACTGTCCCATGATAATTCACATCATAAAATGCTTGGATTTCCTCTTCTGATTTAGGCACCATGTGTGCTTTACCGCATGCATGAAGTACTATATCGTAGTATTTATCTAATTTAGGCTCTTCCTTTGCCAAATTTGCATTTAATTTATCCTCGGGAGTAATACCACAAGTGGTTACCTCATATTGTTTCTCTAATATAGGCATAATATTTTTCCCAAGGAAACCTGTCCCTCCTGTGAAAAGTATTTTGTTCATTATTGTTCAAATAACTTAGTTAAACAATCTTCTGTAGCATTGCCTCCATAATGCAACAACTTATCTTTAAGCATCACCTTTGTTTTATTACATTCTTCTAAATAATCCATGGATTTGATAAAATCCAAAACTTCGTCTTCTGTTTTTAATATTCCACTAGGCATTTCCTTGGTGTAGTCCATATATATTCCCCTGGCAGACCGATATTGCTCATAGTCATATGCAAAACAAAGAATAGGACGTTCTAATATTGCATAGTCAACGATTGAAGCCGAATAGTCAGAAATCAAAATGTCTGCAATTTTAAACAAATCATTGACATTGGGATACGAGGAAAAATCACGCAACACATCGTTAAATTCTAGTCCAAGCAATTTGTTTGTGTAAGCATGCATTCTAAACAACACAATGTAGTCCTTCTGTAATTCATTCTCCCATTTCTTAGCTTCAATAGGTGGTTTTATTGAACACGTTTTTCCGTTATCGGTACTATCTCTCCAAGTCGGTGCATACAAAATTACTTTTTTGTCATTGGGAATATTCAGTCGTTTCTTGATTTCAGCAATTTCTTTTTCTGTTGTTTTATATAACTCATCATTTCGTGGAAGTCCAGTTCCGATCATCGCTGAATCTTTTGTGCGAAAGGCTCTTTTGTAAATATCTCTTTCATATTCGCTTGCGTAACAAAAGAAGTCCATGCTACTAAAATCATAATCCTTTCTACCACCAGCATCATTACCTACATGTTTGAGAGGAGTACCATGCCATGTGTTGAGATAGCGACACCCCTTTTTCTTATAGTGCAAACTTCTTTCAATATTAACACATGCAATCCAATATTTTGCTTTTAATGTTATGATAAAATATTTCAAGGTATCTGTTTTTACCTTAGTTGGATTACCTGGAATATCAACATTTTCAGGATCCTCTAATGCCCAAACACATTTATATTGTCCATACTTTTGGGGATTGTTCAACATGTATTCATATATAGTTCGTGGGCTATCATTATATTTTCTAGTGTGTCCACTAAAAATAATCATTTTATCATCAATCTTGATAAACCATCCTAAAACTTTCAAAAAAGAACTTACACTTAAATTGAAAACTTGGTAAATGAAATAATTATGTTTGAGGATATAGTCTAATCTGGCTCTAAAACCATGCATTTTCTTTTCAGCCATTTTTTATTATTTTACTCTTCCACTATTTAATTTATACTCATAACTATGTCTTCCTTCTTCACGGAAATCTATCTGGTAACGTGCTAAGACGTTCTTGAAGATTTCTTCATATTGAGGGATGAACAAATCATTTTTTATTTCCAACTGATGCAAGATTTCGTTGGCTAATATTGAAGTCTGCGATAAATCGGTCCTTCCTTGATTAAAACTTGTTCCCTTAATGGAACCAGGAGATACATTTAATATACGATTTGTTGTGCCACTTTTTTCCAATTCTACATTTATACTTTCAATAAATATTTTCAGTGCAGCTTTACTCGCGCCATATACAGAGAAGAATGGAGACGACATAAACCCAGCAATGCTGACCATCACCCCACAATAGAAATCCTCTCTTCCTTGAATCTTACCATAAAAATGATGAATAAGGCGCATCACGGCAGTGGCATTCACATTCATTGAATTGATGATATATTGTTCATCCAAATCCTTAAACAATGCCAAACGACCAAATCCAGCAGTTATCATCAACGTATCAATATCATCAAATTGCTTGAAGAATGAATAATCTTCGTTTGTCAAATCAAATTGATGTGACTCAAACTTCGGATGTATATTCTCCCAGGCAACAGATACACGATCTACAATGTATATCTTTTCACAATTGTTACGATTGGCCAACTCTGTAGCGATGGAAAGACCTATTCCATTAGCACCTCCAACAACTAATACCCGTTTCATATTTCCATAAAGTTTTTGCGTTCGGTAAATTGTTGCATCACACTAGCCATTGCAATGCTCTCACGGCGACGTAGGCGCGCTGAACTGAAGCGTTTGTTCAAAATACACGACATCCATTCTTGAATTTCGTAGCGCAATCCTTCACCATCCCATTTATAGAAGAATTTCTTGTTTTGGTTCTGATCTTCGTAACGCAATTCAAAGTAGTCCGTTTTCCACCAAGGCGATTCTACATAGGCATATCCCTTGGTTCCTGAAATGACTAAGTTGCCTTCGGTTTTCACTCCTAAGCCTAATTTGAAGGAACAAACGGCAGTGGGGTAGCGAAGCACTCCTTTGGTATAGATATCCACCCCATTTTCCATGCGAGAATAGATATTCAGATTTTTATAGTCTGTACCTAATAACTTGAAAATGGGAAGCAGAGGATAAACAGCTGACTCATACATAGAGCCACCCGCTTGTGCCGCATCAAATTCACGGCGTGTGCGGTCGGGCAATAAACGTGACAAAGATGCCTCAATATCAACAACCTCACCAATTGCTCCGCTCTTAATCATCGTCATCAGGTGGTTGAAAGCAGGACAATGTGCAGTTTTATGAGCTTCCATCAAGATGACTCCTTGCACTTCAGCCAAAGCATAGAGTTCATGCGCTTGTTCCATTTCTAGAACAAGGGGAATTTCACAAAGCACATGCTTTTTGGCCTGCAAGGCTTGCTTAGTCAACTCATAGTGGCTGAGGTGAGGAGTTGCAATGTACACAGCATCTACATCAGCCAATAATGCCTCGTAGGACTTATAACATGTTGTTAAATGATGAGTTTGGGTAAATGTGACGCCCTTTTTCGCATCAATATCATATGCCCCTACAATATTTACACCATTAACAAATGATGCCTCAGGAACAAAACGCTGAGCGATAAGACCACAACCAACAATTCCCACACGTACTACTAGTTGCTGTTCGCCACGAAGCATAGTACTAGAAATGCCTTCTGTACGAGGTAAATAAACTACCTCACAAAACTCATTCAAATAATCAAACTTACCTTCCCAATCTGATCCGATAGCAAAAATATCTACATCATACTTTTGGATATCGTCAATCTTCTGACCAAAATAGTCTTCAATGATGATTTTGTCTGCAAGACCAGTTGCCTTTACTGCCTCAATACGTTCCAACACATTGTTGCAAACATTGAGTTTACCACGCTCACGATCAAAATTGTCATTGGTGACACCTACGATAAGATAGTCTCCCAGTTCCTTTGCACGACGCAACAAATTAACGTGACCTTGGTGAAGAAGATCGTAGGTTCCGTACGTGATTACTTTAAGCATACTTTTAATTCTATTATTTTACTGCATTCAACAATGCGTCAACTACCTTGGGCAAATTACTTGCTCTCATCAATCTATCTTCAGCAAACAACCGACTATTTTTTCCTAATCTATTAAGGGTGTCTATATCCATCTCTGCAAAACTAATAAAACCATTAGAAAGGGCAGAAATGTTGTCAGGTTCAACTATAATTCCACAGTTTGCGTCCCTAATATAACGAGTTGTTGCACATTCTTCTATACTAGCTAATATCGGACGCCCAGACAACATATAACTTGTCATCTTAGAGGGTAGGCATAACCCTCCATTGCCCTTTGGAAGAGCCATTACCAAAACGCTAATATTAGACTGAACCTCTGGAACTTGCTGCTTATCTACTATATTGAAGTAAACATTAACTAGTCCTAAATCTTTCACGATTTGTTCACAAATTTCTTTATGATTCCCACCGCCATAAATTAACAACTCACTATTGGGGATTTTAGCCTCGGCAAACGCCTTTATTATTAATTCCGTATTAGAATGAGAGTTAATACTACCTACATATCCAAATTTTATATTTTGATTTTTAATTGGAGAATAGCAAAAATCCTCATCATTTTGCCAATTATCTAAAACTAGATATTTGTCTTTTGACACGTTACGTGTCTGTGATAGATAATCAGCCATCTCCGTGGATATAGTACGAATTTTATACGCATTTTTTTGATAATACCTATCTATTGGATTCAGGAATAGCAATATGATTTTCTGCATCCAAGATGGATGTTTTTTATTAGTAAACAAACATTCTGGATATATATCTTGAATAGGTATAATATATGGAATATTATATTTTATACATTGCCTAGCAACAATAAAGTATCCAAATAATTGCCACGATGCATTATATACGACATCAAATTCTCTATGATGCGTTTTCAAATATTTTGCACACTTCAATCCGAAACTGATACTTTCTTTGAAGCGACCTATTAGCTTAGATGCAGGACACACATAACTATCAAGAGTGATACATCTAAAGGGATATTTCATGTCTAAATCAACGTATTCCTTCCCCATCGGACGAGTTGGACGTGGTCTAAGAACAGTAACACGATGTGTCTTTGACAATTCTAAAGCCAAATCATAATTCATCAAGGCTGATGTCAAAGGTTCTGGATGGAAAACTGCAGATATAATCAGAATATGTTTCTTCATAATAAGCTTATTGAGATAAAAGAAAAAAGATGTTACTGGTTACGAACACATTCTAATTCATTAATTAAGCATCATGACTGAAATGGTTTGTAACCAATAACCCATATAAATTACTCTTTTCTCCAAACCATCTTGTTCACCACTCCCGTGTAGCTCTGAATCAACTTCACCACCTTGGTACTGACGTTTTCATCAACGTAATTGGGCACGGGGATTCCATGGTCGCCTTCCTTGTTCATTTCAACTGCTACGTCTACCGCCTGCAACAAGTCGTGTTCGTTGATACCAGCCAAAACAAAACATCCCTTATCCAAGGCTTCGGGACGTTCTGTTGAGGTACGGATACAAACTGCAGGGAAGGGATGTCCTACAGAAGTGAAGAACGAACTTTCTTCTGGGAGTGTTCCGGAGTCAGAAACCACAGCGAACGCATTCATCTGTAAGCAATTGTAGTCGTGGAAGCCAAGAGGTTCCTGACGAATTACGCGCGGATCCAATTGGAATCCAGATGCTTCTAATCTGTTGCGACTACGAGGATGACAACTGTAGAGGATAGGCATATCGTACTTTTCAGCCATCTTATTGATTGCAGTAAAGAGCGACACAAAGTTCTTTTCGGTATCAATATTCTCTTCGCGGTGTGCGCTAAGCAAAATATATTTGCCCTTTTCAAGTCCAAGACGCGTATGTACATCGCTAGCCTCGATATCAGCAAGATTCTCATGCAACACTTCTGCCATGGGCGAACCACTCACGTATGTACGTTGTGGAGCGACATTGCTTGCATTAAGATAACGACGTGCATGCTCAGAATAGCAAATGTTCACATCCGAGATGATGTCAACGATACGACGATTCGTTTCCTCTGGCAGACATTCGTCCCAACAACGATTACCTGCTTCCATGTGGAAAATAGGAATGTGCAATCGCTTTGCACCAATCACACTCAAACATGAGTTGGTGTCACCCAATACCAAAACAGCATCTGGCTTAATCTGTACCATCAACTTGTAGCTCTTGTCTATGATATTACCCATCGTAGCACCGAGGTCATCACCCACAGCATCCAAATATACCTCGGGATCTGCTAATTTTAGGTCTTTGAAGAACACACCATTGAGATTGTAGTCATAGTTCTGACCTGTATGTGCCAAAACTGTATCGAAATACTTACGACATTTATTTATTACTGCTGCCAAACGGATGATTTCTGGTCTTGTTCCGACAATTATCAGCAACTTAAGTTTTCCGTTATTTTTGAACATAAATTTAATTGGTTACGGGTTACGGATTAAACGTAAATGATCATAAATTATACATTAATTAAAACCAAGTTTTATAAATCATCCTGATTTATGTGTGAGGCATATTCTTGTGATTAATTTATGAAGTACTCACATTTTCATCCAATTGTTAATAAATTACCTTTAAATCCTTATCTAGCAAATAACATGTATTGTCATTACTATTTAACAAATATCTCTCACAATGTAGACTTTGCTCTCCGAAATTAATCAGTAAACCATATTTCTTTTTCGTCAATCGTAAATAGTTGAATAACTGCATTCTATGTTCAGGTAAAATTTCTGAAACAGCTTTTAATTCAACAATAACATCTTCAACCAAAAGGTCCATTCTATATGTTTTATGCAGTTCAAAACCTTTGTAGAAAACAGGTAAATCAATTTCTTTCTGATACTTAATACCTATATGGTCTAATTCAAAAGTCAGCGCCTCTTGATAAACTGCTTCAAGAAGTCCCCAACCTAAGCATTTGTGAACTTCCATTGATGCACCTATGATTTTATAAAATAATTGCCTCATAAATTAATTGCAATCAACTATCTTTTGTTTCAGAGACCAATTTATGTACAATGTGTATAGTGGTATTCATTAATCATATATACTCGCAAAATAAAGCTAAATGTATATAAAAATTAATGACTCATTTACGAGAATTTACGTTCCAATCCTTTTACACAGGATCAAAGAACGTATCAGGACGCTCAGGATTGAAAATCTCATTGCAATACATCACCGTGACGAGGTCTTCTGTATCAGAGAGATTGATGATATTGTGTGTATAACCAGGGAGCATGATGACCGACTGAATCTTATCGCCACTCACTTCGTATTCACGAATTTCGTCAGAACCTTCTTTGCGCAACTGAATCAACCCGTGACCACTCACTACGATGAACTGCTCCCATTTCGTGTTGTGCCAATGCTGACCTTTCGTTACACCAGGTTTAGAGATATTGATGCTTACCTGTCCGCAGTTAAGCGTATGCACCAATTCTGTAAATGAACCACGGTCGTCCTTATTCATCTTAAGGTCAAACACAGTTTTCTCTTGTGGCAAATAACTGAGATAGGTGCTATACAAACGCTTCGCAAAACTATCCGAAGGGATTTCTGGTATCATAAGCGTGCGAGGCATCTCTTCAAACTGATGAAGCAAATCCACAATCTGTCCTAAAGTTGCCTTATGTGTCACAGGGCAGTAGCAGTAGCGACCATCTTCCTGAGGAAGCACATCCAAGCCTTCAAATTCACAACGATGCTCCTTACCTTGCAATGCAGCAATCATTTCCTCCACCAAGTCGTCAATATAGAGTAGTTCCAATTCCACACTAGGATCATTCACTGTGATAGGAAGATCATTAGCGATATTGTTGCAGAAGGTTGCTACTGCACTATTGTAGTTAGGACGACACCATTTGCCATACAAATTAGGGAAACGATACACCAATACACGAGCACCGACCTCTGCACCATATTTCAAGAAGAGATCTTCGCCAGCCTTTTTGCTACGTCCATATTCACTGTTGCCAAAACGCCCAGTCAGTGAAGCCTGTGCCGAACTGGACAACATCACAGGACAATTGTTGCCATGCTTCTTCAACGTATCAAGCAATGTGGACGCGAAACCGAAGTTGCCTTGCATAAACTCCTCGGTATTCTGCGGACGATTCACACCGGCAAGGTTAAACACGAAATTGCAGTCACGGCAATAAGCATCCAACTCCTCAGCCGTGCTGTCAATATCATACTCATACACCTCGCTCACGGTTAAATCGCCATAGCAACGTGCCTTGCCATCCTTTATATTCTTCAATTGTGCACAAAGGTTTTTACCAACGAAACCCTTGGCACCAGTTACTAGAATTTTCATGATGAGATTTATTTACTTCACGCAATTTTGTTTCATGCAAAGATACGAAAGAATGCTAAAACTTTTATTTTTTACCACGGATTATACGGATGCAACGGATTAAGATTCTCTGTAAAAAACATTTCCGTTCAATCTGTTATATCCGTGTTCAAACTTTCTTAGCATGCAATGACTTTTTTACCACGGATTATTCGGATATAACGGATTAATATTCTCTGTAAAAAATACCTCCGTCCAATCAGTTATATCCGTGTTCAAGCATTCTTAGCGTGCGATGACTTTTTACCACGGATTGTACCGATGTAACGGATCGTGTTAGCACCTTGTCAAATTAACTCCGTTCAATCTGCTGTATCCGTGTTCAAAAAATCTTTGTAATGTTTAGAATCTTAGCGTAAGAATGTAACTCAACTTTTCTGCGTATACTAATTACTCGCTTCGAATCTCCTTACCCTTACTTCTTGGAATCAAACCAAGGTCTTCACGGATAAAGCGAAGCTTCAACAAAAGTTGCTTCATGCCTTCAATATCTAAGCGACCTGTGTTGTGTGAATGATAGTCCTCAATCTTAGACACCTCTTCACTACCATCTGTAAAGAACTTGTCATAGTTCAAGTCGCGATTGTCACAAGGAATGCGGTAGTAGTCGCCCATATCAATAGCCTTAGCCATTTCTTCACGGGTTACGAGTGTTTCGTAGAGTTTTTCTCCGTGACGCGTACCAATTACGCGCACTTCCGTTTCGCCATACTTGGGATTAATCTGTGCATAGGTTTGCTTCAATGCTTCTGCAAGAACATCAAGCGTTGCAGCGGGTGCTTTCTGTACGAAGAGATCACCATTTTCGCCATGTGTGAAGGCATAGATAACGAGGTCAACCGCATCGTCAAGCGTCATCATAAAGCGCGTCATGTTGGGATCGGTGATAGTAATAGGTTTACCTTGTTCAATCTGTTCCACCCAAAGAGGAATTACCGAACCACGACTTGCCATTACATTACCATAGCGTGTACAGCAGATGGTAGTCTTGGCACCTTGACCTAATTCGCGCCCTTTAGCAATAGCTACCTTTTCCATCAGCGCCTTTGAAATCCCCATTGCATTGATCGGATAAGCTGCTTTGTCGGTAGAGAGTACCACTACATTCTTTACTTCGTGTTCAATAGCAGAGAGTAACACATTGTGCGTACCAATAACATTGGTCATTGTAGCCTCCATGGGGAAGAACTCACACGAGGGCACCTGCTTTAAGGCTGCAGCCGCAAACACATAGTCCACACCACGCATCGCTACATCCACAGATTCACGATTGCGCACATTTCCGATATAGAACTTTACTTTGCTTGCCACCTCTGGATATTGCGCCTGCAAGTGGTGACGCATATCATCTTGTTTCTTCTCGTCACGAGAGAGAATACGAATTTCACGAATGTCGCTAGTCAAGAAGCGACGAAGCACAGCGTTACCAAACGAACCTGTACCGCCTGTAATCAACAGGACTTTTCCTTCAAATACTGACATAAATCTGATTTTTAATTACTATTGTCATTTAGATTTTTTACCGTAATTGTTTGAACAAAAGTCTATAATGCAACTTTCAAATAAATCATAATCTTTTAAGAAATCTTTGAGTAAGTTATTACATCTTACTGAAAAATCTTTGTAGTCAAGATTTTCTAAATAATTTTTAATTTTGAAATCCAATGATTCACAATTTTCTATCGCTAATCCCAAATCATATTCATTAATATAATCAGCCTGAGTACTATTTGCAGTAACAATCATTGGTTTTTTATGAATTAATGCTAAATATAATCGATTTGACATAATCGTTGAATGCGATATAACATTAGGAAAGTATATATTCATAAAAGTTGATTCCGAGACATAATCAGTTTCTTTCTCCTTTGGATAATATCCAACAAAAGACACATTTTCATATTTCATTCTAGTTGCATATTCTCGTATCAAATCTCCAGATTCTCCTTTACCAACAAAAGATATTAAAAAGTCATTTTTATTAGCTAATGCTTTAACAACCTCTAAATTAGTATCAAAATTCCTCAAACCTCCAATTGTTAATACATTTATCTTTTTATATTCATTTTGTGGCATTATGTCCTCTGTTATTGTCTTTCTTACTTTCTCTACATCAAAATTGTGAGAAATAATATAATCGTATCCTTGGGGTAATACTTTTTTATAGCCTAACGATGATATGATATTTAAACAACTGTGTTTTAAAATTCTCTCAAAAATAGGTTTAAGAAAAAAGTTTTGTTCAATTGAAAGATCTCTATAATCTAAGATGTAACGTTTTGAATATTTCTTTATTAAAAATGATGATAACATAATGGAAATATGAGAACCGAACACAATTAAACGGTCATATTTATTTTTTTTTAGTACGCTTTTTACATACCTCGCATAAGAATGGTATGACATAAATTTGTTTATCAAACCTTTTTGGGGAATCCTATTGTATTGGTATTCAGATTTCTTATCACTACCATCCCGATTCCAAGAAATAATGTCGTACTCAACATTATTTAAATTATCCAAAATTTTGGTGTATATTGTTAAATATGGGGAATACCATATATTTCCAGCGAGTATTAGACCTATCTTCATACTTTTATTTTTTGCTTTTGTTCTCATTTTAATCTAGGGGAAAATGATGGCGAATCAACTATCTCACGAGTTCTATATTATATAATTGGGAAGCCATTGTAGAATACGTAGAAGCATGTGAACCAAATATTTTTGACGTAGAACCCAAACAATACAAATCAACAACAGCATCTTTCATTCCTTTCACACTATTACGCTTAAGGGATAATTGTAATGTAATAATGCGTTCTCCATACTTATCTTTCAGTTCCTGCTTAACTGCTTCATCATCTGTAGCCAAATAGAAACGAACTTTCTCATTCTTCATTATTTCTCCATCCATTAATTGATAAAAACGTTCCATAGGAGAATTCTCGATAGCCCAACGATTATCAGTTCTACGAATATGGAGTCCTACAACATTACCATTCCAATCTTTAGTAACGTCGTGGATACGCTCACGTAAGTCTTTAGCTGGAACAAAGACTTTTGCTAAAGATTTGTTTAAACAATATTGATTGAAACGGTTATGACAAGCCACAAATACCCTTTCTTTCCCTTGTATAAGTTTATCAAAATCGTCAGCTTTGTAAGCGGGTGTCATTTCAAAATCATAAAATAAACTTCTAAAATATCTAGGTATTTTAAAGTTACGAGCTGAAGCCGGTCGATCCTTGATAAAACTTTTTAGTTTACGTATTTTAACAAATTGGGGGGGTAACTGTTCAAAAAGGTCATGAAAGTCAGCACAACAATCATGTGTTTTCCACCAAAATATTTTTAAATCGCATCCAGGGTTGTGTTGTTGATACAGTAAACCTGATGTAATTGCATTCATACGGTTGCACAATCCTGCAATCGGTACTAATGTGATTTTCATATCAATAAATTTTATGATTTATAAGTGTGCTCAGCCAATTTTATCATTCTGCTCGTTTGAACTACATTATTTTTCTTCTCAAGTACAAATTGTTTGGCAGACAAACCTTTTGCTTGTAAGTTTTCTTTCGATTTTTCGAGTAGCATATTTAATGTTTCTGCATAACCTTCTACAGTTTCATCATTAAACAAATAAACATGAGGGTGGTATTCTGAAGGCATGCCAGGCAAGCAGGTTGTTAACACTGGAGTTCCCGATACCATATATTCCATGTTTTTAGAAGGAAAAGAATACAGTGTGAATTCTTCTGTTGTAGGACGAGGGTTTACCAAAAGTGTTGCAGCTAGTTCAGCATCAACGACTTGATCGTTAGGTACTACGCCATGGTAAATAATTCGATCATTTTGTTTGCAATATTCTTTCAACTCTGGAACAAATGGTCCATTTCCATAAAGCCAAAGTTCTGCCTTTTCATCCTTCACTAACATAAATGCTTCTACCAAGGTTTTTAATCCATATCGTTCATGTAGTGTACCCGCATAAAGCACAACCTTTTTGTCCGTTTTTATTTTTGATTTAGGTGCAAACACGTCAGCCATGTTCTCGTCCACCAAACCTTCCATTACGATATAGGGACGTTGTTTTTTGTTGATAACTGTATTCATTTGCTCTGTCAGAAATACATAACAAGAAAAAGATGACAAGTAACTTTTATTAATATAACTAATAATTCCAGCCTTCTTCTTTTTATTACTTCCTCCGACCATTAAGCCTGGCATATCTGTCATAATGCCCATACTTTTCAATCCAATTATTTTGCTTGCTAACAAACCACCCATACACAAACTAATATTCAATACATCGCATACTAAGAATTTATTCCGTTTTTCTTTAATCCCCCAAAGTAATGTCAAGAAAAAAGAATATAAAAATAAGAATAGATGACGGACCCCTGGCAAGTTTACAAAAGGGCTATACCTATATTCCATCCCATTTTCATTATCAGAAGGAATGTTCCACCAAAGTTTCTTACTTGTTGCTCTTGAAATGGGTAAACTTGCGATGTTTATTACAGATGCTCCATTTTTTACAAACCCATTTGCTATGAGTTTGCTGAACTTCTGAACAGCATTATGCACATTTGCTTGTGTATAATTAGCTAAATGTTCTGTTGTGCGAGATGAAATTAATGCAGAGATATAAAGAATTTTCATATTAAAATATTTTATATTCGAAATAAATGGAATCCAAAATCACGAATACAGAATAATTATAGGACGCCCGACAATCTTATTAGTTGAGTCGTATTTAATTCCACTGACTACAGAATTAAACCAAGTGGGTAGTAATGTGGAGAAGAAATGATATACTTGTTTTAATAGTCTAATCATAAATGTATTTACAGACAAGTAATTTATAATCTTTCATTATTCGCTCTGCCCTATATTAAGCGGATATTTTCAACTATTATAGTTGTTATAAGTTATTTTGGGATTTTGGGGATAATAGGAAAGCATAAAGAGGTATAACAAACAAGATAAAGTCGGTAAAAACTTTCGGATTTAGAGTCGCTAAAGATATAAATATTAAAAATGAAATAACAGCGTATCCATAAACAAAAGAACCTTGCAAGGGTTTGACATAGTTTACAAATATGATTTTAAAAGATATTATCAATAATAATAATCCAAGAATACCATATTTAGCTAAAGCATCAAATATATAAGAATGTCCCCCAGAACTAGCTAAATTCCAATTTCCCAAAGGGTTATTAATAAAGGATGAAATGGATTTTCTGTATTTTTCTTCTCTTGCATCCATATCAGAATTCTTTGTTGTATGCTTCCCTTCAATAGATAAAGCCAATTCAGTCAAACGATGCGATACATTTTGACTCTCCACATTATCTGCGATTGTCATAAGTCCATCTGCAACAAGAGGTTTAAATGCCCAAAATGCAAATAAACAAAATCCCCCTAGTAACAAAATTCTTTTAAAGTTGAATTTGCGTTTTTCAAAGAATAGAAGCAAACTTGCAGAAGAAATGAGAATAGCTGTCGTATATTCTGCTGCAATTATTGCTAATATAATTCCAATTAAAAAGGCAATGGAGAATATAAGACTTAAATACTTTTTAGGAAGTTGCTTGTAGTTTTTTATGGTGCAAATTGATAGAACTAAAAATAATACCATCATATAGACAAAACTAAAGCCACCTATATTAGCATTCAAGTAAATGTAATAAAATGGTGATTCTGTCGCGTCTCCAGTAGCTAATTCTCGAGAAGCATTAGGAAATATTTGACAACCTGTATATGTAGTGTAGCACGTAATAAGGTTAATACCTAAATAAACAACAAATATAAATGCAGATAATTTTACATCTCCCCGCTTGTATAGATATAAAGCCAACATAGGCAAGATAAGCAACTGTAATAAACCAGAAATTCCTTGAAAAAAGGTAAGCGAATTATTAGTACCAATAAATACATCCAATAAGGGGATAAAAAATATAGGTAGAATTTTTACAAATCTTTGGTAACCAATATTAAAAAATAGAATAAGGAATAATGCCATAACAAGGGCGGCATATACGATTGCTGGATAGCGATACCCCAACATTGGCATATTATGCAACATGTATATAATTGCAAGCGAGGAAATCAAGAATTTATTAAAGTTCATTTTATCTCATTGTAAATTGTGAGTAATTGGTTTAAGTTCTCATCTCGGTTGTGTCTTTGCAAGGCGATATTGCTCATGTCGATTTGCTCATCTTCGTTAGCAAAAATTCTGCAAACTTTTTTTGCAAGCATCTCATATTCTTCAAATCGGTAAAGATTATCTTCATTACCGACCATCATATCTGCAACACCTCCTACATAACTTGCAACATGTGGAACACCTAATAGTTGAGCCTCTCCAAGAGAATTTGGAGAATTTTCTATTGATGATGGACAAATAAAAACATTACAATCAAGGTATGCTTGTTTCATTTGCTCTGCATTCAGTGGCCCAAGAAATTCAATGTGATTCTCAAGATGCATTTTATGAATTAATCGACGAATATGCATACCATACCCCGATATACGAATTTTTTCACGCAATGACTTGTATTTTGTAATGTCATTACCAGCGACCTTTATTTTAGCATTGGGGTAATTGCGTAAGATTAAAGGCATAGCACTTAGCACCTGATGAAGTCCTTTTAGGGGGTATCCCGCTTGAGAAAGGAATATCGTATGTTTTTCGCATTTATCATAGTTCCATTTACTGCCGTCATAAAATTCTTGGCGCAATGTTTCATTATTGAAATGATATTTTGCATTAGGATTGATTGCCCATGCATGTGCTCTGTCCCATGAGGTACGACCAATGATGTGTTTTACTTGGCTAAGCATTGATTTCTCAATTGTCCTTCCACTTTCTTCAAATTTTTTTTGTTCACTAAAGATTGTGCCTTTAATCAAATCTCTGAATGTAATATTTCTTAGGATTTCCTTACGGGTAATGCCTGCACAATAATATGAAGCTATTTTAGATTTTAGTCCTTGTAATGAAACTACAACATTTTGATTGCCACACGCATTTATATAGGATAAACCATGTGAAAATTCTGTGCCATGAATATGAACTACATCTGGTTGAAAATCCTTTTTTACCTTTTGCCAGTATTTATCATATTCTGAATTTAGTTTTAAATTGCCCTTTCCTAGTGGTAGAATATAATATAAAATTCTTTCCCCTTTAACAACCTTCAAATCTTTTACAAGATGAGAAACTGTAGCGACTGATAATACCACATCTTCTTGTTGGATGAGTTTTTCAGCACTTGCAATCATCCAACCACCACTTCCTTTTAACTCTCCTTGCCCTGCTATTAAAGCATGTACTTCAGGAAACAATGTATTAGTTATCCAAAGTATTTTCATGATTTAGTGTCTTATTTCGTTGGCAACGCTTTAGAACAAGGCCCTTCTATAAAAGGCGTGTCTTCACCATTTTGTAATGCTTCTACCAATTGTAAAAATCTAATGGCTGCATTTTGTGGGCACCAAATCTCTTCCATCGTTCGTTGGGCATTTTGAGAAAGCATTGCGAGCAATTCTGCATTGTCCAACAAAGACTTTACTTTTTGATATAGCGAATCTATATCTTCTGATTGGAATATTAGTCCATTTTCACCATCCTTAACTAAGAAAGGAACACTTCCGATTAAATTAGATGCTACTACTGCACAGCCATTTGCCATGGATTCATTGAGTACCGCTCCCCATCCTTCATTTCTATCAGAGGTAAATAAGAATATTTCATGTTGGCGCATCTCGTTTAAGATTTCTTGATTGGGTAGATTCCCTCTAAATTTGATAACGTCTTCCACTCCCAAATCTTTCGCTAGCGCTTTGGATGTCTCCAATTCTTCACCACTGCCGAACATATCTATTATGAACTTGTATCCATTTTCTTTTAATCTTTGAGCTAAGAGAATAGGAAGTTCTGGGTGTTTCAACTTTAGAAATCTAGCACACCACATAAGTGGTGTGATTTCTAAAGTGGAAACACCCAGATTTTGAGGTGTTTCAACTTCAAAATCTGGGTTCACTTGTGTAAAGTATCCCCATTTATATACTTTATTTTTATATGCACCTATGGCATATACATCATTAGCAGTGTATGCACTTGCAGCAAGCATATATAAAGGTTTGTTTTTAAATCGGATGTGATTTTTATAGAAATTTATCCATGCTCTTGGGCCAGAGAAATACCAAGGTTTAGACTTAAACCACCTTTCACTATATCTGAACGTTAGTTTGCCTGCTTTGATTCTATCCAAAACATATTTATCTGGAGCCGACCCAATAATTACGACATCTGCCTCGTTTACAAGATGTAATGCATTTAGTTTAGCTGATTTTGATTTATATGCGTTTACTAAATACTCTCTATCAGAGAAGTCGGGATATCCTAATTTCTTTCGCCACTCATGCATTTCCTGAGTAGCAACGAAAGCATAATTTTTACCTAATATTTGATAAAATGCATCAGCCAAATGAACTTGATGATGGTTTATATAGTTGGTTATAAAAACAAGTTTCATAATTTAATCTTTCCAAAAAATATTATTCGTATGATGGGTTTTTTGTTGTTCTACAGGAGGCAAATTCATATAATCTCCGTATATATCACGTAAATATTCATCATAACCAATTGGCACCCAATATTCGCCATCTTCAAATGACACTTTTACTCTATCTTTGTATACATTTTTATGATGCCTATGCTTAAGGTCGTAACCTACATAAGGTACAATAAATCCAACCATTTTTGAAGACTCATAACTATATTGGGTTGCACTCTTAACGTAAAGGTCTGAAAAGAATTTTTTCCCAAAAACTCTACATACAAATATTTTAGCAAGACTTAATAGTTTCTTATTTTTAGTAGGGCAAATGCAAGAATGAAAGTACGAGAAGATTTTCCTTCTTCTTAAAATTTGTTTCTTAAATTTTGAAATAGAATCTGGTTGACCATCTATGGGAAAAATATCAATATCTATTCCCAATGGTGTAAATCTACTATAATCAACTCCTCCTTCATATTTAATAGTTGTGGCATCGTACACTTTTGCATAAACGTAAACACTATTGGAATCCTTGGGCTTGCATATTGCATATGTTCCATAGTCCTTATATAAATCAATAAAACGATTATAGTCCGGTCTCGGCATCTCCAAATCTATATCATCATCCCAAGGTATAAATCCTTTGTGACGAATAGCACCAATTAAAGTACCTGCCGCTAAGAAATAAGTTATGTTATATTTATCACAAAACTCAGAGATATCATTAAGCATTGCCATCATTATTTGCTTAGATTCCTCTCTTGTTATTTCTTTCTTCATTTTATTCTTCCACTATTTAATTTATACTCATAACTATGTCTTCTCTCTTTACGGTAACTACTTATAAGAGTATCCACCATTCACCTCAATCAAACTGCCATTGACAAAGGAATTGTCTATGCAACGTGAGTTCGGTATAAGAAATTCAAGAAAAAAACATAGGAATGAAAATTTATTTGTAACTTTATAGTGTAAAAATCAAACATTTACATCTAAATTAACACTCCTATGAATAATGCAAATTTAGTAGAAATTTTCTGTAT
>JAEIGA010004595.1_pt1 | contig 21338 bp, 19 predicted proteins | sample 9270691 | NCBI WGS metagenome assembly JAEIGA01 (sample SAMN17057246, study PRJNA624740) | gut metagenome | biome: biome; isolation source: fecal sample | host: Bos grunniens | place: China: Xizang | collected 2019 | reverse complement strand
GATTCCTAGAGCAATATATTTATATGGTGCAGAAGTATTAGACAGTGTATATGGTGGTTGTAACCAAGGTGGAGATATGCAAGAGACCTATGTATATTGTCTAGAAGGAGCAAAAGTTAATAACGTATACGGTTCTGGCTTAGGAAATGGAACAAAGGTTACAGGTAATACACATGTTGAAATAACAAGTGTAAAAGATGATGGAAATCTAGCTAATCCAAAGACAACTATAAATGGTAGTGTTTTTGGAGGAGGTGAAGCAGCTCCTGTAGAGCAAAACACCAACATATTAATTGAAGATGCAATTGTAAAACAAAGTGTCTATGGTGGTGGTGATCAAGCTGTTGTAGATGGCCAAACAATTGTAAATATTGAGAGATCTCAAATCAATTCAAATGTATTTGGCGGCGGAAACAATGCTGTAGTTGATGGTACAACAATTATAGATATTACTGGAGCCTCAACAATAACAAACGTATATGGTGGTGGTAATAATGGTGCCGTAAATGGTAATGCAGATATATACATAAAAGAGAGAACAACTGTACAAAATGTATTTGGTGGTGGTGCTAAAGCTAATTTAAATTCTTTTAGTAATACTACAATAGATAATGCTGTTATTGGAAATGTATATGGTGGTGGTGAAGAAGCTAACGTAACAGGAACAACAACAGTAGATATAGTAAATTCTTCAACAGTAGATAATGTATTTGGTGGAGGTAAAGGTACTACTGCTACATTAGGAGGATTGATAACTGTAGGAATAACAAATTCAGTTATTAATGAAAATGTATATGGTGGTGGTGATGCTGGTCCATCAAGTAATAATATTGATTTAACAATTAATAATTCAAATATTAATAATGATGTGTTTGGAGCCGGTAAAGGTCCTACTTCAACAGTAAATGGAAGTGCAAACATTACAATTGGTTCAAATACAGTAGTAGGAAATAACGTATATGGTGGTGGTGATGCTGGTCCAGTACAAACTAATACAAATGTTATAATTAATGGTGGATCAACAATAACTAATGATATATTTGGTGGTGGTAATGCTGCTTTAGTAAACAACAACACATCAGTAAATATTTCAGACGCTTCTAAAGCTAATAATGTATATGGTGGAGGTAACCAAGGAAATGTAACTGGTTCAGCTACTACAGTAATTATAGAAAAGTCAATTATAGGATTAAGAGATTTAAATAATAATGGAAATGTATATGGTGGAGGAAATCAAGGTAGTGTTGGACAAACAGCTTTAGTAACAGTAGATGATTCAACAGTACAAAATTCAGTATTTGGTGCTGGTAAAGGTGCTAGTTCGAATGTTTACTCAACTGTGATTAATTTCCAAAACGGTTCAACTACTAAATATGTATATGGTGGTGGAGACCAAGGTATTGTTGATGGTGATGGTGCTGATACAACAATAAGTAATTCATTAGTAAAAGTTAGTGCATATGGTGGTGGTAATGGAGCCTCAGATGCAACAAATAAAGGAAAAGTTACAGGAAATATCGATATTGATGTTATAAGTACTACAGTTATAGGAGAAGGTAATGTACTAGACGAATATGGTCACCCTGTATTAGATGTTTATGGTGAGGAAGTCTTTAACGGAAGTGTTTTCGGAGGAGGACGAGGAAAGACAGCTTTAGTTGTTGGAGATATAAATGTTAGAGTAAATGGTAGTACTGTAAGATATAATGTATATGGTGGTGGAGATAATGGTGATGTATCTGGAAGTACAGCAGTAAGAGTAACAAACGCTACAGTACATGGTAGTGCTTTTGGAGCTGGAAATGGTATACCAGATAAAGATCATACAAAACATATTGCTAGAGTATCAGGAGATTCATCTATTATAATAGAAGGTTCTACACAAGTTGTAAAACACGTTTTTGCAGGTGGAAATGCTGCTAAAACTGGTGCTGAATATACATTCTCTACATTGAATCCAGTTCCTGGAGGAACAGCTCTTTCAATGGTTGAAATTTCAGGTGGAAACATAGGAAGAAATGTATATGGTGGAGCTAATGCTTCAATTGTAATGGGAAATTCAGTAGTTAATATTGGTAAAAATGCGATAGATGAATATCATGGTTCTCCACAAGCACATATTAAAGGAAATATTATAATAGGTGGAGAAATTTTTGGTGCTGGAGAAGCTATTAATATTGGACAAGAGGGATATGAAAACTCTGAATTTTCAGTAACTCAAACAACTGATATTAATATAGATGGTGAAGGATACAATCAAGAAAACGGTTATGTATTACAATTTTCAAAGAGTATATTTGGATCTGGTAATGCATCAAGACCAATTGTACCTGGAGCTGTTACTATTAAAAACTTAGGAACAAAAGTAGATCCATATAGATTAGTTTCAATTCAAAGATCTGGAGATGTTAAATTAGATAAGTGTTCAATGCAATTTTCTGGAACTGTTGATACAACAGCTACATATCCAGATGTAACATACTCATTAAATATGATTGAAAAATTAGTTATCAAAAATAATACAACAATTTACATGAGAAATGGTGCAAACCAACTTAAAGAATTTTGGAGTATGGTTGATGACGCAAATGGAAATGAAGTAAAAGCTACTGTTGAAATTCCAATAACTATAACAGGTGTTGATAAAAAAGTATACAACGCAACTGGAACTACAGCAACAGATGAAACTGGAAAACAATACATATATTTAGATGGAGTTATTTATCAAAATGTTGATGGTTCAGCAGGTGATGTTGTAACAGAAGCAGACTTAATTGTAAGTGGAACTCCAGTACGAAATGTAGATAATAGAATTTATGCGTTCTCAGGTGTAAATATAGATATTGCTAAAAACCAATCACCAACAGATAATGATTATGGTGAAGTACATGGTATGACATTCTTTGGAATATATAAAGAATACGAAGGCGATGATTTATATAAAGGAATGTATGCTGAAAGTTATACAGTAAATGAATATATAAATTGGGAAGATAGAGAGTATAACCGTTCATATGTACAAGGTATGCATAAAGCAAATCATAATATAACAGAAGATGGTTTCTATACAGTATTTGAGCAATTACAAGTTGAATTAGAACCTGGACAAGAATTAACAGAAGAGATTTATGGAACAGAAGATTCAAGAAGTATATCTTATATGAATTATATTGATCCAACACCAGAAGATGCTGCATATTATATGTGGTATGCTGGACCGGATTCAGAAGTGTTCTATTATACATTTAATATGATTGCTTCTAAGTTCTCTACATTAGGTACTAAATTATTAACATTAGATGGTATTTCATATCCTAATGCTACAATTAAAATAACTGAACAAATGGCTACTCTAGCTAATGGAGTTAGCTTGGTTGATAAAAGTTTAATACCAAACGTTAACCCAAATCAAGATGAGGCAAATAAAATGCTAGGTCTTGGTATGAAGACAAGTAATACAGGATGGGCAATGAATGGTAATACAGATTTCTATTCTGTAAATAATTCATCTTCAAGAAGTGGAGATGACGTATATATAATTGAAAACTCTGGTTCATCACCAGCACTTCAATTTTTCTTATATCACTCAAATAATATTACCGAAGATAATGATTTGGGTATGTATAGAATTGAAATGAGCTTAGCTTGGAAGAAAAATCTAACAAGAGGTGGAGCGAGAATTATTATAGACATTCAATTGTCAACGGCTAAATATGAAGGAAATTATTACAATGCTGCATTGGCACCAGGTAGACAACATGAATTGTTTGCTTCTACTACAACTAACATTACAACTGAAAGTAGTTTCTCAGCATTCTTTGAAATGTCTGAAATGGATTTCATGAATAATGAATTAGTTAAGGCGGCACAATATCCAAATAATGCTAAAAGAGAAATATTTACAAGTTATAGATTCCCAGTTGGAACAACAATAACGATGCTTGATATTTCTAAGAAAGAAAATCCTGAATATTATTATTATATAGTAACACAAGGTGACTATGATGCTAACAAAACAAACTTTGCACTTACAGATTTTAAGGCTATGGGAAGTACAGATAAAACATATGATGAAATTACAAAAATGGATGAATATTTAGATGATACAGGATATCAATATGAAAGCTTTATATTCACTGTAGATTTCGAAAATGCAGATTTTGGAGAGTTGAACGATTTCGTTGTAACGGAAGCTCAAGATTTCTCACTGGTGTTATATGGAAATAAAGTTGATGAAGAGGGAAATATTGTTCCTGGAGAGCAAGAAGCTTTATATTCAGTAATGGAAGATCAACAGTTAAATATGAAATTTGGTATTTATAATACTGAATCTGTTATAGATATTACAAAAGCTGAATTAACAAAGGATACAATTTATCCTGGTTCTAATACAGTTTTAAATCTAGAAATATCTTATAATAATGCTGGTATGGAAGAAGACGAAACTAATAGAGTATTCGTTAACGATACTAGATATTATGATAAGAAGATGGGTGCAAAAATAACAATGTATGAAGTTGATAATGGAGTAATAAAAACTGTACCTGGTTCATCACTTTTAGGAACATATTTTAAAATTACTCAAAAGAATACAGCTGGAGATGACGTTGATTATTTTTACTATCCAAGAGCTGATGGAACAACAAGAATAAAACTTGCGGAAAAAGTATCTAACTTAGCAAGTTCAATAACAATTGATACGCAAGATAGTACACTTAACGGAGAATATATTATAAAAGTTGAAACATTTGGTTCTGCAGATGGTATTTATTATGGATTAGAAGTATCTGATTCTGAAGAAGTAACATTAACAGTTATAGATAATATTTATGGATTAAATTCTACTATTCCAGAAAATGAAACAATTGTTGATATGACAACAGGACATGTTTTGGAACCTGATACAGGATATATATCAGAAACAGATAATAAAGTTACAGTTAAGTTAGAATATAAATCAGGACTTGAAAATCCATATATAACTGTAAAAATGTTAAGAAGAAATTATGATTCTGCAGCATCTTTAGAATATGAGACTGTAGATATGAAAGAATATGTTGAATCAGAACTTATAAATGTAAATCCAAATGATTTAACAGTTCTTCCAAATGAATATGTAGCTTCAACAACAGAACAAATAGCAGCATTAATACCAGAAAAAGATGATGGTGAAGAAGATGATACAGAAGCTATATTTATTGATTTTATGTATGAAATGGGAGAAGATTTAGTCTCTGGAACATATAAAGTTATGTATACATTGTATGATGTAAAAGAAATGACATTTGAGGAATATGATGATTTAGGAAACTTTGTTTCAAGCCGTCAAGAAACAACATATCAATATGTAGGAGATACATTCTCATATATAATTATAAAATAATAAAAATGGGCGATACTAATAAGGTATCGTCCTTTTAAAATGCTTTATTTGTAATGAAAATGATATATAAAAGATATAAAGAAAACTAGACTTGATTTTTTATTTAATATATAATATTGATGTAGAAGATATTAATTTCTGAAAGGAAGTTTTACAATGGATAAAGGTTTGGAGTTATCAAATTTAGGAAACGAAGATCTATTAGAGCTATATAAAAAAACTGAAGAATATATAGCGTTTTTAGATAAAGAAAAAAAAGCGAAAGGTACTGATGAATAATGAACGATATATTAGAAGAATTTGACAAATATATATCAAGTAATAAAGAGGTTTTAAGCGTATTACCTATTAATACAAAAAAGAATAGAACTGCTTATGTAAAAAAAGCAGATGAAATGCTTGAAAAAGCTGTTCAAATAAAAGAAGTTATTTGGAATGAGATTATTTCAAGATATGAAAGATATATAAAAGTTGAAGAAAATCCAGAAGTTGCAAAATTACAAAAAGAAGTTGATGAAATAAAAAATGTAGAGTTATTTAATGAACTTAATACAGCATATGAAAAATTAGGTTTAGATAGAATAACTCATAGATTAAGTTGTTTCTTTGAAGGAGATTTAAAACTTGTTAATACAAATATTAAAGAGTTTTTAGATATCTTAAAAGGTTATGGAATAACTGTTTCTATTGATGACTTTTGTTATAGTGATGCAACAACTGAATATATGACAGTATATTTAAATGAATATAATAATGGTTCGCTTGAAAATTCAGCTGTACTTAAGAAAACATTTGAAAACATTTATTGGAAATGTCCTGATATAGTAACTCATATAGAATTAAATTTGAGATATATCTACAATATAAATGAAAAACAAATCGAAAAAGAACTTCTTTCAAGAAATGAAGCAATTTTGGCTAAAGAAAATTTAGATAAAAACGGTCTTGTAAGAAAATATTTTGATTTAAATAAAGAATTAATAAAAGTACAAAGAAAAGATCCAAAATTAATATTAGATAGATTTTTAAGTGGTGAGTGGAAGATAAAGGACTTTAATGATAAAGAAATGAGCGTTCTTTATGATAGATTATCAATTAAAAATTATTATGATTGTTCTGAAGAAGAACAACAAGAAATTGATTTGAATTTTGGTAAACTTCTAAATACACTTCAAGAATATAAAGTATATTTAAAATATAAATTTATAATTGATGATTTAAGAGAAAAATTCAAAAATAAAGATGGATATAAAGCAGCATACGATAATAAAGTAAAAGAACTTCGTAAAAAAGAACAAGCTCTTTTAAAAGAAAATCGTAAAAATAAACAATTAATAAAACAAAGTAAAAATCCATTATTTAGATTCTTTAAGAAAAAATGGGATAGAAAAATTTACGAATTCCCAGTTGTATCTAATACTCAAATTAAAGAAATTAAAAAAATGTATGAAGAATTAGATCAAGCAGCTGTTAATGTTAGAATTGGTGAATTTGTTGATGATAATTGTTCAATTAAATATATGTTTAAAATAGCTACATCATTCTATACATATGCATATAATTTAATTAATGAAGAATATGCAGAAGAAGATGTTGTAGTATTAGATGAACTTCAAGAATTAATTGATTTTATCGATCAACCATATAAAGTTATGTTAAACAACATAAAATTAATTGAGGAACCAGATATTACTTCTATTATTTCAAATAGATATAAAATATTAAATCTAGCTGTTGAAAGAGAAACATTAGAAGAAGATGCTGAGTCATTACTTGCTGATGTTACTAAAGTTGTAGACTTTTATAACATTAGAAAAAGTAATTTAAATTTAAGTAATATAGCTTTTGTTGAAAGAGCAAAACAAATGATAAGCAAAAAATAGAGAGGGAAAACCGAATGAGATATGAAGCTGATGTTATATCGAAGAATATAAAACGTAAGCAGAAAATTCAAAAAATCTTATTCATATTACTATATATTTTATTGATTCCTACGATATTGTTTAGTTTATTTTTGATTATTATTGAACTAGGAAATTCTAAGGAAGGTCCTAGTTTTTTTAATATCGAAATATATACTGTAATATCAGAAAGTATGAGTCCGAGAATAAAGATTAATGATATTATTCTTGTAAAAAAAGGATATGAAATAGATTCATATAAAAAAGGTAATATAATTTCTTTTTATAAAGAAGGAGAAGTTATTACTCATAGAATAGATCAAATAGTATCTATGGGAATGAGGCCTGCGTTTATTACAAAAGGTGATAATAATGCTGCTGCAGATGAAGAACTTGTTGAATATGATGATATTATTGGTAAAGTAGTGTTAACGCTTCCAAAATTAGGTGCGTTTATGGCACTATTAAAGAATAAGTTGTTTTTCGGATCAGTAGTGTTATTATTAATAGGAATTACTTATTATGACAATAAAATAAAACAAAAGAAAAAAGAACGTAAACTTGATAGAGAACGTTATGAAAAAAAATCAGATTTTTATTTTTAAACATTAGATAAATAAAAGGAGACAAAAAGAAAAATGGCTGATAGTCCAGAAGTTATTGAAGCAAGAGAAAAAACAAATGATAGAGCGTACTTTTTAGAAAACGTTAAAAAGATTCCAAGTTTAATAGAATGGGCAAATGATGAAATAAGAGCTGATAAAGAAGTGATTATGAGTGCAATTACTGTAGATGGTGGTGCTTTAGAGTTTGCAAGCGATGAACTAAAAGATGATAAGGAAGTATTACTTACAGCTGTTAAACAAGCAGGATGGACATGTTGTTATGCTAGTGATCGATTAAAAGCAGATAAAGATGTTTTAATTGAAGCTTGTAAAAATGATGGTCAAGTTTTATATTTTGCATCACAAGAATTAAGAGACGATAAAGATGTAGTACTTGAAGCAGTAAAGAATAAACCTATCATTCTTAAATACGCAAGTTCAAGATTAAGATCTGACAAAGATGTTGCTGTTGCAGCTATAACTAAAGGAAAAAATAAAGTTATTGAATATATTGCTCCAAATTTAAGAGATGATGAAGAAATAAAAAAGATATTAGAAGAATAAATAAGTAGATAGAATGTGGATAAACCACATTCTTTTTTTATTTTGAATAAATTAATATTTTTGGAATATATAAATAAAGAGGTGTTATAAATGAGAGATTATAGTAGATTAAATAAATATTTAGAATTTCCACGAGAAGTGGTTGAGAATATTCCTAAAATAACAGTTACTGCATTTGATGAAATATTAATTGAAAACTTTAAAGGAATTTTGGAGTATGAGGATTTTTTTGTAAGAATTAGTACAGAGATTGGGAATATAAATATTAATGGATTTAATTTAAGATTAAATCAAATGGCTGATAGCGATATTTTGGTTTCTGGTAAAATTGAAAATATTGATTTCGAGCGTAAGAATAGATAAATAGAAGGTAAATAATATGTTTTTTAAGATTATAATTATGAAAATTACTGGTATGGTTAAAATAAAAGTTGAAGGCTTTTTTATAGAAAGATTTTTAAATTTGTGTAAAAACGAAAATATAATTTTTAAATCACTTGAACGAAAAGATAGTTCTTTTATAACATTTGAAATTATGAAATCTGATTTTAGAAAACTTAAGTTTATTGCTAGAAAAACAGGGTGTAAAGTAAGAATTGAAAATAAAACAGGGTTACCATTTTTTGTTAATAAATATAAGAAAAGAAAAGTTTTTGCAGTTGCATTAAGTGTAATTGCTTTTTTTATTATTGGACTATCTAATTTTATTTGGAAAGTAGAAATAGAAGGATTGCAAAAAATAGGTAAAGATGATTTTAAAAATTATATTGAAGATAAAGGGATTAAAGTTGGATGTTTTAAACCTCAAATAAATATTGAACAAATAGAAAATGAAATAAAAATTCAAAGAGAAGATATTGCTTGGGTTAGTATTGAATTTTTAGGAACAAAAGCTAAAATATCTATAAAAGAATCAATAGATATTCCAGAAATAATTAATAAAGATGAAATTTCTAATATAGTAGCAAGTTCTGATGCTGTAATAGAAAAAATAGTTGTAAGGAATGGAACTGCAAGAGTTAAAGAAGGAGATATTGTAAAAAAAGGTGATTTATTAGTTGAAGGAATAATAGAAGGTAAATATAAAGATGATAGAATGGTGCATGCAGATGCGGATATTATTGGAAAAGTTTTGTATACTTTAGAACGATTTGATACATATATTCAAAAAAATAAAGTGAAAACAGGTCGAATTGAAAGTAAAAATTCAATAAATATAAAAAATTTTAAAATAAATTTTAATAAAAGGGTTTCAAAATTCGAAAAGTATGATACAATAAGGACGAATAATAAAATAAGATTATTTTCTAATTTTTTATTTCCAATTGAAATTGAAAAAATAAGATTTGAAGAATATTATTTTGAAGATAAAAATTATTCGAAGGAAGAACTTGAGAATAAGATTGTTAGAGAATTGGAAGAAGAATTAGAAATACGATATAAGATATCACAATATGCAGACGAACACAAAAGAAGAGATGTAGTAGTTAATGAAACAAGTGAACGGTTTATCAGTCATATTAACATACGAAGTCCAAATTGAAATTGGAACTAAAGTCGCTAAATAGAAAGGATGGGAATTATGGTTGAGGAAAGAAGTCTGAAAGTTCTTTCGAATGATACAACTTTTTTTAGCAAAGTTTCTAATACTTTAACAAAACTGTTAACACCAACAAAAATTGGTATTAATGGAATGATGATAAATATTAAAAGAAGCAGTGCGATAAAAAATTACGAATTATTCAAGAGTTCAGAGGAAACAAGTGATGTTGCAAAAAAAGACCAATATCGCAATAGATATGAAGAAAGTTATACTTTATATTTAGAATCAATAGACAAACATATAATGGATTCTATTTATAAGAAGGTTAAAAATAATACAGCATCAACTTTTGAAAAAGATGCACTTTCTAATTATTATACAATAGTTCATTTAAAAGATACTGAATATTTAGAATATAAATACAGAAAACAAAAATTTTTATTAGACCTAGATTATCAAAGCTTATGCGCAGGTAAAAAGGAAAAAATTCTATCAAAATTTAATTTAATTTATATTGAAAAAATTGATGTAATTTATAAAGGATTATTAAAGAATTATTCTGTAAAATTGGCAGATGGATTAAGAGCTAAGAGAGTTAATCAAGTTGAACTTTATAAGAAAATATTTGAAACTCTTGAAGACTATATTAAAAATATCTTACCAATTAAGCTTAAAATAGAAGGAACTGAAAGATACGATAAAATTATTCAAGAATATGAAGAATATGAGAAATTTAATGTTGGAAAATTAGATGAAAAAGATTTCTTAGAGAAAAACATGATATTACTTGGATTAAGTAGAGTATTGTTTACACACAGTCTTCCACTTGTAGCTGCTGAACAATGTTATAATAAGTTGTTAAAAGATACACGTAACTTAATTGTTAAAACAAAATTAAAAGAGAAAAAAGAATCAACATATCAAATATTATTAGAATTAATTGAAGCATATAATGTAAAATTATTATCAACAAAAGTATATTGGGACAAACCATCAGAACGTGATGATTATAAGAAATTCTGGGATGCTTATAGTAAAACTAATTCTTCTAAACAAAAAGAAATACTATCTTTAAAAAGAGAATTACATGATACAGCAGATGAATATGAAAAATATGCTGAAATCAGAGCTTTTTATAAAGAAAAATTGGTTGATTTAGGTGTTATGAAAAATCTTAAGACTTCTTGTAAAACAATACCAGGTCACTTTATAAAAAAATAAAAAAGTTAAAGACGAGCTAAGATTAATCAATGATTGAGTTGTTAATCGCTCGTCTTTGTTGTCTTTTTTGGAAAGGGAAAATATGAAAAGATTTGCAGAAATAGAATATGTAAATTTTGATGAAAATAAAGATTATGAAGAATTAATTAATAAAGTTTTAGAAGAATGTTTTAAAACTGAAAAAATTGATGATTATAAACTATATATATCAGTTACATTAACAAATCCTGAATATATTAGAAAATTAAATAAGGAATATAGAGATATAGATAAAGAGACTGATGTTTTATCATTCCCAATGTTTGAAAAAGAAGATATTAAAGGGTTAAAAGATTTAATGTTTGAAGAAACTTTAGGAGATATAGTTGTATCTATAGATAGAGTAAAAGAACAAGCGGATGAATATGGACATAGTTTTGAAAGAGAACTTGCATATATGATAGTTCATGGTTTTTATCATTTGATGGGCGAAGATCATATGGTTGAAGAAGAAAAAGAACAAATGAGAAAAAAAGAAGAAAATGTTTTAGGAAAATTAAATATAGTTAGAGAATAATAGGGGATTTTTCTATGGAAGAAGAGAATAAATGGAGAAATAAAAGTTTCTTAAAAGCTGCTAAACATTCAATAGATGGAATTATATTTTTTGTTAAAACAGGAAGAAATATTAAACTTCAAATTTTTGCTGCAATATTAGTTGTAGTAGCTGCAATAATATTAAAAGTTAATTATATTGAAGCTGCAATTATAGGACTTACAATATTCTTAGTGTTTGCGTTTGAAGTTGTTAATACAGCAATTGAAAATTTAGCAGATCTTTATTCAATGGAATATAATGAAAAAATTAAAGCTATAAAAGATACAGCAGCAGGAGCTGTATCACTAGTTGCTATAGGATCTGTGGTAGTAGGAATTGCAATTTTTATGCCTAAGATACTTGCATTATTAAATTGGTTATAAAATTTTTAAATAAATATAAAAAGAGAGGTAACACATATGAAAAAAAGCGTTTTAGCAATTATAGTAATTGCGGTAGTACTTATTGGTGGTTTATTTTTCTACAAATTAGGTACTAAAGTTGGGGAAAATATGAAAGAAAATGAAGAAACAACTTTAGTAACAGAAGAGAAAGAAGAAACTGCAAAAACAGAAGAGAAAAAAGAAAGTAACATTAAAATTTTTAATGGAAATGAAAGACCAATTGCGTTTATGATTGATAACAATACAAATGCGCAACCACAAGCTTCACTTAATTCAACATATATGGTGTATGAAATTATAGTTGAAGGAAATGAATCAAGATTAATGGCATTATTTAAAGGAAAAGATTGTGATTCTGTAGGTCCAATTAGATCTTCAAGACATTATTTCTTAGATTATGCAATGGAAAATGATGCAATATATGCTCACTTAGGTATGAGTCCACAAGCAGATGAACAAATGAAAACATTTGGAATTAATAATATAAATGGTCAAGCATATGATACTGGTGCAGCAAGAACTGCAACATCATTATATTGGAGAGCTACACATAAAAAAGCTCCTCATAATGCATATACAAATATCCCATCTATTAAACAAATTGCACAAAGCAAAGGATATAGTTTAACATCAGAACAAGATAGTGTATTAAACTATGTTGAAAAAGAAGTTGTATTAGATGGAGAAAATGCACAAGTTGCAAATACAATAACAATTCCTTATTCATCAGGACATAAAGTAAGATATGAATATGATGAAGAAACAGGAAGATATACAAGATACTCAAAAGGTAGATTGATGAAAGATGAAGTAACTGGAGAAAGCGTTACTACAAAAAATTTAATAGTAACATTTGCTGAAAACTATACATTAAATGATGGTGAAAATAAAGGTAGACAAGATGTTGTAACAGTTGGTTCATTAGATGGATATTATATTACAAATGGTAAAGCAATTAAAATTAAATGTAATAAAGAATCTAGATCAGCTCAAACACAATATGTTGATTTAGAAGGTAATGAAATCGAAGTTAATGATGGAAATACATGGGTAAATATATGCCCAATTGATGCTAACGTTACTATAACAGAATAATAGAAAAGGAATAAAAAATGGAAGAATTTAAATCAGGTTTTGTCACATTAGTAGGGAGAACAAATGTAGGAAAATCTACATTATTAAATGCACTTGCAAAAGAAAAAGTTGCGATAACCGCTAATAAAGTTCAAACAACAAGAACAGCAATAAAAGCTATATTAAATGATGAAAAATATCAAATTATAGTTACAGATACACCAGGTATTCATAGACCTAAAACTAAACTTGGTGAAACTATGGTTGATACAGCTTTTACTATGTTTTCAGAAGTGGATGTTATTTTATTCTTGATAGAAGCAACATCAGATGAAATTGGTAGAGGTGATAGAAGAATCTTAGATAAGATTATTGAAAGTAAAAAGCCTTGTATATTAGTAATAAACAAAATTGATTTAGTTCAAAAAGATAAATTATTAAATTTAATAAAATTATATAGTCAAGAATATGATTTTAAAGCAGTAGTTCCGATATCAGCAAGTAAAGATGATGGAACTGAAATAATCGTTAATGAACTTGTAAAATTATTACCAGTTGGTCCTAAATATTATGCTGATGATGAATATACAGATCAAACTATGAGACAAATAGCTGAAGAGATAATTAGAGAAAAAGCATTAAAATTATTAGATGATGAAGTACCACATGGAATTTATGTAGAAGTTGAAAGTTTTAAAAATAGAACTACAACTAAAGGGCAAGATATTTATGATATTGATGCAACTATTTATTGTTTAAGAGAATCTCATAAAGGAATTATAATTGGTAAAGGCGGAAGCTTGTTAAAAAGAATTGCAAGTTATGCAAGACAAGATTTAGAAAAGATGCTTGATACTAAAGTAAACTTAAAAGTTTGGGTTAAAGTTAAAGAAGATTGGCTAGAAAAAGATAATATTGTTAATAAATTTAAATTAAAATAATTATACCAGTATAAATCTTCTAAAATTTACAAAAGATAATACAAAGAAAATTTTAAATAAGAAAGGAAAACAGTATGCTAAGTAATATTGTATGGAATGTATTCAAGCAAACTGGAGATATAAATTCATATTTAGAATTTGTAGAAGTAAAAAATATAGAAGAAAATTTGAAGGTAACAATAGATGAAACAAGTAAAAGTAAATGGAATAATTATATCAGAAAGTAATATGGGGGATTTTGACAAGATGCTTACCATCTTGACCCCCAATTTGGGTAAAATTGCGTGCAGTGCAAAAGGATCAAGGAGGCCAAAAAGTCTTCTTCTTAGCGGTACGCAATTTTTATGCTTTGGTGAATATATGCTATTTAAAGGTTCAGAAACATATACAATGAATTCTTGTGAAACTATTGAATTATTTTATAATATTAGGACAGATTTAGATAAACTTACATATGCGTCACATATAACAAAAATAATTAATGATGTAACAACAGAAAATCAAAATTCATATAATACTTTAAAATTATTTTTAAATACACTTTATATGATATCTGAAACTGATAAAAATTTGGATTTTATAGTTGCTGTATTTAAACTTAGATTATTGAAGATACTAGGATTTGCGCCTAATGTTAGAACATGTACAGGGTGCTCATCTAAAGAAAATATAACTCATTTTAGTATTATAGATAATGGATTTAAATGTGGTGCATGTAGTAAGCAAGATACAGGTGCAATTCAAATGTCTGATGCTACTAAAAATGCGATAATTTATATTATGGGAGCAGATCCTAAAAAGATATTTTCGTTTGAATTATCTGAGTCTTGTCAAAAAGAATTAGAATTAATATCTAATATTTATTTTAATGAGAAATTAGAAAAAGAGTATAAAATTGAAAAATTATTCTAGAAATAGCTTAAATACACAAAAAATTCACTTGCAAAATTGACAGATTACTTATATAATGAAAGTGTAAAATACATAAAAAGGAGTGGTTATTATGAACATTACAATAACAGGAAAAGAATTAAAAGCTACAGACGCAATTAAAGATTATATTGAGGAGAAATTAACAAGAATAGAAAAATACTTTGCAGACGAATCAATAGATGTGACAGCTACAATTAAAAAAGAAAATGCAGCAACAGAAATTGCTGAAATGTATGTTTCAGTAAAAGGTGTATCTTACAAAGCAGTTACAGAAGATAAAGATTTATATGCAGCTATAGATAAAGATATTGATATTTTAGAAGGACAAATCAGAAAAACAAAAGCTAAAAAAGAAAAAATGATGAAAGATTCTTCAATTAAACAAATGAATATATCAGGAGTTGCTGAAGAAAAAACTATTGAAGATGAAGTTATTAAATCTTTAACATATGATATTAAACCAATTTCTGTAGAAGATGCAAAATTAAAATTATCTGAAAGAAAAGGAAATATATTCTTAACTTTCGTAAATGTTGATACAGGAAAAGTAAATGTTATATTTAAATTAAAAGATTCAAATAATTATGGTTTAGTAGAACCAGAAGTATAATAAAAAATGCCGGAAGAATTATCTTCCGGTTTTTTGTTTGCCAAAAAATTCTAGTGTAATATTTAAAAAAATGCACATTATATAATTAGAAAATGATTGTTTCCTAAATGTTTAATTACTCATATAAGAAATTCTATATGAATGATTAGCTATTTGGAACAATATATTTTCGTTTAGATAGATATTTATAACATTAAAAATTTGGAGGTGAACAAGATGGCAAGAAGTAACAAAAACGTAGTTCCAGAAGCTATGGATTCATTAGAAAGATTCAAATATGAAGTTGCTAGTGAAGTTGGAGTTAATTTAAAAAATGGTTATAATGGAAATATATCAGCAAGAGATGCAGGAAGAATTGGTGGAAATATGGTTAAAAAAATGATTCAACAAGCTGAAAACCAAATGGCTAACAAATAGTAAAAACTTTTTTAGAAGGTAAGAAGAATTTCTTGCCTTCTTTTTTAATTAAAAATAGTTGTCAAAAATGCGTTTAATGATATAATAACAAATGTAAAATGAAGATAGGAGAGAATATATGTTTAAATTAATGACAATTGATCTAGATGGTACATTACTTAATTCATATGGTGAAGTTTCAGAAGAAACTAGAAAAGCATTATTAGCAGCTAAAGAAAGAGGTACAGAGGTTGTTTTAGCATCTGGTAGACCTATTAGTTCTACTGAAAGTTTAGCAGTTGAACTAGGTGTTGATAATTATTTAATTTCAGGTAATGGTGCTGCAGTATATGATATAAAAGAGCAAAAAGTTATTTATGATAGATTTTTAACAAAAGAACAAGTTATGAAAATTGCAAAATTGTGTGAAGATAATAGTTTCTTTTATAATGTTTATACTGAAGATGAAGTAATTGCTAGTTCATTAAATTACAATGTTCTTTTTTATCATAAAGAAAATGTTAAAAAAATTGAAGAAAAAAGAACTCACATTAATGTTGTTCAAAATATAATGGAATATATAGAACAATCTGGTAAAGATAAGTTTTTAAAAATCACTGTTTGTGATGAGTCTCAATTTATTTTTAATAGCATAATGAAAAGATTAAAAGAGATAGATGGAATTGATGTACTAGAAACAGCATATATGTCTAGGAAAAAAATTAAAGATGGAACTGACGATGTTGATATTCATTATTTCTATACAGAAATTACAAATAAAAATGTAAATAAATGGTCAGCTATTGAATTTTTATTAGAAAAATTAAATATAAAAAGAGAAGAAGTTATATCGATAGGAGATAACTTAAATGATAAAGAAATGATTGAAAATGCAGGGTTGGGAGTAGTTATGGGAAATAGTAATCCGATAATGAAAGAGCTTGCAGATGAGATTGTTGCAGATAACAATTCAGAAGGTGTTTTAGAAGCCGTAAATAGGTTCGTTTTAAATTCGTAAAAACCTTCCAAATACTACATTTTTTGACAAATGTAACAAGAAAATTACAGTATAAATAAGTTTTGATTACAAGTGCCCAATTTGTTGATTTTGGGCATTTTTTATTGTAGAATAAAGAAAAATGGTATTTTGTAAAAATGCCATAATAGCGTTAAAAATAAATTTTTTAAGGGATAAAGGGAGGATTTTATCATGGCAATGAACCCAATGCAAAGAAGAGCTAGAAATTCATTTTTAATAGGATTTTTAGTATCATTAATACTTATGACAGTTGTTGTTATAGGATTATTAATGCAAATTAAAACTATAAACGAGGCTAAAGAAGCTTTAGAACAGTTACAACAAACTGTTTATGTAGCTAGTGCAGATCTAGAATCTGGACAAGTTGTTACATTAGATGAACATTTTAGAATGGATACTGTTCAAACAACTATGGATATAAGTAATGTTATAGATGATACAACATTCCAATTTTTAGATGAAGAAGGAATTCCAACTCCAAAATATAATCAAGATGGAAGCGAAAAAACAAAAAACGTTATGATGAAAGTTAACGTTCCTGCAGGAGCAATTGTAACAAAGGATATGCTTGTAGAAGTTGGTGAAGAAACAACTAATACACAAAGAATTCAAGAATATACAATGATCCAATTACCATCACACTTAAAAAATGGTCAATATATAGATGTAAGAATGTCTTTACCAACAGGACAAGATTATATTGTTTTATCTAAGAAAAGAGTATTAGGAACAGATGCACAAACAATATGGTTAAAAGTAGATGAATTCGAAATTAGTTTAATGAACAGTGCAATTGTTGAATCATACCAAATCATGGGTGCTAAATTATATGCAACACTTTATAGTGAAGCTGGAATGCAAGAAAAAGCACAATCTACATATACTGTAAGTAGAAATGTTTATGATTTAATGATTAATAACCCTAATATTTTAAATGATATTAAAGTTGATTATGCAAATAGATTAAATCACGAGCAAAGAGTTTTATACTTTGATTCAATCTTAACTCAACTTGAAGAAGATGAAAAACGTGAATTAGTAAACACAGGTGTTTCTGAAGATAGAGCAACAATCAGTGCAACAAGACTTGATTATGTTTCTCAACTTGAAGGAACAGAAGATGTAGGATTTACAGGAAAATAAAAAATTGCGGGAGGATATCATGAAGAAAGTTGCATTCATAGGAAGTTATGATAAAGCTGATATGATAATCTATGTAGCTAAAATATTAACTTTAATGGGTAAATCAGTTTTAGTAGTAGATTCAACTGCTTTGCAAAAAACAAGATATATAGTTCCCGCAATGGAAGCTTCTAAGCAATATATAACTACATATGAAAAAATAGATATTGCTATTGGATTTGAGAATTTAGCTCAAATAAAAGAGTATAGAACAGCAGAAACTAAAGATGAATTTAATTATGATTACGTATTACTTGATATAGATAGTTATAAAGGCTATGTATATTTCGGAGTAAAACCAGACGATAAACACTTTTTTATAACTTCATTTGATTTATATTGTCTAAGACGTGGATTACAAGTTTTTAGAAGATTAGAAGGTCAAGTAGAAGTAACAAAAGTTTTATTTACAAAAGAAATGTTACCTGAAGAAGAACAATTCTTAGATCATCTTTCAAAAGGTCTAAAGATTAAATGGGATAATGATGTAATTTATTTCCCATTTGAACTAGGAGATCAAAATGCAATATTCTCGAACCAAAGAAGTGGAAGAATACGTATGAGAGGTATAAGCCAAACATATGTAGACGGGATAATATATATGACAGAAGAACTTAGCGGTTCTAATTCTGGAGAAGTAAAAAGAGCAGCTAAGCATATTGAAAGATAGAAGGTACACAGGAGGAAAAAGATGCCAATAATAGGTTTTTGGAGTGCGAACCCAAAAGAATCTGGACAAACATTATCTATAGCAGCTTTAGCAACTTATATGGCTATAGAACATAACTATAAAATTTTGTTAATAGATGCTACATTTGATAATGATGCTTTGGAAAGATGTTTTTGGAAAGTTAATGGAACAAAAGATGTCGCAAAAATGCTAAATAAAGGTAAAATGGATATTTCATCTGGAGCAGAAGGTCTAGTAAGTGCAGTTGCAAGTAATAAAACTACACCTGAGATAATTACAAACTATACAAGAGTTGTTTTTAAAAATAGACTTGATATACTTTGTGGTTTAAAAACTAAGATTCCAGAAGAATTTACAAAATCATTAATGCTTTATAAAGATTTAGTAAAAACGGCAGATAAATATTATGATTTAGTGTTTGTTGACTTAGAAAAAACTTTGAAAAAAGAAACAACAAAAACACTTTTAGAGACATCACATGTAATTGTTACTAACTTCTCACAAAATCTAAAACAAATAGATGAGTATATGGAAGTTAAAGCAAAAAATCCTGGAATATTAAAAAGAGATAAATGTTTAACATTATTATCTAGAGCAGATGAAAATTCAAAATATAATGTTAAAAATGTTACAAGATATATTAAGGAAAAAGATTTAAATCAAGTAACTTATAATCCAATTTTTATGGAAGCTGCTTCTGAAGCAGGAGTTGCAACATTTTTCCTTAAATCAAGATTATCAAGTTCAGCAAATGATAAAAATTCAGCATTTATTAAATCAGTTGCAGAGTTAGCAAAAGCAATTGATTATAAATTAGAAGAATTAAAATATAAAGCGTAATTTTTTAAAAGGAAGGAGCCTATAATAATGGATATAGGAAATTTAGCAGGTACATTTTTTATACTTGTACTTGTATTTGCGGTAATCGCATACTTTCTAAAAAAGAATAAAAATGAACAGGTAGAAGAAGCAGTAGAAGTTGATGATAAAACTTATACTCTTGATAAGATGGTTAAATTCGTTAAATCAAGATTAGATGAAATCACAAAAATCAACTTATATGATATTGGTTTATCTGAAGAAGAATTAAAAAGAAGAAGAGCTAAAAAGTATGAATTAAAGAAAGCTCTTAAAGGATGTACATATGGTGACGTTAATGATAAGAAATATGTTAAAGAATTAATATATGATTTATTATCAAAAGAGTATGGTGTTGATGAAACAAACATTTCAAAAGCTATTCCATTTGATACTCCATCATTATTAACTTCACAAGATAAGTTTGATATTTTAATTCATGAATATAAAAAGACATTTTCTTATGAAGCTTTGACAGAGATCATTAAGAAATATAATCTTGCTGCGCTTAAATATGTTGAAGGTGAATCAAAACCTTGTTATGTTATAACAAATGAGGAAATTGATGATATATATGAACAAGAACAATTCCACTTAGAATTTGCTGATAAACTTGAAGTTGTTGTTCAAAGAATATATCAAAAATATAAAGGATTCAGTAGTATCGATGAAGTAAGAGATATGAACATAGACGGTGTTTCTGGTGGTACATCTGGTCTTCCAGAATCATTCTTAAGCCAAGTTGCTCAAACTGATGGTGACTACTTAAAACAAGCTATGGAATCAAAAATTCCAAGAGCCTGCGATGCGATTTGGATATTCTTCCAAGGTAAATCAATTCGTTTAGCATTCTTATCATTTGGTACAGAATCTGAATTAAAGAGAGTATGTCAAAATATTTATAAATATAATAACCCTGGTCAGTTATCTGATACAAACGGTTTTAAAATCAATGAAATGAAAGACGGTTCTCGTGTCGTTGTTGTTAGACCAAGCATGTGCGAAACTTGGGCATTCTTCGTAAGAAAGTTCGACGTTAAACGTGCTACACTAGAACAAATTATTAAATTCCCTGGTAAAGAGGAAACAATTGAACTTTTAAAATACCTAGTTAAAGGTGCAAGAATTATAGCTCTAACAGGAGAGCAAGGTTGTGGTAAAACAACTATGCTGATGGCTATGATTGAAAATATATATGAAACAATGAACTTGCGTATCACAGAAACAGCGTTCGAGCTTCACTTAAGAAAGATATATCCAACAAGAAATATCGTATCAATGCGTGAAACTGAAACTATTTCTGGACAAGACTGTCTGGACGTTCAAAAGAAGACTGACGGTTCTGTTAATATCATCGGTGAGGTTGCTACTGACCCCGTTGCATCTTGGATGATCCAATCTGCCCAAGTTGCTTCT
>JAEIGA010004594.1_pt1 | contig 21340 bp, 19 predicted proteins | sample 9270691 | NCBI WGS metagenome assembly JAEIGA01 (sample SAMN17057246, study PRJNA624740) | gut metagenome | biome: biome; isolation source: fecal sample | host: Bos grunniens | place: China: Xizang | collected 2019 | reverse complement strand
TTCACCTTGATCTTGCGGATAGCCTGCTGAAGCTTACCACCAAGCTTAACACCAGCTGCGAGACCAGTGAGAACGGTGGGAACCTCCATTACGATAGCCTTGTCCTCAACGATCTGGAGGAAGTCCATGTGGAGGATGGTGTCCTTAACGGGGTGGAACTGGATGTCCTTCAACACTGCCTTGCACTCAACACCGTCGATGGTGAGGTTTACAACGTGGATGTCGGGAGTGTAAACGAGCTTGCGCACAGCGTCAGTTGTCACAGCGAATGCCTTAGCCTCCTTCTCGATACCATACAATACGCAGGGGATGCCGTTGTTCTTACGGAGCTCGTTGGTGCTCTTCTTGCCTACTTCGGTACGTGCAGTACCCTTCAAATCAAATGATTTCATGTTTTGTTTTCTTTAAATGTGTTACTCTAAATTAAGTTCTCTGCTCAATTCGCCATCACACGATGTGAGAGTCCCTTTCGGGTGCTCTACGAAAAGCGGGTGCAAAATTAGTGCAAGTTGAGCGAAAAAACAAATTTTCATTTGGGTTTTTCCGAAACGCAGCCTAATTTCAGGCTACGAAGTAGGCTAAAGATAGTGAAAACCGACGAATGAGCGAGCATGCGTAACTGCATCATTCCCCAGCAAGTTCAAAGCTTATCGGCAGCAGAGCGTGAGCCCCATCAGGGATGATGTAGATGGCTGAGGTGCCGTAGAGCAGCACTCGGATGGGATGGCCGCCGCGCTGCTCGGTCTCGAGCATCACTTGCCGACACGCGCCACAGGGGGCTATGGGCATGAGGGTGAAGTCATCTCCCGTGTGGGCTGCGATGGCGAGTGCTGTGACTGCCATGCCGGGGTGGGAGGAGCCTGCACAGAAGAGGGCGGTGCGCTCGGCACAGAGCCCTGAGGGGTAGGCTGCATTCTCTTGGTTGGAACCTGTGACGATGGTCCCGTCGATGAGCTGTGCTGCTGCGCCTACATGGAAGTGTGAGTAGGGAGCATAGCTGCGTCGTGTAGATTGCTTGGCTGCATCGACCAGCAGGCGGTCTTGCTCCGATAGCTCCTCGTAGGTACAGCGTTGGTAGTGGAGGGTATGTGTGAGGTTTTCCATGCGGATGGAGGGAGATGGTTATTGTGCAAGCTTTTCTTCGTAGAAGGCGATGCGTCGGGCAAGCTCCTGCTGTTGTGCATCCAGTGATTGGGCTGCTTGTAGCGCTGCAGCTAGGTCGGCCACTCGGGTGAGGGCTGTGGCGTCGGATGAGGTGAAGGGGAGCTTGACCTTACCCTGCTTGCCGATGAGCGTGACGGTAGCCTTGGGGTGCTGGGCGACGAAGTAGGCTACGTCGGCCGTAGCAGCGAAGTCGGTGCGCTCGGTCTTGCCAGTGGCATCGCTCATCACATAGGGGTCGCCGACAGGGAGTAGCTCTATGTAGCTGCCGTCGGTAGCGGTGAAGCGTAGGACTTGTGCCTCGATGGGGCGGCCACGATAGAAGGATGTGATGGTGAACACTCCCATGAGCTCGTTGACCTGAGGGCGCAGATAGCTCTTGCCCGAGTGGCGATCGGCTCGATGTCGCGCATCATAGTAGTGACCAAGGTCCTGATATCGAGCGTCTTTGTCCAGGTATAATGTTGTGGAGAGTGCCTGCGCTCTCTCCTTGGCCTCGACGAGCAGGCTATCGGTGTAGTGCTTGCTCGAGCTGGCCTCGGCTATCTGGATCTCGATGAAGAGGTCCTGTGCTTGTTTGCGTGTCTCGAAGGCTTTGGGGTAGAGCGACTTGATGCTATCGAGCTGTAGCTTGGCGAGGGCGTATTGCTGATTGCCGAGCGACTGGCGGGCTCGTAAGAGATAGGGTTTGGCCTGCTTTTCTACGTCTTCGACACAACTGGTGAGCGTGAGCCCTGCGGCAAGGGCGATGAGGAGGGTGCGGAGTCTCATGATGGTCTTCTGCGTTAGGTGGGGATCAAAAAAATGATTTGGTGTCGTAAAAGTACAAAGTTTCTCTCATATATTAATAAGGTATAGGTAAAAAAAGTGAAAAGGTGGGGCTGGAGGGCGCAAAATCGTTTTTTTTGAGTAACTTCGCGGTGTTTTTAAGTTTTTTGAGCTGATAAGGTTGTAAGTATCTCAAGCGATGAGCTCATAAACACATAAACTCATGACTAAAAAAACTGACGTATGCGACATATATCACCTGAGGAACTGAAGAGGATGTTTGACACGAAGCTGTTTCACCTCATAGGCGACACGGCCGATGAGTTGGGACTGGAGTGTTATGCGGTGGGAGGCTACGTACGTGACCTCTATCTGGAACGCCCATCGAAAGATATCGATGTGGTGGTCGTGGGGAGCGGCATCAAGATTGCCGAGGCCCTGCGCAAGAAGTTGGGGCGCGGAGCACATGTGAGCATCTTCCGCAACTTCGGCACGGCACAGCTCAAGTGGCGCGACATGGAGGTCGAGTTCGTAGGGGCCCGCAAGGAGTCCTATACGCACGACTCTCGTAAGCCCATTGTCGAGGATGGCACACTGGAGGATGACCAGAACCGCCGAGACTTTACCATCAACGCGCTGGCCGTGTGCCTCAATGCCGATCGCTTCGGTGAGCTCACTGACCCCTTCGACGGATTGCTCGATATGGAGGACCGCCTCATCTGCACCCCGCTCGACCCCGATGTGACCTTCAGCGATGACCCCCTGCGCATGATGCGATGCATACGCTTTGCCACGCAGCTAAACTTCTATATAGAGGAGGAGACCTTCGACTCGCTCACACGCAATGCTGAACGCATCAAGATCATCTCCAAGGAGCGCATCATCGATGAGTTGAACAAGATTATCGCCTCGCCCATACCCTCGAAGGGCTTCGTGGAGCTCGACCGCTGTGGCTTGCTCCCCCTCATCTTCCCTGAACTGGCAGCACTGCAGGGTGTGGAGGCTGTGAACGGGCGCAAGCATAAGGACAATTTCTACCACACCCTCGAGGTGCTCGACAATATAGCCCGACAGACCGACAATCTATGGCTCCGCTGGGCGGCATTGCTCCACGACATAGGTAAGCCTCGCACCAAGCGTTGGGATCAGCGTCTGGGGTGGACCTTCCATAACCACAACTTCATCGGGGAGAAGATGGTACCCACTATCTTCCGTAACATGAAGCTCCCCATGAACGAAAAGATGAAGTATGTGCAGAAGCTCGTGGGACTCCACATGCGCCCCATCGTGATTGCTGATGAGGAGGTCACCGACAGCGCCGTACGCCGACTTCTCTTCGAGGCAGGTGACGACATCGACGATCTGATGATGCTGTGCGAGGCCGACATCACCTCGAAGAACGAGATGCGTAAGCAGCGATTTCTCGACAACTTCCGCCTTGTGCGCGTGAAGCTCAAGGACCTCGAGGAGCGTGACCGCATACGCAACTTCCAGCCTCCTGTCGATGGCGACGAAATCATGCGCACCTTCGGCCTCACCCCCTGTGCTGAGGTGGGTGCCCTCAAGAGCAGCATCAAGGATGCCATCCTCGACGGCATCATACCCAACGAGCACGATGCAGCCTACGAGTATATGATGAAGAAAGCTAAAGAAATGGGCTTGTCGCCCATTTGATTTACTATTTGACATTTTACTATTTACAATTTATTTTGCGATTGGATTATTTTACAATATCAATCTTACGTATGAGTAAATTGCTAAATGGTAAATTCCTAAATAAATAGTAAATAGTAAATTTGTAAATTGTAAATTACTCCCTTGCTTCACCACCTCATCGCCCAAGGCGAACACCAGCAGCAGGATTTCAAGTATGAGATCTCCGATGTGCGCAAGATTGCGCGCACCCTCTCGGCGTTTGCCAACACCGATGGAGGGCGCTTGCTCATAGGGGTCAAGGACAATGGCAAGATAGCTGGTGTGCGTAGTGAAGAGGAGATTTACATGGTCGAGGCTGCTGCGGCACTCTATTGTGTACCTTCGGTCGAGTGCTCTATGAGCATTCATCGTGTAGAGGGACATAACGTGGTGATAGCCGAAGTCAAACCATCAGAAGTGCGCCCCGTGCGTGCCCGATTGGGTGATGATAGCCTCTGTGCCTTCGTGCGCATAGCTGACGAGAATATCGTGGCTTCGCCTGTGCAGATGGCTTTGTGGCGCGACGAAAATAGGGAACGAGGGACATTGTTCGCTTTTACCGAACGCGAGCAGGCATTGCTGCGTGTCTTGTCTGATGCCTCCGAACCATTGACACTAAATCGATTTGCCCGCTTAGGACGCTTGCCTCGCCATCGGGCCGTCCAGCTGCTGGCGCAGTTCATCCGCTTTGGACTCGTAGAACAGCAGTTTGTAGGGCACACGTTTGTCTATGTAGTGAACGAATAGTATGCTGATGGAGAACTAAAAAGACAAGAGGGGCACTCACGTGTCCCTCTTGTCTTTTATAGCATGATATTCCTGCCTAGAAGAGTAGGCGGATGATATCATTGAGATTGGCATAGATCATCAAGCCGAAGAGAAGCACCATGCCGATGATTTGTACGCGCTCCATGAACTTGTCGTTAGGCTTACGCCCTGTAATCATTTCGAAAAGGAGGAACATCAAGTGGCCGCCATCCAAAGCAGGGATGGGGAGAATGTTCATGAACGCAAGTATGATGGAAAGGAAGGCAGTCATCGTCCAGAAGTCGTACCAGTTCCACAACGAGGGGAAGAGGCTACCGATGGTGACGAAGCCGCCAAGCGATGTGGCACCCTCCTTGGTGAAGACATACTTGAAGTCGCTGACATAGCCCTTCAGCGTGTTCCATCCATAAGCGATACCTGCAGGGATAGAGGCAAAGAACCCATACTCCTTGGTCGTAGGTGTGTAGGGCTGGGCTACGCTGACACCAAGCAAGAAGTTTGCATCGGTGGGCACGCTGACGGTGTCGCTCACTCCGCCACGCTCATACACTACCACAAGGTCGTGGTTCACGATAGCTCCCTCCTGCTCCTGTTGGCGTAACTGGGCAAGTGCAGTAGAGAATGTTGTCCATGTCGCTGCTGACACTCCATTGATGCTCTGGATGTGGTCGCCCTTGATAAGTCCCACGCGGGCTGCTGCTCCCTCGGGCATCACACTGTCGAGCACCATGGGATTGTAGAACTGTACGAAGGGCTGGGCATCTTTCTGAAGGTCGAAGAGGTCGAAGTCCTCTGGCATAGTGACCACATGCTCACTGCCGTCGCGGAGCACGGTGATCGTGTTGGCCTCTGCTATGGCACGCATCATGTCGCCTCCAAATCGGTCAAGGGCAACATCGTCGGCTCTTACCAATACGTCGCCATCACGGAAGCCTATGGATTCTGCACGCTCGTTGAACTCCATGCCATACTTGCTACCATCGAGGGGAACATACGTGTCGCCCCAAGTGAAGAGTACCATGGAGTAAATGAAAAAGGCGAGGATGAGGTTGAAGCATACACCTCCAATCATGATGAGCATGCGCTGCCAAGCAGGTTTGGTGCGAAACTCCCACGGTTGGGCGGGTTGTTTCATCTGCTCTACGTTGAGACTCTCGTCAATCATTCCTGCTATCTCTACGTAGCCTCCGAAGGGGAGCCAGCCCACTACAAATTCGGTGTCACTGCGCTTGGGCTTGTAACGAAAGATAGGTTTCCCGAAGAAGAGCGAGAAGCGATCGACACGCACTCCGAAGAGGCGGGCAAAGAGGAAGTGACCCAACTCGTGGATGACGACAAGTATCGTCAGCGCGAGAATCAGCTGGATGAGTTTTATTAGAAATACGGGCATTTTTTAATTATGAATTATGAATTATGAATTAATTGTAGCTATACACTCTTCGGCTATGCGGCGAGCTATGGCGTCGGTAGCTACATAGTCATCGTAGGTGGGGGTCTTGATGAAATCGACCTTCTGCATGGTGCGCTCTATGACGTCGCTCATCTCGAGGAATCCCATGCGCTCCTTGAGGAAGGCTGCTACACATACCTCATTGGCCGCATTGAGTATGCATGGCATGTTGCCTCCCTGCTCAAGGGCTGCGAACGATAGGGCCAGGTTGCGGAAACGTGTGGGGTCGGGTTGCTCGAAGGTGAGGCTCGATAGCTTGGAGAAGTCGATGCGCTCTGTCGTGAGTGGCAGGCGATAGGGATAGCTGAAAGCGTATTGGATGGGGAGGCGCATGTCGGGGGTGCCGAGCTGTGCCTTCACCGAACCATCGGCAAACTGTACCATGGAGTGAATCACCGACTGGGGGTGTACGACAACCTCTATCTGTGAGGGGGCTACGTCGAATAGCCATTTGGCCTCGATGACCTCAAAACCCTTGTTCATCATGGAGGCTGAGTCGATGGTGATCTTGGCCCCCATGTCCCAATTGGGGTGCTTGAGTGCCTGCTCACGAGTGGCATGCTGCAGCTGATCCAAACTCCAAGTGCGGAAGGGGCCTCCCGAAGCAGTGAGCAAGAGTTTCTCTATGGGATTAGCCGCTTCGCCTGCAAGACATTGGAAGATGGCCGAGTGCTCTGAGTCGACGGGGAGGATGGGGACGCGGTGCTCCATGGCCAGCTGGGTGACGAGCTCGCCTGCAACGACGAGAGTCTCCTTGTTGGCCAAGGCAATGGCCTTTCCTGCTCGGATGGCATTCATGGTGGGGCGCAGTCCTGCATAGCCTACCATCGAAGCGAGTACCATGTCAATAGGCTCAGCGGTGGCCACGTCGGCTAAGGCGTCCGCTCCGGCATACACCTTGATGGGGAGGTCGGCTAGCGACTCGGAGAGGTGCTTGTAGTGCGCTTCGTTGGCAATGACCACCACGTCGGGCAGGAACTTGCGAGCCTGTTCTATGAGGAGGTCGACATTGTTGCCTGCGGTAAGAGCATATACCTCATAGAGGTCGCTATGCTCCTCAATGACTTGTAGGGCCTGTGTGCCAATCGAGCCTGTGGAACCGAGAATGGCAATCTGTCGCTTGCGTGGAGCGTCTGTATGAAAAGCGTTGTTGTTCATAGTCGTGTCTTAGAATGAAATGTATTGTGCGGGGTCAAGAGCCACGCCTTTGTGCCACAATTCGAAATGGAGAAATGGTGATGTGGAGCTTTGGCTTTGAGTACCAGCGATGCCTAACACCTCGCCTGCCTTGACCTTGGCGCTTTCATCTTTATAGACGGAGGAGAGGTGCTTGTATACGGTGACCAAGTTGCCCACATGCTGAACCATGATGACATAGCCATGATTGGCGGTATAGCCGCTCATGAGCACCGTACCATCGAGTACGGAGCACACGTTTTTGTCATTCGTGGCTGTGATGTCAATCCCATAGTGTTGTGAGTCGGGTGAGAAGGCTTCGGCTAGCAGACCTCGCATGGGAGGATAGAAGTGGAGGTTTTCCATCTCGCTCCTCGGGAGTGTTTGTGAGGTGAGGTTATATTTCTCGGTCTCTTCGTATTGGCGAGCGAACTCTATCTCGCGTTCGGTGCGCTTCATGAGGTCTTCGCTGCGTAAGATAGTGATAGAATCGATGGTGCTCACGGAGTCCATCTTTACTTCGCCTCTAAGGATGTCTTGCAAGTTCATGACATAGAGGCTCTGTCTCTGCACTGCATCGCTCAGCGAGTCGAGTCGCAAGGATGACTCTACGATTTGGCGTCTCACCTCGGGACTGACGTATCCAGGCATGAGTCGCTTCAAAGGCGAATAGATAAGCAGAAGTGTGGTGATGGCAGCTATCGTAATGACGAGTCCTGATACATATAGGCTGATGATGAAGCGCGAGGTGGAGATTCTGCGCTCCACATCCTTGCCTCCGCGCTGGGTGTATATGACATCGTAGCGGCGGAAATACTGCTTCCAAAATCCTTCGGTCTCCTTCTTGTTCTTACTCATTATGTGCAAAGGTACGAAAAAACACAATGTTACCTTCCCATATGTTAGGCTATTCTAACAGTCCGTCGGGTAAATTAAACTTTATTAACCGTTGTTCGTGGTCTATGTCCTCTATGAATGCCTCTTGGGCGGGGATGAGTAGTTCATCTCCATTGGGGCGCTCCACTACGAAAAGCGTATTGATGGTGCTCTCGTCGACGTCTGCCAATGTGCCCAGGTGCCCATGTCTGGTGTCTTCGGTGTCGAATCCGATGAAATACTGCCAGCTGTACTCACCATCCTCGGTCTCTTCGGCGTATGACTTGGGGAAATAGACCTCCTTGTTGGTGAATATGGAGGCTGCTTCGTTGGTGTCGATGCGCTCAAACTTGATGAGCGCCACATTGTCGCTCTTGAAGCGGTACTCCTCTATGAAAAAAGGTACGAGGATTCCGTCCATGGAGCAAACGAGGTAGGGGCAGTCGGTGCGGTCGAAGACGTCATCGGTAAACGACATGGCCATCTCGCCCTGCACCCCATGAGTGCGGGTAAACTTGCCGATGCAATAGACTTCTTCAGGGCGGATCATAGCTCAATACGTGTTATGCGTGCCCCAAGGCGGTTGAGGCGCTCGTCAATATTTTGGTATCCGCGGTCAATCTGGTCGATGCGGTCAATGCGGCTAGTCCCCTCGGCGCTCATGGCAGCGATGAGCAGTGCTATACCTGCACGAATGTCTGGCGAGGTCATCGTGTGCCCACGCAAGCTGATGCCGTGGTCGTGCCCATTTACTACGGCGCGATGAGGGTCGCAAAGGATGATTTGTGCACCCATCTCGATGAGTTTGTCTACGAAGAACAGTCGGCTCTCAAACATCTTCTGGTGGATGAGTACGCTACCCTTGGCTTGTATGGAAGTGACGAGCAACACGCTCAGCAGGTCGGGGGTTAGTCCAGGCCATGGTGCATCGGCAATGGTCATGATGGAGCCATCGATGAATGACTCTATTTGATAATGCTCTTGGTAGGGGATGTAGAGGTCGTCGCCACGCTCCTCGATAAGGATGCCCAGGCGGCGAAAGCTGTCGGGGATGATGCCGAGGTTCTCAATCGATGCCCCTTTGATGGTGAGCTCACTCCGTGTCATGGCTGCCATGCCGATGAAGCTGCCCACTTCGATCATGTCGGGGAGCACGGTGTGCTCGCATCCGTGTAGTTCTTCCACTCCAGTGATGACGAGGCGATTGCTTGCTATGCCTTCAATCTTGGCCCCCATGCGGCAGAGCATGCGGCAGAGCTGTTGGATGTAGGGCTCGCATGCGGCATTATATATGGTGGTGGTCCCTTTGGCCAACACTGCAGCCATGATGATGTTTGCCGTGCCCGTCACCGAGGCTTCATCGAGCAGCATGTAGGTGCCTTTGAGTTGGTCGGCCTTGAGTTCATATATGCCGCGGTCCTCATTGTAGGAGAAGGCTGCGCCGAGCTTCATGAGTCCCACGAAGTGGGTGTCGAGTCGTCTGCGGCCAATCTTGTCGCCTCCGGGCTTGCTGATGAGCACACGGCCAAAACGGGCGAGGATGGGGCCCATCAGCATGACTGAGCCGCGCAGGCTAGAGCACAACTTGAGGAATTCGTCGCTGGCAAGATAGTTCTCATCGATGTGGGTGGCTTGGAAGCTGAAGCTTCCCATGCCCAGACGCTCTACCACCACACCCATTGATTGCATCATTGTGATGAGGTTGTTCACATCGAGTATGTCGGGGATGTTGTTGACAGTGACCTTCTCTCGTGTGAGCAGTGTGGCGCACAAAATCTGGAGCACTTCGTTCTTTGCTCCTTGTGGAGTGATCTCTCCTTGTAGGCGGTGTCCGCCTTCGATGATGAATGAGGCCATGTTGAGAAAATCTGAATTATGATTTTTTTTGATGGATGGTCAATCCTAAAAGTTGTATAGGTTCTGGATGGATTTGTGTGTCAAATTTGGATACGAACAGTGTAATTCAGAAGTCGCGATTTACAATTCTGAATTTATTTAAAACTTCTTCTTGTTCTTCTTCTTCTGATTCTTGCCGTTGTGCTTGTATTGCTGCGCGGGAGCACGGTATATCCCGAGATTGAGTTTGTCTTCGCTTAGGCATATCTGTCCGTTTGAGTAGTCTTTGATGTCCTCGATGATTTTGCTATCCTCGACACTCTCTTTGTTCCATAATATGTATTCCTTCTTCATCTGTGCGGCGATAAGTCTCAGCAGTTCGTTGCGCTCTTCTCCCTCGGACATCTCGCATGCCTTCTTCATCATCTCTTCGATGCAGTGTCCATAATGGCGGTAGCGGATGTCTCCTTTGGGGTAGGGGAGGCGTTCGGGTGTCGGGTGCAATGTGGAGGGGTCAGCCAGCTCGTAGGGATAGTCGATGTCGAGCTTGAAGTCTGCCATTACCGCGAGGTGATCCCATAGCTTGTGCTTGAATTCTGCTACGTCACGCAATTGTGGAAACATGTTTCCCATGACGGCAATGATGGTGTTAGCGCAACGCTGGCGTTCGGTGCGATCCTCAATGGTGATGGCGTGATCTACCATCTTCTGTACGGCACGGCCATACTCGGGCATGGGGAGCGCTTTTTCTTGGGTGTTATATTTCATTTTGTTTGCTTTGTTTTGGGGTTGTTAAGGGGAGAGGTTGTTCGGGGTGTGAATGGGGGGTAGTCGTTTCGCACCGTCCCGCTTCATTTGTCTTTTCTTCCCCTTAGTTAAAAAACTTTGTTCTTTGCCACCGTGGCCACAAACTCCTTCAGATAGAAGGGCTCAAAGTAGGCTACATCTTGGAACATCTCGTTGTGGTACTCTCGGTCGGCAAGGGGGAACATCCAGCGTGCTAGTGGCTCTATGCCATCGATAAATCGTGCGTTGGGGTGCTTTATGACCTCTTTGCATTTGGTGGCGCCGTTGCCGAAGAAGTATACGGGTTGCTTGTCGAGGAACTCTTTGTAGGAGTTTTCGTCGATGACGTCGGCGCTTGTTTCCTTTACTTCATTGAGTGCTCGGTCATAGATGGCTGCATACACCTCCATGCGTCGTGCGTCGAGCATGGGGCATAGCAGCGCTTCTTCGGGGAACTCGTCCATGAGGAGCACGGGTACGCTCAGTACCTTTAGTGTGGGGAGAGCGATGAGGGGTATGTCGCGTCCGTAGCAGATGCCTTTGGCCATCGATGCTCCGATGCGCAGCCCTGTATATGATCCTGGACCACAGCTTATGGATACTGCGTCGATGGGCTTTGCGTGGCTATCTGCCATGGAGAGTGCTTCGTCGACGAATAGGCCAAGGGTTACCGCGTGCTGCGGCCCGTTGTGATCCTCTTTAGAGAAGAGCACCGCTCCGTCTTCACTGAGCGCAACCGAGCAGACGTCTGTAGCGGTTTCTATATGTAGAATGCATGCCATAACAAAGTTGTGTCTATATGTAATAAGGTGCAAATTTAGTGTAAACCGCGCTAAATATCAAATTAATTTGGATATTTCCGAGGCGGGGTGGGATTTTGTTCTTGGCAGAACGTGGTAAAATGGATGTGTATGGATTTTGTGTCCGTTTGTAGATACTTTTTTGGGTCGGATAGCCGAGATTTATGCGATTTTATTTTCACAATTAAAGATTATTGTGTTTCTTTGCATCTTGTTAGTGCGAGTAAACGTAAAATAAGATAGCATTATGAATGGTTTTTTGAAAAATTTAGGGCTTATCCTCATCATTATTGCCTCTGTGATATTGATTCTCAGCCACGTTTTGGGTTGGAACAATATCAATGCCGTACAGTTCGGCTCGTTTGGTGCGATGATTCTCGGATTGGTATTGTACATCTGGTTGAACAAGAAGTATCAGTAACCTCCGTTTGTCGTTGAGGAAAGAGTAAAGGGAATGTCACCGACATTCCCTTTTTTATTATCCTTAAATTGGTAAAAGCCAAGCGGTTCTTACTCTTCAGTTGGGATGATGAGTTTGTATCCCTTGCCGTGGATGTTGATAATCTCTACCGAGTCGTCCTCCTTGAGATGCTTGCGCAGTTTGGTGATGTATACGTCCATGCTGCGTGCGTTGAAGTAGTTATCATCTACCCATATGGTCTTGAGTGCAAAGTCTCGTTGCAGAATCTCGTTGGCGTGTGCGCAGAGCAGTGCCAAAAGCTCCGACTCCTTAGTGGTGAGCTTCGTCTGTCGGCCATCGATGACTAGCAGCTGTTTCTGTGCATCGAAGGTGAATCTTCCCAGTTTGTAGGTGCTGACCTCCTTGCTTTTCTTTCCGTGTACTCGGCGTAGGATGGCTTCGATGCGGAATGTCAGTTCCTCCATGCTGAAGGGTTTGGTGAGGTAGTCGTCAGCTCCTAACTTGAATCCCTCGAGCACATCCTCCTTGAGAGTTTTGGCGGTGAGGAAAATGATGGGTATCTCGGTGTTTGTCTGGCGTATTTCTTGTGCCAGGGTGAATCCGTCCTTGCGTGGCATCATGACGTCGAACACGCAGAGGTCATATTTGTTTGTCAGGAAGGCTCTATATCCCTCTTCTCCGTCGGGGCAGAGGTCTGCGGCGTAGCCCTTGGCGTTAAGGTACTCTCTCAGCAACATGCCAAGATTCTCGTCATCTTCGCAAAGCAGAATGTTTAATTTTTCGGCCATAGCTTACTTACTATTTAATAAAGGTAAAACAATTATAAATTTCGTTCCCACGCCCAGCTCGCTCTCAGCGCGTATGCTTCCGTGGTGGTCTTGTATGACTTTCTTTACATAGGCGAGTCCGAGTCCGAATCCCTTGACATCATGTCGGTTACCTGTGTGTACGCGATAGAATCGGTCAAATACGCGCTTGAGGTTCTCCTTCTTGATGCCAATGCCATTGTCTTGGATTGATAGACAACATTTGCCATTCTCGTTCCAGGTGTGTATGGTGAGTCGCAGAGGCTCGTCGTCCCGCTTGTATTTTACGGCGTTGTCCATGATGTTGAACATCACGTTGGTGATGTGCATCTCGTCGGCGAAGATAGTGGCGTCTTCGGCTTCGAGGTGTGTGGTGATGGTACCTCCATTCTTCTCCACCTTGAGAGCAAAGATATTGACTACGCCTGTGAGGAGGTCGTTGACGTCGAGTTCAGTGTTCTTCATCACCGCCTTCTGTCCGTCAAAGAGCGATATCTGCAACACCTTCTCTACCTGGAATCTCAGTCGCTTGGTCTCATCGCTGATGATGCCCGTGATGTGTTGTAGCATTTGTGGCGACTTGGCCACAGCGCTGTCGGTCAGCATCTGCGATGCGAGCGAAATGGTCGATATGGGTGTCTTGAACTCGTGCGTCATGTTGTTGATAAAGTCATTTTTCAATTCCGTAACCTTTTTCTGTCTGATTAGGACATATATTGTGTATATGAACGCTATGCTCAGAACTATTGTGAAAAATAGTGCCGGTATCATAAAACGAACAGAACTGAATATGTAACTGTTCATCGTGGGGAAGTGAATTTTCAGTACTCCCATCTTGTTGGGTGGGTCGTTGCCGAAGAGCATCTGTGTGTAGCTGTCTTCTTCGCCGTCTGTGGTGTAGTCTTTGCAACGGAATATCTCGCGTCCGTTGCTTGTCGATATGGTGAAGTGGTAGGGGAGATCGATACCGTTGTGCAGGAGTTCGGCCTGCAGGTCTCTGTCCAGTGCTTCGATGTCGACGCGCTGCTCCAGAGGTTTGTTGCTAGCTGTGTAGAGCATATTGTAGATGACCTCGTCCATCAGTCCGCGTTGGCGTATGTATCGGTTTCTGATAGTTTCCTGCAGTGAGCGCGACGCATCGGGTATGTCTTTTTTGTCCGCCATGGAACGTTGGGGAATGATGATGGTGTGCATCTCAAACGATGAGGTGTTGCCGTCGCTCTTGAAATCGTATTGGCGCAGGATTGGGCAGCGAAGACCAATCTCGCCTGTGACGCGTGTTACTATCCCATTGCCTCCCTGTCGGGTGAGGCGGTCTATGATTTCGGCTTCGGCCATGTCTCTCTCGAGGTAACGCATCGTTTCGTACAACTCTTGCTTGTGCGCGGCATTGTAGAGGCTGCGCTTGACCGATTCGTCAAACTGCTCGTGGCGCATGCTCACGATTTCCTCGATGTACCTGACCTGCAATGAGAGCAAGGCGAGGAACGAGCCGCTCATGATGAGGCCTAAAAGAAGTATGGTGTACTTTTTCATATCGCAAATGTACGCGACTATTCAAGAAAATCCTAATGGATTAACATTTATTATGCTGAAAAATAAGTAAAATTAACAGATTTGCGGCGTGTGATTGCTTGATAAACAATCTGTGGTTTGAAAATGTTCACCCCGTGAGGCTCACCATCCCGCCTGCTGCCATCCTGCGGCGGTGTACCACGAGGTGGCGCTGAATTTGCGGTTCAGCTGTGTGTTGGCGGACTTGGGCACATAGCACGATAGGCCGCTATAGTTAATGGTGTCGACACGCTCCATTCCTGTATAGTCGGAGAACCACTCCTTTGTCGTCGCCCTATGAGTGATTGTCCTGTCCAGTGTCGTGCGCCATAACGCATAGTCGGCGGGGTTGGTGATCAGGCGTGTCATGTAGCCGTTGATGTCATAGTAGGCAGGGCGTGTAGCTGAGTGGCGTAGGTAATAGCGTTGCACGTTGTCGAGGTTGGCTACGTGGGGATGTGTGGCATACTTGGTGACCATCGTTCGGGTCGTCGCAGCCAGTTGCTCTAGTTGAGTGCAATCGACCACCGATAGGCACACACCATAGGTCAGTGGGGTATGTCCTTTAATGGGTACTCGACCGTCGAGGTACTCTCTGTAGTACTGCTCGGCGATACCCTCGGCATATCCCGTGTGGGCAAACATGGGTTTCAGGATGCGGTCATAGGGAGCTCCAGGGGCAGGTATCTCCGCAGGTGATGCGACGATGTAGCGTGCCGCATGGCGCAGCTCGTAGGCTACCTCGATGCTCTGCATGAAGCAGGCATCAAACAAGATGAAGTCTAGCTGTGGGTAGGCACTCAGTGCGTTGGCTATGTCGGGAATCTCCATCCAGCTTCCTGCTCTGGCATCTTGGCATACGATCCTTTGGTTGGTCGTCTTAGCGGGTATCCATGCGTCGCCGTGCGACCATAGCACCAGTCCGTAGCTCTCTGCTGGGGCGTGCTCTGTCATCCATTGCATAGCTAGTCTGAGTGTTTTCGTGTCTCCCGAGTTGTGCTCCTCGGCAAACTCGTGCAGCGTCTTGCACACGGGGCGTCTCCCCTGTTGCTTCTCTATGGAGAGCATGCGTGGCAAGTCGTAGTCGTCTAGGTAGATGAGCAGCCGGCAGTCCTGAGGGATATCGCTGGCCGCATGCATCATCTCGTCGATGTCATCTTGGTAGAATGATGCTAGTGTATTCTCGGCCGCCATGTACACCAGCACTGTGCGGGCATAAATGGTCTCCTCCTCTCCAAACCTATTACACGATGTCATACCCATGAGTATAGACATCGTGTACATAGTATATCTGAGGAGATTGTTGATCCCTTTCATCGTGTGTCGTGTCAGCGTCTTTTGAATGCAAACTCGTCCGTACCTATTCTCCTTAGTTTCTCACTTCGTTTGGCAGAGAGTTTCCGTTGCAACTTGACGAAGCGCTTTTCTAGCTTTTTCTTCTTGTCTGAGTAGATGACCGCACACGTCTGGTCGGCTTCCCTGAGCACTCCTTCGATGTAGAACTCAAGTTGTTGCGAGTAGGCTGCATAGTTGCGTAGCGAGCCGTCAGCGTTGATGACAATGCTGTCGAGCGACTGGACGTCCGTCATGTATATTGTCGAGTCGTTGAAGTTGACCGCTACTCCAAACATATACACTCGTCTTGGCTCTTCACTTTTGTCGCCTCGTCGTGGGGCGGCATAGGCCGTCAGGTGCAATGCGCAAAGTAGTCCGATGAGGACAAGTCTCCAGTTATTCATGCGTGTGCGTACCTTAAATTCAGTGAGTGGTCCTTCTTCCTTAACCCAAGTAGGTCTTGAGCAACTTGCTACGCGAGTTTTGACGCAAGCGACGAATGGCCTTTTCTTTGATTTGTCGCACTCGCTCACGTGTGAGACCAAATTTGTCGCCTATCTCCTCGAGAGTCATCTCTTGCATGCCGATGCCAAAGAACATCTGCAAGATGTCTTTCTCGCGGTCGGTGAGGGTCGAGAGGGCGCGATCAATCTCTGTCGAAAGCGACTCGCTCACTAGTGAGCGGTCGGCCATGGGTGAGTCGTCGTTGACAAGTACGTCGAGTAGGCTATTGTCTTCGCCCTCCACGAAGGGAGCGTCAACGGAGATGTGTCGACCCGATACCTTCAGCGTATCGGCAATCTTGTCCACAGGGATGTCTAGCTCGTCGGCTAGTTCCTCTGCCGAGGGGCGGCGTTCATTCTCTTGTTCAAACTTCGAGAAGGCCTTGCTAATCTTGTTGAGCGAGCCCACCTGATTGAGCGGCAGGCGCACGATACGAGCCTGCTCGGCCAAGGCCTGCAATATCGACTGGCGAATCCACCACACGGCATAGCTGATAAACTTAAATCCGCGTGTCTCGTCGAACTTCTCTGCCGCTTTGATGAGTCCAAGATTGCCCTCGTTGATGAGGTCGGGAAGGCTCAGTCCTTGGTTCTGGTATTGTTTGGCCACCGACACCACGAAGCGTAGGTTGGCACGTGTGAGCTTCTCCAACGCCACGCGGTCACCCTTGCGGATGCGTTGCGCGAGCTCCACTTCCTCTTCTACAGTGATTAATTCCTCGCGGCCAATCTCCTGTAGATACTTGTCCAGCGAAGCACTTTCGCGGTTGGTAATGCTCTTGGTAATCTTAAGTTGTCTCATTGGGGTATAAGATACGTATTCTAGTCAATAAAACCAAATTAGCCGCGAAGGTACTGCTTTTTTCTGTAAAAATCAACCTTGCGGAGGAAAAATTAGCTTTATGGTTGGAGATTTAAGATTTGTATATGGAGATAAATGCCAAAAGCCATCGGCATTTATCTCCATATCTCTCCTATATCTAACTTCTGGAGGAACTCCTTTACTCTTCGCTGGCGAGCTCTACTGCATAATTGGCACGTCGGCCTGAGGGGTAGTAGCCCGAGATAAAGAGGACGCGCTCGGGCGACTGGTTGGCCTCGGTGAGCACTTCGGCAAGGTCCTCCTCGCTGGTAATCTTGGCACCGTTGACCTTGAGGATGATGAAGCCTCGTTTGATGCCTGCCTCGGCAAACTTGCCACGCTCGACGCCGGTGACCTCGAGGCCATAACTCACGCCCAGGTGGCGCTTCATGTCGTCGCTGATGGGGGTGAAGGCGGCGCCGAGCATTGAGAGGTCAAACTTCTTGACCACCTCGGTGTTGCCTTGCATGTTCTTGAGGGTCACGGTGAGTGTCTTCTCCCTCTTGTCGCGTATGATGGTGACCTCGACTTTGTCGCCAGGGCGATGAGTGGCGAGGCTCTCCTGTAATTCGGCCATGTTGTGTACTTTCTTACCGGCTATCTTGACGATGACATCACCTGCCTTGATGCCTGCTGCCTGAGCTCCACTGCCCTCGGAGACGGTGCCCACGTAGACACCCTCTACGGTACCGAGGTCCTTGTCCTTGGTGCGCTCGTCTCCCAAGTCGTGTCCGCTGATGCCGAGGATGGCGCGTTGTACGGTGCCAAACTCCTTGAGGTCACCCACGACCTTGGTCATGATGCTGGTGGGGATAGCAAAGCCATAGCCAGCATAGGCTCCTGTGGGTGATGAAAGCACGGCATTGATGCCTACTAGTTCTCCACGGGCATTGACGAGGGCGCCTCCGCTATTGCCTTGGTTTATGGCGGCATCGGTTTGGATGAATGATTCGATGCCTCCGTTATAGACACCCAAGGAGCGTGCCTTGGCACTGACGATACCTGCCGTGACGGTGGAGGTGAGATTGAAAGGGTTGCCCACGGCAAGCACCCACTCGCCTACCTTGAGAGCGTCGGAGTTGCCTATAGGAAGGGTGGGGAGGTCGTCACCCTCGATCTTGATGAGCGCTAGGTCGGTGCTAGGGTCGGTGCCGATGAGGCGGCCCTTATATTCGCGGTTGTCATTGAGTTTGACATCAATCTCGTCGGCCCCGTCGATGACGTGGTTGTTGGTGACGATGTATCCATCCTTAGAGATGATGACTCCCGAGCCGAAGCCTACACGGGGCTGTGTGCGCACCTGTTGCTGGCGGCCTGTACCATCGCCGAAGAAGAAATCGAAGAGGTCGGGCATCTGCTGGATAGTCTGTGTGCGGCCTAGCTGGGTGGACTTGATGTGTACGACGGCGTGTATGGAGCGCTCGGCCGCCTCGGTGAGGTCGATGGGCTGGGCGGCCTTGTTGTCAAATAGGGCTGTGGGCATGGCAAATCCGCTGTCTTGCTGCACGATTATGGTGCTTTCCTGGGCGGTGTGCTTGTTTATCAAGGCATACGTAGTGAAGCCTGCTACGAGGGCGCTGCCCAACATCAAGGCTGAATATCCGAAGAACTTTCTGATTGTTGTTTTCATCATTGTATGGGTTGTTTGGGTTGGTCTTTATTTTTTTTTTGCTTTGCTGATGGTCGGGAATGCGTGTCCCTTATCATTTTGGATGCGAAGATAATGTATATATCGGTAAGTTATATCAATCGGGGGCAATTATTTACAACAAATTAACATGAGAACCGCGTTGTTAACGGATTTTTGCTTGTCTTATCGTACTCAGTGAAAACCAAAATAGATTTTGTTTTTCGCTCGCTTATTCGTACCTTTGCACCCTAATATATATTATATAGGTATGAAGACTCGTTTTTTATCGTTGTGTATGTGTCTTCTCGTTGCCGTGGGTTTGCGTGCTGAGAAGGTGTATGATGTGGCCTATTATGGCATATTCCCCAATACGGATGCCGATGTGGCAGGATTGGTGGAGCAGATGCTCGCTAAGGTCAAGGCTGAGGCTGCTGGCAAGGCGGTGACCATTCGTTTTGCGCCCGGTAGGTATGATTTCTATCCAGGGAATGCTGCCCACAGAGAATATTACATTTCAAACCATGATCAGCATAAGGAACGTGCGGTGGGTATCGCCATTGAAGGTTACCAGGGACTCACTATCGAGGGCAACGGGGCCGACTTTGTCTTCCATGGCCGTATGCTACCCGTGAGCGTGGTAGGTACTGAGCGTTGTACGCTGCGGAACTTTAGCATCGACTTTGCTACCCCTCATATTGCACAAGCTGAGGTTGTGCAGAACGACCCCGAGCAAGGCATTACCTTCCGCGTGGCACCTTGGGTCAATGCCCGTGTCACCGAGAATGGTGGCTTTGAGCACACAAGTGAGGAATGGGGCATGCGTCCAGGGTGGGGTATCGCCTTTGACCCCGTGACACGACGCATTATCTACAAGACGGGTGATATAGGCACTCCTGTGCATCAGGTGCAGCAGATAGATGAGCGCACCTTCCTTGCACCAGCATGGAGGGATAGCCGCTTGCCCGAGGGTACCATCGTGGCCATGCGTACCTATGAGCGTCCCTCGCCAGGCATCTTCGTGAGCCATGCCAAGGATACGCGTTTGGAGAATGTCAAGGTGCACTATGCCGAGGGCATGGGGCTCTTGGCACAGATGAGCGAGGATGTCACACTCGACGGTTTCTCGGTGTGTCTCCGTGGCGATGATGATCCACGCTACTTTACCACACAGGCCGACGCGACCCATTTCTCGGGATGCAAGGGCAAGATACATTCAGTGAACGGACTCTATGAGGCGATGATGGACGATGCCATCAATGTACACGGTACTTATCTCAAGGTGGTGGAACGCATCGACGACCACACCGTGAAAGGACGTTACATGCATGGTCAGGCATGGGGCTTCGACTGGGGCTACGTGGGTGACGAAGTGCAGTTCGTGCGTTCCAATACGATGGAACTCGTGTCTCGTGAGAAGAACGAAATTTTTGTAACAAAGATAGAGAATATCAGTATTGCAGACCAGCAGCAGTCATCCCTTGGGGAGAACGTGCCGGGCTACTCTCATGGTGCCAAGGAATTTGTCATCCGCTTTACCGATGCTCTGCCTGCTGAGATCAGCGAGGCTGATGGCTATGGCATCGAGAATCTTACCTGGACCCCCGAGGTGTATTTCGCCGGTAATACCATCCGCAATAATCGCGCTCGTGGCACCCTCTTCAGTACACCCAAGCGCACCGTTGTTGAGGATAACCTCTTCGACCACACCTCAGGTACAGCCATCCTCCTCTGTGGCGACTGCAATGGTTGGTATGAGACAGGGGCATGTCGTGACGTGACCATCCGTCGCAACCGCTTTGTGAACTCCCTCACCTGTATGTTCCAGTTTACCAATGCCGTCATCAGTATCTATCCCGAGATACCCAATCTCAACGCCCAAAAGGCCTACTTCCATGGCGGCAAGAAGAACGCGATACGCATCGTGAACAATGAGTTTGAGACCTTCGACCATCCGCTCCTCTATGCTAAGTCCGTCGACGGACTCCTTTGGAAAGACAACACCGTTCGTCACAACGAGGACTACGCTCCTTTCCATTGGAATAATAGTAGTGTGCTCCTTGAGCGTGCCACGAACGTGAAGATAGAGAATGCCTTCTATGATTGTGGTAACGAGCTCAAGCAGGTGAAGTTGATGTTGGAGTAAGGCCTTACTCCTAAACTCCTAAAAATAATATAATGGCAAGAAAGAAGAAAGAGCTCCCCTTGTTGGAGCAAATAACGATAACAGACGTGGCGGCAGAAGGCAAGGCCTTGGCGCGTGTGAATGATATGGTAGTCTTTGTGCCCTACGTGGTGCCAGGCGACGTTGTAGACCTCCAAGTGAAGCGCAAGAAGCATAGCTATGCCGAGGCCGTAGCGGTGAAGTTTCATGAATACTCACCTCTGCGCAGCGAACCATTCTGCAAGCATTTCGGTGTGTGCGGAGGATGCAAATGGCAGTGTCTCAAGTACGAGGATCAGCTCCGCTACAAGCAGAAGCAGGTGACCGACAACCTTGTACGCATAGGTAAGATAGAACTTCCTGAGATATCGCCCATACTCGGTTCTGAACTGACCGAGCGTTACCGAAACAAGCTGGAGTTTACCTTCAGCAACAAGCGTTGGCTCACACAAGAAGAGGTGGAAAAGGACTTCAAGTACGACCAGATGAATGCTGTAGGCTTCCACATCCCCGGAGCTTTTGACAAGGTGCTCGCTATAGATGAGTGTCACCTCATGGACGACATCTGCAACCGTATCCGTAATGGTGTGCGCGACTATGCCTATGAGCAGGGACTCACCTTCTTCGACCTTCGTTCGCAGGAAGGCATGCTTCGCAACATGATGATACGTATAGCTGAGGATGAGAACGATCGTAGCATTAAGGGCTTAATGGTGGTGATGCAGTTCAAGATTGTAGCACCCGAGGAGGAG
>JAEIGA010004593.1_pt1 | contig 21341 bp, 28 predicted proteins | sample 9270691 | NCBI WGS metagenome assembly JAEIGA01 (sample SAMN17057246, study PRJNA624740) | gut metagenome | biome: biome; isolation source: fecal sample | host: Bos grunniens | place: China: Xizang | collected 2019 | reverse complement strand
CGTATTTTCTCTTTGCATCTGCATAATATTTGCTCACTCAAAACTGCGTAGCACCCTTCGGCGTTGCAATTTTTGATAGATTTCGTCGAAGCGAGTTGCAGCAAGGTATGACCTTGCAAAACGAGGTGCGGCGGAAGATGCTAAAATTGCTCGCCTAAGGGCGTATGAGTTCAACTCTTTTCGGCTATATTAAATTAGCTGTTTTTTTTGACGAGACTCTTGAACGTGCCAAGCTCTATGAGGGATATAGTTCCGCAAAGAACAAGTCCCCAGAACATAGACAAGCTACCGCTGTCCATTCCACCGACTACTCCAAAAAACGCGAAGAAAAGAGCGGTGCAGAGCACAGCCTTTTCTATCTTTACCGCCACCGAACAAGTAAAGATGGCGACTATTGCGCAAATGAAAGAGATAGATCTATCGCCGATCTGAGCCTGAGGGAAGGATTTTTGACCTGCGTGGGCTCTGAAGCCTCTATTTTCATAATATGCATTCATAACATGCCTCTTCTTTTATAAAATATGATTATCGTAATTTTTTCTTAATTGGAAAAAACTTGATCGAAAAATGTCGGTTTTTTCTCTTGTGAGGCTATTATAACACCAAAAACGGAACTTGTCAATGCTTTTTTAGAAAAAATATCAAAAAAATTTCAAAAATCGGAATTTTTTTCAAAAAAGCTCTTTACAAAACGGAATTTGTATGATATAATTATTCCATATTAGGAATAATGTTGTGTTTTACATGCAAAAATAAATATAGGAAGGTTTTAAAAATGGAATACACCTATATCGACAGAATCAAAAAAATAAAGAGCGAGAAGAAGATAACCAACGATCAGCTTTCTGATATGACAGGGATACCGCTCGGCACTCTTTCAAAAATATTGGCGGGAATCAGCGACTCGCCCAAGCTTTATAACATCGTGGCAATATGTGCCGCGCTTGAGTGCTCTGTGGACTATATCCTCACGGGAATAGAGGAGAACACCAACAACTACACCCTTGACGACAAGGAAATGGTGATGATAGAAAACTACCGTAAGCTCGATGAGCATAGCAGGGAGCTTGTTGCTATGGTCATATCCAAGGAATCCGAGCGCGTTGGCACAACTTACGGAGAAACAAGATTTGGCGGACAGATAATCTCCGGCAGAGGAGCTATAATTCGCACCAATGCTATGAAGAACGCGGCAGGACTTTCGCGACGCAGTATTAGTCTTTATGATCTTCCTGTGTCCGCGGGAACGGGAGTGTTCCTCAGCGAGAGTGAGGTCACTACCATAAATATACCCGATACAGCGGACACGTCGGAGGCAGATTTCGCTCTTCGCATAAAGGGTAACAGCATGGAGCCCAAATACCGCGACGGAGACGTGCTTCTCGTGGAGGAATGTGATTCCGTTGAATACGGTGATCTTGGGATATTTGTGCTTGACGGTGACGGATACTTCAAAAAATTCGGTGGCGACAGACTTATCTCCCTCAACACCGAATACGCAGATATACTCCTCAAAAACTTTTCCGAGGTTGCTTGCTGCGGCAGAGTAGTTGGAAAATTAAAGAGAAGATAATACAGAGAAAGGACTGCGTCGCAGTCCTTTCTCTGTATATGTTTAATAGCGTCGTCTTGTGGGCGTTATCTCTCCGCAGGCTATCTTGTTTCCCGAGTTGCCTGCGGGTTGTGTCATAAAATCGTCAGGACGGTCGTGAAGCACCACGGTCTTGCCGATTATATCATCGACGGTAAAGCTATCCGTCAGAAATGCCGAATACGCCATGCCGCCTGCATCAAAAAGAGGTGGCATATCTCCCGCGTGATAGGGGTGAGGACAACCGTATGGGTTATAGTGTGTCCCTGCGTTTCTGAAATTATCAGCTATATCTCCCGTGCAGGAGGAGCCGTCGTGGATATGCAGGGCAAAGATGCCCCTTGCGCAATATTCCGAATTTATAGGCATGCCGTACATTTCGGTAGCGACCAGAACGCCTCTCGGAGTTTGATAAAATTTTACAATTCCCTCTATATCGGGATAGGCGTTGCCGCCTTCGACGATAGCGATGGCGGCGGGATTTTGCCGCAAGACGCCGTTTACGTTTAATTGATCTCTTCCGCGGTACATAAAAAACCTCGCATATTAGTTTTACTACATAGTATGCGAGGGATTTTTTTTGTGACACTTTACGTTATGTTGGATTTGCGAGAGTGTTGTTTAGTATATTTTTTCAAACGCCCCTATCCAATCTTCTATATCAGACTCGTCAATGTCGGATATTCTGTCGAAATCCTTTGCGGGCTTTGGCATTTTGTCTTTTTTGTCTATTATAACAGTGAGGTCGGTCTCATAAACTGTTGCGGCGTATACGTATGTATCATATATAGGGCTATACTCGTAGTTGTACACGGTTATCTCCTCGAACGTGATAGTTGTTTTACCGGATTTTGTGACGATATCTCCTTCTATCTCAAGCTCGTTGGGGATAGACAGAGAGTACTTTTCATTCTTTCTGTCTATTTCTAATTCAAGAGCCTCCTCTCCATCTATCTCTACATTTACATTTATTTTCTTTTTGGCGTCGTTTTTGACTATCTCATATACAAAGGCATCTTCCTCGTCAAGCATTATTGTGACTCTATCGGTCTTTGCAAGTCCATTTGAGCCAAAATCTATCATGAAGACATCGTATTTATCCACGTTGATCGTGAATCTGAGCAGCTTTGAGCTGAGCTTGGGAGTCACTATCTCGAGCTTTATGTCGGTTTTAAATCTCTCTATGCTACCGCAGATGTCATCAATGTTATCCTCAAGCTCTTCTACGGCATTTTCATAGGCATCGGGAAGTGAAGCGGTATTTGAATCGAAATATATTTCGGAAAGATATCCAAGGTCGTTCTCGTATTTTTCAAGAAACTCTATCATATCATCATCATCCGCGAGAAATTCACAAACGTCCCTGACTATTTTGGACATTGACTTTTCGTCTATGATAATGGTGATAACTCGTACGGACTTTCTGCCGTCTTCAAATCTGATGTTATCCGTTTCTGATTCAAATTCCGCGTGCTCGCAGAATATTTTCCAGATTTTGCTTATGTATTTGGAGGCTACCTTACCTGCGTCCTTATTCATCTGCTCTCGGTTTGCCTCGTCAATAAACTCAAGCATTTTTATCAGCTTGTCATAGGTCTCTTTATCTTTTATAGCATACTTTGAGCCCGATCCGTATGCAAAAATAGAATCTGTGAGATCATCGGCAATCTCGCCCTTTACTGTTCCGATGCGTTGGTCGAAAAGCTCTGTTTCCTCAATATACATTTTATTGGACGAAAGATATGCGTTGCCGCCTGTTTTGACCTCTCCAATCTCAAGGGAAAGGCTGTCTAGCATTAAGGCATCTTTTGAAAAGTATATTTTTCCCTCAACCTCGAATATATCATCGGAATTCACTCCGTCCTTTTTGATTTCGCTTACCGACAGCTCAAGAGAGCCATTTTGAGTCAAATCTATAAGAGGATGGATCTCATCTCTTTTCATAAAATCTCCGAAAACTCCCAATATAGCGTTCCTTGTGATGTTTTCGGGAGAGTTGTATATTGCTACTCCTACCGAGATGCCGCCCACAGCAAGCACGGCTGTGGCGATACTTATTATCAAGGTCTTAAGCTTCAAAATAAAGTCCTCCCGAAATGATATTTGCAAAAACGCCTATTTGAATTATAAACTTAAACCGCAATTTTGTCAATAGCAAAGAAAGAGCGCACGCGAGGTGATGTGCAGATAAAAGGTTGTTTGTATTGACAAAGTGTTCAAAAGGTAGTATAATTTTGTCAGATAAACGTGAGGGTGAATTATGGATAAGAATTTTTTGAAGGACAAGACCGCCTCTCTGGTGTCACTTTGCAAAAAGGAGATAGCCAATGGGGGACGGATAGTGGTCACGGGACACGATATGCCGGACCACGATAGCATAATTTCGGCGGTCATGCTCCGAGAGCTTTTGTCACGCTTGGGTGTTGAGGCGACCGTGAAATTCGGTACGCGCCCGGACGGTGTGACTATGCGCGGTGTCACCGAGCTTGATATTCTTGACGGGGTGAGCTTTGACGGCTTTGACGAGAGAGATAGACTTATTTTGGTGGATCATCACGCCTGCTTTTATGAAAATAAGGTCATAGGCTGTGTGGATCACCATACCACGCCGCCCGAGCCACATTTTGACTTTGACCTGATAGTTAAGGCTTCATCCTGCGGCCGTGTCATCTACGATATGGCGGTCTCGGTGGGAATATCGGACGATTATCTTGAGCGGCTTGGAGTACAGAGCGTATATCTCGACACTCAATCCTGCCGCAGTCCTAAATTTGAGCAGAGCGATCTGCCTTGGCTGTCTGACGGCATCGCGCGCCTTGGTATTGACGAAAAAAAGCTTGTAAAAATGGGCTTTTGCCTTTGTGATCCCAAGGAGGAGCTTGAGATACTTGCCGATTACGGTTTTAAAAGATACAGGTTTGACGGCAAGGTCGGAGCATCGACCTGTATTCAGATAGACGTTGACAGAGAGGACGAGTGGCAGGAAGTTATATCGTCTATCATTGAGCTTTTGGTCAGAAAAATGAAAGAGGAAAATATCTTTCTTTGGGCGTTTGTGGTAAACAAGCCCGAGATAATGAGGTCGGACATCTATTTTATTCGTCCTGATTCAAGCGTTGAGCTTGTCAAGCTCGATCGCCTGGCATCTCGCTCACGTGACGTCATACCCGTTATAAGCGACGCACAGCCATTTCTGTGAGATTGAAATTTAAGGAGGATTTCAATGGATCCCTTAAAAAATGCAAAAAAGCTATTGACAAAAGCATAATTATACATTATAATATTAATGTTGTTTTGAAATGTATTGATGAGGACAGAGGATATTCTTGAGCTTAAAGAGAGACGTCGGTTGGTGCGAGACGTGGGTCAGGGTGTTCTTACTCACCTCGGAGCAGTCTTTCCGAATTTTGTAGGGAAGAACGGTCAGCCGCCGTTATAGGTCAGAGTGGGTGTTTTTAACATCAATTTGAGTGGTACCGCGGAAGTATTTAAGTGCTTTCGTCTCAAAATGAGACGAAGGCGCTTTTTATTTTGTATATTAAGGAATCAAAAGTATTAAAAGTTTTTGCCAAGCTTTTCTCTAAAAAGCTTGCTGCTAAACACATATCATAATCTAACTTGTATTTAAACACCAGAAAGGAAATAATAAATGAAATACGATCATTTGTCAGTTGAAAAGAAGTGGCAAGAATATTGGGAGAAAAACGAGACGTTCAAGACTGACGTATGGGATTTTTCAAAGCCCAAGTTTTATGCGCTCGATATGTTTCCGTATCCGTCGGGCGTAGGTCTGCACGCGGGACACCCTGAGGGCTACACTGCGACCGATATAGTATCGAGAATGAAGAGGATGCAGGGATATAACGTCCTTCACCCTATGGGCTATGACTCGTTCGGACTCCCTGCGGAGCAGTACGCCGTCAATACGGGAAATCATCCCAACGGATTTACCCAAGAAAATATCAAGACCTTCTCAAAGCAGCTTCGTGAGCTTGGCTTTGACTACGACTGGTCCAAGATGATAGCAACAAGCGATCCCGAGTTCTACAAATGGACGCAGTGGATATTCAAGCAGCTCTATCTCGATGGATATGCGCAGTACATCGATATGCCTGTAAACTGGTGCGAGGAGCTTGGAACAGTGCTTTCTAACGACGAGGTCATTGACGGAAAGTCCGAGCGCGGCGGCTATCCCGTTGTAAGAAAGAATATGAAGCAGTGGGTAATCAATCAGCCCGCGTTTGCAGAGGAGCTTCTTGAGGGACTTGAGGAGATAGATTGGCCCGAGTCCACAAAGCTTATGCAGAAGAACTGGATAGGCAAGTCCACGGGTGTCGAGGTCAAATTCAATGTCGTTGGAGGCGGAGAATTTTCTATCTTCACCACCTGCATCGAGACCATTTACGGTATTACGTTTATGGTGCTTGCTCCCGACGGCGAGATAGTAAAGCAGCTTATGCCCAGGGTTGGGAACAAGGATGAGGTTCAGGCATATATCAACGAGACACTCAAGAAGAATGATATGGACAGAACTGAGCTCAACAAGACCAAGTCGGGCTGTGAGCTCAAGGGTGTTACCTGTATCAACCCAGTCAACGGCAGGGAAGTGAGAATGTTTATTGGAGATTTCGTTCTCGCAAATTACGGCACGGGCGCGGTAATGGCGGTTCCTTCTCACGACCAGCGTGACTTTGAATATGCTATCGCTCATAATATTGATATGCTTCAGGTAATCGACGGTGACGAAAAGCTTGGTCACGTAGACGTTTCCGAGCGCGCGTTTGAAAAGCAGGATTATCTCGGCAAGGGCTATCGACTTGTCAACTCCGAGGAGTTCACGGGACTGACCGTTGAAGAGGCAAAGGAAGCTATTACAGCAAAGCTTGAAAAAATGGGAGTTGCCAAGAGAACCGTCAACTACCATTTCAGAGAGTGGATATTTGCGCGTCAGCGTTATTGGGGCGAGCCCGTTCCCGTGGTGCACGGAGAGGACGGAGCCATCCACGTGCTTGACGACGCGGAGCTGCCTCTCGTTCTTCCTGAGCTTGAAAACTATAAGGGTGTAAACGGTAAAGCACCTCTTGAAAATGCGACAGAGTGGAAGCAGTATGATAAGAACGGAGTCAAGGGCGTGAGGGAGACCTCCACAATGCCGGGCTCTGCGGGATCATCTTGGTACTTCTTGCGCTATATAGATCCCAACAACAATGACGAGTTTGCAAATCAGGAGCTGCTCAAGCACTGGATGCCTGTCGACCTTTATATAGGTGGTCCTGAGCACGCGGTAGGTCACCTTATGTATTCGAGAATCTGGAACAGATACCTTTATAACAAAGGATTGGCTCCGACTAAAGAGCCCTTCAAAAAGCTCGTGCATCAGGGAATGATTCTCGGTGCTAACGGTATTAAGATGGGTAAGCGTTTCCCCGAGTTCGTAGTAAACCCCAGTGACGTTGTTCGCGAATACGGTGCGGATACTCTCCGCCTTTATGAAATGTTTATGGGGCCTCTCGAGGTGTCAAAGCCCTGGAGTGACGCGGGTGTTGAAGGTGCAAGACGATTCCTCAATCGTGTGTGGGCATTCTTCACAGAGTCCGTAAATATCGTTGACGGTGATACTCCCGCGCTTGAAAAGATATATCATAAGACAGTTAAAAAGGTCACAGATGACTTTGAAAGACTCGCATTCAACACGGCTATCTCCCAGATGATGATATTTGTAAATGCTGTATACAAAGAGGGAAAGTGCTCCAAGGAATACGCTGAGGGACTTATCAAGATGCTCTCGCCCATCTGTCCTCATATTTGTGAGGAAATCTGGAGTCTGCTTGGACACGATAATACCATAGCATATGAAGGCTGGCCTATATATGACGAGACCAAGACTGCTGATGACACTATCGAGGTCATAGTTCAGATAAACGGTAAGCTCAGAGGAAAGATAAATATTGCCGTTGATATGGATAAGGATGAGGTCCTGGCACTTGCCAAGGCAGACGAGAAGGTCGCGGCGGCTATTGAGGGCAAGACCGTAATAAAGGAGATCGTAGTACCTAACAAGATAGTCAATATCGTGGTTAAATAATTTAAGGCATGCAGAACGATAAAAATATTTGAAAAATATTGCAATAAAATTTAATATCGTTATTGACAAATCGGTTTTTTAGGTGTATAATACTAAAGTATCTGTGAGAAAATTGCTCACTGAACTTGTTTTAAAAGCGAGGGGAGGGAAAATAGATGGCAGAAGTTAAAGTAAAAGACGGCGAGTCTCTTGACAGTGCGCTCCGTCGTTTTAAGCGTCAGTGTGCTCGTTCGGGAATCCTTACCGAGCTTCGTAAGAGAGAGCACTACGAGAAACCCAGCGTAAAGCGTAAGAAGAAGTCTGAGGCTGCACGCAAGAGAAAGTACAAATAATTTTGTCTTTTGATACAGTCCGCTGAGCGCGAAAGCATATCTGCTTTCGGGAGCGCTTCGGCGGACTTTATTTTCTTGTTTTGTATATTTTACCTACAAAAAACAACAAATTCTGCAATTAATATATTGACATCTTGAATTTGTTAGTATATAATATAATGTGGTTGAAGTACAACTAAATTTTATTGTAAGAGGTATTTTTTCATGAAAGAATTCATTAAGGCTATGGATAATCTTCCTTGGATAGCAAAGCTTATTCTTTGCATTCCCGCACTCGACATCGTTTGGACTATCTACCGTTTGATCAAGAGCATCGATGCTAAGAACAATCTGGGCATCATTATTGCCATTATTCTTTTCGTGTGCGCGCCTTTCGTATGGCTTATCGACCTTATCTGCGTAATTCTTAATAAGCAGGTTTGGTGGTTCTGCTAATAAGCAGGTACATAAAAAAGCATCGCTTCGACGCGATGCTCTTTTATTATTTTCTGATTTTCACATTGCGTATATCCGCGTCGAGAATGAATGCGCACACCTTTGAATCCCTATTTCCCTCAAGTGCCTTGAACAAAAATGATGTGAGCAAATATGCCGCCGTTGCCGCTACGGCTCCCACCACTATACCGCCTATTATGTCAGAGGGGTAGTGTACCATGAGATAATTTCTTGAAGCCCCCATAGTTATAACGTACAGAGCTGCGGGAACAGATATCAAGCGCAGTTTTTTGTTTTCAAGACATAGGCAGAGACACATAGCCATCATTGCTGCCATAGCCGCAGTCGTGTGCCCCGAGGGGAAGGAATATTCGCTGTGGGTGTGCTCTCCGACAAATTGCCACCACGAAACAAATTCCGACGATCCCGCGGTGTAAGGTCTGGGTCTCGCTACAAGATTTTTGATAGTTACGTTTGTAAATAGAGCTCCTATGCCCACCGACAGAGCCATGCATATTCCCGATTTCCTGGTTTTTGCAAACAGAAGAAAAATTGCCGCTATAATAAAGCAAAACTTAGAGCCATCACCTATAAAGCCAAAAAACTCGGCTGCTGGGGTAAAAAATGCGCCTGCCAACTCGGCAAGCAAATGATAAAATCTCAAAATGGCGTAATCAAAATCGGCAAATACCGTGTTGAGCCATTGAGCAAAAGATGAGATAGGCATAATAAGAGGTCCTTTTTAATTTGATAAATAAATGATATCATATTTTTTCAAAAAAGTCAACCGTAGAGCGCAATATATCCAGTCCGGTTTTGCAAAATTAACTTTTCAGAAATTTAGGATAATTTGCAAAAAGGTATTGACAAAACCTAAAAAAGTGGTATAATAAATAGGCAAGTCAATTTAAACGGATGACTTGAGCGGATCCTTGAGATCTGTTTGAATACTTTTATGGAGAAGTACTCAAGAGGCCGAAGAGGCGCCCCTGCTAAGGGTGTAGGTCGGATTTACCCGGCGCGAGAGTTCAAATCTCTCCTTCTCCGCCAGAATAAAGCCACAGGCAAAAGCCTGTGGCTTTTTATATTTTTGGTAAGGTTTTGTTTGCAAAATTTGTGCACAATCAACAACGAGTGACGGTGAAAACCGTTTAAAAAACAATACTCGTCAAAATTTTGTGCCTGATTTTGTGCCTAATATTGTTAACTAAAGTTAACATAAAAGAAACAAAACTCAAATGTAAAATATAGTCATTTCCGGATTTTCCTCCTAAAATAAATCTCACTAACGCGAAAGGAGGAGTTTGGAGATGACAACTCGACAATTCGGTCGAATCATCAGGGATAAGCGCGAGCGTTTGAAATTAACGGTAGCACATACCGCAGAGCTTGCCGGACTATCCGAGACGGGTCTTACACTCATTGAAATGGGTGACACTAATCCCAAGCTATCAAGTATTTTGTGTCTTGCGGCGGTACTTGATATCAATCTTGGAGACATTGATGCGTGCAAGCCCCCGCACCTCGTAGATACCCTACTTACATTGACAAAGTGAAAGGATAAACAATGAACAGGTACATTGTGACGTATGGAATCGCATACGTCGAGGAACGGGACGGAAGGATCGAGGCTATTGCCTCGGTCCCCGACGTTTCTTCAAAAAGAGAGGTTGTTGAGAAGTTAGTGAGATTATGCAACGAGCACAAGCTTTCCCCTGAGCACCTCAAGGATATGGTCGAGGATATTTCCGAGTGATCATATAAACAAAGCACGCCCTTGCGTTTTTACGCAGGGGCGTGTTTTGCTGTCAGTCGGCGAGCTGTGCGCTTACCGTTTCCAGCTCCGCTATGATCTTTGACTGGTCGTCGGGCATCAGGTGAGAATACGTATTGAGGGTCTGCTCGATATTGGAATGTCCGAGCTGACGCGATACTGCTACAATGGAGACGCCTTTTGATATGAGCAGGCTCGCGCACGAATGGCGCAGGTCATGCAGTCTTATTCTTTTTACGCCTGCCTTTTCACAGACGTCTGTGAAATATCTGTCGGTGGTGCGTGATGCTATCGGGCGATCTCCGCCAAATACGAATTTGGGCTCTGCATATTCCTCAAGCTGCTGCTCCTTATACTCCTTGAACATTTTGCACAACGAGGGCGGCATCTTCACGGTACGGTTACTGCTGACGTTTTTGGGGGTCGTGAGCTCCCAGGGAGCTGTGGGGGATTTTCTTGTCAGGCTTTTCGATATTTTTATTGTAGACCTTTTCAGGTCGATATCGCTCCACGAAAGTGCTTCCGCCTCACCGCGTCTACAACCCGTGACATACAGAGTTGTAAAGAACATTTTATACGTTGGATCCTCGGCGCACGCGCGGAACGCGGCAAATTCTTCCGGAGTCCAAAACTCCATTTCTTTTTTTGGCTCTGTGTTTCGTGGCTTATCCACCTTGACAGTGATGTTGGTTATATCGTGATATTTCTCGCCGTAGCGGTACACGGCAGTCAGCATAGTCATAAGGTCCGACGTATAATTGAAGCTGAACTGAGAGGACATATCATTCTGCCAATTGAGTATATCTATCGGCTTGATGTCCTTCATTTGCTTTCCTGTGAAGTAGGGAAGGATACGTTTATTTATCTTTCGCTCGACCTCATACAGCGAGGAGGTTTTTATCCTTCCTTGCTTATATTTATAATACAGGCTCAGAAGCGTATCGAAAAACATATCGTTGGGGTCTTCGGGCTTTTCGTTTGCGCGCGCGGCGGCTTTTTCTGCCTCCTCGGCGTTCTTTTTTATGCAATAGTCCTCATATCCGTACTGAGCTTCTTTTTTTGTTCTGAAGCCCGATAGGCGTTTTTGCCGTGTAGTTCCGTCTATATCCGTCTCCCTGAAGCGTACCGACCAGAGTTTTGAGTTTTTGTTTTGTTCGTAAGAGGGCATGGGGTCATTCCTTTCATTTGATGCTTTTATTTGTTTTTGCAAAATCCGACTTCTGTTCCCGTGCCTCAATAATCTCGTGTTTCTTTTTTGCAAGCAGTATTCTTTCTTCCTTAGTAAGTTTGGCATAGATGACTTGCAGCTCGGCTTTGTTTGTTTCGCGTGATGTAGACATGGTTACTCCTTTCAATTGGCTCACGTTAAACGCGAGGCTTTGTCAAATGTTAAAAATGAAACTTTTGCCGGCAATGATATTGTATCACAGGTGAGTAGTCGTATTTTGTCATATCTTGTAAAATATGGAATATAATTTTTGTTTTTAGTTATTTTTTATTCATTTCTGTCATTTTTAAGAGAGAAGTATTGCGAAAAAATGTACCGAAAGCGAGTAAAACTCGTTTTCGGTACACTTTAGTTTACTTTTTATCGCGTTTGCTGAGAAGAAAAGCTGCATATCTTTTAAGCTCTTCTATTTCTTCATCGGTGAGACCTTGTGTCAGCTCGTCAAGCTCCGAGTCGGTGGAGGCGGAGCGGAGCGGTTCGGGGGTGTCGCTCGTCAGAGCGGAGACCTCGACGCCGAAGTAGTCGGCGATCTTTTTGAGGGTGGTGTCGCGGGGGGCAGCTCCTTTTTTCCACTTGGATGCTATGGCGGTTGAATAACCGAGATCGGCGCATACACCGTTAGGCGATTTGCCTGTTTTATTACATAATTTTACAAAATTGTTCCAAAACATTATTTTCTCCTTTCTATGGTGATAATTGAGCGGAATCAATCAATTTTCCTATAAGCTGTTTATCGCTTTCTGCATACCAATAGTCGCAGTTACATACGATCACGATGTTTTTCTTCGCACGAGATATTGCGGTATTCATAGTACAGAGTCCTTCGGGCTTTGTACTGTCCGTAAACCAATGATTGGAGCGGTCAACCACGCTAAGTATTACCGTGTCCCACTCTCTGCCTTGCGATGCGTGTACGGTTAAAATGTTGTCGGGGTCAGTTATTCCGCGCAATACGGTATTGAGGATCTTTCTTTGCGCATTATACGGTGTCATTACGACGTAATTGGTGGGTTTGTTTTTCGTTATATATTCCTTGATGGCAAGAGCCTCTGCTGTGTTTGCCCTTCGCTCGCTGTCGGAATTGTCTCTGACGGCATGTACTGCAACTATTTCCGTGTCGATGTCGTTTCGTCCGGCAAAACCGTTTTTATAAATAAATTCATCAAGTATAGATGCGAGATTGTTTCCGAATCTGAAGGTTTCGGGGAGAGCGGAGACCGACACGTTTTCGGGAATTGATAGGGACTTGTTTATATGCTTTTCAAAAAGTGCTTCGAGCGGTTCATCCTCACAGAATACCGCAGGGAAGTATATTGCCGACATTGACCACAAGAATATCTTTGTTTCAATATTATCTATTGCGCGGTCGGAGGCTTCGCATATAGGCGGCAGCTGCATATGGTCGCCCAAGAACGTTACGGGGGCTTTAAGTGAAAAGAGTATTCCCGCCTTGATAAGGGGACAGTATGCCGCCTCATCTAAAAAGACGTGAGACAGAAGCGCGGAGCGGATACCCACGTCGGAGAGCGTTTTATAATGCGAGTGCAGATAGTCCACGGTCAGCGCGAACACAAGCTTTCCTTTTAAGGATTCTGTTGCACAGTCCATAAGCTGAGATAGTTGTAGCTCCTTTTCTATGATCTTATCCGAAAGAGCGGAGTCGATCTCGTAATCCTTATAGTCATCGAACACCTTTGAAAAGTCTTTTTCGATCAAGTCGGGTGATGCTTCCATTCTATGAATGTAGCGAGCGGAGATCTCCGCGGCAAGAGCGGTTTGTGCTTTGATTGCCAATTCAAGATCTTGTATTTCTTGTTTTGTCTTGTCAAGGGAGAGACGCAGGATTCCGTTTTCATTCTCTAAGGACGGAGCGGTTCTGTCATAATCGGCTCTTTGCTCTGAAATGCGTTTTTTCTCGTTTTCCAGCCGTTCTTCCTCGGATTTATCAAATACCTTTTTTATTTTAAATGAAAGCGAATTTTCCCGCCGTGTTATTTCGGCGGATTTTTTTTCGATACTATTAAGAACGTCATTCAACACGGACAGCTTAGAGTTGTTCACCGAGAGCTGACGTGTCAGCTCGTCTCGATCCTTGAGCTTTTCATCACGCACTGCGCGCTTTTCCCTGATCTGCTCAATTATTGATCTGACTTGCTCGTAATCGAAACGCATTTTAGCTATGCGCTCGTCCTTTGAGAGACGCACTCTCATTCCCTCGATCTGCTTGCGAAGCTCCTCGATCTTTGTTTGTCTATCGGTCTTCTCGCAAATGGATGGATAGTTATGAGCAAAATCGGAGGATGCCGCACCGAGTCTGTAAAGGACGTCTATACCTTGGTTGTGCTCACTCATGGCGCGAATCACTGCGCGTAGGGTTTGCTCGATTGCGTTATTGGTTGGCGCGAGTATCATTACCTGCTTGTTTTGTCTTATATACGACATAATACAGTTAGCCAAAACGATTTGGGTCTTTCCCGTTCCCGGTGCGCCCCAAATATACGAGATGGGGGACGAGAGAGCGGTACTTACCGCGTCGTTTTGCGCTTGCGATTCATAGCCGCGAACAAAGACTTGATTTTCCGTAAGGGAAGGGAGGGGGGGCTTTTTAATTAAATGACCGTAATCCGCGTACCATTCCCTTACATTTTTTATAAGGAATTTCAGATCGGATACTATTTCAACCTCATCATTTCGGAGCTTCGGGAATATCCCTTGAAGCTCGCACTTTATCTCCAAAGTCAACGCGGATTTGTCGTTATCAACCTCTACGATGTTGAAGAGTCTGTTTGAAACGTATCTATTATATTTATCGGAAAATAAATCATCGTCAATCAGAGGTGATTTTATGCACAGGCACGCAGAGTCCGGATAATTCAATTTTTGAGATATAGTGAGGGTATAGAGATCGGGCGTGAGCGCTTTTATGCAAGCGACCGAAAGAGTTGTTCGCGAGTGCTTGTTCGTACTGGCACTATCGTAATAATTATCGGCGCTTTCTATAGCGTCGTTTATAAAGTATCTCATTTTTGTGTGATCCGTTCTGTAATGAATTGTTCGGTAAAGACGAGTCTGTTTGAGCCGAAAATGGCTAAAAGGGGTAGAATGTGAAAATGAGTATGCTACATTGTATAAAATGAACAAAAAACAGAAGTTAGAATTGTAAGAACTCACAAAGTTTGAAAAGTTCGATAAAACAACTTGACAAAGTACGAAAAGTTAGATATAATGAAAGAGCAAACAAAAGATTGCAAGGAAATTATAACACAAGGAAAGAGACGTGTCAAGAGCAAAAGAAAAAACGCCCGAGGGCGTTAAAGAACTAATCAGAAAGGAGTAAAGGAATGAGTGAATCAACGATTGAGAGGGCGACGAGGATCAAGGCGCGTATGGCGGAGCACCGTCTTACTGCGCAGTGGCTTATGCTTCGTCTTTCCTCGGATTACGGTGTGGCCATCGACAAGTCTACGCTCTCGCAGATCCTCTCGGGTACAAGATGTGCCGGGGAACAGCCTGCGCAGGTTCTCAGTTGCTCTGAGAAGATACTCGACAAATACGAAGCTGCGTATGCGTGTTAAGTGTAGAGGTATGGCCTCACTACTCGCCTGTGGCGTATGTGAGGCGCCGTATGAAAGAAGGTCGGAAAACAAAAAATAGTGAGTGCAGCCGACCAAAGCAATACTCACTATTAAGACGTATCGGATAGCTCCGACGTCTCCATTATAACACGACTATCCAAAAAAGTCAATACAAAGGAGAAGAAAAAATGAAAAACAAGGATTTTAAAAATGAAATGTTCGAGTTGGTCACGGTCGACGATGCAAGAGCGGTCAAGGCGGCCCTTGAGCGGGACCGTCTGACGCAAAAATGGCTCATATTCCGTTTGGACAGGGATTTTGGCATCAAAATAAAGAAGGCTCAGCTTTCGGCCGTGCTCGACGGCAAGCGGCCTATGGGAAAGAAAACCCAGCGGCTTATATGGTGCGCACAAAGAGTCATTGAGGAATATGAGAGATTTTACGGGGGCAGATAAGTATGACTTACAATGAAATGCTTGTCGAGGAATTTGCCGTGCGTATGACCGCGCTTGACATTGAGATACGTGAGTTTCGGGCACAGGGCAGGATAGCCCTTACATATCCCGACATCATGGCCAGATACGGTGTGGGTATCGGGAAGGCTCGCAATATTATCCGCGGTATCAGGAGTGTTTGCGGTGGCGGAAAGCTCGGAGAGGGCAAGGTGCTTCCAAGTGAGGTATTATACTGGGAGTCACTCGTAGATGCAAGGCGCGTAAGATTATAGTCAAAAAAATAAATACATAAAACATAGGAAGGAAAGAAAATGGAAAGAACAAGACAGTTGAACAACGAGGAGATCTGCGAGCTCATAAGTGCGCTCGCGAACGCGAAGGTAAACAACAACAAGAAGGCCAAGAGCTTCAAGTCGGCGGCGGATGACGCGCATCATAAAGAGGATGCGGTTGATCTTTCGGCTACGGCGGAGCGGTTTTGTCTGTGGGCGCAGCTTGATGAGTCGCTTATTGAGGCGATAAGAGAGGGCAGGCTGGTAATTATTGCGGAAGAGGAGGACGAATAAATGGCAGGCATGAGAGAGCTGACATTGAATGAAAAGAGGACGTTGATATGCGCTCTGGCGGCAGACAGGACGGCGGCGTATTTAAGAGCGGTCGAGCTCCGCAACAGATCGGCTGATATGGAGGATAACGGTCAGAGCGGTTATCTCGCTCTTGACAACGAGGCGGATCTGTATGAAACGCTGGCGGACACGACTGATCGTCTGATAGATCTTATATGCGAGGGTAGGTTAGTTATTAAGGAGAGGAATGAAACGGACTGTGAATAATAAACTCGGACAACTCCGCGACAGCGAAGTTGCAACGACATCAGGAGGAACACAAAGCAAGAGTAACCAAGGGATGTCGTGTGGTATCGTATATGTGAAGGACGGGTATAGCGATAAGCATAACTGCTATTTTGTTAAAGAAGTCAGAAATGGCACTCCGACGTATCTATTCAAGGCTTACATACGGGGAAACACGGCCACGCTATACCCGCACAAGCCTCTATATACGACGGAGCTTAGAAGGGACAAGCTCAAGCTGTCTATATTTGACATAAAGTAAGGAGTTACATCTATGGAAGAAAAAAACGTATGCGAGAGAGCGGCCGAGAAGGTCGTGGCGCAGATGAAGGAAGCCAAGGACAAGCTAAACGCAGACAAGAAGGTAAACGGTATTGCCGGAGCACGTCGCGCGATGAAGCTCGTGCTTATCGAGGAGATAGGCAAGATGATCTCAAAATTCTGCTATCAGAATGAGGAGTTCGCCGGGGCGGTTGAGCGGTGCGACAAGACTATTCTTGACGTGGTCGAGGAGGTCTCGAAGGACGTTGATCAGAACAATCCGAGCTTGTCCGACGTTGTGGCATACATGAGAGCAGTCAAGTGCTATCTTTCTGAGGCTGAGGTTATTTGCTCTTTTCGCATCAATATTCACAAAGAGATCGACGACGATCTTCTTGATCTTGAGAGCTTTGCGGTACCCGAGGAGTCGAGCGGTGCAATAATCCTTGACCTGTTCGGAACGGAGGGATAATATGGGATATTTCTGTTACAAGATGTTTGACAAGGGGCTTTCGTGCAGGGGCTACAAGTTTAAGGTCGGTGTGAACGAATGTGCACACGCCACCTGTGTAAAAGAGGGTTTTCACGCGGCGGAAAATCCTCTTGACTGTCTCTCCTATTATCCGAATTTTGACAAAAGTGAATGCTGGCTTTGTTACGCGGACGGAGAGATCCACGAGAACGGAAGTGACTCCAAGCTTTCCTGCACGCGTCTTGAAATTCTTAGACGCTTGGAAAAATGGGAATTTGTTTACGAGGCTTGCCGTTATATTATAGACCATCCGTGGTCGGATTACAACCGTCACGTGCAGACCGACGTTGGCACGACGGCGGAGCAGGGCTTTGCTATCGTTGTGGGAGAGAATCCACAGGCCGAGGTTAAGGCTGACGGCGACATTGTGGCTTTGCTTGTGAAGAGCGAGCGCGGCAGAGCGGAGAAGCTTATTTTTCTCTACGGTGAGGAAACGAAAAAAGGCGTAGTTTACAGAGCTTGGAGGGATGAGACGGATGAGTGCTAACAGGTGGACGAAGAATGAGATCTGGGCTTGGTACTGCTCGCAGAAGGTAGATAAATACAAGCTTGGGCGCAAAAAGTCTGACAGGGCTGATGACGAGAAGAATATCCGACTGCGCGCGGTCGTGAACGGTGACAGATTGGTAATAGGGCTTTGGAAGGGCTCTGCGGGTGAGCGGTGCGGTGTGTATTATATGACCGCGTCGGGCAGCACCAACGTATGCACCGACGGTGAGAATTGGCACAGTGGAAAGCTTGAGTACATACCCCTTGGCGGTTATTGGTATTGGGGCAGCACGTACGGTATGAAATACAAGGTCGTTTCAGGAGAAAAAGAGGCTCTTGCATGGCTTGAGGAGCATTTCAGCTCTCCGTACTGTTATTACAACTACAATCACTGTAAACACGACGTGGTGGATTGGATAGACGATATTGAGCGCGATATCACAGAGCATCGCAGAGAGACAGTACGAAAGAACCATCAAAAAAGGATAGATGATTGGCTTGAGGATCTCCCGAATCTTCCGGAGGACATAGGCGATTTTGTTGATAACGTTGTTTTTGGCGGGTTACATTACGCTTTTGGACGCAGGGGAGAGAAAGGCTTTGCTTGCTCCGCGTGTGCGAGATCGTTTGACATTGAGAAGAGCGGACCGTCGGGGACGCCGGTCCCTACAAAGAAAAAACGGGTCGAATGGAAGCACGGTAAATATTACGAATGTCCTTTGTGTCACGCAAAAGTAAAGTGTCACAAAACGGCGGACGGAATAGAGGTCAACGACCGTGTGATGATAGTGCAGAGCTATCACGACAAGAAGGGTGAGATCTGTTCGATCAAGCGCGAGATGTACGTAAGAAAAACCTTTGCACGTGAAGGAGAGCACAAGCAGATATGGGACGGCAGCCTTATCGTTCTGCCGCTTGACGGAAGCCTTGCCGACGGAAGCGATTGCTATTATCGCAACAATGGATGTTGGTCGGATAAGAATTGGACCATGTTTTCACACACAAGGTGCTATTGTTATCCCGAGCTGTCCGCGCTTGACGGTACTGCTTACGACCGTCTTGCGATGGAGGCGGCTGCAAAAAAAGGCTGGAAGCTGCATTACAACAATATGATGCGTTACTGTCACGACGAACCGAGGATGGAGTATCTTGTAAAAGGCAATTTCTACGGGCTTGTGGACGATATGACGGCGCACTTGCGGACTGCGGGGCTGATGCAGGGTGAGAGCGCGAAGGACGTGCTTGGACTGGACGGTCAGGGTGTTGCAAGGCTCCGGGAGAGGCAGGGTGGCGTTACCTATCTGAAGTGGTTGCGGTCGGCATTTATGTGCGGCTTTAAGATACCCGAGAAGGCAATGGAATATTTCTGCAAGAAGGACATCACTCCGACCGACGTGGCAGAGCCATTGAAGTACGCGTCGCCCGAGCAGATCGCCAACTATATTGAAAAGCAGAGAAAGCTTATTCAGGAGAGAAAAAAATATACGTGCAGTGCAAGCTATGTTTGCACGACCTGGAGAGACACACTTCAGTTCTCGGGAAAATTCAAGCTTGCGGGAAGTAAGTCAAATATCTTTCCAAAGGATCTCGAAGCACGTCACGACGAGCTTGTGGAATTGCAGAACCTTGAGCGTGAGCGCGAGAAGGCGCAGGAGAGAGAGGAGCGATTCCCGAAGGTCACGCCTATATGTGACGAGATAAGAGCGGTGTACGAGTGGGAAAACGCGGAATACGCGGTGCTTGTTCCTCACTGTGTTGACGACATTGTCAAAGAAGGCTGCCTCTTGCGGCACTGTGTTGGTACGCCCGACCGTGAGGGAAGATATCGCTATCTCGAGAGAATCGAGGATAATGAGTCTTACATTATGTTCCTTCGCAAGAAGTCGGATGTTGATGCGCCCTGGTACACGATGGAGGTAGAGCCCGGAGGAGCGGTCAGGCAGCTTCGCACCACAGGTGACGACGAAGGAAAGGACCGTTCGGAAGCAAAGGCTGCTTTGGCTCTTTGGAGGCGCGAGGTTGCCAAGCGAATAGGGCGTGCCGAGCTTGAGGCGGCAGAGGTCAGCCGTGAAAAGCGGCTTCGTGAGTTTGAGGAGCTTCGCAGAAACGGAAATATTATCAGAAACGGAAAGCTCGCCGGCAAGCTGCTCGTTGAAGTGCTGGAGGCGGATTTTGCTGAATACAACAGTGATATTGCATAATTACATTTGGAGGTAATATGGGTACAGAAGTTACGAGAAGCGCGGAAATTATCGCACAGGAAATAAACGCTATAAAATCCCAGACGAGTGGGATTCTTGAGGCGGCGTTTACGTATGCAAAGAGGTCTTGCTTTGAGATCGGCAAGAGACTTGAAGAGGCCAAGGCGGCGGTGCCGTTTGGTGAGTGGGGCGAGTGGCTTGAGAAGAATGTGAGCTATTCGATCTCTACGGCAAATGATCTTATGAGGATCTATCGCGAGTTTGGAAACGAGCAGATCGATATGCTGACGGGTAAGTCCGACGCGGAGATATTCGAGGGCTTGTCTCAGTCGCAAATGGTGGCTCTTTTTGGTCTGCCCAAGGCTATGAGAGCAGAGTTCGTCGAGGAGCACCGTGAGGAGCTTGATAGTGGGGAGCTTTCCTCGCGCAAGCTTAAGGATGAGATCAAGAGACTTAACGAGGTCATTGAGCAGAAGGACAAGGAGATCCGTGACAATGATGAGAGCTACGGTGAGCTTGTGCTTGAAAAGAAGGCTCTTGAAAAGGAAAATGGAGATCTTCAGCTTCGCATTAACGAACTGAACGAGAGACCTTTGGAGACGGCGAAGGTCACGGAGACTATATACGAGGCGTCTCCCGAGCAGATAGAGGAGATAAGAGCGGCGGCAATCAAGGAGACCGAGGACAAGCACAAGAAAGCTGACGAGAAGCGTCAACAGGAGATGGAGAAGCTCAAGGCAGAGGTGAAAGAAAAGGATGCGGCTCTTGAAGGTAAGGACGCGGAGCTTGAGGGACGCATCAAGGAAGCGGTCGACGAGGCAGTCGCTACGTCTGAAAAGAAGATCCGTCAGCTCACAGCGCAGTCGGATCCTCGCGCGGCGAAGGTGTCCTACTGTCTTGAGGCTATCGGTCGTGCCATGGCGGACATCAACGGTATTGTATCGGCCATGAACGCGGAGAACGCGGGGAGCGGTGATCAGATGCGTATGAAGTGCGAATCGGGACTCTTGAGGCTGTGCAACACGTACGGGTGGCAGATATGAGCATTTGCAAGGATTGTGTGTTCTGCGGGGAGATCGCGGAGAGGAAGCAGGAGGTGTGTGGGCTTTATGAGGAGCCTGTTGAGGCTGTAAAGGCTTGTGTGGCGGCGCATATATCAGGTCGGTGCGAGCGAAAGATGACACGCACCGACGTACGCGGTATGGTGCGTGAGCTTGAGATGCTTCAAAGGCAGAGGGACAGTCAGAAAGAGCTGCTTGAGGTCGTGCAGCGAGTTATCACGGCGGCGCTTCGGGAGGACAAGGACGATGCCCAGAAAGTATAGGATCACATATCGGTTTGACGGCTGTGTCTCGGCGTATGAGCTTGAGGCAACGTCGAAGTATAATGCAAAGCAGAGATTTTACGTTATTTTTCCCAGAGCGGAGATAGTTAAGGTGGAGGTCAGTGATCAATGAAGATACTATTTATAGGAACGCTGATGATCATATACATATTGGCGTGTTACGGACTGGGTAAACTGTTGGACCGCG
>JAEIGA010004592.1_pt1 | contig 21341 bp, 24 predicted proteins | sample 9270691 | NCBI WGS metagenome assembly JAEIGA01 (sample SAMN17057246, study PRJNA624740) | gut metagenome | biome: biome; isolation source: fecal sample | host: Bos grunniens | place: China: Xizang | collected 2019 | reverse complement strand
TAAAAACATTGGGAGAATGGGCAAAGATACAGAAGACTACATCTGAAGCAGATATTCGAATGGAATATCTTAATGAAGCTTTGGGCGAAGCTGAAAATGCGTACTTCCCATTAGAATTATTACGTAAATGTCAAAAAGTACATAAAGCTTTTAGACCACCTACCGACATAGAAGCTTTAAGCGATATTAAATTACAGAATAGAGAAAAGAAACGTAATGAAACTAGATTAATAGTTGTAGACTTTGCCTTTTCGAATACTGTAAATAAATATGAAGCTAATGATAATACTGTTATTCAATGTCAAAGTGGTTTTTATGATAAAGGTGAAATGGTTCGTAATTTAGATTATCTTGAAACTTTAAGTGGCGGAGAGTCTGAATTAACTCAACGTAGAATTAGAGAATTATTTTATGATTATAAAGCTGATTATATTGTTATAGATTTACGTAGTGGTGGAGAAGATAGGTATACAGCTTTGACTAAACCTTATATACATCCTAGCAGAGATAATAATAAATGGGATAGTAGCGGATTTACTGTTGTATCAGATAGTAAATTACATTTTTTAACAGAAGCAAAAATAAATGATTTATTTTCTAGGACAGTTGACCCTAAAGCGAAACCTGTTATAATTCCAGTGCAAGGCAATCCAGAATTTAATGATAAAATGTGGAGAGCTTTACGCTCTATAATGATTGATAATAAATTACGTTTACTTATAGATGATATTTCATTTGATATGGAATTAGTTAAACGTAGTGATTATGCTAAAATGACAAGCGCAGAACGTATGAGGGAAAAATTACCATTTACACAAACAGAATTTCTTGTACAAGAAGCCATTTCTTTAAGACAAGAAATGCGTGAAGGTAAAATAAAATTAAAAGAACCTCGTTCATTTACAAAAGACCGTATTGTAACATTGGCATATGGAAATATGTTTTTTAATGTATTAGAAAATAGATTATCAAAAGAAGACCAAGTAGAAGATTTTGATGAAGATGCTTGGAAAAATATAATATTAGTTTAGAAGAAAGGGGGTACAATAAGGTTGGCAAAAGAAGTTCATGAAATGCTTTCTGCCGAACAAGCAGATTGGTTAAAAGAAGTTGCGGTTGCGTTTAGCGATACATTATTAAATGTAGATAATATGTTTACCCCTTCTCTGCTGAATCAAAACTTAATTAATCTTAATAGTAATCCTAAAATTCCAACATATGATGCTCTTGTTAAAAGTTTGGCTAATGCTAAAAATAATGCCAAAGAATTAAGGGGCTATCAGGAATGGATGGAATTAGCAGAAATTACTTTTAAGCGACTATTAGAATATTATGCTAATATATTGGCTTTTGATTTATCTTATGTTTGTATTAATGCAAAGAATAAAAGTGAATTTAATACAGCAAAATATAAAAAGGATAAGCAAAAGGTAGAAGATTTTTTAACTCATTTTAATTATAAAAAAGAATTTTTAAAAGCTGTACGTCAAATGATGCGTACTGAAACAGCTTTTTATTGGTTAAGAAATAATAATGATATAAATGACCCGCAATATACTTTACAATTAATGCCACAAGAATATTGTTTAATTACTGGTGCGTGGGAAAAAGGATATTTATATGATTTTGACATGAATTATTTTTTAGAGCCAGGTGTGGATATAAATGGATTTGACCCTGTGTTTAAAGAATTTATGGCTGAAATGTATAAAGGTAATGGTGTTTATAATAATTATAACCCAACAAATAAATTTGATAAGCGTACTGGTATGTTTGCATATTGGACTCAGACAAGTCCAATATATGAACATAATGGATTGCCAAGTGGTGCATGGGTATTTAAATTAGATGATTCAACATTTAATGATATACCATTTTTATCATCACTTATGCGTGATGCTATTATGAATATACCAACAAGAAAACTTCAATATGATAAAGATGCTTTAGGTGCATACGCATATTTAATTGGTGAAATAAAAATGCTTAAAGCTAATGAACCAAATGCTACAGCTTTTGACCCTATTAGACTTGGAACATTATTAAAAATAGTTAAGGACGCAATTGGTAAACATATTGTAGTTGGAGCTATGCCATCAGAAGAAACAAAGTTTTATCAATATAAAGATGAGAATACAAGCATGGCTGAAACTCAATATAAAACTACTTTAGCGAGTGGTGCTGGTGCTAGTAGAATTTTGTATTCATCTGATAAGATGTCACAAGAAGAAATTAGAAATGCTATTCTTGCAGATTATAGTGTAATGCGTAAAGTGTATGCACAGTTTAATAATTTTTTAGATTTTTATGTTAATAGATTAACAAAACATTATAAATTTAAATTTGCATTTGATGGAAGTGTATACGGCTTTGAAAGAGAGTGGCGTAAAGATGGCATTATGAAATTGGCACAAACTGGTATAGTATTAAATGACACTGCATTTGCAAGTGCATTTGGATATGACCCAGTTATGTTTAGTCATATGATGTTTGAAAGTAGCTCTGATGATTCTTGGATTAAAAATTGTTCTTCATTGCAATCAATATTTACAACGCCTGGCATAGCAGGTGGTATAAATAATGGGTCTAATGGTCATGAACAAGGTAATGGAAACTCTTCCAATTATAATCAAGAAGGTACTAATTATATACATACAGGCAGACCAGGTAGACCACGTAAAGCTGATAGCTCTACAGATAGTAGTGATTATGATGCATCACAAGAATAGGTGATATTATGTTATTAAGACAAAAACCTATTTGTAAAAATCTTTATATTGGTATAGATGATATTGAAATAAATGAATATTTGCAAAATGTAGGATTTATTCCTAAATATTATGATAATCATATATACTATTATAGGAAAAGTTATTTATTGAAAAATCTTGTAGATGTATGTAATAAATTAAAAGACGAAAAAGAGGTGAGCAAATTTGGCGATTTATAAAATGTCAGATGGCGCATTGATGACAATTAATATGGAAAATTATTCTGAAGATGAGTTTATTATTGGTGCTGTTGATTTTTTAGGTACTAATGAAAATACGCATAAAATTGATATTTCAGAAGAAGTTTTCAAGCAATATGCGTCTACGGTGTTAGGTAAATTTTTAGTAGCCAAAGTTGCTTATGGCGATGCAAGTGGACATGCAGAAGATGAAGTTATTGTAGGTTATTTCCCTCAACAACAAGATGTTAGATTTGTTAGAAATAAAAAAGGGTTTTTACGTGGTATTGCCGATGCAGTAATTTCTAAACAATATGCTCCAAATTTTTGCGAAATATTTACTAGAGCAAATAACACTAGGTCTGTTAGTGTAGAGATGGGAGTTGAAGAAGAACCTAATGGCAATGGTACAACAGCTAAACGTTTTAATATTATGGGCGTTACAGTGTTAGGCATGTCTGTTAGACCATCTTCTCCTGGTTCTAATATAAATATAAAAAGATTTGAAGATGCATCAGTTAAATCTGATTGTGAGAAATATTATAAAACTGTATGGCAAAGACTTGCAGACCTTGAGCAATTTAGTGGCAAAACATATTCTGTAAATACAACAGAATTAAAAGAAACTCCATGGGGAGATGTTGATAAGACTGAACTTCGTAATAAGATTATGGAAGCTTCTAATCGTTCAGAACTCGTAGATAAAGTTTATTTAAAAGTAATGGATGGTTGGGAAGATGCTCCATCAGAAAATTTAAAATATCCTGTTATGGAGTTAGTTGATAATACTTTTTATTATAATAAATTTGCATTGGCTAGTGCTTTAGCTTATGCAAAACAACACAATGAATCTGATGTAGTTTCTAAGGTTGAAAAACTTTATAAGAAATTTAAGTTAGCAGAAGAAGGTGAGGAAGAAAATATGTCTGAAAAATTTGAAATTGAAGGCAGAGAAGCATGGGGAGATATTATATCTGAAGTGCAAAAGCACGAAGGTGAAGATGCTTATGTAGATTCTGTTGAGAAAGACCATATTATCTTCACTATTGATGATGTTCGTTATCGTGTTGATGCCGATGTTGAAGTAGGCGAAGATGATAAAACTGTTAAGGCTAATATTCATTGGGATACTAAAAAAGAAGATAAAGTTCAAGCCGAAGCAGAAGAAAATAGTGACGATGAAAATGCGGCTAATGAAGATGACGACAATAGCAATAAAGACACCGAAGGCATGGAAAAATGTGCAGATGGTGGTGAAGATAATGCCAAAAAAGAAGAATGTTCAGATGGCGAAATGGACAAAGATAATGATGATAAATGTCCAGAATGCGATGAAGATGATGATAAATGTGAATGTTCTAAAGAAGAAATGGCTAAGAAAGATGAAAAAATCAGCGAACTCGAAAATATTATAATGGAAAAGGACAAAGAGATTGCTGAACTTAAAGAGTATAAAGAGAATAAAGAATGTTCTGAAAGAAATTTTGAAGTGCAGAAAACACTTGAAGAGCTTAAAGAATGTGTTGATAATGAAACTCTTGAAGCTTTAAAAGAAGAAGGTCTTGCTTGCAAACTTTCTGATATTGATGGATGGAAAAATAAAGCCAAGGCTCTTGCATTTGACAATGGTTCAAGAAAAGAAATGTCTGCAAGTATTTGGTCTATGGCTATTCCAAAACCTATTGAAAAGAAGTCCACAAGCAAGTGGGATTCAATATAATTAATTAATATAAAGGAGATAAATAAAATGGCAAATGTACTTGTTCAAACTCGTGTAATGGCAGAAAATGTTAATGCACTTAACAGAGTTGGTGTATATGCAACTGCCGATGTAGATAATGGTACTGCTCTTGTTTGTGGCGTACAAAGCACTGATGCTGGACAGAAGCATGTATTTAGTGTAACACCTGCTTCTAGTGTAGCTAAAGATTTATGGCTTGCTTATTCCCCAGAAGTTAATTCTATAATTGACGGAACTCTTGAATTTAGAGGAATGGATGTAGACCCTAGGGATTACACAAATGTTAAGGGTAGACCTTTTGACATTTTTAAACCTGTAGCTGGCGTTGATTTAATTCAAGTTACAAAGGATTTCTTCGCTGAAGGTTATGACCCAGATACAGTAACTGGTGCTACTTATGTAGAAATTCAGTCTAATGGTTCTTTCAGAGCTGTTGTTAGCCCAACTGCAAGCTTTGGTGGTCTTCAGTTCAAGATTTTTGCAAAAGAACCTATTATTATTGCTAATGGGGCAATTGGTGGCGAAGCTATTGATGCTTGGATTCTTGAATGCACCAATAACTAATTTTTGGTGTTATTAAAAATATAATAAAGGAGATAAAGAAAATGGCAAAACTTCCTATGAATGTAGTGAAATTTGCGGCTCTGACAAATGATGCGGATAGTGTATTGGTATATGAATTATTCCAAGATTACTTCTGCCATTATATGGATGAGACACAAAAGAGAAATATTGGTGCATATGATACTTCTCGCACACTCGCTGAGAAGGATGGAAAAATGCACACTCAACTTCTTTCCGAAGTTCAGAAGCTTGCAGGTGTAGAGATAAACGAAGATAATGCTAGAAGAATGGCTAAGAATCCTATGGTAACATGGGCTACTTTTGCTGTTGTTGAAGCTATGATTGATGCTGTGCTTCCTCTTACGCTTATCAATTCTGTTGGTCTTTATACTGAAATGAGAAATATTAATTTTGGCGATTCTGCTTCATTTGAAATTGCTCCAAGAAGTCTTATGACTGTATCTCAAGGTGCAAATGCTCAAAGAACAAGTTTCGTTCAAAAGCAATTTAAGACAACAAAAACTCTTGTTGCTACTAATCACGTAATTACAACTCAGGTTGCTATGTATAAGGTTCTTGCAGGACAAGAATCTCTTGCAGAATTCGTGAAGAAAGCAGTTGTTTCTATTGAAACAGAAATGACAAAAGACGCTTATGGTGCATTTAGAGCAGGACTTACTGCGCTTACAATGCCTGCTAACCTTAAGGTTACTGGATATAACCAGCTTGACCTGTTACAGATTTGTGAAAGAGTTACTGCTTATAATGGTGGTGCTAAAGCCGTTATTGTTGGTACTGCAAGTGCTATTTCAAATATTCTGCCTAACGGAGCAGATGGTTGGAGAATCAATACTGATGGTAATAACATGGGTATTCATCTGATTAAGAACTTCTTCGATTATGACATTATGGTTCTTCCTCAGGTTGCTACTGGTGATTTCGCTACGTTTGATATGGCTTTAAACGATAATGAAATTTATGTTATTTCTCCAACAAGTGAAAAATTAGTAAAGGGCGTTATTGAAGGTTCAGACCTTACAAATTCAAATGATTATTATGATAATGCTAACTTAACAAGTAATGCTACAATTAATAAGAGATGGGCATTCGAATTCCTCTCTAATGCTGTAGCTGGTTGTGTACAATTTTCATAATTAAATAAAATATAATGGGGCAATCTTATAGGTTGCCCCATCGTTATAATGGAATGAAAGGATAATAGATATGGCAAACACTAAGAAAACAACATCTGATAATACAACTACAACTTCACAAAAAAGAAGTAATACTACTATTAAACAATTAGAAGCACAATTAGAAGAGCAACGTAAACAAATTGAATTGTTAATGAATGCTTTGCAAAACAAATCATTAATTACAGAAGTTAATAATGATGATATTGGTGCAGAAGAAGAAATTCTTGTTATTAGCCTTACACCAAACAAACTTAATTTAGTTGGAGATGGGGGCGTAGTATTGTTTTCATTTAATGATATTTATGAAGAACAATATATAGATTATGCTTCTCTAAAAGAAATTGTAAGGTTAAATAGAGAAATGGCAAGAAATGGTAGATTTTATATTTTAGATGAACGTGTTGTTAATAAATTAAGATTAAAGAATAATTATAAGAATATTTTAACTCCAGAACAATTAAAAAAAATATTGTCTATGGATGTTAATAAAGCTATTAGTCTTTATGAATTAGCTAATGATGTACAAAAGAAGACAATTATTGAATTGGTTAAACAGGCTAAATTTGATAATGTTAATCTTGACTACAATCTCTTGGGAGAGCTTGGCAAATTAAGTGGCATTAATTTAATTGATATTGAAGATGTTACTAAAATAGATGTTGAATAATAAAATAAAGGGGGTATGTTATGGCAACCTCACTTGATTCCGTTATTGATATGGCATTGATTACAATGCGTGATTATAAATTAGATGCTTTATATGAATCTGATGAAGAAGCTTTTAAAACAGTATTAGAAGGGTACATGCTTAAAGGACTTCCTAAATTTGAAGTAAGTTGTATGAAATCTATAACTTATAATACTGATACTAAAGAGTTCGATGAAGATTTAACAAGCATTGAAATTGATATTATTAGCGATTGGACTGTTATTATGTGGTATACAGACCAAATTAATGATGTATTAGAATTTAAAGAGCCATTACGTGATGTTGATTTTAATCGTCTCGCAACTGGTCAGAATCTTAAACCTAGACAAGCATATTTAGAAGAGTTAAGACGTAAAGCTAAACAAGATGCTACAAATTATCAGTTTCAATATTTAGATAATCTACCATACTTTAACGGTAACTAATAAGGAGTTAAAGGATGGCAAACGAAAAACAAAGAATTGCAAATAAGATTTTTAAGGTTTTGCCAATGTACGAAGAAAGTTATGATTGTTATTATAAGTATTTAACTAGAATTATAATAGAGTTACAAGGGGAAGACCCAACAGAATCTTTAACAAATGCTATAATTGCACTCAAAGGATTAAAGGCTGTAGGCGAAGAAGTTGAACACGATGAAGTTCGCCGTATTATAATGAGACACACAAGTAAATTAAGTGATAAAGAAATAAGTGAATAGTTAGGGGGTGGCGTATGCTCTATTATACAGCAAAACAAGAAATATTGCCATCTTCCCCGAATAATTATTATCGTGAACAAATGCAAGCGTTAATAGATTATCAATGGGATAATACAACTACACAAGAAACTATTAACGAAGAATATCCATTTGCCAGTTTTAAATTCAGAGAAGTAGAAGTTCGTATGACACATGCTTTGGATAAATCAACAAGGCAAAAACAAGGTGATGATTTTCGTGAACTTATTTTTCAAAATATTGATTACACGGTTAATTTAGGTGCTTATTATAAGTTTAGTAATGCTTATTGGCTTGCTATTAACTTAGATGAATTAAATAGAACTTCTAAAAATATTATTGTGCGTAGGTGCAATAATGTATTAAAATGGAAAGATTATAATGGGACTATTTATGAGTATCCGTGTGTTTTAGAATATGATGCAACAGCGGCAAGTCCAAGAGTAGACAATAACGTTATTACGCCGAACAATCGTGTAAGAGTTATTGTGCAAGCAAATAACGACACGCTTTCATTAATTGTTAATAAGCGTTTTATTTTTGGTGGTAGACCATTTAAAATTATTGGTTATAATAATTATATGATTGACGAAATTAATGGAAAGCAGTCGATTTTATATATACAAACACAATTAGATGAAATATCTCCATATGATGATTTTATTAATAATATTGCATATAATACTAATGTTATAGATGAAATTGATGAACCAATTGAACCATTAAATGGAATTATTGTAGAACCTATATTTAATTTTATTCGACAAAATTATACAATGGAGTTTACGGCTAATTTATATATAGATAATATTAAACAAGATAATATTGTCGAAGCAGTAACTTCTGGTGCTCCAGAATGGGGATATGAGTTTACATCTCTTGGAGATAATACATTTAAATTATTATGTAAAAAAATGACACAAGTTCCACTGCAAATTACATTTACATGTGGAGATGTTACAGATTCCATAATAATTGATTTAAAGTCAATATTTTAGTAGGTGAATATGATGGCTATGTATAATAATTTTATTTCAATGCCTTATATTCCTTATCGTATTATAGAATATTTGGCATATAATAATGAGAATTTATGGAAGATATTAAAATATAATACTTACGATTGTTTATCTGAAGAAGATTTAACGTTTGATGAAAAGATGGGATTGATTTGGTCACATGAATCAAATCAAGAAGATTATCGTATATTTTTTACTGCATTAGTAGAAAATATGATACCAACATCTGAAACAATGTTAAAGATTTATAAAGATATTACTATTCCTAAAAGTCGTGTCAATGCTATTGCTGGATATGAATTTGATATTTTATATGGTGGCAAAATATCTTTGATTGAATATAATGGTGTTCCTTGTAATAGGGGAGATGTATGTGAAGCAGAAATATTATCAACATTAAACGGTGTAGAAATTGGTGGTGTTGGAAGATTAGAATTTAACATAGAAAAAATTAGTGCATCAAGGTCTGCGTTAAATATTGGTGATAATAAAAATTTTACAGGTACAAGTTTATTATTAGCAATAGATATCAGTGATATTGGAGATGATGAGTCTTGCGTATAAGCGAAGATGAATTATTACAAAAATATTTACCATTTGATAAATGTGTACCATATAAGAATTTATTAATTTCACCAATAAAATTAAAAGATATATATGATGTCCAAGAAATTTTAAATATATTGCAAATTGATAAAAATAATTTAGGACAAATAGAACTTATTTCTATGAGCAAATTACGTTTTATTTTAATAACAATATTGAGTGAAGAGAAATTTCAACAAGAATTATATACATTATTATATAAATCTTTATCTATATCAGATGATGATATTATAGAATATTATATGAATGATGATACAGAATATCTTGTTATAGGACAAAAGATATATGGACATGATATTATTGATGCAGATACTGCTATTACTATAACATCAGAAGATTTTGATGAAATTGTACGAATTATATTATATCAAAATATTATTGATTATACTGACAAATATGTTGACCCAGATGTAAAAAGGGCATATGAAGAATATCAACGGCTTAAAAATAAAAATGGTGTAAAAATATCAATTGAACATAAAATAAATTGTGTTCAATTAAAAACAGGCATGACAAGGGAAGAAATCGGAAATTTGACTATAAGAAATTTTATTCAATTATTTGATATTTTAGTTGATGAAAGTGATTATGCGGCGGCGAAAACCGCAGAATTTAATGGTGTAAAGTTTAAATCACCAATTGAACATTGGGCATATAAAGCCCATAAGGATAAATATGCTGAAGCATTTTGTGACGCTGATGCGTTTATAGATAAGGTGCAAAGCGTATAAATTAATAGATAAGTAAAGGAGATAATTATTATGAAAGCTTTTTTAGCTAATGTAATGGATGCTTATGTGTATTCAGGCGACCAACTTCTGTTTACATCAAAGGCTTTAACTGATTCAAGTATCTCTATTGGTATTACTGCTGAAGAAGTTCGTGGTGGTAAGGGAAATAAACTTATCGGTAGATATTTCCACGATTCTAGTTTCGGTCTTCAATTACAAGATGCTTTATTTGAATTAGGTTATATTGCACATAATGTTGGCTCTCAGGTAGTTAGTGGCACTGATGGTTCTCTTACAGAAGAACAAATAGTTGCAACAGGTACTGGCGCTTTAACAGTAAGTGGTACTCCACACGACTTCCTTTCACTTGGAACTATCGGTTGGGTTGCTGTCCCAGGTAGTGATTCATGGAGTACATTTACATTTAGTGGACAGAGTGCTACTGGAGTTACTCTTACAGATGGTTCATCTCTGATTGAGGGAGATACATATTGTGTAAAATATATGGCAGAAGCCGCTTGTGATGAAGTTGTTGTTAGTGCAGACTTTGTTCCAGATGAAGTAAGTGTTGTACTTAAAGGCGATTTGTATAAAGCTTCAAGAGGTAATGATATTTCTACATCTTCAGTAATTGGACATATCGAAGTAGATGTTCCGAGATTCCAACTTGAAGGGTCAATGGATATAGCTTTGTCTTCAAGCGGAGCGGCTCAAATGCCATTCTCTGGACAAGCTCTTGCTACTTCTGATGCAAGTGCAGGATGTGAAGGTGGCGGATATTATGCTGTCATTAAGAAATTTGAAACAAGTGCAAATTGGTATGATAGTCTTGTAGCTTTCGCACTCGAAGGTTCTGATAGTATTTCAATTGCTACTAATGCAACCAAAAAATTGAATATTTATGGTATTTATACTAATGGTTCTGCTAAGTTAATTAATAGCTCTCACCTTAAGTTTACAACTTCTGGAAGTATTGGTACTATTACAGATGGTGTATTAACTGCGGCTAGTAGTGCTGGTACTGGTACTATTACTGTAGAATGCAGTGGTACAGTAAATCCTAAACCATCGGTTCAACTTGTAATTGATGTAGCTGTTACGGCTTAATAAAAATACACAAGAAAGGGGAGAATTATGATTTTATTCTCCCCATTTTTTTATTGAGGAATATAAAAATGAGTATAAATTGTCCATATGGAAATATTGTAAAACAAGGTTCACGTTCATGGATTCAGTGTGACAAAATTAATATGTCGTGCATGTTTCAAAGATATTGTACATACAAAAAAAGTGTGGTCTTTTCTACACAAGCAAATGAATGTAAATTAAGAAATGATGAGTAAAAACGGAAGAGTATGTTTTCAATGGAGTGTATATTTAATTGACCTTGGCGAAACAGGTAATAATATACAAGAAGGATTAAGACCTTGTATATGTGTATCAAATGATATAAACAATACTTGGTCTAATAATGTTCAATTTATTCCATTGACTACACAACATAAAAATAACTTGCCCACACATTATATATTAAAAAAAAATAATTATTCTTTTTTAAAAGAAGATAGTGTTGTTTTAGCGGAGCAATTAAATATATGTTCGATTGAAAATGTTGTCCGTTTTTTAGGGCGAGTTAATAAAGAAGATATTGAAAATATTAAAGAATGTATTAGATTACAATTTGATTTATAATTCTCTGAAAGGAGAGATGGAATATGGCAATTGCAAAATGTGGTGGACTTATTCTTGATGGGTCTACTTTAAAAATGGTAAATGGAATTGTTACTGTTTCGGGTGGTAGTCCGACATCTGATGTTGTTGCAAATTGTGGTGGTATTTTATTTGATGCTACATATTTTAAAAAAATTGGTAATGTTATCACTGATAAGAATGCAACAAGTGTATCTATAGTTATGGTTGCCGATTGTGGCGGATTAATGCTTGATGCGGCTCATTTCAATGTGGTAAATGGTAAACTTACATTTGATAAACTTGATAGTGATGCAGATATTACTAAGTTTGTAGTTGCAGATGTTGAAGCTACAATTAGTGATACAACTATTACTGCTGAAGTACCAAATGGAACAGATGTAACTAAATTAAAACCAACTATTACTATTAGTAAAGATGCTACTGTTTCACCAGCAAGTGGTGCTGAAACAGACTTTACCGACCCAGTTAGTTACGTTGTAACTGCTGAAGATGGTACAACAAAGAAGACTTATACTGTAACAATTACTGTTGCTGAAGCGTAATGAATGTAATGTGGGTGGGATTATTCTCACCCACATAAGGAATTAAAAGGAGAAATATAATGTTAAATTTGACATATGATAAAAAAGTACATATTGATAAATGGAATATTGATGTTGTTCCATTTCTTACTATAGATGAAATAACTGAAATCATTAATGACCTTTTAAATTGTAATAATGGATTAGAACGTGATTTAAAATTGATTGCGGATGTTCTTGTAGCATGTACTGATTTATATAGTTCTGGCGAAGATGTTCATTATACATATGAGGAAGTATTATACTCTGGATTATGGTATGATATTTTAGATGCTTGTCCTATTCTCAGAACCAATATAGAGACAATTTATAGAGAAATTAATGAAACATTAAGTTTAAATAAATCACTTATGTATCTTGTTGATTCTGCTACTCATATTATAGAAAGCATAGATGTTAATAAAGTTGATTTAAATAAACTTGATGTAAAAGGTATTAATAAAATTATTCAAAATATAGCTAAAAAGATTGGAGAATAATTATGGCTCCTGTTGCAAGTAATGATGCAGAACTTGCCGCTATGTTAGCACCGCCTGTAATGGAAGGATTGAAAATTGTAGGCGAACAATATCTTGAACCAAGAATTGAACAAATAATTAATGTGCATACTAATAGAGGAAGCATGTATAGTGCTGGACAAGGTGGTAGTTTGTCAAGAGCATGGACAACAAAAGTTTCTATAGGTGCAGGTTTTAATCTTGGTTCTATGGAAACTTATTATGATAGTTCAAAATTATCATATAATAGTGGCGTTGGTCAACATATTACTCCAGATAGTGCTTGGATGGATAGAACGAGTTTGCCAGATAATCCAGAAGCTATTAGCGATATGGCTTCTCTTATTGATAAAGGTCTTGGTGGTATGTTATTTGGGCCAGACAATCCGACAAGATATCCTACAGGATTTTGGGATTATGGTGTTATACCTCAATTTAAAGCAAATGAAAGAGCTTGGATAACTGCTGGACTTATAGCGGCTGGATTACCTGTTATGTAAGAAAGGAATTAAAATGATAAGAATGGGTTTAGATGGGTCAACCAAATGTTCTGGTTGGTGCATTTTCGATGATGATAAATTACTTCATCATGGAAAAATTATTGCTGATAAAAATTTAGAATGGCGAGAACGTGTTGTTTATATGATGAATCAGGTTGCTATATTAATAAAAAAATATAAAGTTGAAGAACTTTGTGTTGAATTACCTGTAAAAACTATAGCAAATGTGAATACATTAGAACAACTATTCTCATTACATGGAGCAATTTTAGGTGTTGCATCTGCGTTACATATTAAATTTACGCCAGTCAATGTTAATACTTGGCGTAAAGAATTAGGTTTGTTAGTTGATATACCTAAAGGGACTAAAGATAAACGAAGTATTTTAAAAGAGCGTAGTGTAAAATTAGCTAACAAACTTTATGATTTAGATTTGATTTGGAAGTCTAAAACTTCTAAAGATAATGATGATGATATATCTGATGCCATTTTAATTGCTCATACTGTTATACATAAATAATAATATAGAAAGGTGAGGTTTGTATGGCAGGAAATTATAGAATTAAAATAGAGCCGATATTAAATACTGCTTCACTTAATAAGCAATTAAATGAAACTAAAAAGCTCAAGCTATCTGATTCTGGAAAAGCCGCTGGCAATTCTTATGGCACTGGGTTCGCAAGAGCTTTAAAAGAAAGATTTAAATACTCTATAGCGAATGCCTTAATTTATGGTACACAAAACGCCATAAAAGATATGGTGAATAACGTTAGAGAGTTAGATGCGGCTCAAACTGAATTAAGAAAAGTAACTGATTTATCTGGTAAATCTTTAAAAGATTTTACCAATGAAGCATATCAAGTTGGTAATCGAGTTGCAAAAACAGGTACAGAAATCGTACAAGCATCTACTGAATTTGCTAAGATGGGTAAAGATACTAAAATATCTTTACAATTATCAGAACTTGCAAGTCGTTTTCAAAATATTGCTGATACCGAAATAGATGCGGCAACTGCGGCTAAATTTATCAATTCACAATTAAAAGCGTTCGGTAATACTTCAACATTGAAAAAATTTACAACTGATTTTTCAAAAGCTGAACGTATTATAGATGTTACTAATGATACTGCAAATAAGTTTGCGGTTGGTACAAATGATTTACAGAATGCTTTAACCAAAACTGGTTCAGCTATGTCTGTAGCTGGCAACTCATTTGAACAAACAATCGGTATGGTTACAGCAGGTACCGAAATTATGGTTGGTCAACCTGCTAAAGTCGGTCGTGGTTTAAGAAGTATCGCAATTAATATTGCTAATCTTGCAAAAGAAAGTGATAGATTCCAAGCGGCTAATGGTAAAGTAGATATCGCATTACAAAAAAGTAATGGTGAAATGCGTTCTACTTATGATATAATGAATGACCTTGGTGAAGTTTGGGGTGATTTAAATGAAACCGAGCAAACTTCTATAGCGACTGCACTTGCTGGCAAAACTCAATTCGAAGTATTTGCTAATGTAATGAAAAACTGGGGTGCGGCAACAAGGGTTGTTAATAATGCAGTAAAAGCTAACGGTTCTTCATTGCGAGAAAATGCTAAATATCTTGATTCTATAGAAGGGAAAGTCCAAGCATTTCAATCTGCTTGGGAACAACTTTCATATCATTTAGTTAATAGTGATACGATAAAAGGTGTAATAGATTTAGGGACTTCTATTATAACCACAATAGATAATATTGTACAAAAGATTGGTGTATTGCCAACTTTAATTGGCGCAGTAGGAACTGCTATTGCTGGATTAAGATTATTAAAAGTAGCTGAAGGATTTTTAGGAATTGGAACGGCTATGTCTGAAATGTCTAGTTCTTTAAAATCTGGAACATCTTTGTTCTCAGTAATGGCAAAAGATGCGGCAACGTTAGCGGCTGGTGGTACCAGTTTAATAGGTATAATTGGTGGATTAACTGTTGGATTTGGTCTGTTAGCTGGAGCTATTGCGGCTATTGAATTTGATAAATATTTTAGTTTTGATAGTTCATTAAAAAGATTAGGTGAATACGAAGATAAATTAAAAACTGTTACAGATGAAATAGATACATTAAATAAAAAGCGTTCTAGTGAAGGTCTGACTAGTGCTGAACAAACACATCTTGCAGTTTTAGAAGCAGAAGAACGTTCTCTTCAAAGACAAATAGACCTTGAAAATCAACGTATAAAAAAGGCGTTTGAAAGAGATGCTACTACAAATCAAGGTAAAAGATATCAAGAACGTACTGGCCCAACCCAACTTTTAGATTATAATGATGCACTTGATAAACAAATTCAACAATATAAAAAAGTTGAAAATTTACGTAAACAAATTGCCGAATTTAAAAGTGCTCAAAATGCTGGGTTTATTACACCAGAAGAATTACGTTTGTTGGGGGAAGCAGAAACTCAACTTCAAGATGAATATGATACATTAACTAAAATCAATGCTGAAACTGCTGAAGCTGGAGCTACGTTAAGTTCGTACTATGAGCAAGTTAAAGATGCTATCCCTTATGAGGAAATGGACGCTCAATCGCAAAAAGCGTTTGATGCAATGCATAGAGGGTTTTTACAAAATCAAATAGATGCTGAAAATCTTGATGATGATTTTACTGATGTATCTGGAGCTTTATCTAATTTATTAGATAGTTTTAGCGGAAAAGATTTAGATTTATTTGATGATATTGATATATCTAGTTTTAAAACTGTTGATGATGTAGTTGATTCTGTTAGTAAAAAAATAGATAGTCTTGATGATGATGCTGAAATTTCATTTGAAGCCAAAGATGAAACTGGTAATGTTATTGGTAAAATCGAAGGTAAGAAAGCTGATTTAACTGATAAAGAATGGCAAATGATTATTGAAGCACAAGCTACTGGCGATTGGAGTAAAGTTGAAGAATATGCCCAAGGTGAAAAGAAATCTAAAGATTTTACTTCTGTTGTAACGGTTGAAGCTAATGCATCTGAAGCTGAAGGTAAGAAAAAAGAAGTAGCAGAACCTGTTACTACTGATGTTAAATTTAATCCTACAAATACTGGGGCTATAAGTGCATTACGTAGTTCTTATAGTAAAAGCATTGATGCTTATGTTAACTTTCATATAGGAAGCGTACCAGCAAAACCTAAATTTGCTAGTGGTAAACGTAAGGGTCAAGAAGGTGGATTTGCTTGGCTTGGTGATGAAGGTTCACGAAACAATCCGAAACCTGAACTTGTAGTATCAGAAGATGGAACTGCATATCTTGCAGGTACACAAGGGTGGGAAATACGTCCTATTAAAAGTACAGATACAGTCTATTCTTATAATCAAACTAAAAAGTTACTTAATGGCAAACAATCTTTTTTAGGTAACATTGGACAAATTCCACGTTATGCTAAAGGTAAAAAAGGTAAAAAGAAAAAACAAGAAGAGTTTGATAAGAAATTAGATAGACTTGAACATAAGCGTAAAGTTAACCATTGGACTGATGCTAAATTCCAAAAGGAATATAAGAAGCTTTATAATAAATATAAAAAATATTTAAGCAAAGACCAAAAGTGGGATTATTCAGAATCACGAGAAGATTATCAAAATAATGCAACTGTTGATAAATTTAAGCGTCAAGCTGAAGATATTGTAACTCAATCTGACCTTGATAAATTTATTAAGAAAGTAAAGAATAGTAAAAATTTATCTAAGGATGAAAAGAATGAAATTATAGCTGATGCTCGTAGTGAATTTTGGAACAATCAATTTAAGCGTCAGTCCGAAGATATTATTAGTGAAGAAGATTTACTTGGTTATATTAGTAGCGTAAATAAAAATAAACATCTTACTAAACAAGAAAAAGATGAATTAATTCAAAATGCAGGTAATAAATATTATAGTGACGAATTTGATAGACAATTAGGTATTTTATCTGTTCGTGGTAATGATAGAACTGATATAAATTTAGCTAATTATATTTCTGATGTTAGAAATAATCAGTATTTAACTGAGCAAGAAAAAGAAAAATTCGCTCGTGATGCTTATGAAGCGGTTGCTAAATATAATCTTAAAGAGTATGAGAACGGTGTTAAAACTCGTGAAGAAACTCTTGCTAGTATCGAAGCTTATTATGCGGAAGTTGGAAAGTATGATGAAACTTATTATCAAATGCTTGATGACCTTCGTGAAGCTGATAAAGCAAAAGAAATGGATAGGCTTAAAGATTTGCAAGAAGCTCATGAGAATCGTTTATCTCTTGCTGAAAAATATGTCAGAAAAGAATTAAATATTGTACAAAAACAAATAGACGCTGAAAAAGAAGAAGCGGATGCATTAGAAAAATTAAATGAATTAGAAAAAGATGTTGCAAAAGCTAAGTCAAATAAAATCCGTGTATATCGTGAAGGTATTGGTTTTGTATATGAACGTGATACTGAAGCGATAGAAAAAGCTGAAAAAGCTCTAAGCGATTATCAAAGAACATTAAATAAAACTCCACTCGAACAATATGCCGAAGAATTACAAGGTATTCTTGATTTATTTGATGAATTACAAGATGAAGCAGATATGCATGACCTTGAAGTTAAACTTGGCGTAGGAAGTTTATCACAATTACTTGGTGGTAATTTTGGTACTAATAGAGATTTATGGAGTAAATGGTTAAAGAGCGAATATGCGAATGTTTCAGGTTATGAAGACCTTATTGATAAACTTGGCGATGTAGCTACATCACAATTGGATTCGTGGTTAACTAGTAATGGTGGTACACAAGTAAGTGATAGTGTAATTAGTTCTTATTTAAATAAACATAAATTTGCTACAGGAACTATTAGTGCTAATGGTGGATTAAGTTTAGTTGGTGAGAACGGTGCTGAACTTGCATGGCTTGGTAAAGGTGATAGTGTATTTAGTAATAATATTTCACGTAATCTTATGGAGTGGGGAAGATATAACCCTGCTCAAGTAGCTAATGCTATGAGTAAATCTAATTCAAATCAAGTATTTAATTTTGATAAAATAGTATTGCCGAATGTACGTAATGCTGAAGATTTTTATAGAGAATTAAAAAGTCTTCCTAATAAAGCATTGCAACAATCAACTCAAAGAATATAAGTGATTAATATACGAGAGATGTTTAAATCGTCTCTCGTATATTTTAATGTGATAAAATGAATAAATGGTTTGTATGACTTTTAAAATATAAGGAAGGAATAAAAACCAATGTTTATAACTATTGATGGTTTATTGAAAATTTGTGCGGCTATATCATGTGTAGGATTAGCTTTGGGCTATTTACTTAAAGCTGTTAAAGCTTTAAGAAGTCCCGCAGATAATATGACGAAAAAACTTAAAAGACATGATGAACTCTTCGCAAATGATAAGGCAAGATTAGACAATTTGGAACATATGGTAGCGGATATGCGAGAATGCATGATGCTATTATTAGAATCGGAAATGGCGACTCTTGGACATTTAGAAGATGGAAATCATACTAAAATGTTAATGGAAAAAAAAGAAAAAATAGCAAAATATTTATATGAACATGCTGTAAATGGGGGTGTGCGAAATGAAAATCTTACCTAAGAATGGTATGCCTGATTATTATATAGAAGATGAATCTGAACTTCAAGACATTCCTGTGAATGCTCCTGCGGGAACAATAGTGCAATGTAATAAAAGTAATGATTTCAAAGTTTATATGAAACAAGAAAATGGCGAATTTAATGAACTTTAAAGGGGGTGTAAGTTAATATGGATGTTGTAACTTATGCTTTATTAAAAAGAAAGATAAATGAGATTGTTAGCGGATATGTTACAGATGAAGAAATGACAGAAGCAATTAGCAATGCTGTGGCTGACCTTGTAAGCACTAGTGAAATGACACAAGCTATTAGTTTGGCTACACAAAATCTTGTTACTACAGGACAAATGACTGTAGCTATTGACAATGCTGTAGCAAATCGTGTAACAACAAGTCAAATGACTACAGCGATTAATAATGCGGTAGCTGACCTTGTAAGTGATACTGAAATGGCTAATGCTATAGCTACTGCCACTGCTGATTTTCTAACTGAAACTGAAATTAATAGTCTTATTTTAAATAGTGTTGGAGCTATTATTGCAGGTTTTAGTTATAAGGGAACTGTTGCTACCATAAGTGCGTTGCCAGCAGGTGCGACTCAAGGTGATTGTTATACAGTTGACGAGAATCTTGGTACATATGTTTGGGACGGAACTAAATGGTTTGAGTATAATATAAACCTTAATTTGATATTGCAAGAAGGTACTGAAGAAACTGCTCAATATCATCTTGGATTTTATATTGATAGCGATGGTGATTTAAATCAATTGGATAATTAAGAAAGGTGGCATTAGAATATGAATAAAGGTACAAAAGTTAGGACTGCTTTAAGAATTGCCGTATCTTTAAATACTGCCATTTATGCCGTTTCTGCGGCTGTTGGTGCTTTAGGTTTTTCTTGGCTTACAATTGCATGGGCTGTGTTTACTATTATAAGTGATTTTGCAGTGTCAGCATTAACAACTTATTGTAATCAAGATTATACAGAAGAAGCTTGTATTGGTACTGGTGTGACAAGACAACTTAAAGCAGAGAAAAATATAAATTATGCAGGCGAATATTTTTATGATAATGAATCATTAGATGATGAAGTTGTAGAAGATATTTACGAAGAAGAACAAGGAACTGAGGACGGAGAAGATGAACAATAAGATATATAGGCAAGCCGATTCGAGATGGGGTAATTTGCCATATCCAATTAAAAGATATTCTTTTGCAGGTAATGGATGTGGATGTTGCGCTTGTCTACATGTTCTCATTGAACTTGAGAAATATAAGAATTGGACTCCAAAAGATTTAAGACCTTATATGGTTCAACAAGGATTTGCTACCTATGGTAATGGTACGACATGGAATGGAATTACTAAAACATTACAACATTATGGATTTAATGTTATCAATCATTCTACTATGGATGATTTATGGAATACACTTGAAAAACGTAAACATAAAATAGGCGTTCTTTTATTCCGTGGCGGTTCAAGAGGTGGTGTTTGCTGGACTACTGGCGGTCATTATGTAGCTTATACGGATTATAAAAAGATTGGAAATAAACATTATTTATATTGTAAGGATAGTGGCGGCAGACATCATGACGGATGGTATTGTTATGAAGATACTATGAAAGGATTGATTCCTCAAGTATGGTCTGCTAATGCTTCAGAGGATAAATTTATTAACACAAATGTTACGCCAAAATATTATGATGGTAAATATCCTGTTAATACTGTAAGCACAAAAACTGGTACTAAAACTGATATACGTAATTGGCAAAATTTCCTTAATTGGTGGGGTAATTTTGGACTTGATGTTGATGGTGCATTTGGGGCATTAACAAAATCTGCAACATTAAATTTCCAGAAAAATTATAAACTTACTGAAGATGGTGTAGCAGGAGAAAAGACTATTAAAAAAGCTAAATTGGTTGGAAAAAACGAGAGACATTAGGAAGGAGTTGATACTATGGGTACATATACAGGGGCTTTCCCTAATGTAAAAACGCATTGCACACATGCGGATGTCGTTGCTGGTATGAATTCTTGGGCGACTAAAATTGCAAACGATAATAGTTATCATTATAAAATTTGGCGTTCCAATGATGCTAAAACTAAAGAATGTCCTATTTGTAAAAAATATCCTAAAGATAAAACTACAACTGATACTCATAAATCTATTTTAGGGTATCATGGATGGAACTGTATTGGATTTGCTTTTGCAGTTTGGCATCATGGCGGT
>JAEIGA010004591.1_pt1 | contig 21345 bp, 19 predicted proteins | sample 9270691 | NCBI WGS metagenome assembly JAEIGA01 (sample SAMN17057246, study PRJNA624740) | gut metagenome | biome: biome; isolation source: fecal sample | host: Bos grunniens | place: China: Xizang | collected 2019 | reverse complement strand
TCCCAATGAGTTGAAAAGTGTACCGTCTGCATAAAGCAGAGGGGTAAAGAACTCTATGTTCTGGAAGGTGAGTTTGGATATGGTAAACGCCACCACCCTCAATGTGAGCAATGAACATAGGGTAATAAGGAGGGATTTGCTGGTTCTGGTTTTGAAGTGGTACGAGAACAGGGCAAAACCTATGAAAAGGATGGAGAGCCATCTCAACATAGTGTATGGCGAACCGTTGTATGTATTTACAGTTCTGATGATGGAGAATAGCGGTTCACCGTCACGTGTTGATACCACATTGGAGTCATCCCGTCCTATGTGAACTACCTCATACTGGTCATCGAGCCCCAATTTCTCGTTTACAGTATTTTTCAGGATATTGTTCTGGGAGAGATATTCCGAGTTTATGAATATACCTGCTATGACTTTGGAGTCCTCCTTACTGTATGTCTTTACCACGTACCAGCAATTTCCCAGATTCACATATTGTGCCTCCGGATGGAGATAGGGGAGTCTGGTGTTGAATGGGTTTGTGTTGGCCAGATCGTGGAATATGTAGCGTGGAGGTACTTTATCTACCAGGTCGTTGTGGATAGGGAAGAGGTTTGCCCACGACTGGATGGTGTCAGATACATATTTGTACAGCACCATGTCATCCGGGAAATTAAACAGATTGGGCCACTCATCGGATGGTGTGTCAAGGGCTTTCCTTGCATACTCATCCATTATGCTGATCCTGATGTTTAACCTCTTCTGAAGCTGCTCTGCCTCCTCCTTTGGGGTTTCATAATGGTATTGGATAAACGACAGGAAGAAGAATACAAGTGAGAGAACCCCAAGTATTGCTGTGAGGTTCTTCCTAATAAAGGCTACTATGTTGCTCCACCGTTTATTCATTGTGATATGGTTCCCCTTTAATAATGGTAAATGCCCGGTATAGCTGCTCTATAAAGAACAGTCTGATTATCTGGTGGGAGAAAGTCATGGTAGAGAGTGACAGCTTGGAGTCGGCCCTATCGTAAATCTCTTTGGAGAAACCGTACGCCCCTCCAACTATGAAGACTAAGGACTTGGTCCCCGATGTGGTCTCTTTCTCTATCGCTTTGGACCACTCGATAGAGGAGTAACACTTCCCCCTTTCGTCCAGCAGAATGACTTTGTCTGTATTTTTGATATGCTTTAGAATCAACTCCCCCTCTTTATCTTTAATCTGTTCCTTCGATAGCGAGGATGTGTTCTTCAGCTCAGGAATCTCTATCGATTCAAACGTGGTGTAATGTTTGATCCTTTTTATGAAAATATCGCACCCCTCTTTAACAAAAGGGAAAGTGGTTTTGCCTACTGTAAGGAGTGTTATCTTCATATCATTACAAGTTTGTACACAAATATAGTATGATTTGACCAATTACCGAAACATTTCTATGGCTTGATTATTGTAGTAAAATTTGGAAAAAAGAAATAATGAGATACTGTCTCCTTATATTATCCCTTTTTGCCCTCTCATTTGTGGCTGCTTCACAGCCGCAGAAGAGTGATGTCTTCGTCCCTATCTCCAAATATCTGGAAAAAGGGAATGCGTCAAGCCTTTCTGCCTGGTTCTCGGAAAATATAGAACTGGTGATGTTTGGTAACAGAAACAACTGTAGCAGAAATCAGGCCAAACAGATAATGAGAAAATTCTTTGCCGATTATACCCCCAGATCATTTGAGATAGTGCATAAAAGCGGAGTCTACCCTATGGTCTATGCTATAGGACAGTTGGAGGGTGGCGGAAACAGATTTAAGGTGACTATTTTTGTAAAAACGACGGAGAGAGGGAATTATATCCAGCAACTCTCCATCGAAAAAGAATGATTCACTACTCTAATTCTTTATTTTTGTCTCATATATATTTGGATGGGACATCCTGTGAAATCAAAATAGCTTCTTAGTTTATTCTCCAGGAACCTCTTGTAAGGGTCCTTGATGTACTGTGGCAAGTTACAGAAGAATGCAAATGACGGGCTCTGTGTAGGGAGCTGAGTGATGAACTTGATCTTGATGTATTTGCCTTTTGTAGCAGGTGGAGGATAATTCTCAATCTCAGGAAGCATAGCCTCGTTGAGTCTTGAAGTAGGGATCTTCTGTGAGAAGTTCTCGTAAACCTTGGCAGTTGCATCCAATACATCCAAAATTCTCTGTTTGTTGATTACAGAGGTGAAGATGATAGGGAGGTCATTGAAAGGTGAGAGACGTTGTTTGATAACCTCAGTGTACTCCTTCATAGTGTTGTTACCTTTCTCAATGGTATCCCATTTGTTTACCACTACCACGCAACCTTTCTTGTTCTTGTTGATGAGGTTGAAGATGGCCAGATCCTGAGCTTCGATACCAGTCTGTGCATCCACCATAAGGATACAGATATCAGAGTGTTCGATGGCTCTGATAGAGCGCATCACAGAGTAAAACTCCAAGTCCTCTTTCACTTTGGTCTTCTTTCTCAAACCTGCAGTGTCCACCAATATGAATTCGTGTCCGAATTTGTTGTAGTGTGACTCTACAGAGTCGCGTGTGGTACCCGCTATAGGGGTAACGATGTTTCTGTCTTCTCCCAACAATGCATTTGTCAGAGAGGATTTGCCCACATTAGGTTTTCCTACGATGGCTACTCTCGGTATCCCTGCGTGAGGGTCTTCCACTGCTTCCTCTTTTGGGAGGATGCGGATGATTTCATCCAAAAGGTCACCTGTACCGCTTCCGTTGGATGAAGAGATGCTCCATATCTCACCCAAACCAAGAGAGTAGAATTCGTATGCGTCGTATTGTTTGGCAGCAGAGTCAACTTTGTTTACAGCAAGTATTACAGGTTTTTTGGATTGTCTGAGAATCTCTGCAATTTCAGAGTCGTAGTCAGTAATACCTGTACCCACCTCTACCATAAATAGAATGGCATCGGCTTCCTGTATCGCTATGCTTACCTGTTTTCTGATCTCCCCTTCAAATATGTCATCTGAATTGGACGTATATCCACCTGTATCCACTACAGAGAATTCGTGACCGCACCATTCACATCTGCCGTAGTGTCTGTCTCTGGTAACACCGGCAGTCTCGTCTACTATGGCTTGTCTCATCCCTACAAGTCTGTTGAACAGGGTAGATTTTCCTACATTAGGGCGTCCTACGATGGCTAATAAACTCATTTCTTATTCTCCTTTTCTTTCATTATTGTTTTTGCTGCGCATATCTCATTGCAGCTTACGCAAAAGTCATCATCGCAGCCGCCTCTGTGGTTCTTACCCTTCTTCCTCCAGGTGCGGAGCTCGTCCTCTTTGGCACAGATGATACCACGTTTTCTCATCTCCTTGTTGTGGGATATCTCTGTGTCCGGGAAGTCTTTCCCTCTGAATATTATGTTGAAGCACATCAGAAAGATGGCAATTCCTACAAATATCAGAGCTGCAATTATTACTTTCATATATTACTTATACCCATTTTTGTGAGTAATGTATCGGCTTCTCACTCACTTTGATTACCGGTGCCATCTGGTGAATTTTGAAGGCACTTCTCGCTTTAAGTGTGAGGATTCTGTCGATCAAAGCCTCATCTTCACCCTCTGCGATAAGCTCCTCTTTGGTTTTGCCCTCTTCGATCAGTGCGTGAAGCACTGGGTCCAGAACGGCATAGTCAGGCAATGTGTCTGTGTCTTTCTGGTCGTGACGGAGTTCGGCTGACGGAGCTTTTGTAATGGTGGAAATAGGGATGATGGTCCTGTCTCGGTTTATGTAGCGGGCAAGATCATACACCTGGATTTTGTATATGTCTGCAATAACCATCAATGCTCCAGCCAAGTCTCCATAAAGGGTGCCGTAACCCATAGCCAGCTCACTTTTGTTGGATGTGTTGAGGGCTAGTGCTCCGTGTCTGTTGGAGTATGCCATTACAATCATACCTCTGATTCTGGCTTGGATGTTTTCCTGGGTGTTATCCCATGAATCGTCCCCTTTGAAGAGAGGTTCAAGGTCTCTCATAGCCCTCATGTACATCTTCTCGATAGGGATTACCATATATTCCATATCGAGGTTGTTCGCCAAATCGACAGCGTCGGTAAGGGAGTGTACGGTAGAGAATTGTGATGGCATCATGATGCCACACACATTCTCTTTACCTAATGCTTCTACCGCCAGGGCAGCTACCACAGCTGAGTCAATACCTCCGGAAAGGCCGAGAACGGCCCTCTTCTGCCCACATTTGGCGAAGAAGTCACGAAGGGATGTGACGAGGGTGCTGTGTATCTCCTCTATAGAGTAGTCAAAAGTTTTCATCGTCTTAGAAAATGAAACTTGGGCTGATTGGCTGATAGTTGTATACTTTGTCGATGACATCAGCAAAGATGTCAGCTACAGATAGAACTTTAATCTTGGAGATATCCTGATCTGGACCTGGTCTTAGTGGAATAGTGTCAGATACTACCACTTCGCAAAGTGCAGATTTTGCAATTTTCTCATAAGCCTGGCCTGAAAGTACAGGGTGGGTAGCCATAGCTCTTACACTTAGGGCACCTTTCTCCATAAGCATGTCAGCAGCTTTTGCGATGGTTCCTGCTGTGTCGATCATATCGTCCACGATGATGATGTTTCTACCCTCTACCTCACCGATAGCGGTCATAGAACCCACTACGTTAGCTCTCTCTCTAGATTTGTGACAAACGATAAGTGGACAGCCAAGGATGCGTGAGTAAGCATTTGCTCTCTTTGCACCACCCATATCTGGAGCTGCTATTGAAAGATTTTCCAAGTTCAAGCTTCTCATGTAAGGCAAGAATAGTGAGCTTGCATATACATGGTCTACCGGGAAGTCGAAGAAACCTTGGATTTGGTCAGCGTGTAGGTCTGCTGTCATAACTCTGTCGCAGCCTGCAGCGTGAAGAAGGTTAGCTACCAATTTAGCTCCGATAGAGACTCTTGGACGGTCTTTTCTGTCTTGTCTTGCCCAACCGAAATAAGGCATAACTGCAATCACCTTGTAAGCTGAAGCTCTCTTGGCTGCATCGATCATAAGAAGCAGTTCGAAGAGGTTGTCGATAGGTGGGAATGTAGATTGGACGATAAATACAGTGGCACCGCGTACAGATTCGTCAAATGCTGGTTGGAACTCTCCGTCGCTGAAGTCTGTAACGATTGATTTGCCAAGCTCCATGTTTAGAGATCTTGCGATTTTCTCTGCAAGATATCTTGATCCTCTACAAGAGAAAATTTTGATGGTATGTTTGTGATCCATAGGTTATAAAGTTTTTAGAGTAGTGTCTATATAGTCAAGTATTTCTTCTTTTCCCAAACCTGTCTCTGCCGAAGAGACGAATACGGGTGGAAGCTCTTCCCAATATTCGAGAAGTGCTTTTTTGTTCTTCTCAATCTGTGATGCACGGGCATTTACCCCAAGTTTGTCCCCTTTGGTGAAGATGATTGAGAATGGGATCCCGAGTTCACCCAGTTTCATCATAAACTCCAAATCGATCTTCTGGATGTCGTGACGTGAGTCCAGGAGGACAAAGAGGTTCACGAGCTCTTCAGATTTGCAGATGTAGTGTGTTATGATGTCTGAGAGTTTGTCGGTCTTCTTTTTCGATATTTTGGCATATCCGTATCCGGGAAGGTCGACCAAGTACCATTGGTCATTGATGTAGAAGTGGTTTACAAGCTTGGTTTTACCCGGAGTGGCTGAGGTGTGAGCCAGTTTTCTCTGCTCACAAAGCATGTTGATAAGTGAGGATTTTCCTACATTTGACCTCCCGATAAATGCAAATTCGGGAGCCCTCAGTTTGGGTCTCTGATCCAATTTTTGGCTACTGCCGGCGAAAGTTGCTTTGGTTATCCTCATTGCCTCTATTTTGGTCGCAAAAATAGAAAAAATTTCTTACATTTGTAGATATGAACGAAGGGATAAGTCTATATGATTTGCAGAAACGCATCAAGCGGTGCCTGGAGGAGGGTTTCCCCCGTCAGTATTGGGTTAAGGCTGAGGTGAGTGCCATTAAGGCAAATTATTCCGGCCACTGCTATATGGATCTTATAGATAAGGGTGATTCTGAGGGAGATATACGGGCCAAAGGGCATGCTGTCATCTGGAGTTCTTCGTGGAAAGTGCTGAGGCCGTATTTCGTAAGTACCACCGGAAGTGAGATCTCTGCAGGGATGTCCATTCTGGTGAAGGCTCAGGTCCAATACTCGGAATTGTACGGATTGAGCCTTATTGTGTACGATATTGACCCCTCCTTTACGGTGGGTGAGGCTGAACTCCGACGCCGGGAGGTGATCAAAAGGCTCAAGGATGAGGGGATGTTTGAGATGAATTCCACCTTGGAGCTCCCAGCGCTCCCCAGAAATTTTGCAGTCATCTCCTCCGAAACTGCAGCAGGCTACCGCGATTTTATGCGGCATCTGCACGAGAATGAGTACCATTTCACTTTTTATACAAAGTTATATTCGGCCCCAATGCAGGGGAGTGGAGCGCCGGCAGGGATTATCGGTGCCCTTGAGTCTGTGCTGGAGGATGTGGAGAGCGGGACGGAGAGGTTCGATGCGGTGCTGATCCTGAGAGGTGGCGGCTCTGCGACCGATCTGGCTTGCTTTGATGATTATGATTTGTGCGCAAACGTGGCGCAGTTCCCTCTTCCGGTGATGGTGGCAGTGGGGCACGATCAGGATTACCACATCTGCGATATGGTGGCCTGCATCAGCGTCAAGACCCCGACCGCATTGGCAGATTACCTGCTCGATATTTTTGCATCCGAGGATGCGATGATTGCCTCATTGGCTTCGAGACTTGCATTGGCCATGAACCATAAGTTTGCCTCGGCAGGCAATAGGCTGGATTCCCTCCGGCAGAGGCTGGAGCATTCGCTCCGCAATGTTTATATTGCCCGTGGCAACAGATTGGCACTATTTGAGCAGAGGGTGATGAAAGGGGATCCTTCGGTATTGTTGGGGGGTGGATATTGCGTAGCAGAGGTGGATGGTAAAAGGGTGAGTTCAGTGGAGCAGATGCAATGTGGAAGTGTGGTGAAGCTTGTCCTGAAGGATGGAGAGGTGGATTGCAGGGTTGAGGAGGTCGTTAAAAGGTAAATTTCAGATTATGGAAGATAAGAACAAAAGTTACGAGGAGCTGGTAGCGGAGCTCGAAAAACTGGTGGTGGGGATCGAGGATCCCAACAAATCCCTTTCGGAGGTCTCAAAGGATGTCGAGAGGGCTGTGGCCTTGCTGGCGCTCTGCAGGGCAAAATTGCGCGAAAGCGAAGAGCAAGTGAAAAATACATTGGAACATATTTAATTCAATACAATATGATTTTTGATTCAGATTCTTATTTGATGCCGTTCAAAAGGGTTATTACCGACAGGTATCAGATGTTGATAAACAAAAGACAGGATCTAATGGGTAAGGATGGGAAGATATCCTCAAATATCAACAACCATCTTTACTATATGCTTCATAAGGAGGGCAAGGAGTGGGTTTTCAGAGAGTGGGCGCCAAATGCCACTGCCATCTACCTTATAGGTGAGCTTAACTCTTGGCAGAAGGATGAGAAATACGCGTTCAGCAAATTGTCGGACGGCAACTGGGAGCTTAGAGTTCCGGAGAAGGAGCTCAAGCATGAGATGTTGTACAGATATATAGTAGAGTGGTCGGATGGTTCGGGGGAGAGACTCCCCTCTTATGCCACAAGGTGTGTGCAGGATGAGGAGACAAAACTCTTCTCTGCGCAAGTTTGGGCGCCGGCCAAGAAATACAAATGGAAAAAGAAATATACCAGGGATTTCAAGAATCCTCTCATTTATGAGGTGCACATCGGAATGGGTGTGGAGGAGGAGAAAGTGGGAACTTTCAATGAGTTCAGAGAGAATGTCCTCCCTTACATTGCGGAGCTCGGGTACAATACCATTCAGATAATGGCCCTTCAGGAACACCCTTACTACGGCTCTTTCGGCTATCAGGTGGCTAACTTCTTCGCTGTGAGTTCACGTTTCGGTACACCCGATGAGTTCAAGCAGCTCGTGGATGAGGCGCATGGTTATGGTATAGCGGTCATTATGGATGTGGTGCACTCTCATGCTGTCTCAAATGAGATAGAGGGGTTGGGTAAATTTGACGGCACAGAGGATCTCTATTTCCATGCCGGTGACAGAGGTAAGCATCCTGCCTGGAATTCGAGGTGCTTTGACTACGGAAAGAGTGTCGTGGTACATTTCCTGCTATCAAATCTGAAATTCTGGATGGAAGAGTACCATCTGGACGGGTTCAGATTTGACGGAGTGACCAGTATGCTATACTATGACCACGGATTGGGGAGAGATTTCTGCTCGTATGATGCCTATTATGATGGCGGACAGGATGTGGATGCACTGGTGTACCTTGGTCTGGCGAATATTATGGTCAAGGAGATCAACGGGGATGCTTTCACCATCGCCGAGGAGATGAGCGGTATGCCGGGACTGGCGGCACCTATATCGCAGTGCGGCTGGGGCTTTGACTTTAGGATGAGCATGGGAGTTCCGGACAATTGGATCAAGTGGATTAAAGATGTTCGTGAGGAGGATTGGAGTATGGGTGGTATGTACTACGAACTTACCAATAAACGCAAGGATGAGAAGACTATCAGCTATGTGGAGTGTCATGATCAGGCTATGGTGGGGGATAAGACAGTCATCTTCAGGCTGATAGACAAGGAGATGTATTTCAGTATGGATAAGGCTTCCCATCATCCGTTGGTGGAGAGGGGCCTTGCGCTCCATAAGATGATAAGGCTTGTAACTGTTGCTACAGCCGGTGACGGGTATCTGACCTTTATGGGAAATGAGTTCGGACACCCTGAATGGATAGATTTCCCGAGAGAGGGGAACAACTGGTCGCACAAGCATGCCAGAAGACAATGGAGCCTCAAGGATGATCCTGACCTTCACTACAAGGCGTTGGTCGATTTCGACCGTGACATGATTCATGTCATACGCGAAGGGAAAGTTCTAAGGCAGACTCCGATGCAATTATATGTATCCGATTCACAAAAAGTTTTGATTTTTGTGAGAGGAAGATTTATCTTTGCGCTCAATTTTAATTCGGTACACTCTTTCACAGATTTTGAGTTCTGCGCACCATCCGGAGAGTATCGGGTAGCTTTAAGTTCGGATGCCAGGATTTATGATGGTTTTGGCAGGATAGATGATAGTGTTCACCACCATACAATAAGAAAGGATGGAGGTGACAAACTTTCTTTGTATCTCCCGAGCAGAAGCGCAATAGTATTGGAAAAAATTAGATAATATCGATATATCAAATGTCTTATTTAAAATTTAATCAAGAGGAACTAGTTAATCTTGAGTACTCGTTACCTAAAGAGGTAGTTCTAGCCAACGGAACCGGTTGTTATTGCAATACCACTATCGTCGGTTGTAATACTAGAAAGTACCATGGATTGTTTGTAATGCCCATCGAAGAGTTCGGTGGAGTAAACCACATTCTTCTTTCATCAGTTGACGAGACCCTTATTCAACATGAAAAAGAGTTTAACCTTGGAATCAGAAGCTACGGTAAGATTTATGAGCCAAGAGGTCATAAATACATCGTTGACTTCCAATTCGACAAGGAATGTACTATAGAGTATAGGGTAGGCGGCATGATCTTCAGAAAATCTATGATTTTCGTCAAAGGAAAAGAGCAGCTGCTTATCAAATACACATTGGTTCAGGCCCATTCACAAACTTCTCTCCGTCTTAAACCATTCATGGCGTTCAGAGAGGTTCACACACTAACCCAACAAAACCCTCAGGCATCAACCAACTACGGCATTGTAGACAATGGCGCAAGCTACAAGATGTATGAAGGTTTCCCTACACTTCACCTCCAATTGAGCAAGGACAGTGATTATCTTCACAATCCTGACTGGTACAAAGATGTAGTGTACAGTGATGAGCAGAGACGTGGTTTTGAATACAAGGAGGATCTTTTCGTTCCAGGTGTATTCGAGATGCCTATCGCAGCGGGTGAATCAATAATCCTTTCAGTATCTACATCAGAAGTATCTACAAAAGGTCTTAAGAAATTGTACGACAAGGAAGTGAAGAATGCTCCAAGCAGATCTGATTATGATGCTTGCTTGAAGATCGCTGCCAAAGATTTCATCGTTAAGACCCCTAAAGGAACAGAGATCCTTTCAGGTTATTCTTGGGAGAGCAAAGGTCTTAGAGAGACCCTTATCTCACTACCTGGTCTGACACTATTTGCAGATGGAGATGTAGCTACATTTGACAAGATTCTTAAAACTACCATCAAGATTTACCAAAATCAGCTTTACAATGGCTCACGTCAGGCAGAGGCTGCACTTTGGATGTTCTGGGTAGCACAACAATATGCAGCATTCACTGGTGATGCTCAAGGTGCTTGGGACAAATTCAAAACCGTTCTTAAGAAGGTTGCCGACAGCTTTATCGAGGGTGGCAGAATGGGAGTTCACCTTAATAAAGATAACGGCATGCTTTGGACCAAGATGAACGGAGTGGCACTAAGCTGGATGAATGCTTATGGTAGCGACAGCCGTCCTATCGCAGAGAGAGGTGGTTATCAGGTAGAGACCAACGCACTTTGGTACAATGCCCTTTGCTACCTTATCGAAAATGAGACCAAGTATGGTAAAGGTGGAAAGACCGTATATGCTTGGATGGATGTAAAAGAGAAAATCGAGAAAAACTACTACAATATGTTCTGGGTAGAGGAGAGAGCTCATCTTGCTGACTATGTTGACGAGCAGGGTCAGAACAAGTTCACAAGACCAAACCAGGTGTTTGCTTGTGCCCTTGAGTACTCACCTATATCAGAAGAGGTAAAAGCAAATGTTTTGAGAAGCATCAATCGTGAGCTTCTTACCTCAAGAGGTCTTAGAACCCTGTCACCTAAGAACCCATTATATAAAGGTGTATATGAGGGTAACCAGAACCAGAGAGACCATGCACATCACCAGGGATGTACCCGTCCATGGATGATCTGCTTCTATATCGAATCTTCACTAAAACTTTTCGGTGGAGCATTCATCTCTCAAGCTGAAGAACTTGTAAATGCATATGAGGCTGATATGAACATTCACGGTATCGGTTCTATCTCAGAGCTTTACAATGGTGACCCTGAGTATGTACCTCACGGAGCAATTTGCCACACAGGTGCCATCTCAGAGATCTTGAGAGCTAAACATATTATTGCTAAATTTAAAAACGACTAGGTTATGAGAGTACTTATGTTTGGTTGGGAGTTTCCTCCCCATATTGCAGGTGGTCTCGGAACCGCTTGCTACGGTATAGTTAAAGGTTTGGCAAACAATGGTGTGGATACACTGTTTGTAATGCCTTCGGCATCCGGAGATGAAGATCAGACCTATACCAGAATTCTTAATGCGAGTGATGTCGAAGTAAGTGATGTGGTAAGGAACCCAAAAGAGTTTCTTGAGAGGGTTCAATTCCTTCGCGTAGGGACCAACATGGTACCTTATATGGATCCTGTAAAATTCACAGAGATGTCATCTAAGGACCAGAAATCCCAAATCGAAGATTTCAAAGTAAATTTCAAACAGAAATATAAATTCTCAGGCAAGTATGGCACAAACTTGATGGAAGAGATATCAAGATATGCCATGGTGGGTGGTGAGATAGCAGCTCAACATAAAGATGAGTTCGATGTTATTCACGCACATGACTGGCTTACATATATGGCCGGTATCGCTGCCAAGAGAATCTCAGGCAAACCTCTTGTAATTCACGTTCACGCTACCGAGTTCGACAGAACAGGTGAGAATGTGAATACCCAGGTTTTTGCTATCGAGCAAATGGGTATGAGGGAGGCTGACAAAGTTATTACAGTAAGTAACCTTACCCGTAATATCGTAATCAATAAATATGGTATCAATCCTGACAAAGTGTTTACTGTACACAATGCAGTGGACTTTGCCGACAGAAAACAGATGTTGGTAGAGAGGAGCGTAGATGAGAAAGTGGTAACCTTCTTGGGTCGTATCACATTCCAGAAAGGCCCTGAATACTTCATCGAGGCTGCCAATAAGGTTTTGAAAAGATGTTCTAATGTCCGTTTCGTAATGGCGGGTAGCGGTGACCTTCTTAACCGTAGTATCAGACAGGTGGCCAAGTTGGGTATCTCTGACAAATTCCACTTTACAGGATTCCTTAGAGGGGCAGATGTTCAGAAGATGTTCGCATACTCAGATGTATATGTGATGCCTTCTGTATCTGAGCCATTCGGTATCTCACCTCTTGAGGCTATGATCACAGGTGTACCAACCATCATTTCAAAACAGTCGGGTGTTGCCGAGGTATTGAAATACTCTATCAAGGTGGACTTCTGGGATGTAGACGCACTGGCAGATGCTATGTATGGTCTTCTACAATATCCTGCCCTTGCACAAATGGCTGCTGATAAGGGTTATGATGAGGTGAATGCCCTTAAATGGGATCACGCTGCAGCTAAGATGAAACATATTTATGAATTAGCATTGAAATAAAAATTACTACATATGAAACCTTCAATTTGTTTGTACTTCCAGGTACACCAACCTGATCGTCTAAGACAATACAGATTCTTCGACATCGGAAAAGATTCTCACTATTTCGACGATTTCTCAAACAGAACCATCGTAAGAAGAGTGGCAGAGAAATGCTACCTTCCTATGAATGCCATCATGCTTGAGAACATCAACAAACTTGGCAAATCATTCAAGATTGCCTACTCTATCTCAGGTTCTGCTATCGAGCAGTTCGAGCAATATGCTCCAGAGGTATTGGACAGCTTCAAAGCTCTTGCTGCTACAGGTTGTGTGGAGTTCTTGGCTGAGACTTATACCCACTCACTTGCATCTTTGGTATCTAAAGATGAGTTCAAAAAACAAGTGGAGCTTCACAGCAAGGCTATCGAGAAACATTTCGGCAAGAAACCAAAATGCTTCAGAAACACTGAGCTTATCTACTCTGACGAGATCGGTGAGATGGTTTATAAACTTGGATTCAAAGGTATGTTGACTGAGGGTGCAAAACACATCCTTGGTTGGAAATCACCTAACTATGTATATTCAAATGCAAACAATCCAAAGTTGAAAGTTCTTCTAAGAAACTTCACTTTGAGTGATGATATCGCATTCAGATTCTCAGACAAAGGTTGGAATGAGTGGCCTTTGGATACCAACAAGTTCACCTCTTGGGTAGCTGACCAGGCATCTAAAGATGAGATCATCAACCTATTTATGGACTATGAGACATTTGGTGAGCACCAAAGTGCAGCAAGCGGTATCTTCGATTTCATGAGAGCACTTCCTGAAGCCCTTCTCAACAATGCAAATGTTGAGTTTGTAACCCCTTCAGAGGCTATCAAGAAACACGATGCAGTATCACCTATTAATGTACCATTCTCAATCTCTTGGGCAGATGAGGAGAGAGACACATCTGCTTGGCTTGGTAATGAACTTCAAAACGAAGCATTCAGCAAGTTGTATGACCTGAGCGATAGAGTATTGGCTCTTCAAGACGACAAGATCACCAAGGATTATATGAAACTTCAGGAGAGTGACCACTTCTACTATATGTGTACCAAGTTCTTCTCTGATGGAGCTGTTCATACATACTTCAATCCTTACGATACACCATATGAGGCATTCATCAACTATATGAATGTTCTAAGTGACTTGATAATCCGTATTGAGAGAAAGCTAAGATTGGGATAAACGGATTTAAACCTTTTTATGAAGCAGAAAAAGTTGATTAGCCCCGACTACTTGTTCGAGGTTAGTTGGGAGGTATGCAATAAAGTGGGGGGTATCCACACCGTAATTGCTACCAAATCCATCGGTATGGCAGAAGGGATCAATCAAGAGCAAATCTTTATTGGTCCCGATGTCTGGATGGATACCACCCAGAACCCCGAATTCACTGAAGATCCGCTCCTATATAGAACATGGAGGGTCTCTGCTGCCCAGGAGGGTATCAGAGTGAGGGTAGGTAGATGGAATGTACAGGGGAAACCAATAGCATTTTTAGTAGACTTTTCGCAGTACATCACCAGGAAAAACGAGATTCTCTCAGAGTTCTGGGAGAGGTATCATCTTGACTCTTTGAGTGGTGGCTGGGATTATGTAGAATCGGCCCTATTTGGATATGCAGCAGGTAGGGTTATCGAGAGTTTTATAAACTTCAATCTCCTTCCAAGCCAGAAGGTGGTAGCGCAATTCCACGAATGGATGACAGGTGCCGGCGTATTGTATTTGAAGCAGTGCCCACTCCCTGTTGCGACAGCTTTTACCACACACGCCACCACATTGGGGCGTAGCCTTGCTTATAACAATATCAAACTTTATGATGTGATTGATATTGTAGACGGAGATCAGAAGGCGAAAGAGTTGAATGTGGCAGCCAAACACTCACTGGAGAAGTGTGCTGCGCACAATGCGGATGTATTTACCACCGTAAGCGACCTTACCGCCAAGGAGTGTTCGCGATTCCTTAGCAAAGATGTGGATCTTGTGACCCCTAACGGTTTTGAAGACACTATTGTCCCTGAGTCAAAAGAGTTCGTCAAATACCAGAAAGAGGGTAGAGCAAAACTTATCGAGGTGGCTCAGGCTATGACAGGGGAGAAATTTGAGAATCCTGTACTGGTCGGAATCGGAGGAAGATACGAATATAAGAATAAAGGTATAGACATATTTGTGGAGTCTCTTGCCCAATTGGAGAACTCTTCTTACGAAGGGAGAACTGTTTTGGGCTTCATTTTGGTACCTGCAGGCATCAATGGATATGACAAGGAGCTTGTAGCCAAACTGAACGGAAAAGAGAGTGACTACACCACCCATACTTCACACAATTTGCAGTATCCTGAAAACGATCCTGTGCTTTGCAGAATGGGTGCGTTGGGTTTGAACAACAAGTCCAATAAGAAAGTGAGACTGCTCTTCATCCCATCCTATCTGAATGGAAATGATGGTGTGTTCAACCTCCCATATTACCAGCTTTTGTCCGGTCTGGACCTGTCGGTATTCCCTTCTTACTATGAACCATGGGGTTATACACCTCTTGAGTCATTGGCATTCAAGGTGCCAACAGTCACTACGACACTTGCCGGTTTTGGTCTATGGGTAAATGAGTACTACACCAAAGACCATCCGGGAATCTCTGTCCTCGAAAGGGGTGAGTCCAACTACTCGGAGGTGGTGGATGGTGTCTGTGAAAAGATCGTGGAGATATCTTCTCTAAGCGAAAAAGAGCAGAAAAAATATAGAGACAATGCCAAATCTGTATCGGAGATAGCATTGTGGAAAAACCATTTGAAATTTTACAAAGAGGCATACTCTTTGGCAATAGAAAGAGTAATAGAAAGAAAAGGGAAATTCCCTGAAAAAAACAATATAAAAAATATGACATACAAGAAAATTGACGTAGGAACACCTTCCTGGAACAGAGTTTTGGTGACAAGGAACATACCAGAGAGATTGAAATATCTTGATATAATCTCTAAGAATCTATGGTGGTGCTGGAACCAGGAAGCGATGGATTTGTTTAAGAGCATTGACAAAGAGTTGTGGGTAGCATTGGGACGTAACCCTATAGCACTTCTAGACCATCTATCATATGAACAATACCAACAATTGGAGAAAAACGAGAAATTCGTACGCCAATTGGATAAAGTGGCAGCTTTGTTCAATGAGTATATGGAGGCTAAGAATCACCGTGAGGGAGCATCGATTGCATACTTCTGTATGGAGTATGGTCTTGACGCATCACTTAAGATCTATTCTGGTGGTCTTGGTATCTTGGCTGGTGACTATTTGAAAGAGTCAAGTGACCTTAATGTTAACATGATCGGTATCGGTCTCCTTTACAGATATGGTTATTTCAATCAGAAACTTTCAGGTTACGGTGATCAGATCGCTGACTACGAACCTCAGGACTTCATGAAAATACCTGCAGTTCCAGTGAGAGACGCAGAGGACAAATGGGTTACCATCTCTGTAGCATTCCCTGGCAGAAATATCTACGCAAGACTTTGGAGAGTGGATGTAGGTAGAACTGAGCTTTACTTGTTGGATACTGATTACGATGCAAACCTTCCAGAGGATCGTCAGGTTACCTACCATCTATATGGTGGCGACTGGGAGAACCGTTTGAAACAGGAGCTTCTTCTAGGTGTCGGAGGTATCAGAGCAATGCGTGCTTTGGGTCTTGATGCAGATGTATATCACTGCAACGAGGGTCACGCTGCATTTACCGGTCTTGAGAGACTAAGAGAGTATATCAACAATGATAACCTATCTTATGACGAAGCATTGGAGGTAGTTAGAGCTTCATCTCTATTCACTACACATACCCCTGTACCTGCAGGTCACGATGCATTCCATGAGGATCTGTTGAGAAAATATATCTCACACTATCCAGAGAGATTGAAAATTGGTTGGGATACACTTATGTCCCTAGGTAAGAATAACCCATACGATCAGAATGAGAAATTCTCTATGAGTAATCTTGCTTGCAACATCTCTCAAGAGGTTAACGGTGTGAGCTGGCTACACGGTAAAGTGAGTCAAGATATCTTGGCTAGCATGTGGCCAGGTTACCTTCCTGAAGAGAACCACGTAGGTTATGTAACCAATGGTGTTCACTATCCTACATGGACTGCTCCACAATGGAAAGAGATCCACGCCAGAGTTTTCGGTGACGAATTCAAAACACACAAATACGACAAAGAGTGCTTCAGCGGTATCTATGAGGTGAAGGATGCTGAAATTATGAGCGTTCGTCAGGAACTTCGTCAGAGACTTATCAAGGCTGTCAAGAAACAACTTTCTGACCCTACAGTTTCAAGCCACTACTCTCCACAACATATCGTAGAGATCAAGAGAACACTTAGAGACGACGTTTTGACCATCGGTTTTGCAAGACGTTTTGCTACATATAAGAGGGCACACCTTCTATTCAGAGACTTGGACAGACTTTCTGCTATTGTAAACAATCCTAAGAGACCTGTTCAATTCCTATTCGCAGGTAAAGCTCACCCTGCAGACAAGGCCGGCAGCGATTTGATCAAGAAGATTGTAGATATCTCCAAGATGCCTCAGTTTATCGGTAAGATCGTATTCGTCCCTAACTACGATATCAACATCGCAAAATATCTTGTTCAAGGTGTGGACGTATGGATGAACAACCCTACAAGACCACTTGAAGCTTCTGGTACATCAGGAGAGAAAGCTGCTATGAACGGTGTAATGCACTTCTCTGTACTTGACGGATGGTGGGTAGAAGGTTACAAAGAGGGTGCTGGTTGGGCTCTTCCACAAGAGAGAACATACGATGACCAGAACTTCCAGGATGAATTGGATGCAGCAACCATCTACAATATCATCGAGAGCGAAATCGCACCTACTTACTATGATGTGAACCCTGTTACAGGTATCCCTGTAGAGTGGATCAAGATCATCAAGAACTGTATCGCTCAGGTAGCTTGCGAGTTCACTACCAACAGAATGTTCAACGATTATATCAACAAATACTATAATCCACTTGCAGCAAGAGCTGGCAAACTTATCGCATCTGACTATGCTGAAGCAAGAGAGATCGCACTTTGGAAGAGAAAAATGCGTAAAGGTTGGGAGCAACTTGAGATCCGTGAAGCTAACTTCATGAACGATGCCCAAGGCCAATTGCTACTAGGTAAAGAGTTCAGATCTTATATCTCAGTATTCGTAGGTGATATGGATCCTAACGATATCGGATTTGAGTTGGTATATGCTCGTCAGAATGCCAAAGGAAGATATGTTAAAGAGGGTGTTTACACATTTGAATTTGAGAAGATCGAAAATGGTGTGGCAACTTACTCATCAACTATCGTTCCTAACACTACAGGTGCATACCAGATCGCTGGTAGAATCTTCGCTAAGAGCGACAAACTTCCTCACCGTCAAGATTTCGAACTAGTAAAATGGTTGTAGCAGCTACCGGTTTCTTTGATGGGGTGCATGGTGGGCACCGCGCTGTTCTCAACAGTCTGCTTCAGATAGCTGCTGAGAAACAGATGGAGAGTGCTGTAATCACTTTCTGGCCTCATCCTAGAACTGTACTGCAGCAAGATGCACATACATTAAGATTATTGAACTCTCTTGAAGAGAAAAAACAAAGGGTACTCTCACTGGGGATTGACAACTTCCATGTTGTCAATTTCTCCAGAGAGTTCAGTAAACTCTCGACCAGAGAGTTTATGGAGGAGTATCTGATAAAAAAATTCAATGTCTCCACTCTCGTTATCGGATATGACCACCGATTGGGAAACTCATCCCTACAGACTCAAGAGGAGATGCGCGAGATCGCTGCCTCACTGGGAATAGAGACCATTCGTGTGGAGGAGGTCCATCTGGGTGAGAAGATGGTCAGCTCAACTAAAGTGAGGGCTGCACTTCTTGATGGAGATGTAAAGGGTGCATCGGAGTTGCTGGGATACAAATATCTTCTGCATGGTGTTGTGGTTTCAGGCAAGCAGTTGGGGAGGACCATTGGTTTCCCTACTGCCAATATGGAACTTTACGAGCCATTGAAGCTGGTTCCGGCAAATGGTGTATATCTTGTGGATGTGCATGTGTTGGGTAGGGACTATAAGGGTATTTGCAATATTGGAAATAGACCTACAGTGGGGGAGAATCAGAGCAGAACAATAGAGACACATATTCTGAATTTTGACGAGGATATCTATGGCTTGGAAATGAGCATAGAATTTGTAGCAAAAATCAGAGATGAGAGGAAATTTGCTTCAATGGATGAATTGAGGGAGCAAATTACCAAAGATAAAGAGTTTGTTATCAAACCATAATTTAGTACATTTGTACATAAACTTTAGGCAGCATGGAAGGATCTTGGATATCGGTTCTCGCAATGGTGGCTTTTTTTATTTTACCATTAGTCTTGGGAAAGAATAAAATGAAGACACAGTCGAAACAGGACAAAAGCGACTTTCAGGAGTTTTTGTCAGAGCTGGGTTTGGGCGAAGACCAGCTTGAGCCCGAAGCGGAGCCGGAGAAGGAGATTTATGCCAGACCTGTTGTAAAGACAAGAGTTGTCCCCAAAGAGGCAGAGCCTAAAGTGAAAAATGTACAGAATGAAGAGGATGAGGTGAAAGTGGGGAAGGGGATGTCCAAAGAGGAAAAGAGGAAGCTGATCATCTATTCAGAGGTGATGAGCCCTAAATATAAAGAGTATTGATTTGAAATAAAGATTAAAAAATATTATGTCTGAAATTCATTATGTAACGGCTGAAGGGCTGGAGAAACTAAAAGGTGAATTGGCACAGCTGATCGCCCAAAGACCAGTAATCTCAAAGCAGATTGCTGAGGCAAGAGATAAAGGTGACCTGTCTGAGAATGCAGAATACGATGCAGCTAAGGAGGCACAAGGTCTGCTTGAGTTGAAAATATCAAAACTTGAGAATACCATCGCTAATGCAAGGGTGATCGATGAGTCACGCATCAATACCGAGCAAATCCAGATGTTGAACAAGGTAAAACTTAAAAACCTTATCAACAATACCGTTGTAGAGTATACATTGGTGGGTGAAAGTGAGGCTAACTTCAGAGAGGGTAAGCTTGCTGCTGCCACCCCTATAGGCAAAGCACTTATCGGAAGAAAGAAAGGTGATGTAGTGGAGGTTCAAGTGCCTTCAGGTGTACTTAAATTTGAAGTGTTGGATATCTCTATTTAATCATAGCACATGGCAACAATTTTTACACGTATCGTCAACGGAGAGATACCATCCTACAAGGTGGCAGAGAGTGACAAATTCTATGCATTCCTCGATATCAATCCACTTGCACAGGGGCATACATTGGTTATACCCAAACAAGAGACAGATTATATCTTCGACATAGAGGATAAGGAGTATCAGGAACTCTTTTTATTCGCCAAAAGGGTGGCTGCTGCCATCAAGAAGGCTATCCCTTGCAAGAGGGTAGGTGTGGCTGTGTTGGGTATGGAAGTTCCTCATGCCCATATCCATCTTGTACCTCTACAATCAGAGGGGGATATGGATTTCAGAAAGGCCAAACTGTCACTTACTCCAGATACATTTAAAGAAATTGCAGAGAAAATATCATTATCATTTGAATAACCGATGAAAAAAATTGTACTACTACTTTTCGCACTTGTCGTAGCGGCATCATGTTCACAAAACCATAATGCAAAGGTTACCTTCAATGTAGAGGGTGCTGCTGACAGTACAGAAATTATCGTTACCAAACTATCTATCAACAGAATCTATGTGGTAGATACCATATATGTGAAGGGTGGAAAGGCCCAATTCGGGGCAAATTGCCAACCTGGATCACCAGATTTCTACTATTTCTTGAATGATGGTAACAAGATCGCATCTGTAGTTCTTCAGGAAGGGGACAAACTATCTGTAAATGTTGCTAAAGATGGTGGAATCTCTACCGTAGAGGGTTCAGAAGAGGCTGTCAGATATGCAGAATGGGAGAGATCTCAAGAGGAGATATTGACCAAGGTGAACAATCTTTTCAATGCTTTGGATGCTGCCCAGCAAGCAAAAGATGACAAGAAAGCCAGAGAAATCACAACTCAGTTGACAAAACTTTTTGTACAACACAAACAGAACTCTACCAAATACCTCATCAACAACTCCAAATCTATCTCAGTGATCCCTGTGATGTATCAGAAATTCTCAGAGGAGCTCCCTGTGTATGGTGATGTAAATGATGTGTTCATCTTCAAAAAAGTGTACGATTCTCTAAGTATGGTATATCCTAACTCTCCATATATATCATCTTTGGCTGATGATATCAAACAGAGGGAACAATACATATATTTGGGATCCAAGATTGATAACGCATCAGAGATGAGTCACCCTGACATCAGCCTTTATGATGTAAATGCAAAAGTCAGAAATCTGTCAGAACTTGACGGTAAAGTTATCATCCTGTCATTCTGGTCCACTACAGAGCCTACACACAAAATCTTCAATGCTGAGTTGAAGGAGTTGTATGACAAATATAAAAACAGAGGTCTTGAGGTTTATCAGGTGTGTGCCGATACAGACAAGACAGCTTGGGCAAGTCAAGTTAAGGCACAAGGCCTTGAATGGGTAAGTGTATGTGACCCGGGCAATATGTCAGGAACATTGAATCTTTACAATATTACCAACATCCCCACCCTTTATATCATCGACAAGAAAGGTGATATCGTGGACAAAGATGTTTTCGATATGTCAAAATTGGAAAAGGTGATTTCGAAACTGGTCAGATAAGGGATTTCTTACTAACACCGGCCACGAAATCTTTAAGATAGAAGG
>JAEIGA010004590.1_pt1 | contig 21347 bp, 20 predicted proteins | sample 9270691 | NCBI WGS metagenome assembly JAEIGA01 (sample SAMN17057246, study PRJNA624740) | gut metagenome | biome: biome; isolation source: fecal sample | host: Bos grunniens | place: China: Xizang | collected 2019 | reverse complement strand
CAGCCTTCTTAGCTTCTTCTTGCTTAGCCTTCAAAGCAGCCAAACCTGTTTGCTTGTTATTCTTCCAAGCATTGAACTTAGCTTCAGCATCAGCTTCAGTGAATGCGCCCTTAGCTACACCACCCAACAAGTGTTTCTTCATGTAAACACCTTCTTTGGAAAGGATGCTGCGAACTGTGTCTGTAGGTTGTGCACCTGTCATTACCCAATAAAGAGCACGTTCAAAATTCAAATCTACTGTGGCAGGGTTGGTGTTTGGATTGTAAGTACCAAGCTTTTCAGTAAATCGTCCATCACGTGGAGCTTTTGAGTCTGCAATTACGATAGAATAGAACGCATAGCTCTTGCGACCTCTTCTTTGCAATCTGATTTTTGTTGCCATTTTTTAATTGTTTTTAATGATTAATGATTTGAATTATGCTAATATCCCGTATTAGCGGCCGCAAAGTTACTGCTTTCTTTTTGAATAACAAAGTATTAATCTTTATTTTTTTAATTTATTTGTTAATTTCACGCAACCACTTTTCCAATTCACCTGTCCATTGGCGCTTGTAGGTAAAGTAATCGTTGTATCCCCAACCATGTCCACCGATGGGATAAAGATGCATGGTAGCCGATACACCGTTCTTAACTAATGCAGTATAATAATCAATGCTATTGTTTACAGGAACCGATCTGTCATCACTGCTATGTATAATGAAAGCAGGAGGAGTGTTTGAGGTTACCTGTAATTCGTTGGAGTATAGCTGCAACATTTCTTCGGATGGATTTTTTCCCAAAAGATTGTCTCTTGAACCTTGATGGGTTGGATTTATCAATGAAACTACCGGATAGAACAAGATTTGGAAATCGGGACGTGAATCTTCTGTAAAATGTGTGGCAGCGGTAGATGCCAAATGTCCTCCAGCAGATGAACCCATGATCCCTACTTTGTTAATCCCTAATTCTGTAGCTTTCTCTTTCATGATTCGAATAGCTTGTAAGGCATCACTTAACGGTACATCATGATGGGTATTGGGCATACGGTATTTCAATACGGCGAAAGTAATGCCTTGTGTGTTGAACCACGGTGCCATATCGTGGCCTTCGTGATTCATTGCTAAACGTACATATCCACCTCCTGGACAAGCTATGATAGCAAGTCCATTAGGCTTTCTTGCCGGATAAATGGTTAAAGTAGGTTCTGTAACATTGGTTACTCTACCATTCTCCAATGCCTTTTCTGGCATGACAATGTCGTTGGTGTTAGGAGCTCCATTAGGCCATAACTTGATTTCAATAGGTCTTTGTGCAGACAGAGCCATTGAAACGAGTAATAAACTCATTGTGATTATTTTTTTCATATTGCTCATTGTTTTTTTACATTCATACTTGCTTTAACTAAAAATACAATCAAAAGGAGATAGGCAACCAATGACAGGACTTCGCTCCATGGATTTGCTAGCCATCCGTCGTTAATCAGATTGATACCTCCAAAGCGCATCGCAGCACTTACGACTCCCATTAATGCACCACCGGCGATGAAACCTGAGGCGAGAAGAGTACCCTTTTCACCACGTTCAGCATTCAGCTTTTCATCCTTACTTCTTGTGGTTACATACCAATTGATAGCACCTCCTACGACTAATGGTAAGTTTAGTTCCAAAGGAATGAACATACCTAAAGCAAAAGCAAGTGCCGGAATTTTGAAATATGTCAAAACCAAGGCCAAGACTGCTCCAATGCCATAAAGCAACCATGGAGCACCTACACCGTTCATTAACGGATCGATAACTGCTGCCATGGCATTGGCTTGAGGGGCAGCCAATGCACCGCTATTGAAACCGTATGCTTCATTAAGTACCATGATGACACCGCTCACTGTAGCTGCCGATACCAATGTTCCCAAGAATTTCCAAGTTTGCTGTTTGGCGGGAGTTGTACCCAACCAATAACCTATCTTCAAATCGGTAATGAAACCTCCCGACATGGAAAGGGCTGTACAAACTACACCTCCCATAACCAATGCTGCTACCATACCTGTTGCACCCTTCAAGCCTACGGCAACCATTACAACCGAAGCAAGGATTAGGGTCATCAACGTCATACCAGATACAGGGTTAGTACCTACAATGGCTATGGCATTGGCGGCTACAGTTGTGAACAAGAACGAAATTCCTGCAACTAAGATGATAGCTACAAGGCTATGAAGTACATTGCCATCCATTACATCAAAGAAGAAAAATGCCAAAGTCAATAGTATGGTAAAGATAGAACCAAATGCTATTACCTTCATGGAGAGATCTTTTTGGGTACGTTTCACCTTGATGTCCGATTTCTTTCCACCCATTTCCTTAGCGGCCAAGCCTACTGCACTTTTAATAATGTCCCAGGAACGGAAAATGCCAATAATACCTGCCATGGCAATACCACCAATACCAATGCTCTTGGCATATTCCTTGAAAATTAGTTCAGGAGACATTTCGTTTACAGTCATTACGATGGAAGGATTCCATTCATTAAGTACCTGATCGCCGAATAGTAAAGACATACCCGGTACGATGATAAGCCATACAGCCAATGAACCGGCACAAATAATGGCTGCATATTTCAGACCTACGATGTAGCCTAACCCCAATACAGCAGCACCGGTGTTAATTTTTAAAACCAATTTGGCTTTATCGGCAAGCATTTCTCCCCAACCACATACACGGGTCGTGAAGTTTTCGTTCCACCAACCAAAGGTTCCAACAATGAAGTCATATAAACCACCTACCAATCCGGCCATCAATAAAGGTTTGGCCTGGCTACCGCCTTTTTCACCAGAAACCAATACTTGTGTACTAGCAGTTGCTTCCGGAAAAGGATATTCTCCATGCTTGTCGCTCACGAAATACTTGCGGAAAGGAATCAGGAAGAGGATCCCTAAAATACCTCCAAGCAATGAACTGATGAACATCTGCATAAAGTCTACCGTCATCTCCGGATATTTATCTTGCAAAATATACAGAGCTGGTAGTGTAAAGATGGCGCCGGCTACTATTACTCCAGAACATGCTCCAATAGATTGGATGATTACATTCTCACCCAACGCGCCTTTACGTTTGGCTGCACTCGACACACCTACAGCGATGATGGCAATGGGGATAGCAGCTTCAAAAACTTGTCCTACTTTTAAACCTAAATAGGCGGCTGCCGCCGAAAAAAGGATAGCCATGGCAATACCCCATGATACAGACCACAAATTTACTTCCGGATACTCTTTGTCCGGTGACATTAGCGGGCGATATTCTTCGCCTTCCTTAAGAGGTCGGAATGCATTTTCCGGCAAGCCAACCTGATTTTCATTCTCTTGTTTCATGTTTTTATATGATTAGAATTTGTTTCTGAAAAAAAGAGCGCATCAAGATTGATACGCTCTAGGCCTATAGGAGAAAAATTATTTCTTTTCTGATGGAGTCATGTCACCGGATATATACAGTCGGACAATTTCATGCTTGCCGTTTGTACGTACAGTAATGGATTTCTTGAAGTGACCGGGGAATCTTCCTGCACCATTGTATGTTACAGTTATTTCTCCGCTTTCTCCCGGCTTGATGGGCTCTTTGGGATATACAGGTGCTGTACAGCCACAAGATGCTACAGCCTGATGGATTATCAGTAGCTCGTCTCCCACATTGGTAAACTTGAATGAGCAGGTTACTTTGGGAGCATCTTCTGAGAATACACCGAAATCGTGGGTGTTCTTTTCGAACTTGATGTCTGCTCCACCTTCTGCGTATGCAAATACTGCAATAATAGCCAGAATAGTTGTCAATATCAGTTTCTTCATGATTTTCTGTATTTTAAATTTAATGACAAAGATAAATGTTTTTCTTTATATTTCCAAAAAATATGGAATAAACACGATGCATCCAATGATGGCTGCACCAATGGCGCATATCAATACAGCACCAGCTGCGATATCCTTTACATCACCGGCTATAGGGTGATGAACGGGAGAAACCAAATTTACAAGACGTTCAATTGCGGTATTGAATGCTTCTGCGGCAAGTACGATTGCAAAACAAAGTAAAACAATGCACCATTCGGCATTTGTGATATCAAAATATCCCCCCAAAAAAGTGACCATAACAATTGCCGCACAATGTATCCAAGCATTAGGTTCCTTGCCTATAAAGCTGGCTATACCCTTGAATGCATAGCCGAAACTCTTGATTCTTTGGGAAATGAATTTATCCACGGTTCACTTGTTTTACTCCTTTTATAGTCTTAAGCTTTTTGATGAGAACTTCCAGTTTGGAAGTGTCGTCTACCATTACAGTCAACATCCCGGAAAAAAGACCGTCGTTGGAGTCTATGTTGATGGAGCGGAGCAAGATGCCGTTTTCTTTATTGATTACAGATGTGATGTTGGTTACAATTCCAATGTCATCATGCCCTACAATTCTCAATGTAATGGGATACTGCTTACCGATGCTCTTGCCTGCCCATTTAGCCTTGACTATACGATAACCGAAGCGTGCTTTCATTTCACGGGCATTGGGACAATCTTCGCGATGAATTTTGATGCCACCTGTTATTGTTACAAAACCGAATACATCGTCACCGTAAATCGGGTTACAGCATTTGGCTAGCTTAAATTCCAGCCCTTTCAGATTTTGGTCAATAACCAGCACGTCGTCTTTGAACATTTTGTCATCGGCGGATTGCTGAATGCTGTAATTTTCTGCACTCCGATAAATTGTATCTTCACGTGTTTCTGTTTCTTTCTTCTGTAAATCTGTATATCGGTCTATAACCTCATTGGCATCCAGTTTTTCAATGGCAATATCCTGATAGAAATCAGTCACCGTTTTATATCCCATTTTCTTGATAAGGCGCATCATGATGGCATCATCGTACTCCATTTTGCGGTTCTTGAATTTTCGTTCAATAGTTTCCTTGGCAAACTGAGTCTGGCGGGATTCTATTTCTTTCAGCGCTTGACGAATTTTTGTTCTAGCTTTTGAGGTCGTGACGATGTTCAACCAATCACGTTTGGGTGTCTGATTGTTGGACGTCATAATTTCCACTTGATCTCCGCTATTCAGCACTTGGCGGAGCTGGACGTTCTTTCCATTTACCTTAGCTCCGATGCACTTGCAGCCTAACTTCGTGTGGATGGAGAAAGCAAAATCGAGTACGGTAGCTCCTTTTGCCAATTTGAACAAATCGCCTTTAGGTGTGAAGACAAAAACTTCATCTTCATAAAGTTCCAATTTAAATTGGTCCATTACTTCCAAGTCGCTTCCGGCATTTTCCAATGTTTCACGGATGGTTGTGAGCCATTCGTCAAGTCCTGTTTCACCTTTTACACCTTTGTATCTCCAGTGTGCAGCAAGTCCGCGTTCGGCTACATCATCCATACGCTCGGTGCGTATCTGTACTTCCACCCATTTGCCTTCAGGTCCCATAACAGTCGTATGCAATGATTCGTATCCGTTACTTTTAGGAACACTTAGCCAATCTCGCAAGCGTTTAGGGTTAGGCATATACATATCCGTTACGATGGAATAGGCTTGCCAACATTCTTGTTTTTCCTTTTCGAAAGCGGAGTCAAGGATGATGCGGATGGCGAATAAGTCGTACACTCCCTCGAAGGGGCATTTTTGCTTTTTCATCTTCTGATAGATGGAGTGGATGGACTTGGTTCGTCCTTTCATATGGAACTTTAATCCGGCATCTTCTAACTTTTTCTGGATAGGGTTGATAAAAGTTGCAATATATTTATCGCGTGCGGCCTTGGTTGCATTTAGCTTTTCCTTGATATGATAATACATTTCCTTTTCTGTGTATTTCAAGGACAAATCTTCTAACTCCGATTTTAATTTGTATAATCCAAGCTTATGGGCAAGAGGTGCATACAGATAAGCAGCCTCATTAGAAACTTTCTGGCGTGCTTCTTCGTTTTCTGTATCACGAATCTGACGCATCAAGTTTACTCTGTCGGCTATCATGATAAGAATGACCCGCATATCTTCGGCAAAGGAGAGGAGCAGGTTGCGGAAATTTTCCGATTCTATTGTCGGACTTTTAGAATATAGTTCATTGATCCTTACCAATCCACGAATGATACCGGCTACATCTTCACCAAAATCGGTTTGTACAGCCTCTAAGCTACATAGATTATTCTTAACCAATTCGTGCAGCATGATACCTAATACAGAGGCCCGTTTCATTCCTATTTCATCGGAAACAATGACAGCTGTCTGCATATCCTTAATGATTGGATTCATGCCAAATCCATTGCGGGGCAGATTTCCGTTTGATAGTGCTTTTGCAAAATACTGCTTAAGTATGCGGCAATCTGTTTTCTGAAGGGTATCTCCTGATAATTGGAAAAGTCTTTTATATAATGTAAAAAGTAATCTTTTTTCTTCCGCTGTGAAATAAAATATATCTTCCATGATGTATAAGTTCATTCATTTCGGTGTAAAGTTAGTTTTTTTTATTCATTTAAAATTTGCTTTCTATGTTTTTTTTGTAATTTTGAGCAATTTAATTATTTAACTTAAATATCTATCATCATGATTACACCAGAAGATAAAGCCTTACTTGAAAAGAAAGGCATTTCAGAAGCACAGATTGCTGAACAGTTGGCATGTTTTGAAAAGGGTTTTCCATTCCTGCAGTTGGATGGTGCCGCTTCTCTTGAAAAAGGTATCCTTGCACCGAAGGGTGAAGATTTGAATGCTTATTTGGATGCATGGGATGCATATAAGCAAGGTGAAAAGACTATTGTTAAGTTTGTGCCTGCATCAGGAGCTGCCAGCCGTATGTTCAAAAATATGTTTGAATTTTTGGGAGCTGACTACGATGTGCCGACTACAGATTTTGAAAAGAAATTCTTCGATAATGTACATAACTTTGCATTCTTTGCTGATTTGAATGCAGTTTGTGAAAAGAACAATGGTAAAGGGATTGATGCATTGATTGCTGAAGGAAACTACAAACCGGTTGTTGCCAATTTGCTTGAAGCTGCGGGCTTGAATTATGGTGCTTTGCCGAAAGGTCTTTTGAAGTTCCATAAGTATGAAGACGGGGTACGTACTCCGCTCGAAGAACATTTGGTGGAAGGGGCTCTCTATGCAGCAGGAAAGACAGGTAAGGTTAATGTACACTTTACCGTTTCTACAGAACACCGCGAGCTCTTCAAGGCTTTGGTTGAAGAAAAGGTAGCAGATTATGCCAAGAAGTATGGTACCGAATACAGTGTATCGTTCTCAGAACAGAAACCTAGTACAGATACAGTTGCTGCCGATATGGAAAACAAACCATTCCGCGATAATGGTAAATTACTTTTCCGTCCGGGCGGTCATGGTGCGTTGATTGAAAATTTGAATGATTTGGATGCTGATATCGTATTTATCAAGAATATTGATAATGTAGTACCCGACCGTTTGAAGGAAGAAACCGTAACCTACAAGAAACTTATTGCCGGTGTATTGGTTACCCTTCAAAAGAAAGCTTTTGAATATCTTGAATTAATTGACGGAGGTCAATATACCCACGAACAATTGGAAGAAATCATTCGCTTTGTACAACAGGATTTGTGTTGCCGCAAAGCCGATATTAAGGAATTGGAAGATGCCGAACTGGTTATTTACTTGCGTAAGAAATTGAATCGTCCGATGCGTGTATGCGGTATGGTGAAGAATGTAGGCGAACCTGGTGGTGGTCCGTTCTTGGCATACAATCCTGATGGCACAGTGTCGCTTCAAATTCTTGAAAGTTCTCAGATTGACATGAAGGATGAAGAAAAGAAGGCCATGTTCGAAAAAGGAACACACTTCAATCCGGTTGATTTGGTTTGTGCTGTACGCGACTATAAAGGCAATAAATTCAATTTGGTGAATTATGTTGATAAGGCTACAGGCTTCATTTCCTACAAGTCGAAGAGCGGTAAAGAACTCAAGGCTCTCGAACTTCCAGGTTTGTGGAATGGTGCCATGAGCGATTGGAGTACTGTATTTGTAGAAGTTCCATTAGGTACATTCAATCCTGTGAAGACTGTAAATGATTTGTTGCGTGAACAACATCAATAAATATTAATTTGATGTTTAATATTTAACCATCGATTTACTCTCCGTTTGTTGTGAAACAAACGGAGTTTTTTTATACCTATGAGCCGTAGTTGTTAATAAATACTAAAACAAAGAACTATGTATTGCAAGGTACTAATATTTAACCTATATTTGTGCCATACAAAGGAATATAAGTTTATGAATGTAGACAATGTACGCTCGCAAATGCGCAAAGGAATGCTGGAATATTGCATTTTGTTGTTGCTTCATCGAGAAGCTTCATATGCTTCAGATATCATACAGAAACTAAAGGAAGCTCATCTTATAGTGGTGGAAGGTACACTTTATCCATTGCTCACTCGATTGAAGAACGACAATCTGTTGTCATACGAATGGATTGAATCGACCCAAGGTCCACCCAGAAAGTATTATACACTTACTTCCGAAGGAGAAGCTTTCTTGCAAGGACTTGAAGAAGCCTGGAATGAACTAGCAAATACCGTAAACCATTTAAAAAGAAACCAACAATTACTCTCATGAAGAAAACTTTTACTATCAACTTAGGTGGCACGGTTTATCACATTGATGAAGATGCCTACGAACTGCTCGATAATTATTTGAGTAATCTAAGAGTACACTTCAGTAAAGAAGAGGGAGCTGAAGAAATTGTACACGATATGGAATTACGCATATCTGAACTGTTTAGCGAACGTTTGCACGATGGCAAACAGGTCATTACGATCAAAGATGTAGAGGAAATCATTGCTCGAATGGGTAAACCGGAAGATTTGTCGGATGAGTGTGAAAAAGATACGATTGCTCCCTCATCAGAAGGAAAAGCTCCCAAACGTCTTTTTCGAGACGGTGAAAATAAGGTAATAGGTGGTGTATGTTCGGGCATAGCTGCCTATATGGATTGGGACATAACTATTGTACGTTTGTTGTTTCTCATCTTTGGATTCTTTATGAATGGAGCCTTCATCATTGTTTATTTGGTGATGTGGTTTGTAGTTCCTATGGCTACAACAGCTACCGAAAAACTTAGCATGAAGGGTATCAAAGCCAATGTGAGGAATATCGGTGAGACGGTGACCGAAGGTTTTGAGAAAGTAAACGACTATGTACAGAGTGAACAATCCAAGAGTACCTTACAGATGATAGGCGAGGGGATAGTTAATGTGGCAGGTTTCCTTATCAAATGTCTGTTCATTATAGTTGCCATTTGTTTGTCACCTGTTTTGTTTATTCTGCTTATTGTTTGTTTCTCATTGCTCATGGCTGCAACAGGGATTGTTGCGGTAACTCCAGCTTTACTTTACGAAGCCATGCCACATGTTGATTGGACTTTTTTGTCAGCTTCGCCAACAGCTGCTATTATATTATCCATTTGCGGTATTCTGGTTATTGGCTTGCCTATAATAGGAATCATACACTCGTTGATGAGTACTTTTGGAAATTGGAAACCTATGTCGGTAGGAAGTCGCATAGCCTTTATTTGCATTTGGATTTTTGCTGTATGTGCCGGACTTTACCTTGTTTTTATGTTGAACTTACCCGTTTGTTGGGAGCATATACGATGGTGTTGCTGATGAGTGAACTTCCACGCTTTTAAAATCTGACCTATAGAGCTAGAGGCTGTATCAAAAAGAAAACTGCCTATCATATATAATTGTCTCCTTCACTACGTTCCAGGATGACAGAATGAAAGGGAAATCCTATTTTGATACAGCCTCCAATCTTACTTAATCTTTTGTCGGATTTTCTTCAGATAGTTTTTCATACCTTCGGCATCTTTTCGGCTGATGATGTCCAACAATTCATTCAATTCCGTACGAATACCTTCTACTTGTGTTGGAGTACGCGGATTGAAGAGAATTTCTTGTAAAAGGTAATCATCTTCGTTTAATACTCCTTTGGCTATTGCCATGTGCCTTTTAAAAGTCGTTCCCGGGGCATCTTGATGTTTCATGACGGCCGCAAAGACAAAGGTCGATACAAATGGGATAGACAATGAGTAGGCTACCGTTTCATCGTGCTCGTCGAAAGTATACTCAAAGATGTTCAGACCTAAGTTTTGGTATAGGTCCTTGAAGAAAATCTTACCCATGTAATCTCCCTCGTTGATGATGATGGCATTTTCAGAACTCAACTTGTCAAGATTGGCAAAGGTCGGACCAAACATGGGGTGTGTGGATACATAACGGAATCCACACTGCTCATACCATTCTTTCAGCCCGGTCTTTACGGATGCAATGTCGCTGATAATACAGTCTTTGGGTAATACAGGAAGCACCTGGTTGAAGGCATCCAATGTGTATTTAACCGTAGCGGCATTGATAACTAGTTCAGGCTTGAATTCCTTGATTTCGTCAGTAGTCGTGTATCGGTAACAATTATACATGAAACGAAGCTTCTGTGGATTTACATCGAATACAGCTGTTTCGTGCTTGAAACTCAATACGTCGGTAAAGAAGGAGCCCATCTTACCGGCTCCCAATATCAATATTCTCATAGTTTACTTATTAATGATTTCCATCTGTTGGCGGACACTTTCTTCGTGAATGGCTTCGAATACCTTTTTGATAAATTCCGAATCCATGCCGCAAAGTGCACCTTGAGCACCTCGTTTGTCGAGGATTTCATTGTAACGTCCCGTTTGAAGAATGGTCATGTTATGTTCTTTCTTGAACGTTCCGATTTCACGGCATACGCGCATACGTTTGGCCAGTACTTCAATAATTTGATTGTCGCATTCGTCAATCTGTGAGCGAAGCTCTCCTAAACTTTCAGTGGTATGCTTTTCTTTACGAATGACCAATAAATTGAGAATATAGTTCAATACATCTGGAGTAACCTGTTGCGAAGCATCACTCCAAGCAGCATCCGGATTGCAATGGCTTTCAACAATCAATCCGTCGAAACCTAAGTCCATGGCTTGCTGGCAGAGTGGAGCAACTAATTCGCGCTTACCACCGATGTGGCTTGGATCGCAGAAGATTGGTAATTCTGGAACACGGCGGCGCAATTCGATGGGTATGTGCCATTGTGGAAGGTTACGGTAAATTTTCTTGTCGTATGATGAGAAACCGCGATGAATGGCTGCCAAACGTTTCAGACCTGCACCATTGATGCGTTCCATGGCACCAATCCACAATTCCAAATCGGGGTTAACAGGATTCTTTATTAAAATAGGAATGTCTACACCTTTCAACGCATCGGCTATTTCTTGTACAGCAAAAGGGTTGGCTGTAGTGCGTGCACCAATCCAAAGGATATCTATACCGGCTTTCAAGCATTCGTATACATGCTTGGCTGTAGCTACTTCTGTAGATACCAACATGCCTGTTTCTTCTTTTACATGCTTTAACCATGCTAAACCATCTACTCCGATACCTTCAAAGCCTCCTGGTTTTGTACGTGGTTTCCAGATACCTGCACGGAATATTTTGGTTCCTCTATTGGCTAAAGATTTGGCAGTGCTCATCACTTGTTCTTCAGTTTCGGCGCTACATGGGCCTGCTATAACGATAGGACGTTCTTCGGGAACTCCCGGTAATGCTAAAGGTTTTAAATCCAATTCCATAATTATATATTTTTAATTATACTTATTATAGATGTGTCATTCTGAGGAACGGAGTGACGAAGAATCTAATTGCATTCACTTTGAGTTTACAGATTCTTTGCGATACTCAGGATGACACGATGCGATATTTACATAATCTTTTTAATTCTTTCTAATGCTTCGGCCAGTTTTTCTTCCTTAGCGCAAAGCGAAATACGGATGTAACGTTTACCGTTGCTACCGAAAATGAATCCTGGTGTGATGAACACGCGGGCTTCGTGCAATACCTTTTCGGTCAGTTCTTCCACGTCGTTGTAAGATTCGGGAATGCGTCCCCAAAGGAACATGCCTACTTGGTTGGTGTCGAACGTACATCCTAAGGTACGCATGATTTCTTCAGCCAATTGTCTTCGACGGCTATAAACGTTGATGTTAGCTTCTTCATGCCATTCCATACTGTTGTTATAAGCTTGTGCAGCAGCTAATTGTAACGGACGGAAAGTGCCAGAATCAATATTGCTCTTTATCTTTAGAATCCATTGTACAAACAGGGCGTTGGTAGCGAGTAAGCCAACACGCCAACCGGGCATGTTGTGACTCTTGCTCATGGAGTTGAACTCGATGCAACATTCTTTGGCACCCGGCACATTGAGAATGCTCAAAGGCTTCTTGTTCAGAATAAGACTATATGGATTGTCGTTTACAATAACGATATTGTGGCGACGGGCAAAGTCTACCAACTTTTCATATAACTCCATGGTGGCATTGGCACCGGTAGGCATATTGGGATAGTTGGTCCACATCAACTTTACACGACTCAAGTCCATCTTTTCCAATTCTTCGAAATCCGGTTGCCATCCGTTGTTCTCGCAAAGGTTGTAGTTTATAATTTCGCTTCCCAAAATCTTGTTCAAAGAGGTGTAGGTTGGATAGCCTGGATTAGGGACCAATACTTGGTCGCCTGGATTCACAAATGCTAAAGTTACGTGCAGAATTCCTTCCTTTGAACCAATCAATGGTTGGATTTCGGTCGAAGGGTCTAGATTTACGTCATACCAACGCTTGTACCAGTTAGCCATGGCTTGGCGGAGTTCGGGAATACCGACTGTAGGTTGGTATCCGTGTACATCCGCGCGTTTGGCTTGTTCGCAAAGTACATTTACGGTTTCTTCTGAAGGAGGCATGTCGGGACTTCCAATTCCCAAACTGATAACATTCTTTCCTTCGGCATTCATCTGTGCCACTTCCTTCAGTTTATGGCTGAAGTAATATTCGCTTACATTCGAAAGACGGTTAGCGGGTACGATATTATAGGTTTGATTTTCCTTCTTCATATTCTCCCAATATTTTAAGTTCTTTGGTTAAGGGTGATACGGCATCGATGCTTTGGCGAAAGCGTAGATAATCGTTAAAGATAACATCTACGTAGAATAGGTATTCCCATTCTCTCCCGATGATGGGCAACGATTGTATCTTGGTGAGGTTGATTCTATAGAATGAGAAGATACTGAGTACTTGTGACAGACTTCCTTCGTTGTGAGGGAGAGAAAACACAATGTTGGCTTTGTTAATCTTCGTGCGTTGACGTAAGTCATCGGCTATCCAAGGATCGGCCACCACCAAGAAACGGGTGAAGTTATGCTTGTTTGTCTCAATACCTTCTTCCAATATTTTCATGCCGTACAGTTCGGCTGCGTATTGAGAGCAGATGGCTGCATGGCCGTGCATATTGCCTTTCTTGATCACTTCTGCACTCTTGGCTGTATCGTCTGTTTCTACTACTTTCAGTTTAGGGTGACGTTGTAGAAATTGTCGGCATTGTGCCAAGGCCACAGGATGAGAGTTTATTTCTGTCAGTGTGTCCCAATCGTCTTCGGGCAAGCATACACAACTATGCTTGATGCGTAGCTTGTGTTCGCCTATAATGGTGGCACCGCTATCGCGAAGCAGCTCATAATTGTGAAGCAAGCTTCCGGCAATGGTATTTTCAATGGCAAGTATTCCGATAATGTTACTGTCCTGCTTCATGTGGTCGAAGATTTCTTCGAATGTATCACAACATATCAGTTCAATTTCTTCGTTAGGAAAGAACTGATGAGCAGCAATATCGTGAAACGAACCGGGTACTCCTTGAATGGCTATCTTCTTCATACTTTATTCCAATAAAAAAATCCCGCCTTGTAAGCGGGATTCATTGTTTATATCAAATGATTCATTTTTCAATCACTGTACACATACAAATTCCCGCTTCACTTTGTTGCTAAAGTAAAAGTAATAAAAGAAGAAATATGTGGCGTACAAAGCTTTCATGTGAATTTGTTCTTATTTGTTATTAAACACGATGCAAATGTAATACTTTTCTAATAAAAACAAGCTTTTTGTGATATTTTTTTTCAAAAGATGCTATTTTTTTGCAGAAAAGCGGTCGAGTATTACCGCAAAGAGTATTACGAACCCTTTGATAACTTGTTGCCAGAATGGAGAAACATCGAGTAATACGAGTCCATTATTCAGTACGCCGATGATAAGCGCACCTACTACTGTTCCCATAATGGAACCTCGTCCGCCGCTTAACGATGCGCCACCAATAACTACAGCTGCAATGGCGTCCAGTTCGTAACCGCTACCGGCATTGGGCTGGGCAGAATCAAGGCGTGCTGTAACCAATATGCCGGCTACAGCTGAGAGTATACCCGCCAAAGTGTAAACCAATAGAATGACACGGTTTACACGGATACCAGAGAGTAAGGTAGCTTGTTTATTGCCGCCAATGGCATAGATATAACGTCCGGTACGTGTTTCTTTCATATAAAAGCTGAATGCCAGAATAATGACAGCCGCTATCCATACAGGCATGGGAACTCCCAAGAACCATCCGGTACCGATGAATTGGAATCCGCCACCGAGGTTCGTGATGGGGAAACCTCCTGTATAAAGCATGGTAAGACCACGTGCGATGGTCATTACTCCTAAAGATGCAACAAATGGAGGTACTTTGAAACGGGTTACGAGTAATCCGTTAAAACCACCCAATACAGCACCGATGAGAAGGGCTGCCAAGCAACATCCCCAGAAAGTAAAACCTATATAAGTATCCATACAGGTAAGGTTGAAACCTTGATGTGCCATACCGGCAGCTACTGCTCCCGAAAGGGCTAGGACAGAACCTACGGACAAGTCGATACCTCCTGTAAGGATGACGAGTGTCATACCTACAGATATACAGAGGTTGACGGAGGTTTGGCGGAGTACATTGAAGAAATTATCTGTTGTCGTAAAATTCTCTGAAAGGAAAGCCATGGCTATACACATAAGCAGAAGTGCGGAAAGTGGCTTGATAACGGGTTGTGATAGTATCTTTTTCATGCTGGTAATGAGGCTTTAAGTATGGATTCTTCTGTAAATTCAGAACGTAAGAATGTTTGCCCTATACGTCCTTGTTTGAGGGTAATGATACGGTCGGAAATGGCCATGATTTCCGGAAGTTCCGACGATACGACAATGATTGCCATGCCTTCGGAAGCCAATTGGTCGATGAGTCGATAGATTTCATTCTTGGCATTGATGTCGATGCCTCGTGTTGGCTCATCCAGAAAGAGTACTTTAGGCTGGGTGAGAAGCCATTTGGCAAGTACAATCTTTTGTTGGTTGCCACCGCTCAATTGTCCGGCAAGCTGTTCGGCAGAATGCGATTTAATGGAAAGTCGTTTCCGATAATCCTCCACCTTTTCACTTTCCGAATGCTTGCTTAATGTCTTGATAGGAGTGAGGCATTCGGCAAGGGATGTCAAGGTAATGTTCTTGCCTACAGTCATGTCGAGAACCAATCCTTCCAGTTTACGGTCTTCGGGACATAATGCCAATCCGTGTGCTACCGCTTCTTCGGGATGGGTAATCTTCACTTCTTTTCCGTCTATACGGATAGTGCCCGATGTCTGTCCGTTATATAATCCGAATATGGATTCGAACAGTTCGCTTCTCCCGGCACCCATCAATCCATAGATGCCCAATACTTCACCTTTGTTTACACTTAGTGAAATGTTATCGAGTACCAGTTGATTGGGTTGTGAAACATTGCGTAGAGACAGATGTTCCACTTCGAACATAACCTTTCCTTTTTCGTGGTCTTCTTTTACAAAGAAATCTTTCCGTTCGCGACCTACCATCAAACGGATGATTTCCTGTATGTTGGTTTCCTGCATGGAAAGTTCGGTAATGAATTTACCATCACGTAGGATGGTTACGTAGTCTGCCAACCGCCACACTTCTTCCATTTTATGCGATATGTAGACTATTCCTACACCCCGCTTGGTCAATTCCTTCATGAGCGAGAATAGTATTTCCGTTTCCGATTCCGAAAGCGAGGAGGTGGGTTCGTCCATAATCAGTGCTCGGGCATTCAGATGGAGAGCTTTGGCTATTTCTACCAATTGTTGTTGTCCTACGCGTAGGTCAGCCATCAGTGTATGTGTATCCACATGCAGGTGCAGGCGGTCCAACAGTTCGCGCGATTCACGGTGCATCCGTTTCTTATCTATAAGTCCCAAACGGTTCAACGGTTCTCTTCCCAAGAATATATTTTCAGCAATGTTCAGGTATGGAATCAGATTCAGTTCTTGATGGATGATGGCAATACCTTTCTGTTGTGCATCGGTTACGGAATGGAAGTGCTGCACTTCACCGTCAACACATACTTCTCCTTCATATTCGGGATATACGCCCGAAAGGATATTCATCAAGGTGGATTTACCGGCTCCATTTTCGCCAACCAATGCATTTACCTTGCCGGATATAATCCGTAAGTTTACCCTATCGAGTGCCAATACACCGGGAAAGCGTTTGGTTATTTCTCGGGCTTCTACTATTACTTTTCCTTCTATCATTTCAACAGGTAGGGTATAAGGGTGATTGAACTGATTTCTTGTGCATCGGCAGGAATGGCCGTTGCACAAACAAAACGAATCGGTTGATTGGGGGTAAGCCGGAATTCTTTTACTTCCTTACCGATGTATGCATTCATTGCTGCCGATACGGCATTGAAGTCCATGGTATTCTGGAAATTGTCGATGTTGAACCATCCCGAAGCATCGCGTGCGGTATTACCGAATATATACTTTAAGGGGATGGTAAACGTAATACCTTCGGTTACACCCTGTATTTCCTCATCGTTGACGAGACGTACATTTTCACACTCTCCCTTTACGACATAGAAGATGGGGGACCCGATACCCAATATCCGGCCGTGCTTGGTTGCAAATGCTTCATGACCGGAGGAGATTCCTTCAGCCAGTTCCTTTATGCTAAGTGCTTCTTCCTGCAGGGTTCCGATGGAATCCTTCATGATGGCTTCCACCAATTGTTCGGGATTGTACTTCGACATCTCTTCGCGCTTTTGGCGTTCGGTCAGGTTCTCTGTATAGAACGAACCCCATATAGCTACGAAAGCCACTATGATAGATAGGAGTATTTTCTTGATGTTTTTCATGATAGGTTAATTTTGATCCAGTTTACCGAAATTCCCGTATTGGGATACATTTTTTTTGTGGACAAGATCTACGGCTACGGGTAACTTCTTAGGTAAATTACGTTCACCTTTGATGTATTTGTCGGCTAGGGTAGCAGCGGTTACGGCCATGGTCTTGGGAAACTGCATACCGGTAGCTTCCACTTTCCCTTCGCGTATGGCATTTACGCAATCATCGGCTCCATCGAATCCGAATACTTTGATTTTTCCTTCCTTTCCTGCCGCAAGTATTGCTTGGTAGGCTCCCATAGCCATGGCATCGTTTCCGCAGAATACGGCATCAATGTCTTGATGTGCCTGCATCATCGATTCCATCACTTCCATGGCTTTGTTCTGATCGAAGTCGGCATTCTGTTGGGCAACCATCTTCAAGCCTTCGTAGCAGTCTACAACCGAATGGAACCCGCGGCTTCGTGCCCAAGTGTTGTTGTCGCCTACCAATCCGAGTATCTCTACATAGTTCCCTTTGCGGTTCATGGACTCTACGAAGTATTGTCCCAATGTGATGCATCCTGAATAGTTATCCGATAGAATTTGTGTAACGGTGGCGCCCGGCATGTTGATTTCACGGTCCATACAGAATACCGGTACTCCGGCTTGTGCGGCTGCTTTGGCGTTGTTGGCCGAACCGTTGGCATCAGTCGGATTAAAGAGAATAGCTTTATATCCCGAAACTAAGATGTTATCGAAATGCTCGGCTTCTTTCGATGGATTGTTCTGCGAGTCGAAGAGCGTTGCTTCGTATCCAAGTTCATTACAACGGTCCACAGCCGATTGTCCGAGGACCACAAACCAGGGGTTGTTCAGTGTAGATATGACAACGGCTATGCGCTGTTTCTTTTCTTTCTCTTTGGGCTTGCAGGAACAGAATCCTGTTATAAACAGAACGGTGAGCAATAGCGTCACGGTTCCTTTCCATGTGCAATTCATGATAGATTATTGGTTAAGTTTACGTATTTTTCAGCCTATTAATCAACGAAACCCTTTGCAGGGAGAAGGTATTGCCTTCTGTTTGAACATATTCCAATAGGGTAAGTCCTTCCTGCATCAGTTTGGATTTCAGAACGAGATGCTCACTATCCATTTCATCGGCAATTTTCAGCATGGTCATGGCAGCAAGCTCAGTCTTACCCATAGAATTGGGGTCGTCCTTATAACGGATGATGATTTCTTCTGCGCTTGTTTCCATCAAGCTTTCGGTAGGTGTACCCAATATCTGACGGGTAATGTCATCGTATTCCACCCAACTCTCCTTGCGAATCTTCTGTCTGTTCAGAAGGGCATTGATCAGTAAGGTGATGATTTCCTGTATCATGCGGAGTAAATAATCCTGCTTTATCATATTTATTTTATAGATTATTATAGGGCAAATATAGAGAGAAAGGAGAGAATGACAAAATTATGGTGTAAAATTCTTGGAAGGGTGAAGGAATTGTTTCTATCTTTGCTTTGTAAAGATAGATTAAAAAACGATATGGAAAAACTGGAACTCTTTATTTGGATATTTGGCATGATGTTTGCAGCTCTTGGTGCATTATGCATGAAGTGGCCCCATCTGATAGCCGGCATCAATACCATGAAGCCCGAAGAAAGGGCGAAGGTAGATTTAAAGGGTCTTGGCAGATTCACGTGCATAGCCATGATGGGAATAGCCATAGCCGTTATAGTTTCGTATTATATCTTGAGACATTTTGAAGTAGAGGAAGTAAAAGGAATGCTTGTATCTACACTATTGATACCGTTTATAGGGACATTTTATATCCTAATAGGCTCACAAAAGTATCATTCTAAGTAGTAAACGATTGAAAAGCATAATATAAACATTCGAAAAGCATGATTTAAAAATTGTCCCCAACGTTTAGGACGAATATCCACAATATTGTGGATGAATAGCCGCAATATTGTGGACAAATATCCACAATGTTCAGGACAATTTTTTAAACATAGTTTTCTTGCTTTTTCTGTTTGGATTTATTATCTTTGTACATAGTTAAATCGTTTATTTATCAACCAAATATATTAAGAGATATGGCAAAGTACATCAAGCAGGAACTGCCCGACCTGCACAAAAAGGGCGAGAAGAAAGCTTATTACCGTTTGAAAACGGAACGTAACATTGATTTCCAACAATTTGTAGAACATATATGCAGCCATCACTCGGGCATAAGCCGCGGGGAGGCTATTCGTGTGTTGATGCAAACTACCGATGCTTTGGCGGAACTTCTGGCGCAAGGCTATTCCGTAACCATCGATGAACTGGGAACATTCAAGGCAACCGTAGGATTGGAACCCGATAAGGAAATGGATGGCATAGACAGTAAGGAACCGAAGCGGAATGCGCGTAGTCTTCGCTTGGACGGCATACATTTCCATGCCGACAAGGAACTGATTCTGAATGCTAACCGTCGATGCAAGTTGGAAAAGGCAGGAGTAAGCCGTCTGCATCGTTCGCCATTCACCAAAGAAGAGCGTCTACAGAAAGCCTTGAACTACCTGGAAACGAACGGAGCCTTGAAGGTAAAGCAGTACATGGCACTGACCGGTCTTTCGCATACCGTTGCCGCCCGCGAGTTATGGGAGTTTGAGCACGATGCCGCATCGGGTATCGGTGCTGTCGGACGCATGGCTGGCAAGGTTTATGTGCGGAAGACTAAATGATAAATGAAGGATTACTGAAGGATTTATATTCAGTAAATACTTTATTATCAGGTGGTCTGAAGGATTGAAGGATTTTTTAAATCAATGATTGATGTATGGATATGATATGACATTTTTTGAAGTTAAAAGGGTACATTCTTCGTCAGATGGTCATAATTGTTGTACTGACCACTGATGGTTGCACCGGTTTGAGGAGCCAACTCGATGGCTTTCTTCATATCGTCCATGGAACCTTCCTTATCGCCTTTTTCTAATTTGGCTCGACCTCTTTCGTGATAAGCCTGTGCAAAGTCGGGCTTCAGTTCGATGGCTTCATTGTACACCTCAATGGCTTTATCCATTTCCTTCAAGGCAAGGAAGAGGTTGCCTTTCAGCAAATAAGCCATTTCATTGAACGGATTCATGGAAAGTACTTCGTTGATATGGTTCATCGCTTGGGTGGCATCGCCGTTGGCGGCGATAATTTCGGCCTTTAGCAGGAGAGCGCTTTCATCTTCCGGATTCAAAGCCAGCAGCTTTTCAATGTCTTCCATGGCATCTTTGGCTTGGCGCATCTTCCAGAGAACTTCGGCACGAAGCAAATAGGCTTCTGCGTAATCGTCTTTCAGCATGAGGGCTTTAGTAAGCATAGCAATGGCATTGATTCCATTGCCCAAACCGATGGATGCCTTGGCCGAAAGGAAGTAGGCTACTGGTATCTGGTCATTGATGGACAATGCTTTCTTACAGGCTTCGTCCATACCCTGATAGTCTTCCATCATGTAACAAATGTTGGCAAGCGAAAGGAAATGTATGGGTTCTTCGGAGGCTATTTCCGTCATGCGTATCACCGTGGCTTTGGCTTCTTCCATTTGGTTGGTCTGGGTATAGGCGGTTGCCAGATGGTTCATGGTTTCCAAGTCTTCTTGTATCTCGATGGCTTCCTTGAAGCACTTGATGGCATACGTCAGTTTACCGATGCGTTGTGCACGGATACCGTCATATTTCAAAATGTCGAAATCCTTCTCTTTCTTTGATTCGGCATCCTTGTTACCGCCGAAGAGTGATGATAAAAATCCCATAACGATTCATTTGGTTAAACTTTGGCAAAGGTACACTTTTAAATGGAAAGCAATCCATTCTGGAGGTGTATTATTTCTTCAGACAATAAGAAAGAAACTACTTTTTCTACTTTCTCCTTATCGGTTGGGAGGGAAGCAGTCAGCTCTACGGTAGAAAGTGGACCGTTTTTCAATAAATGAAGAACTTGTTCCTTGATGTCCTGATATTCTCCTTGGCGTATATGGCTGCCATGTTTCTGCAGACAAACATCGCAATGGCCGCAGTTGTGCTCATTCTTTTCACCGAAATAACGCAACAACATACGACTACGGCATTTTTCTTCAGCCGTAGCATAATCAATCATGGCCTTGATTCGGAGCGCATAACTTTCCTTCCGTTCTTCATAGACTTCACGACTGATGTAGAGGCGGTCCTTTTCCTGCCTTTCACGCGTATATATTATATAAGGTGTCTTTTTTCGAGGTATGTAGTGCAGGATGTGGCGTTGGGTAAGCAT
>JAEIGA010004589.1_pt1 | contig 21351 bp, 19 predicted proteins | sample 9270691 | NCBI WGS metagenome assembly JAEIGA01 (sample SAMN17057246, study PRJNA624740) | gut metagenome | biome: biome; isolation source: fecal sample | host: Bos grunniens | place: China: Xizang | collected 2019 | reverse complement strand
AGGTTTAAATTTCATATTACCTGTTACCTCAATTCCATTAACAATTCTTTTAATAAATTCAAAACCTTCATCAAGGGTTGGATAAATGATTGATGCGGCATATGAATATACAACCGGAATTGGCAGTTCTGGCTGAGTCGCTTCTTTATTTCGTTCTTCAACTCTTTTCGCACAAAGATCAGCTGGTGTATCAAAGTAATAAGCTCCCATCTTAACAACAGAACCTAATGCGGAAACATTATCCACAAAACGTTTTCTCACCTTTGGTGTAACATTAGTCGCATCATAAATAACATCACGATTTTCTTTTAAAGCCTCACTACATCTTGTATATACTTCTGGCCAAACATCTTTTTCAGGCAAGTCAGGATTATCCATTCTAACTCTATCAGTTGATACAATTTCACAATTTAATTTCTTTGATAATTCTAAAGCATAAGTACTTTTACCACTACCTTGAATTCCAATTAACATATGAACCATATGACACCTCATTACCAACTAATTTCTAATCTTTTATTTGTTTTTTTAGTTTCTTTCTTCTCTTTTTTAACTTCTTTTTTACTAGAAGTTTCTTTTTTAGGAGTAGTAGATTTTTTCTTTTTCGAATGTTCTGTTAAAAATTTATCTTTTGTTCCACGGGCTTTAGCATTATCTTTCTTAGGAGTTTGTTCTTCTTTTTTGCTTCTTTCACTAGATGATTTTCTAGAGCGTGGTTTATCAGATTTATCTTTACTATCTTCCCTTTTCTTACTACTTGACTTTTTCCCCATTGCTACTTCGACATCAATATTACGACCATTATAAACTCTACTGTTTAACATTTTTAATAAGTCGTTAACTTTCGTATTAGGAACTTCAAAAAATGAATAAGTATTCATAATATCAATTCCCATGATCTTATCACTTGTAACAATACGTTTTTCCGTAACTAAATCAACTAAATCGGCTTTATTTAAATGATCCATTCTTCCTAAATTAATAAATAATCTAGTATAACCTTTTTGAGTTTCTTTATTTTTAGTTTTTGCAACACTTAAGTCAAGTCCCGCATCTTTAAAACGTGAATCAGTTTCAATTAATTGTTTTAAGAAAGCTGCACCAATCATTTCTGGTTCATATGGATAACCTTCATCAGATAAAGTAATATAAATATAATTTAAGTACTCAGTTAAATCCATTTCTTTAGTTGAATTAATTAAATCTTTTAAAATATTTTTGATTTTCGCATCTTTTGCTTGAGCGTAAGATGGAGGAGCTATTTTTACAATTGATGTTTTTAATTCTTTTTGGAAATTCTTAATACGTTGCATTTCTTTTTTAACAACAAATGAATATGCCGCTCCAGTTCTACCAGCTCTTGCTGTACGACCAATACGATGAACATAATATTCAATATCATCTGGAATATCAAAGTTGAATACCGCATCTATTCCACTAATATCAAGACCACGAGCAGCAACATCGGTAGCTATTAAAACACGAATTAAGCCATTTCTAAACATTTCCATTACTTTATCACGACTTGATTGTTTCATATCACCATGTAAACATTCAACAGGATATCCACGACTTGTTAAAGCAAAACTTAATTCATCAACTTTTTTCTTTGTTCTACAGAAAACTAAAGCTTGTTTAAAGTTATATGTATCAATCATTCTTGATAAACAGTCTGTTTTATTAGCTTCTACTAATTCAACATAATATTGATCAATTTCTGGTAAATCAGTATCTTTATGAGTTGTTTTAACTGTCACCGCAGCATGTTGATAAGTTTCCGTAATTCGTTTGATACCTTCTGGCATTGTGGCAGAGAATAATAATGTTTGATGAGGACTTTGTACTTCTTTTAAGATAACATCTAAATCTTCACGGAATCCCATATTAAGCATTTCATCAGCTTCATCTAAAATTAACATTTTAATATTCTTAATCTTAATCGTTTTACGACGTAAGTGGTCCATAATACGACCTGGTGTTCCACAAATAATTTGGGGTTTACGTTTTAATGAAACAATTTGTTTTTCGATTTCTTGTCCACCATAAACAGTACATACTCTTAACCCACTTGTAAATTTAGATAGTTTTTGGAATTCTCCTGATACCTGCATCGCAAGTTCTCTTGTCGGACATAAAACTAATACTTGAACATCAGGACTATTAACATCAACGATATTAATTCCAGGGATTGCGAAAGAGCAAGTTTTACCTGTTCCAGTAGGTGCTTGAGCAATAATATCACGCCCTTCTAAAACAACCGGTAATGCCGCTTTTTGAATTGGTGTCATTTCAATATAACCACAATCAGCAATCGCTCTTTTAATCGATTCTTTAACTTCTAAATCTTCAAATTTCAATTCTAATTCTTCAATATTTTCTATATTTTCCATTTTTTATTTTCCATTTCTATTATTATTAAGCTGTCAACAAATCTTCAATATTATAAACTTTTGTTGCTAGTTTTTCGACAAAATCTCTTTCATGTGATACAAAAATAACAGTTCCAGGATATTTTTGTAAACATTCAAGTAATGATTCTTTAGCAACCACATCTAAGTGGTTAGTTGGTTCATCAAGAATCAAAACATTAGCTTTTTTAAGCATTACTAAACATAGTTTTACTTTTGATTGTTCTCCTCCAGATAAAGTTTCTAGTGGTTGTAAGGCTAAAGGTCCAGTTATCGCACATCTTGCTAAAACACTACGAATTTCTTTTTCTGACATTTGAGGATACAAATTAGATACCAATTGCATCGGACTAATTTTTGGATTATCCCAGTTATGATCTTGTTCATAATAAGATATTAATGCGTCTTCCACAAAACTAAAACTTCCCGTAATTGGTTTTAACTCACCAATTAAAGTTTTTAATAATGTAGTTTTCCCAATACCATTAAAACCTGAAATCGCAAGGCGCGTCCCACTTTTAATCTCAAAAGACATCGGTGGAAGTAAAGATGAGTAATAACCAATTTCTAAATCATTTACTTCTAAAAACTTATGAGAACTAATACTCTTATAATTAAAATTCAAATATATTTTAGTATTAGTTGTTTTAGGTTTTTCTAATACTTCCATTTTATCAAGTTTCTTTTGACGGCTCTTAGCCATATTAGCAGTTGAAGCACGAACTTTATTTTTTTGAATATATTCTTCTAACTTAGCACGTTCTTTTTGATTAGAAACTACTTGACGTTCATAGTTTTCTAACATCATTTCTTTCTTAACTAAATATGATTGATAATTACCACGATATCTTGTTATCTTACCAAAATCAATATCTAAAATAACATTAACTACATCATTTAAGAATTCTTGATTATGAGAAACAATTAAGAAAGTCCCTTTATATTCTTTTAAATATTTAACTAACCAATCAACATGACTAGTATCTAAAAAGTTAGTAGGTTCGTCTAAAATAATCAAATCTGGTTTTTCAAGTAATAATTTAGAAAGGATTACTTTAATTTTTTGTCCACCACTTAGATTACCTAAAGGAGTATTCATCCCGTAATTAGTAACCCCTAATCCACTAGCTACTCGCATAATATTTGATTCCATCGCATAAAAATCAGCTAATTCTAATTCTTCACGAATCGCAGTTGCTTTATTTACTAAACGATTTAAAAGTTCTTTGTCAGTTGTTCTTTTAATTTCTTCGTTAACTTCTTCTAATCTCTTACTTTCTTCTAATTCTTTTTTAAAAGCTGTTTTTAAATATGTCATAATAGGCATTTTTTTATCAACTTTTAAATATTGATCTAAATAACCAACTTTAACATTTTTATCAAAAATAATCTCTCCGCTATCAGGTAAAATCTTTTGACCTAATATTTCAATTAAAGTTGATTTACCAACTCCATTTTTACCAACAATTCCTATTTTATCGTTTTTAAATACTTTAAAAGAAGCATTAGAATATAAAGTTTTCTTATCAAAAGTCATCGATAAATTTTCAACACTTAATAACATAATAACCTCCTTTAAATAAAAATCGTCTTATTATACCACACTTTGTTAAAAATTGCATTTAAAATATAAAAACGTTAAAAGCCTATGCTTTTAACGTTACAGTAATTGTTTTAATTGTATCATTACTTCTTGAATAATATTCAATTTCTACTGTATCTCCAACTTGGAAATCTACAAGTGAATTTAATGCGGCATTAATAACATAAGTTCTTGTAGCTTTAACTCCACCAACACTTAAAATAATATCATGTGGTTCAATTCCACTACCGTAAAGAGTAGTATTTTTATGAATTTCTGTTACATAAATTCCGTAACGAGTTTCTCCATTATAAATATTAGGAATTGGTAAAATCTCACCATCACTATTTTCAATTGCATAATCAGTTAATCCACGAACTTCAACACCTAACACTCCAAGTTTAGCACGTTTAATTATTTTTCCTGGTTCAATGTATTCTTCAACTAATAATTTAACAACATTAGATGGAATAGCAAACCCCATACCTTCAATTTCACTAGAAACTAGTTTTAGGGTATTGATACCTACAAGTTCTCCATAAAGGTTAAATAATCCACCACCACTATTACCTGGATTAATAGCAACGTCATGTTGAATAAATGCTGAATAGAAATCATCTACTCCGTCACCATCTGTATCATTTGATAAATAACGTTTTTCACCACTAACAATTCCAAAAGTAGCACTTCCGTAGTAATCATATCCATCAGGATTTCCCATAGCAATAACAAAATCACCACGTTCTAATTCATTACTATCAGCAATTTCTACAGGTTGAATATATTTAGAATGTTCGAAAGTTATAACAGCAATATCAACTTTTGTATCATATCCAACAACTGTAGCTTTAATTTCTAAATCTTCTTCACCAAGATATGCATAGATTACAAATTTTTGATCTACTGTTGCTTCTTTATCAAGAATAACATGACGATTAGTTAAAACATAATATTTGTAATTAGTAACTTTATCACCTTTTTTAATTTCTTCTCTTTTGTAAATTACTCCACTACCAAGTGAAACATTTACTTCACTTTCATTTTTACCAAAATTACTTCTTACAACTTCTTTACAAGTTACCCCAATTACAGCATTTTCAACTTTTTTTACAGCCTCATTAACAGCAGTTTGTAAATCTTCTACTTTTATTGATTCATATTCTACAACTTTATTTGTTATATCATTAGTAACGTTATTAGTAATATTGTTAATACCAATACCTACAACTGATTTTTCTCCAATATTATCAAACATCCATACTAAACTTAAAGAACATAATACTAAAATGATAACTGGTAAAGTTAAATAAGCTCTATTCTTCATTTTTTACCTCCACTATTTCTATTATTGGTGCCGAAAACCAAAATTCACTTCCTACACCAACTTCACTTTTAACACCATATTCGAAACCGTGTCCTTCTAAAACCGCTTTGACTATTGAAAGTCCAAGCCCAGATCCACCAATTCCTCGGTTATGGTTTTTACCTACTTTATAATAACGATTCCAAATATCATTGATATGTTTTTGTTCAATCCCAATACCATGATCAATAAATGATATTCTTACCACATTATTTACTATTTCTTGACGTACGATAACTAATTTATCTTCTCCACAATAGTTTACCGCATTATTTAAGAAATTATAAATCGCAATTTCAATTTTTTGTCCATCCGCATTAATAATAACATCTTGTTCTTTTTCAAAAACTACTTTACAATTAACACTAGATAATAATTTGGCATTACGACTAATAATTGCTTCAATATTTTCTGTTAAATTATAATTTTCTTTTTGATACTTAACCGCATTATTTTGCATATTAGTTAAACTCAAAATATCATTAACTAAAGCCGTTAAACGTTTAGCCTCATCCACAATAATTTGAAGATTTTCTTTAGTCATTTCACTAGGATAATCCTTCATCATCTCACTATATCCCGCAATCAATGTTAAAGGAGTTCTTAAATCATGACTGACATTGGCTACTAAATCTTTTTGATAACGGTCAAGTTTGCTAAGTTCACTTTGGGCATAACTTAAAGTATCAGCAAGTTCTTTGATTTCCGCATAATCATAGGCTTCAAATTTTGCATCATATTTTCCTTTTGCTAGTGACTTAGCCGCTTTATTTAAAGATGCAATTGGTCTTGAAACATTTCGTGATACCACAGTAGCAAACACTGCTGTTAAACTTAAAATTATAATTGAAATAACATAGAATTGACGACGCCATACTTGAACAATAGAATCAATTGGCACTATTCTAGCAACCAGTACTAATAATACTTCCGATTTATCCGATAAAGTTATAATTTTAGAAAAAATGAAATTTGATTCCATTTCTTCAAAATTTTCTTTCATATTTGATCTATCGATATTACTCCATAAATTTTCGATAGTATTAGATGGAATATTACCACCATATATATAACTTAATAAATTATTAGAATTTCTTCTGACTAACCAAAGACTCATTTCATTATCAGATTCAATAATTCTAAATTTTTCACGTATTTCAATGATATCACTATCTATTTCCAAACTATTATATTTTTTTAAATCTTCTTCTATGTAATGAGCTATATCATAGCAATTTTGTTTTTTCGATTCCGCATAAAATTCATCTAATACAGCAATCTCTAAAATCCAGAAAATTCCTACTATTAAAAAAGCAAAGATTATGAAATATAAGAAAATCTTTAAAGTTAGAGAAATATGATTATTTGTCAAAACGATAACCTACCCCTCGTAAAGTTACAATATTTTTACCATAACTACCAAGTTTACGTCTTAATAATTTCATATGTGTATCTAAAGTACGATCATCACCAAAGAAATTATAACCCCAAATCTTTGATAATAATTCTTCTCTTCTAACTACAACATTTTCATTTCTAATTAAATATATTAACAAATCATATTCTTTAGGAGTCATTTCAATTTTAACCCCATCAATACTAACGATTCTCGCATCCAAATCTACTCTTAATTCCCCACAAACATATTCATTATTTTGAACTATGTTAACACTAAAATTATATCTATTCATAATCGCATTAATACGCATCATTAATTCTTTTGGTGAAAAAGGTTTAACTACATAATCATCAATACCTAAATCAAATCCATGAAGTCGATCATATTCTTCACCTCGGGCAGATAGCATAATAATGGGAATATTTTTCATTTTACGAATTTCTTTAACTGCGGAAAATCCATCAAGTTCTGGCATCATAACATCCATTACAATTAAATCAAAATCATTTTTTTGACACTTTTCAATCGCATCAAGTCCATTAACCGCATCTATTACTTCATGACCTTCAAATAAAGCATATTTTTTAATTAATTCACGAATGTTAGCTTCATCATCTACAATTAATAATTTACTCATAATTCTTTACTCCTTAGTAGTATTATACCATACTTTTAATATTTTATGGTGATTTTAACGTGAAAATTATATGAATTAAAATGTTTTTCTAATTGAGTGCGACAAAATACTAGTTATGTTATAATATTTTAAACGAAAAAATTAGTTATTTTTAGAGGTGAGGCTATGAAACCTTTAGCATATGCTATGCGACCAACCCATTATGATGAAATAGTTGGTCAAGATCATTTAGTTGGAAAATCAGGCGTTTTACGTAAAATGATTGAATCCAATCATTTATTTTCTTTTATTTTATATGGTGAACCAGGTTGTGGAAAAACAACAATTGCTGAGGCTACTAGAAAAATGGTTAACATTCCATCTCATCATTTTAACGCATCTACCGATAATAAAGATATTTTAAAACAAATTATTAACGATGCTCGTTTTAATAAAGATACAATTATTGTTATTGATGAAATTCATAGAATGAAAAAAGATATTCAAGATTTCTTACTTCCATATGTTGAAGATGGTACCCTAATTATGATTGGTTTAACGACTGTTAATCCTTATCACTCTGTAAATCCCGCTATTAGATCACGTTGTCACATCTTTAAATTAAATGAGTTAACAAACGAAGCTATGCATACAATCTTAAAAAGAGCTTATGATAGTATGCATTTAACGGTTAATATTGATGATGAAGTTTATGATTATTTAGTTGGTATATCAGGTTTTGAAATTAGATCATTAATTAATAATTTTGAAATGGTGGTATCACTATATCCTAATGAAGATATTACTTTAGAAAAAGCCACAAAAGCTTTAATAAAACCTAATGTCACAATCGATGCTAATCAAGATAGTTACTATGATACATTAAGTGGTTTACAAAAATCAATCCGTGGTAGTGATGTTGATGCAGCACTTCATTATTTAGCTAAATTAATCATCGCTGATGACTTACAAAGTTTATGTAGAAGACTTTTAGCTATTGCTTATGAAGATATCGGACTTGCGAATCCTACTATTGGTCCAAGAGTCAAAGCTGCCGTTGATGCAGCAAGAGAATTAGGAAACCCAGAAGCAAGACTTCCCCTTTCAGTAATCGTTATTGAAATGGCCTTATCACCTAAATCAAATTCTGCTTATCTTGCCGTAGCCAAAGCCATGGAAGATATTGAAAAAGGAAATGGCGGAACACTTCCTCTACATTTAAAAAACACATATTCTTTTAACCCTAATCAGGAAAGTTATAAATACCCACATGACTATCCTAATGCTTGGGTTAATCAACAATATTTACCCGATACTTTAAAAAATAGTAAATATTATATTCCGAAAGATTCTTCTAAGATTGAATCCGGTTTAAAAGAACGTTATCTACAAATAGAAAAATGGAAAAAAGAAACTAGTAAATAAAATAAATCCAAGTTCATTTGAACTTGGATTTTTAATTTACAACTATTATTTTTGATAATTATAAATAACTTCTATCCTATCTAAAATTTCTTTATTTCCCTCATCATACTGACCAATAATTAATTGCCAATCATTTTGTGATCCAGTATAAAGAATACGATTAATTCCTGTTGCTCCAGCAAAAGCATCATCACCAAATTTTGTTATATTACTTGGAATAATGATTGTTTCAACTGATGTAACACCACTTAATGCACCATATCCAATTGAATTTATTTTACCAGGTAATATTTCAATAGTTTTTAATGTGTTAGGAATAAAATAAGTTTTTGTACTCTTATCACTAACTTTTTGGCTAATTGGCGAAGTAAATTCTGTATAAATATTATCGAATACAAATCCTAATACATCTACTTCCGTACTATCTGTTCTTCCTCCTCCAATGAATGGAACACTTAAAGTAGATAGAGATGACATAGCACCAAAAGCACTACGACCAATTGACACTACACTAATAGGAACACGTAATTCTGAAATACTTGAACATCCATAGAATGCTAAATCACCAATTTGCTTAACTGATGTAGGAATTGATATTTTTTCTAAAGATAGACATTTATAGAAAGTATTATCAGGAATAACTTGAATTTTACCTAAACCTTCAAATACAACTTCTTTTAAAGATTTACAATTTGAGAAAATACTTTTACCTAATATCTCAATACTATCTGGAATAATAACTTTTGTTATTTTAGTATCATCAGCAAAAGTATTATCTTTTATTTTGATAACTGGTTTATCTTTGAAAACACTAGGAATTTTTACTACTGTATCTTCTCCAGTATAATCTCCTACTGAATAAGCATTTAATGGTTTACCTTGACTATCTTTTAATTCATATAAAGTAAAACCAAGTGAAAATGGATATTCCTCATCTTCAATGCACTCTTCATGCTCTGGATTTTTTTCACAATCAACAGGTTTTTCAATACATTCTTCATGTTCTGGATTTTCATCACAATCAACACCATCAACAGGAATTTGATTTTGATGACATCCTGTTAAAAGACATACACCTAAAATTACTAAAAAAATTGCTATAGATTTTGTTAATTTCATTAATTTCATAACATCCTCCTTAATTCGATATTATTATACCACAAATTTCGTTTTTTTTGGTTTATTTTAGTAATTTATTATTTTTTCACTTTCTTCATTTCTTGATTTAACTAAACTAAAACGAAACAATTCATCTTTACACAAATAAAAAGCTTCATCTTCATATAAATAGTTACCTGGATCTATTCCAATATAATTAGTACTAGAAATCTTAGAATTTTTGCCTAAAATTTTAATATTAAATAAACTATCTATTGAACTATTCAATACCTCTTCATCATTATAATGAACAATAAAATTATAACCACAAACATTAGATACTTGTAATAAATATAATAATAAATTTAAATTATCTTTTTCTTTTAAAAATACTTCAAAATTTAAAAGAAAAACAAATTTTATTTCTAAACTTTCATGATTTTTTTTATTATATTCATAAATATCTTGAGAATTATATTGATTAAACAAATCAAGTCTAAATTCAACATCTTTTTTTATTTTATCTAAACATTGTTTACTATCCATATAATAGCATTCCCATTTATTTAACTTTTTATGTATTCTTAGTGGATCAAGCAAAATAAAATCATGATTTATTTTCATAAGTTTAATTTTTAACATTATAATATAACCATCAATTATTTTAGTAATTAATTCCATATTATTTTCTATTAGTATAATATTATGGTTTTTATAAAAATCAATCTCTACTAATTCATTACTAGTATCTATTCCAATACCTAAACGTAAGTTATTTAAATAGTTTTTTTGTTCTAATAACATTGTTTTTAAAAATGGTGAATTTGTATCAATATTATCGATTTCTATTTTTATTTTAGGACTATCTACATCTTTTGTTATTAAAAATCTTTCAGTTAAAATAGCTTTAAGACGCATATACAACTTGTCCAAATTAATACTCGAAATCGTATCTATTTTACAAGTTGTTACGTGTTCAGCAATCTCATAACTAATATCTTGATAAAAAACATTCATATTATTTAATATATTAGCTATTGTTTTTTTCAAACTAGCTGCATGTTTTTCTTCTGTAATAATAAAATTTTGTCGTACTGGTTCAGTTAACATATCAATCGAATATTTCTTACCATTATTTTTAATTATTTTTTTATTTTTATTATCTGCGGGTTCACTTACTTTAATACCATATTTAATCGTTTTTTTGATATTTCTTAGTATATTCCAAATTTTCAAAACTATTTTCTTAACAAACTTAAAGGTTTCACCAATAGTTTTATTAAAACTAAAAGATATACCTACAATACTTATAAAAACAATAATAACAATCGTTCCAACACTAGAAAATAGAGTGTAAAATAAATAGAAAAACAGCATTCCTATTATTCCCCCACCTACTACCATTCCATCTGAATAATTTTTAAAATAATCTAAATATAAACTAAAAGTCATTTTTAAATAACTAGTTCCATATTCACTAACATAATTATGCATTGGAAAATGGGCTAAAGTAAGTAAAGCTATCATTAATAATATTATACCTACCGACCTCATATTAAGCATATTTAAAGGTTGATGTTTAAACAAACAATAAATACCAAATAATAATAAAGCAAGTAAAAAAACAAAATACCAATCACCAAAAACAATTCTAAAGGTCATCATTAGATAATATCCTACAACACCAAGTCTAGCAAGAGCAAGTAGTGATAATAAAATTGTTCCCACTCCTATTAATTCATAATAAAAGGTTAATTCTTTTTTATTTTGTTCTAAATACATTTTCTTTTCTTTTCCCATAACATACTCCTTACACAATACTAATATTGTATACTTTTGAAAATGAGAAAAATAGCATTTCCTGTAAGCAACAAAATAAAAAAATAAAAAAGTCTAAGGGGTTACCCTTAAACTTTCTTACTTCTTTGTTTTTTCCTTATGGATAGTAGATTTCTTACAACGTGGACAATACTTCTTATATTGCATTCTATCTGGCGTATTGCGTTTGTTTTTTTCAGTTAAATAATTTTCTTCTCCACATTCAGAACACTTTAATAATACATTTATACGCATTTTTTGTTCCTCCTAAATTACATCTCTCATATTATAATATATTTCGTAAAAAAATGCAAGAAAATATATCAAAAAAATTACATCAACTTGTTTTTTCTATAATTAACTTAAAATTTTTATGAAATTCTTCCTTACATCTAAGATATTTAATTCTATTATCTAATTTATTTAAGTGTTGAATATATAAATCTTTATACAAATAAACATATTTATGATACTTATTAGACTTATATTCTCTAATAGGATTAGTAAAAATATGATAAATAGTTCCTAAATGTGTGAATTTTAGTGTTTCATCGGCATTATTACATAACTCAAGATGATTAAGATCATAGTAATCACTTAAGTATTTATAAACAACTAAATTAAGCCATTTTGATGGTTCTGTTATATAACTCATAATTTCTTCATTATTAATATGAATTATTAAAAACTCTTTTTTATTGATAACTTTATCTAGTAATTTGAAACTTTTAAATTTTTTTAAAATATTATATAAAATGATTACATCTGGTACATTTAATTCATACATTGCTATTATAATAGTGGTTTGATTAATAAAAGTAACTTTAGCATTACCAATGATATTTTCAATAAAATGTTGCCACCATAAAGGATGAGTTTCATTTATCTCGTTAATTAATTGATACAAATATTTAATTTTCACATCAGAAATATTATTTTTATACATAAGAAAATACCTCATAACATTATATGAGGTACTTATTTTTTATAGTATATTATTTTTTTATATTAACAATTACTGGTAAAATCGCTGGTCGTTTTTTAGATAATCTAAAAACAATTTTTCCAATTTCTTCACTTAGTGATTTAATCACTTGTTCTTTATCATATGTTGGTTTATTCAAAGCATTTTTCATCATTCTTAAAAAGAATTCGCTAATAGTATTATTAAAGTTTTCAACACTACTTGAATGAACAAACCCTTTAGTTGTAATAATTGGATTTCCAACTATTTGACGACGACGTTTATCTAAGTAACCGACAATTACAACTATCCCTTCTCCAGCAAGACGTTCTCTTTCACTAATTAATTCGGTACTTACATTACCAATTAAAGATCCATCAACATATTCATCACCTGTTACTATATTATCAGTTCCCGCTAATTCACCATCATTTATAATACTAACAATCCCATTATCAATTTTCACAATACGATCTTCTTTATATCCTAAAGATTTAAGTAATTGTTCATGACGATTTAAATGACGATATTCTCCAATAATTGGATAAATATATTTTGGTTTAGTCATCGAATATAGTAAGAATAAATCTTCACTAGTTGCGTGGGATGTTCTTAATTTTTTCTTTGATATTACTTCTACTTCAACATTTTTACGATATAATTCATCCATTGTATCAATATATGTTTTCAAAGTCCCAGGAATTGGATCAGAAATAAATACTACTTGGTCTTTACTTGTAAAACGAATAAAACGATCTTTATTATTACAAATTCTAGATAAAATATTGTATGGTTCATTACGCATACCTAAAACTAAAACTACTAAATTATCTAATTCATTTTTGTTGTTATCATCATAAGTTTTTAAAGTAACATAAGCATAATCAGGAATTTTTAAATAATCTGATTTAATAGCAATATCAATTATTTCTTCTCCTTTTCTTCCCATTACTGCGATTTTGCGGTTTTTCTCTAAACTCATATCAATAACTTTTTGAATTCTTGATAAATCAGTTGAAAATAAAGATACAAATACTCGGTGATCATTACGATCTAAAATACTTTTAAAAGCATGTTCAAATAATACATCATTTGTTGTTCTATCAACTGATGTTATTCCAATACTTTCAGCTAAAACTGCTAAAGTACCATTTTTATTACTATTATTTATTTTATCAAACGATGTTTGATACTTATGATTTTTTTCAATTCCAAAATGGAAATCAGGAGCATAAACAATATTCCCATCATTTGTGGAAATAATAATACCAATTGATTCAGGAATACTGTGTGTTGTATTAAAGAATGAAACTGTAACACTCCCAAAATTAAGAGTTTTAGTATCATTAATACGATATAATTTATATTTCTTTTTATTCATATTGTTTATTTGAAGAAGCGATTCAATTAAACAAATTGTAAAATGCGTTGCGTAAACACGCACATTAATGTTTTTTAATAAATAAGGTAGGGCTCCGATATGATCTTCATGACCATGTGATATAAATATTCCTTCTATACGATCTTTATTTTCAATTAAATAATCGATACTTGGAACAATTGCGTCAATACCATACATATCAAGAGTTGGATATTTTAAACCGGAATCTAAAATAAAAATACGTTCATCTACTTCCACAATGAACATATTTTTACCATTTTCACCCATTCCTCCTAATGCTGAAATTTTAATATTGCTCATATTTTCTCCTATATTTTAGTTTATTTATATTATATTTTCTATTATCTATATTTTACCAAAAAAACACTATTATATCAAATGAATGACTAATCTTTTGGATGTTTATTTTGATACGGCACTCTTATTATTTGTTTTTTCAACTGCTTTAAATTAAATGGTATTAAAGGATATAAATAAGGCCTATCAAAACTTTTTAAGCTAATTAAGTAGATAATTAATAACGAAATCCCAATTATTAATCCCCAAAAGCCAGCTATACTAATAAAAATAAGTAAACAAATTTTTAATATCTTATTAGCAAGACCTAGTTCATAACTAGGAGTTATATAAGTACCAATTGCCGATATTGAACCTATAAAAACAATCGCATTAGAAAAGATTCCTAGTTCAATAGCAATATTTCCAATTACAACACCAGCTATTAAACCCATGGAGGTTGAAAGCGCATTTGGGGTGTGAATTGAGGCCATTCTTAGAAGTTCGATACCTACTTCGATTAAGATTATCTGTAAGAATAAACTATTAGAATTTGAGATATCAAATAATGGAGATTCAAATGGTATATAATTCATCTTAATACACATATACCACAAAGGCATCAGTAAAAAAGATGCGAGAATTCCCAAGAATCGTAATATTCTTAAGTACGTTCCAGCCAGAGGTGTTTGACGAAATTCTTCAGCGTGCTGCATATGATCAAAAATAGATATCGGTCCTAAAATAGCACTTGGTGAATTATCAACTATTATCCCAAACATTCCTTGATATAAATGAGCAACAAAAGTATCAGGACGCTCAGTATAACGAACCAAAGGATAAGGTGTATATTTATGACCAATAACAATTTCTTCTAATGCTTTATCTGTCATTGTTAATTCGGTAATCGAAACATTTGATAAAGCTAAAGAAACATTCTTTAAGGCTTTTTGATCAACATAATCTTCTAAATAGATAAGTGTCACATTAGTTTTTGATAATTCCCCTATTTTATATAACTTAACCCCTAATTTACCAGTTTTAATTCTTCTTCTAACTAAAGCAACATTAGTAGCCATATTTTCCGTAAATCCATCCCGGCTACCTCTAACAACTTTTTCGGTTTCCGGCTCAGATACTCCTCTATTAGGATAATTACGCATATCCATAACAAAGATATCGGTAATATCTTCTATTACGATTGCTACCATACCTTCAAAAATACTAGTTGTGACACTTTCTAAATCTTGCATCTTAGAAATACTTTGATGAGCTATTTTATTACTCAAAGAATAATCTAGCCCATCAGTCATATAAAAACCAAAAAACAGTTCAATAATTTCTCCTGAATTAACTAAAAAAGGCATAAAGTAAATATAAGCCTTTTTATTATCAATTTCTATTTCTCTTTTACTAATATCATATGAACTATCAATTCCCAATAATTCATCAAGTTTCCTACATCTTTCTTCAAATAAACTCATTTTAACCTCTTGGTTTAAAAATCAAACTCATCAGAAAAGCAAACAAAATTGCTGCGGTAATTCCAGGAGCTGTCAAATCAAAAATCCCCAAAAATAAACCGAAAAAATTAGTATCCATCGCTTTTTCTACTGCCGCATGAGTTAATGAATGCCCAAATGAAGAAATGGGAAGCATCGCTCCAGCATGGCCTATTTCAATTAATTTATCATATATGCCAAATATTTCTAAAAAAGAACCAAGACATACAAATAATACCGTAATATAAATAGGTAAAACTTTTAAAGTATCAACAAGAATTTGCCCAATAGCACAAAGAGCTCCACCTACTAAAAAAGCCATCAAATAATTAATCATCACTTACCTCCAAACAAATAGCATGGGCAATACTAGGTATAGATTTTCCTTGAAAAGTCATTATCGGATTTAATAAAGCTCCAGTAGCAATAAGTAAAATTCTTTTCATTTTTTTACTTTTTAATAATTTACATAAATATCCATACATTACTAAACTAATACATGCACAACCAGATCCTCCAGCTTCAACATCTTGGTTGTGAATATCATAAATCATTAATCCTGAATCTTGATATTTATCCCCTAAATCAATGTTGTAATCTTTTAAAATATCCACAAATACTTTAGATCCATATAATGATAAATCACCAGTAATAATTAAATCATAACATGATGCATCAACGTTAAAATCTTCAAAATGTTGTTTTAGAGTCATTGCTGCTGCAGGAGCCATAGTTCTACCCATATCACTAGCATCTTTTAATCCTGCACTAATTACCTCTCCAATTGTTGCTTTAGTAATACGAATATCCATTTTATTATTAGTTATAATTCCTACTCCCGCCCCTGTTACGGTTGATGTAACAGTTGGAGTTCTTTGTACCCCGTATTCGGTTGGATAACGAAACTGACGCTCACTTGTCGCATTATGAGAACTAGTCATACAAGCTACATAATTATTATATCCACTATCAATATATACTGAACCATTAATAAGACTTAAAATAGCTGTTGAACAAGCTCCATATAAACCAATAAAAGGTATACTAAATTCATTCATTAAATAACTACTTACGGCTATTTGATTATTTAAATCTCCTCCTACAGCAAGACTTATATCCGAAACACTTAAATTTCCTTTTTCTAAAGCAATCATTAAGGCTTTACGCATTAAATTCATTTCGGCAGCTTCCCAGCTATCTCCATCACAGTGTAAATCATCAAAAGTATAATCTATATAATTACCAAGCGGTCCATCTTTCTCTTTAGGTCCAGAAACAACCCCTGATGATTTTAAAAAAACATTACTAAATTCTAAACTACTTTTTCCTACTTTTCTCATAATAAAACTCTTCCCAAATAAACAATACTACCTGCTATAAAAGCAGAAACAGCTCCAGCTACAATAACCGCTCCAGCTAGTTTAAACATATTACTCATAATCCCTAAAACTAACCCTTCACTCTTACTTTCTAAAGCCGCAGATGTAAGGGAATTAGAAAAACCAGTAATCGGAATAAATGTTCCTGCTCCAGCAAACTGTCCAATTTTATCAAAAATACCAATCCCAGTCAGTAAAGAAGCTATAAACACTAATGTTATACTCATTAAACTAGTACTAATATCTTTCTCTATTTTAAAAACTTTCACATACAAATCTAAAAAGCCTTGGCCAATTAAAGAAATAAGACCACCTATGAAAAAGGCTTTAACCGTATTTTTAACAATCGGTCTTTTTACTTTATTTTTATCCAAAGCTTTTTTAAAAATTTTATTATTTGAATTTTTATTCATAAGAACTATCACCATTTTTAGTTTTAACCAAAATTATACATTTATACCTAAAACTTTCATAGCAATTTTTTTTAATTTACGACTAATCGTACTTTGATTAATTCCTAATTTACAAGCAATTTCTTTTTGAGACAAATGATATAAAAAACGCAATTCATAAATTTGATATTCTAAATCATCTAATTCACTTACATCAAGGGAAGTCGATTCATCTTTAATTAAATCTAATTCTTCTTCCCCTAAATAAGATATTTTGTTTTGAAAATTCACAGCAACTATTATATTATCAACAGTAGTTTTATATTTTCTAGCTAACATCAAATAATCATTTTCATCATCTGATTGAACTTTCTTAATTAAAGTACGATAATAATCATTTGTGATAACGGAATTTTGTTTAGCGTATTCTTTTTTAACATTACCTAAAATATATTTTACTGCGTAAGTACTAAAAGCTATATCTTTATTAATATCATACCTTTTAATAGCTTCTAATAAACCCATCATTCCGGCTTGAATCAAATCATCACGGTCAAAACTTGATACATGAAACCGATTAACAATATGGTAAACTAAACCTTGATTTTCTTTTACTAAATATTCATAACTATTAATGTTGTCCAGAATCATTATAGCGTTTCACCATCGTAACTATCGTTTTTTCACCTAATACTGATTCTACCATTAATTCATCACTAAAAACTTCCATAATAGTAAAACCAAGACCAGCACGTTCTTCAGATATTTTTGATGAATATAGTGGTACTCTTGCTTGTTCAATATCTTCAATCCCTATTCCATAATCAATTACTTCCATTGTTATTTGAGAATCATCATAAGACATAACAAACTCTACTAGTTTACTTTCATCACTTTTATATCCGTGAACAATCGCATTAGTTACGGCTTCGGATATCGCTGTTTTAATTTCATTTAAAACTCCCACTTCTAAATTTAAATTAATTAAAAAACCAATAGCTACTGTACGACAAAAAATAACATTTTCAGTTTTTGCTAAAAAAGCAACTTTCATATAATTTTTCATTAAGCAATTTCCAACCTTTCTTCTGCTTCTTCTTCATTTGAAGTTACTAAACATATTTTCTTTAATCCTGATAAATTAAAAATTCGTTCAACCATTTTATTCATCGAACAAATTACTACTTTACCTTTTCTACCCTTTAATTGTGTATATCTACCAATAATAAAACCAATACCACTACTATCCATAAAAGGAACTTCATCCATATTAATAACTAGATTCTTAATACGATATTTATCAATTACTTCACTAACACGATATTTTAACTTTTCAGCACTTGCCTCGTCTAATTCTCCTTTAAGTCTAATTATTAACATATTCTTTTTTAATGCCATTTGTACACTTAAACCCATACACCTCATCCTTTCCCATAAGATTTTAACATAACTAATAAACAAAAAAAAGACCTTCGACAAAAGCTTTCAAAACAAAACTTTTATTGATAGGTCATATTTTCTTATTATTTATCTAATTATATATTTTATCCTATAAACTAGTATTTTTTTAATTCATTAAGTTTTATAATAGGATATTAAATTTCTTTTAATACATCAACAATTATTTGTTTAATTTTTTCTTCTTTTTCTTCTATTTTCTTAAGTAATTGTAATTGATTCTTTGCTCTTATTAAATTATGATTAACTTTAGTTACTCTAAAATAATGATCACCATCTAAATAATCATTTAAAAAACGCATTGCAAGTTCAGCAGTAATTATCCATAACCCATCATATAAATGATTAATTTCTTCTACAGTTATATTATCAACATCTAATTCTTCAAAAAATCCTTTAGTAAAAAAACGCACCCATTTTAAATCAATATCTACTCTTGATAAATCTTCTTCATCCTCTGATGTAACAGATGCTCCAAATCGCAGGGCATCACCATAATCAAAGAGTAAACTACCTTTCATAACCGTATCTAAATCTATTAAACATAAAAATTCACTCGTATTTTTATCTAACAAAACATTACTAGCTTTAGTATCATTATGCGTTACTCTACTAGGTATTAACCCTTTATCCAGCAAATCCATAATTACTCCAAATTTATGACTCCGCTTTTTAATAAACTCAATTTCCGATGTAGCATCTTTTACCCTATTATATTTATCTAATTTAACTGTTTCTAAAAAACTCATATATCGATATGGTGTATCATGAAAATGTTTAATCGAATCATCTAAAACTTTAGCTGGAAAATCACTTAACAAATCTTGAAAATTACCAATAGCTTTACCAATTTGATGAAAATCCATAATATTATTAACTTTTTCTAAACTATACGAATTTTCAATATATTCACTACATCGCCAATATTCATTATCAATAATAGCTAAATCCTGATTATACTTAGTTTTAATAAAATTTAAAACCGTTTTATGAGCATTACATCCTCTAAAAATACATTTTTTACGAATATGATCAACAATTAATCTCGTATTATTCATTACTCCAATAGGTGAATAATATACATGAGCATTTAATAATTGAAGAATATAACGACATTTAGGAAATTCAACAATATAAGTTTCATTAATATTTCCAGTGGTTAATTCTTTAATATCAATAATATTACGAGTATCAAAAAACTCTTCACATACTTTATACAAATATTCTTTAGTTCTCAAGATTATCAACCAAACATTTGTTTTATTAAATTAAAGAAAATTTCTAAAAACGAAGATTTTTCTAATTTTTCACTAACAACTAAATCTACTTCTTGATACAACTCATTATCTAAATAAACACGCATTTTATTATCTACTACTTCACTTGTTACTTTACCTAGTACTTCACTCTTCTTTTTCAAAAGATTAACATCTTTACCGACTACTAAATGATAAATATTAGGATTTGTATTAATGTTTTCTAATTCTTTAACAATATCTCCTTTTTTAAATAAATTAACTATTTCATAATTACTCATACCATAATTTAATAATTCCACAATATCACTATTACGTTTTTGTGGAGTTTCACATCCCATAGAAACAGCAATAAGACGCATACCATCTTTTTTCATAGTAGCTGTTAAACAATATCCAGCCTCAACCGTCCATCCGGTTTTTAAACCATCAATACCTTCGATATAACGTACTAATTTATTAGTATTAACTAACCAAAATTGTTTAGTTGTTCCCTCACGAACAAAATCCTCATATCTTGAAGAAATTGGTAACACAATATCACCATATAAGTTTAACAAATGACTAGCAATTACCGCCATATCGTATGCTGAAGTATAGTGATTATTAATCGGTAATCCTGTACAATTAGCAAAGTGAGTATTTTTAAGTCCTAAATTAATTGCTTCTTTGTTCATTAAATCAACAAATGCAGCTTCTGTTCCACTAACAAATTCGGCTAAAGCAACACAAGCATCATTAGCAGAGGCAATAATAAGTGATTTTAATAAATCAGAAACACACATTTTTTCTCCTACACTTAAGAAGATTTGAGAACCTCCCATACTTGATGCATAGTTTGATGTTGTAACCATATCATCCATCGTAAAAGATCCCTTAGCATAATGATCCAAAATAACCTTAATACTCATTATTTTAGTCATACTGGCGGGAAATAGCCTTGTGGAAGAATTTTTCTCATACAGAACCCCTAAAGTACTAGGTTCTAATAAACAAGCACTTTTAGAATTATT
>JAEIGA010004588.1_pt1 | contig 21353 bp, 36 predicted proteins | sample 9270691 | NCBI WGS metagenome assembly JAEIGA01 (sample SAMN17057246, study PRJNA624740) | gut metagenome | biome: biome; isolation source: fecal sample | host: Bos grunniens | place: China: Xizang | collected 2019 | reverse complement strand
CTGACATCAGATGGTGGGGTCTTAGCCTCGTTCCTACGAGCAGCTACGTAGTTGCTGAATATGAGTTCTCTGCTGAGTCTCTTGCTTCTCTCACATATTTGTCTGTGAATGATGCAAACGACGCTTCTCAGGTAACTTCTAACCAGGGAGATGGCGGTAAACTCATTCTTGTTGGACCTGGTGAAGAGGGCAAACTTAATGTATACGACAATAAGTATACTCACGTTGCTACAATTGATGCAGGTAAGACATATACTTTGGCAGCTATTCTCGAAGTTGGAACACAGAATTACTACATCGCTATTGACGGTGTTCGTCTTGACGTTACTTGTGAGTATCCCGTAGAGTTTACTGCAGTTGGCGGTATGAGAGTAGACATTGCACCTAAGGGCGAAGGCGTTACAGCTACTTCTGTTGCAACTTACGATAATATCATCGTTAAGAACGCTAATGCAAATTATCCTTTGGAGAATGAGGAAGTTCCTTCCGAGCAGCCTACACAGCAGCCTTCCGGTACAACTACACAGCAGCCTTCCGGTACAACTACTCAGCAGCCTTCCGGCGGAAATGAGTCTGTTGATACAGCTGATAACACAGCTATCGTATTCATGATCGCTGCTGCTGCATTTGTTGTAACAGTTCTTCTTAAGAAGAGAGCATACTAAGATCTGACCCTAAGGGTTTTATCTTAGAATTAAAATTGTAAATTTTACCCGCCGCGTTTTCGGACGCGGCGGTTTTTTGCTGTTTTGCCGTGATTCAGGGGCGCGGGTCCCTGAATCAAAAAGAGCTGAAATTTGAGAAAAAGCCGAAGCAAAAAATGATTGAAAATTTTCTAAAAAAGTACTTGCAATGTGTTTTGCATTAGTGTATACTATACGGGTGTGGCCTGACAGACTGTGAAGTCTGAGATTGCTGTACAGCGAAAAATGCGTTGGATCTGATGTTGCGACTGATCATTGCGATGGAGGAGAAAAGGTGTTTTGAACTGATGCAGGTAACTCAGATGGAGAATGTCCGATTCGCGAAATCGGGCGGCATGTCACTGTATAGCATTTGAACGTTAGTGTGTTTATACAGTCCGGGTTGAAATCTTCCATAAGGTTGATAACTCAATTTGGATTTTTTTGTGTAGAGCATACGAAACGCTCGGAAGCGTGTACGAGGTTGCCAAAAGTCAGAATTTAAAGGAGAGAAAAGAAAATGGCAAGTAAGCAGAAAATGAGAATCAAATTGAAGGCGTATGATCACCAGCTCCTCGATCAGTCAGCACAGAAGATTGTTGACACAGCGAAGAGAACAGGTGCAGTAGTTTCCGGTCCTATTCCCCTTCCTACAGAGAAAGAGATCGTTACTATCCTTCGTGCTGTACACAAGTACAAAGATTCAAGAGAGCAGTTCGAAATGAGAACTCACAAAAGACTTATTGACATTTTGATGCCTACACCTAAGACGGTTGACGCTCTTATGAGACTTGACCTTCCTGCAGGTGTTGACATTGAAATAAAGGTTATGCAATAAAAAGCATAATCATTGCAGAATCCATGTTTCCCAAAGATATGGATGAAGCGGCTAATTACCGCACCCCAAAGGGTCGGTAGGTCATGTTCGGCAGGCGGCCGAACCAATAACCATAGGAGGTAAAAGAAATGGAAAAGTTTATTTTGGGAACAAAAGTCGGTATGACACAGATTTTTGAAGCTGACGGCACATGCGTACCTGTTACTGTTGTAGAAGCAGGTCCTTGTAAAGTAGTTCAGAAGAAAACTGTTGCAACTGACAACTACAATTCAGTTAAGATCGGTTATGTATCTTGTGATCTTAACAAGTTGAACAAGCCTGAGGCAGGTGTGTTCAAGAAAATCAACCTTGAGAACGGCTACAAGCACCTTTGCGAGTTCAAGCCTTCCGACGTTGATAAGTATGAAGTCGGCAGCGACATCGACGTTACAGTATTTAACGATGGTGATTGCGTTGACGTAAGCGGTACTTCAAAGGGTAAGGGCTTTGCAGGTGCGATTAAGAGACACGGTCAGAAGATCGGTCCTAAGTCTCACGGTTCTAAGTACCACAGAGGCGTAGGTTCTATGGGACCTAACACAGACCCCGGTAGAGTATTCAAAGGTAAGAAAATGCCCGGACACATGGGCTGTGAGAGAGTAACTGTTCAGAATCTCTGCATCGTTAAAGTTGACGGTGAGAGAAATCTCCTTCTTATAAAAGGTGCGGTTCCCGGACCGAAGGGCAGCTTGCTTGAAATCAGAGAATCTGTGAAAGCGTAACGGGGAGGAGGAGTTATAAATGGCAAACGCAAAAGTTTATAACATGTCAGGTGATTTCATTGAGGAAATCGCACTTGATGATGCAATATTCGGTATTGAGCCTAACGAGTCTGCTGTTCACGCAGTTGTAGTTAACCAGCTTGCAAACAAGCGTCAGGGAACTCAGTCTGCTAAGACAAGAAGCGAAGTTAGCGGCGGCGGAAAGAAGCCCTACAGACAGAAGGGTACAGGTCGTGCTCGTCAGGGTAGTACAAGAGCTGCTCAGTGGATCAAGGGTGGAATTATCTTCGCTCCCAAGCCGAGAAGCTACAGATACACATTGAACAAGAAGTTAAGACGTCTTGCTCTTAAGTCTGCTCTTTCTTCAAAGGCTTCTGCAGAAGAGATTCTTGTTCTCGATGCTATTGCTCTTGAGGAGATCAAGACAAGCAAGATCGCTGCTATGCTTAAGGCTCTCAATGTTGACACTACAGCATTGATCGTTACAGCAGAGAGTGATGAGAAGGTTGTTAAGTCTGCAAGAAACATCGCTGGTGTTTCCGCGGCTACAGTAGGAACTATCAACGTATATGATATTCTTCGTCACAACAAGTTCATCATCACAAAAGAAGCACTCGCTAAGGTTTCGGAGGTGTACGCATGAAAGAGTATGATGTAATTATTCGTCCTCACGTTACTGAGAAGACAACTGCTCAGGCTGCGGAAGGCAAGTACACATTCATCGTTGACAAGAAAGCTACAAAGATCGACGTTAAGAATGCTGTAGAAAAGCTTTTTGAAGTAAAGGTTCTTTCAGTTAACATCGCTAACTACGATGGAAAGAAAAAGGTTCGCAGACAGGCCGGCGGAATCGTTGAGGGCTACACTGCAAGCTTCAAGAAAGCAATCGTAACAATTGACACTGATCCTAAGGCTGCTGAGTATCTTACAGCAGGCGGCAAGACAGCTAAGTCAGATAAGAAGTACAAGAACTCCATTGAAGAGTTCGGCGCAATTCAGTAAGTTGGGAGGATTTGAAAATGGGTATTAAAAAGTACAATCCTACAACTCCGGGTCTCAGAGGTATGACCGTTTCTTCCTTCGAGGAGATCACAGGTAAGAGCAATATCAAGACTCTTATGGCTCCCGTAAAGAAGAACTCCGGTAGAAACTCTTACGGAAAGATTACCGTAAGACATCGCGGCGGCGGAGCTAAAAGACAGTATAGATTGATCGATTTCAAGAGAAACAAAGACGGAATTCCTGCAAAGGTTGCTTCCATCGAGTACGATCCTAACCGTAGCGCAAACATTGCACTTCTCGTTTATGCAGACGGTGAAAAGAGATATATCATTCATCCCGAGGGACTTAAGGTAGGCGATACCGTTCTCTCCGGCGAGAATGCAGATATTAAGCCCGGTAACTGTCTCCCTATCGAAAACATTCCTCTCGGTACTGTTCTTCACAATATTGAGATGAAACCCGGCAAAGGCGCTCAGATGGTAAGATCTGCAGGTTCTTCTGCTCAGCTTATGGCTAAGGAGAACGGATTTGCTCAGATCAGACTCGGCTCCGGCGAGGTTAGAATGGTTACTCTTAATTGCAAAGCTACTATCGGTGCGGTAGGCAACCACGATCACGAGAACGTTAAGATCGGTAAAGCCGGCCGTAAGAGATGGATGGGTATCAGACCTACAGTACGCGGTGTTGTAATGAACCCCTGCGATCACCCCCACGGTGGTGGTGAAGGTAAGTCACCTGTTGGTATGCCCAGCCCTGTTACACCTTGGGGTAAGCCTGCTCTTGGTTATAAGACCAGAAAGAAAGGCAAAGCTTCCGACAAGTACATTGTAAGAAGAAGAAACGGTAAATAATCGAAGGAGGAAAGATAATGAGTAGATCAGTTAAAAAAGGACCGTTTATCGAAGAGAGACTTCTTTCCAGAATCGAAGCGATGAACGAAAAGAATGAGAAAATAGTTATCAAAACCTGGTCAAGAGCTTCTACAATCTTCCCTCAGATGGTTGGTCATACAATTGCCGTTCATGATGGAAGAAAGCACGTTCCGGTATATGTAACTGAGGAAATGGTAGGACACAAGCTCGGTGAGTTCGCTCCTACAAGAACATTCCGCGGACATACAAAGAACGAGAAGTCCAGCTCTGTAAGAAGATAATTGAAAGGAGGCATTTTTCGTGGGTAGAAAGAAAATGAGTGAAGAAGAGCTTCTCGAAAGAAGAGAAGAACTTATTGAAAAATATAACGCACAGTCAGGAAAAAATTGCAAGCCTTTCGTATTGACGAAGAGAGAGCGTAAGTTCCTCGGAATCGGCAGAGATCAGGGTAAAGCAATTTTGAGACATGCAAGAATTTCCCCCAGAAAGGTTAAGATCGTTCTTGACCTTATCAAGGGTAAGCCGATCGATGAGGCATACGCTATCGTTCGTTATACTCCTAAGGCAGCATCTGAGATGATTTATAAGCTTCTCAAGTCTGCTGAGGCAAATGCAGTTAACAACTTCGGTCTTGACAGCGAAAAGTTGTACGTAGCTGACGCTTTTGCAAACCAGGGACCCATTCTTAAGAGAATGCAGCCTGTTTCAAGAGGTAGAGGCAACAGAATCAACAAGAGAACAAGCCACATTACAGTAGTTGTTAAAGAGAGAAGCGAAGAGGAGGTTAAATAATGGGACAGAAAGTTAATCCTCATGGACTTAGAGTCGGCGTAATCAAAGATTGGGATTCCAAGTGGTATGCCAAGAAGAGCGATTTCGCTAAGTATCTTGTAGAAGATGCAAAAGTTAGAGAGTTTGTAAAGAAGAAACTCTACGCTGCAGGCGTGTCAAAGATCAGACTTGAGAGAACAGCAAACAAGCTCATCGTTAACCTCGATGTTGCAAAGCCCGGTATGGTTATCGGTACAAAGGGTGTTCTCAAAGAAGAGCTTAAGGCAGAGCTTGAAAAGCTTACCGGCCGTGCAGTAATTGTAAACGTATTTGAAGTTAAGCAGCAGGATATGGACGCTCAGCTTTGCGCAGAGAACATTGCTGCTCAGCTTGAGAGAAGAATAGCTTTCAGAAAAGCTATGAAGCAGGTTATGGGTAGAGCAATGAAGCAGGGCGCTCTTGGTATCAAGACAGCTTGCTCCGGAAGACTCGGTGGCGCAGAAATCGCACGTACTGAGCACTACCACGAGGGAACAATTCCCCTTCAGACACTCAGAGCTGACATCGATTATGGTTTTGCTGAGGCAAATACAACCTATGGTAAGATCGGTGTTAAGGTTTGGATCTACAAGGGTGAGGTTCTTCCCGCGCTCAAGAAAAACGTAGAAGGAGGCGCTAACTGATGTTAATTCCGAAGAGAGTTAAGCATAGAAAGGTTCAGAGAGGCAGAATGACCGGTAAAGCTACAAGAGGAAACTTCGTTTCTTATGGTGAGTACGGTATTCAGGCTACTGAATGCGGCTGGATCACAGGAAACCAGATTGAGGCAGCCCGTATCGCTATCAACCGTTACATCAAAAGAGGCGGTAAGGTATGGATCAAGATTTTCCCTGATAAGCCTATCACAAAGAAGCCCGCAGAGACCCGAATGGGTTCCGGTAAGGGATCTCCTGAGTATTGGGTAGCAGTTGTTAAGCCCGGCAGAGTGCTTTTTGAAGTTGCAGGCGTAAGCGAAGAAACTGCAAGAGAAGCTCTCAGACTTGCGTCACATAAGCTTCCTATTAAGTGTAAGTTCGTTGCTCGTGAAGTAGCTGAAAGTGAGGTTGCAGAAAATGAAGGCTAATGATTACAACAAGAAGTTGAATGAGATGACTCTTGAGGAACTCCTCAAAGAGGAAGAAGCTCTCAAGATGCAGTTGTTTAAGCTTCGCTTCCAGCAGGCTACAACTTATATGGACAATCCGCTTGAGCTCAGAAATATCAAGCGCGACATTGCAAGAGTTAAAACAGCTATCAGCGCTAAGCAGAGCGCAAAGGCTTAATTCTGAAAGGAGGTAGATGGTTTTGTCAGAAAGAAATTTGAGAAAGACAAGAGTGGGCAAGGTTATCAGCGACAAGATGGATAAGACAATCGTTGTTGCAGTTGTTGACAGTGTTAAGCACCCCCTCTACAAGAAAATCGTTAAGACAACATATAAGCTTAAAGCTCATGATGAGAATAACGAGGCCGGAATCGGTGATACCGTTCAGGTAATGGAAACCAGACCTTTGAGTAAGGATAAGCGCTGGAGACTCGTCTCAATTATTGAGAAGGCTAAGTAATTACTAGGGAGGATTCGTAATGATACAAGTACAAACAAGACTTAAAGTTGCCGATAATACCGGCGCTAAAGAGTTAATGTGCATTAAAGTAATCGGCGGAAGTAAGAGAAGATATGCAAATATCGGCGACATCATTATCTGCTCCGTAAAAAATGCAGCTCCCGGCGGTATGGTAAAGAAGGGCGATGTAGTAAAGTGTGTTGTAGTTCGCACAAAGAGAGGCGTTAGAAGAAACGACGGCACATACATCAGATTTGACGAAAATGCAGCTGTTCTTATTAAAGAGGATCTCAATCCCCGTGGAACACGTATTTTTGGACCTGTTGCAAGAGAGCTCAGAGACAACGACTTCATGAAGATCGTATCTCTTGCGCCCGAAGTTCTTTAATGGAGGTATTTACATGGCAAGTTTGAATATCAAAAAAGGCGACACCGTTGTAATCACAACAGGTGTTGATAAAGGTAAGAAGGGCAAGGTTCTCAAGGTTCTCGTTGACGAGGAGAGAGTTGTTGTAGAAGGCAGACAGAAGGTTACAAAGCACAAGAAGCCCCGCAGCCAGAAGGATGTTGGCGGTATCGTTGAGCAGGAAGCTTCAATTCACGTTTCCAACGTAATGCTTATCTGTCCTAAGTGCGGCAAGCCCACAAGAACAGGCAGCAAGAAGATCGCTGACGGTGACAAGACTGTTAAGGTTCGCGTATGCAAGAATAAAGATTGCGGCGCAGAGATCAAGACAGTTGACGGTACAAAGTGATATAGCTAAGGAGGTTTAATAATGTTAAGACTTAAAGAAAAATACATTAATGAAATTGCTCCGGCTATGAAGGAGAAATTCCAGTACAAGAACGTAATGCAGATCCCTAAGCTCGAAAAAGTTGTTATCAATATGGGTCTCGGCGAAGTTAAGGACAACCCTAAGGCTATTGAGTCCGCTATGGGCGACCTTAAGCTCATCACAGGTCAGACTCCTATCGTAACAAAGGCTAAGAAGTCTATCGCTGCATTCAAGCTCCGTGAGGGCATGAACATTGGTTGCAAAGTAACACTTCGCGGTGACAAGATGTACGCATTTGTTGATAAGCTTTTCAACATTGCTCTTCCCCGTATCAGAGACTTCCACGGTATTCCTTCAAACTCTTTTGACGGACGCGGAAACAACGCTATGGGTCTCAAAGAGCAGCTCATCTTCCCTGAGATCGAGTACGATAAAATCGACCGTGTAAGAGGTATGGACATTGTTTTCGTAACAACTGCCAATACCGACGAGGAAGCTAAGGAATTGCTCGTACTTATGGGTATTCCTTTTGAGAAATAATTAGGGAGGATTTGACTTATGGCAAAGATTTCAATGAAAATTAAGCAACAGAGAGAGCCTAAGTTCTCTACAAGAGCTTACAACAGATGTCAGCTTTGCGGTCGTCCGCATTCTTACATGAGAAAGTACGGTATCTGCCGTATTTGCTTCAGAGAGTTGGCTTACAAGGGTCAGATTCCCGGTGTTAAGAAGTCAAGCTGGTAATAAGAGAAGGAGGATAAAACAATGCAAATTTCAGATGTTATAGCTGATATGTTTACTCGTATCAGAAATGCAGGCTCAGCAAAACATGCTACTGTTGATATTCCTGCTTCAAACGTAAAGTCTGCTATCGCTGATATTCTTCTTGAAGAGGGATATGTAAAGAACATCGAGAAGATCGATGACGGCAAGCAGGGTGTTATCAGAGTTACTCTTAAGTACACTGCTAACAAGAAAATGGCTATCTCTTGCATCAAGAGAATTTCTAAGCCCGGTCTTCGTGTATACGCTTCTAAGGATGAGCTTCCCAGAGTACTTAACGGTCTCGGTATTGCTATCATCTCTACTTCTAAGGGTATCATGACAGACAAGAATGCCAGAAAGCTTGGCCTTGGCGGCGAAGTTATGGCTATGGTTTGGTAATAACGTTACCGACTGATTTAGTTTTAAATTTAATTTATATCTGAAATGGATTTACACTTTGCAGGGATTTCTCCCTGCGAGGAGTAGATTCGGAATTTAAGAATGGAGGAAAATTAAATGTCCAGAATCGGAAAGAAGCCCGTTGCTATACCTGCAGGCGTTACTGTTACTGTTGCAGCGGGAAATATGGTTACCGTTAAGGGACCTAATGCAGAACTTAAAGAGAAGTTCAGCGATCGTCTCACTATTAAAGTTGAAGGCGCAGAAGTATTGGTTGAGAGAAGCTCAGACGACAAGTTTGACAGAGCACTTCACGGTCTCACACGTTCTCTTATTCAGAACATGGTTGACGGTGTTACAAAGGGCTTTGAGAAAGTTCTCGAGATCAACGGTGTAGGTTACAGAGCATCCAAGAACGGAAAGACCCTCGTACTTAACGTAGGTTTCTCACATCCCGTTGAGATGACAGAGCCTGAGGGAGTTACTGTTGATGTACCCGCACAGACAAAGATCATTGTTAAAGGTGCTAATAAGCAGGCAGTCGGCGAGTTTGCAGCTAAGATCCGCGCAGTTCGTAAGCCCGAGCCTTACAAGGGTAAAGGTATTAAGTACGAGACTGAGGTTGTTAGACGCAAAGAAGGTAAGACCGGCGGTAAGAAATAAGGAAAGGAGAGTAGCTTAAAATGATAAAGAAAGTTAGTAAAAACGTAGTACGTCAGAGAAGACATCTCCGCGTAAGAAAGCACATCATTGGAACAAGCGCTCGTCCCAGACTTAACGTTTTCAGAAGCGCATCCAATATCTATGCACAGATTATTGATGACTCTGTAGGCAATACGCTTGTTGCAGCATCCTCTTTGGATAAGGCTGTTAAAGAAAAGATTGAATTTGGCGGAAATATTGACGCCGCAGCTGAGGTTGGTAAGCTCGTTGCAGAGAGAGCTCTTGCAAACGGTATCAAGACAGTTGTATTTGACCGCGGTGGTTATCCTTACCACGGACGTGTAAAGGCATTGGCAGAAGCAGCTCGCGAAGCCGGCCTTGAGTTCTAATAGGTAGGAAGGAGAAAAATTATGGAACGTACAAATTCAGCTAATAACAGCGAATATAAAGAGAAGTTGGTTCACCTTGGCAAAGTTACAAAGGTTGTTAAGGGTGGTCGTAACTTCAGATGGAGTGCTCTTGTAGTAGTTGGCGACGAGAACGGACACGTAGGTGCCGGTATCGGAAAGGCAGCCGAGGTTTCTGAGGCTGTTAAGAAGGCAGTTGCCGCTGCAAAGAAGAACATCATTACAGTTTCTATGGTTGGAACAACTATTCCCCACGAGATCACAGGTTGCTACGGCGCAGGCGAAGTTCTTTTGAAGCCCGCAAGCGAAGGTAGCGGTGTTATCGCAGGCGGTGCAGTTCGTGCGGTTGTAGAGCTTGCAGGTATCTCTGATATCAGAACAAAGTCTCTCAGATCCAACAACCCTACAAACGTTGTAATGGCTACTATGACAGCTCTGCGTAACTTGGTAACAGTTGAAGAGGTAGCTCAGCTCCGCGGTAAGACTGTTGAAGAAATTCTTAAATAAGGGAGGAAATTGAAAATGTCACAGTTAAAAATTACTCTCACAAGAAGCATTAACGGCGTTAAGGAAAATCAGCGCGCAACTGTTAAAGCTCTCGGTCTTAAGAAGATCGGCCAGTCTGTTACTCAGGCTGACAATGCGCAGATCAGAGGTATGATTAATGTAGTTAACCATTTGGTTAAGGTTGAAGAAGTTTAAGGAGGATCTACCATGAAGCTTAACGAATTAAGCCCTGTAGAGGGTTCAAAAGTTTCCGCTTACAGAAAGGGCAGAGGTCACGGTTCCGGCAATGGTAAGACAGCAGGCCGCGGACACAAGGGACAGAAGGCTCGCTCAGGCGGCGGTGTAAGACCCGGTTTCGAGGGAGGTCAGACTCCTTTGTACAGAAGAATCCCCAAGAGAGGATTCAATAATAAGATTTTTGCTAACCACTATGCAGAAATTAACGTTTGTGATCTTAATTCTTTCGATGACGGCGCTGTTGTTGATGCTCAGGCTCTTATCGAAGCAGGTTTGATTAAGAAGTCATACGACGGAATCAGCGTGCTTGGTAACGGCCAGCTTTCAAAGAAGCTTACCGTTAAGGCTGCAAGATTTACTAAGTCTGCAGCTGAGAAAATTGAAAGCGTAGGAGGAAAGGCTGAGGTGATCTGATGGGACTTTTAGGTATTGTGAAAAACGCCTTTAAGGAGCCGGCGCTTAGAAAGAAAATTTTTATGACTATGATTCTCATAATCATTTTCCGTATAGGTTGCTTTATTCCTGTCCCCGGCATTGACTCATCTGCTCTTGCTGAATTGGCAGGACAGGGAATGTTCCAGTTCCTGGATCTCATTTCCGGTGGTGCTTTTGAGCAGACATCACTCTTTGCTATGGGTATATCACCTTATATCAATGCTTCTATTATCCTTCAGCTTCTCACTGTTGCTATTCCTTATCTGGAAAGACTTCAGAAGGAAGGTCCTGAAGGCAGAAAGAAGATCTCCATGTACACTAAGTATACTGCAATCGGTCTTGCTATATTCCAGTCCATTATGTTGTTCATCAATATGAATAACAGCGGAAATATCTTTGCAGACGGTATTGTAGATGCTAAGTGGCTCGCTTGCCTCTTCGTTGTATTCTCTTTTACCGCAGGTGCAGCAATGCTTACCTGGCTTGGTGAAAAGATCACAGAAGTTGGTATCGGTAACGGAATTTCCGTTATCATCTTTGCAGGTATTGTTGCAAGAGCTCCTGAGGCTGTTAAGGCTATCTGGAACTTGCTTACCACAGATACAGTTGTAAAGAAGCTTTATGCAAGAATTCCGATTACTATCGCTATTATCCTTGTATTCCTCGCTGTAATCGTTGCAGTTGTATGGATGGAAGGTGGCGAGAGAAGACTTGCAGTTCAGTACTCACAGAGAGTTGTTGGACGTAAGCTTATGGGCGGACAGAAGAGCTACATTCCTCTTAAGGTTAACTCTTCCGGTGTGCTTCCTATCATCTTTGCAATGTCACTTTTGCAGTTCCCCTTGACAATCGTGTCATTCGTTGCTGCAAACAGCAAGGCTGCCAGAGCTCTTTCGAACTTCAACAGCACTTGGTGGTACCTGGTTATCTACGCAGTGTTGATCGTTGCATTTACATTCTTCTATAATATGGTTTACTTTGATCCTAAGGAGTATGCAAACAACCTTATCAACAACGGCGGTCAGATACTTGAGCTCAGAACAACTAACAGAAAAGCTACCGCTGAATACATCGGCAGAGTATCTACAAGAATTACATGGTTCGGTTCTATCTTCCTTGCAGTTCTCGCAGTTATGCCCGGTGTTCTCGGAAAGATCTGTGAACTTATTCCTGCTCTTAAGAGTGTTGCAACTATGAACCTCTGGTTCGGTGGCACATCCGTGCTTATCCTTGTAGGTGTTGCACTTGAGACAATACGTCAGCTCGAAGCACAGCTCCTTATGAGACATTATAAGAGCGGCAAGGGCGGCTTCCTTTCTTAATAGAAAAAAGGAGAAAAAATAAAATGAATTTGATGTTACTTGGCGCACCCGGTGCGGGCAAGGGAACACAGGCTGTGAAACTTGCGGAGATCCTTGGGATCCCCCAGGTTTCTACAGGAGACATATTCAGAGCAAATATTAAAGAGGGCACAGAGCTTGGAAAGCTTGCGTCCTCTTATATTTCAAAAGGTATGTTAGTTCCCGATGAGGTTACTTTTGATATTGTAAAGGACAGACTTCTTAAAGATGACTGCAAAGACGGAGTTATCCTTGACGGTTTCCCCAGAACGATTGCACAGGCAGAAATGCTTGACGGTTTCCTTACAGAGATCGGCAGAAAACTTGATTATGTTGTAAACATTCAGGTTGATGATGAGGACGTTGTAAACAGAATCTCAAGAAGAAGAATTTGTCCCGAATGTAAAGCAAGCTTCCATCTTGACTATATGCCTCCTGAGGGAGACAAATGCACTAAGTGCGGAGCAACAGTAGTTCAGAGAGAAGATGACAACCCTGAAACAGTAAGACAAAGACTTCACACTTACCATGAGCAGACTGAGCCTTTGATTCAGTACTACACAGCTAAGGGAAATCTTGTGAATTCAATGAGTATGGAAGAGATCGCTGATTCTCTTAACAACACTCTGAAGGCAATAGGGGTTAAAGCTTAAATATGATCAATATTAAATCAAAATATGAGATCGAGTTAATGAAATCTGCCGGAGCAATTGTCGGGGAGCTGCTTAATTTGCTGTCCGAAAAAATTGTTCCGGGAATTTCATTAAAAGAACTTGACAAATTTGCAGAAAGTTATATAATAAAGAACGGTGCCTTTCCGTCCTTTAAGGGCGTTCCCGGTTTTCGGGGTGCTCCGCCGTTCCCGGCAAGTGTGTGTGCTTCGGTGAACGAGGAGGTCATCCACGGTATTCCGGGTAATCGTGTGTTAAAAAACGGCGACATCCTTAGTATTGATGTCGGTGCCTGCTATAAAGGATACCACGGAGATGCGGCCAGAACTTATGCTGTGGGAAAGTGCAGCGACGACGCGTCGCGGCTGATTACCGTCACGAGGGAGTGTTTTTTCAAAGGTATTGAAAATGCTGTTCCCGGAAAGAGGGTAATTGATGTATCGGCGGCTATACAGGATCACGCAGAGTCAAATGGCTATTCACTGGTCCGTGATTTCACCGGTCACGGAATCGGCAGAGAGCTCCATGAGGAGCCTGAAGTGCCCAATTACAGAGGCAGAGTGCGGGGAATAATGTTTGTTCCCGGTGTTGCCATTGCAGTTGAGCCTATGGTTAATCAGGGGACCGAACGGATTGTAATGGGAAAAGACGGTTGGCTGGTAAAGACTGCCGATGGCAAGCTTTCAGCTCACTACGAAAATACCGTTATAATTGCAGATGGAGAGCCCATCATCACCACTTTGATATAAGGAGGTTTTATTTTTGGCTAAGGACGATGTTATCGAAGTTGAAGGAACCGTTACCGATGTGCTTCCGAACTGTGTATTTAAGGTTACACTTGCTAACGGCCACATTGTGACAGCTCATCTTTCAGGCAAACTGAGAACAAATTATATCAGAATTCTTACCGGAGATCAGGTAAAGCTTGAGCTTTCGCCTTATGATCTGAACCGCGGAAGAATTACGTGGAGAAAGTAATTGTTTGATTTTGTTTGCAAAAGAAAACTGATTAATGGATTTTATTTTTAATAGGAGGATTTATTATGAAGGTTAGACCGTCGGTAAAACCTATTTGCGACAAATGCAAGGTTATTAAAAGACATGGCAAAGTTATGGTTATCTGTGATGCTTATCCTAAGCATAAGCAAAAGCAGGGTTAATTCCATAGCAAAGCAAACTACCGCACGGAGAGCGGCTGTGTGTACATATTAGCGTGTATGCATTCTTTGTGCGTTTATATATTATTTTATCTGTTCTATATTTTATGGAGGTGTATTGAATGGCACGTATCGCAGGTGTTGATTTGCCCAGAGAAAAGCGTGTTGAGATCGGACTTACCTACATTTATGGTATCGGAAAGTCCACTTCCCAGGAGATTCTGGCGAAGACAGGTATTAATCCTGACACAAGAATTAAAGATCTTACTGATGACGAAGTTAACCAGTTGAGAGATATTATTGATAGTGAGTATACCGTTGAAGGTGATATTCGCCGTGAGGTTGCTCTTAATATTAAGCGTCTTATGGAAATCGGTTGCTACAGAGGAAGAAGACACAAAATGAAACTTCCCGTTCGTGGTCAGAGAACCAAGACAAATGCAAGGACCAGAAAAGGCCCCAGCAAAACTGTAGCAGGTAAGAAGAAATAAGGAGGTTTAGTATGGCAGTTAAGGGTAAAAAAACCGTTAGAGGCAAGCGTAAAGAACGCAAAAATATTGAACACGGACAGGCTCATATCCGTTCAAGCTTTAATAATACCATCGTTACCATGACTGACAAAGCAGGCAATGCTCTTTCTTGGGCAAGTGCAGGCGGCCTTGGTTTCAGAGGTTCAAAGAAGAGCACTCCTTTCGCTGCACAGTCTGCAGCTGAAACAGCAGCAAAGGCTGCTATGGAGCACGGTCTTAAGACTGTAGAAGTATATGTAAGAGGTCCCGGTGCAGGTCGTGAGGCAGCTATCAGAGCACTTCAGAGCGCAGGACTTGACGTTGTTCTCATTAAGGACGAGACTCCCATCCCCCACAACGGATGCAGACCGCCCAAGAGAAGACGTGTATAATTTCCGGAGGTGTTTGAATAATGGCTAGATATACAGACGCATCATGCCGTCTTTGCAGAAGAGAAGGCACAAAGCTTTTCCTTAAGGGCGCAAGATGTTATTCAGGTAAATGTGCTTTCGAAAGAAGAGCATCAGCTCCCGGCCAGCATGGTCAGGCAAGAAAGAAAGTATCAGAGTACGGTGTTCAGACAAGAGAGAAGCAGAAGGTTAAGAGATACTACGGTATCCTTGAGAAGCAGTTCAGAAACTACTTTGAACTCGCTAACAAGAAGTCCGGTATCACAGGTGAGAACCTCCTCGTTCTTCTTGAGAGAAGACTTGACAACGTAGTATACCGTATGGGTCTCGGTGTTTCCAGAGCAGAGGCAAGACAGCTTGTAAGACACGGTCACTTCACAGTAAACGGAAAGAGAGTAGATATTCCTTCTTACAGCATTTCCGAGGGTGACGTAGTTGCACTTTGTGAGAAGAGCAGATCAATCAAGTGCCTTGAGCCTATCATGGAAGTAACAAACGGCAGAATTATTCCTGCATGGATTGATTTTGACGCTGACAAGATTTCAGGTACAATTACTGCGCTGCCTAAGCGTGAAGATATTGACTTTGATATTAAGGAGCATTTGATCGTAGAGTTGTACAGCAAGTAATTCGAGTGACGATTCAGGAGGTTTTATGATGATTAATATAGAAAAACCAAAGGGAATTGAATGTGTATATACTTCTGAGGACGGACGCATTTCTCAGTTCGTAATCGAGCCCCTTGAAAAAGGCTATGGTACTACACTTGGTAATTCACTCAGAAGAGTGCTTTTGTCATCACTGCCCGGTGCAGCAGCTACCGCTATTACCATTGACGGTATCAGACATGAGTTTTCTACTATCCCCGGCGTTGTTGAGGACGTTACAGAGATCGTTCTTAACCTTAAGGGTGTTAATTTCAGACTTCATGCTGAGTCTGCTGAGGTTGTTATCAACCACACAGGCAGCGGAATCATTACCGCAGGCGATATAGTTTGCAGTTCCGATGTTGAAGTACTTAATCCTGATCATCACATTGCTACGCTCAACGATGATGCAAAACTTTTTATCAGAATTGACGTAAAGAACGGCACAGGCTGGAGAGTTGCTGATAAGAATAAGACAGCAAACCAGGCTTCCGGTGTTATCCCGATTGACTCTATTTTCTCACCTGTTGAGAAAGTTAATTTCAGAGTAGAGAACACACTCGTTGGTAATTCTACTGACTATGATAAGCTCACTCTTGATATTGAGACAAACGGCGCTATCACTCCCGAAGAGGCACTCAGCCTCAGTGCTAAGATTCTTACCGATCAGCTCAGCATCTTCGTAAACCTTACCGAAACACAGGGCTTCATTACTCAGAGCGTTGAGAGTGACGATGAAAGCGCAAAGCAGAAATTGCTTGAAACTTCCATTGAGGATCTTGACCTTTCTGTTCGTTCTTATAACTGCCTCAAGAGAGCTAACGTTAATACAGTTGGCCACCTTGTAAGCATGACAGCAGACGAGATGATGAAGGTTCGTAACCTTGGTAAGAAGTCTCTTGAAGAGATCCAGAACAAAGTTGCAGAATTGGGTCTTGAGTTCAAGGGCGATGTTGATGAGAGCAACGCTTGATTGTTTAATTTTTAGGAGGTTGTAATACTATGGCATATAGAAAACTTGGACGCTCAGCTGACCAGAGAAAAGCTATGCTGAGAGGTCTTGTTACCGCATTACTTCAGAACGGCAGAATTGTCACAACTGAAACACGTGCTAAAGAAGTACAGAGCATTGCCGAGAAACTCATCGGTATTGCTGTAAGAGAAGCTGACAACTTTGAGTCTAAGCAGGTTAAAGTTAGCGCTGCTAAGACAAATGCAAAGGGCAAGGCAGTTACTACAAAGAAGACATCTAAGAACGGTAATGAGTATACCGTTGTAGAGCGTGAGACTACTACAGAGCTCCGCAGAGTTGACAACGCATCCAGACTCGCTGCAAGAAAGCAGGCTATTGCTTATATCTATAAGACAAAAGATGCTGAGGGCGAGAACGTAAACGTTGTTAACAAGCTCTTCGACGAGATCGCTCCCAAGTACAAGGAGCGCAAGGCAAATGGTAAGGGTGAGGGTGGTTACACCAGGATCCTTAAGACAGGTCCCCGTCGTGGTGACGCTGCTCCCATGGCTATTCTCGAGTTGGTTTAATAACTTTAAATTAAATCATTTTAAAATGTAATCGGTGCGATTTTATCGCACCGATTTTTTTATAGGGTTTTGTGACAGAGGGGCAGGCCACTGTCACAAAAAAATTAGTGTGACGGGGGACGGAGCAAAAATTTTTATTAAAGAGGGCGACCTGTCCCTTGTCACACTCAAAAAAACGTGACAGTGACCTGCCCCTATGTCACACCCCCCCTCTGTCACACCACAGTCGCGCTTTAGTATGGTAGAAGTATAATAAATTATTGTTATAATTTATTGACCCGGTTGAATATCCGTGTTAAAATAAAAAAGACAAATTATAAGGCGGTGAGTTTTATGGCAGAGTTCAACAATATTCCCAATGAGTCTATTTCGGCTTTTTTTGATGCAGTTTTGTCATTGGAGACGAAAGAAGACTGCGAAAAGTTCTTTGAGGATATTTGCACTATAAATGAATTGATATCAATTGCACAGAGATTAGAGGTAGCGAAACTTCTTAACGAGGGTTTGACCTTCAGCGTTATTGCGGAGAAGACAGGCGCGTCCACTGCTACTATTGCAAGGGTAAATAAGTGCATCAGATACGGTGCAGGCGGCTATTCTCTTGTTTTGGGAGATAAGGAAGACCAGGAAGAGAATTGATCGGTGAAGTTCATTGTACAGTGTTGAAATTGATGGCATAGAAATTAATATAAAAACTGACAATACCTGCTTTTCCCCTGACGGAGCGGATCGCGGTACTCTTGCTATGCTTTCTGTAAGCAATGTTCAGGCAGGAGAAAAGGTACTTGACCTTGGATGCGGCGCCGGAATAGTCGGTATATGGTGCGCGAAGATTACAGGGGCAGAAAACGTGGTAATGACCGATGTATGCCCTGTGTCAGTTGATTTTGCGAAGAAAAATGCTCTGGAAAACGGAGTAGAAGGCATTAACATTGTGTGCGGTGACGGTTTTGAAAAAGTTGACGAAGTAGACTTTGATGTTATTCTCAGTAATCCTCCCTACCACACTGATTTTTCTGTGGCAAAAGGCTTTATTGAAAAGGGCTTTAACAGGCTTAAAATCGGCGGCAGGATGCTTATGGTAACTAAACGCCTTGACTGGTACAAAAACAAATTAACGGCAGTTTTTGGCGGCTGTAAAGTATATGAAATTGACGGCTATTACGTTTTTGAAGCAAAAAAGCGCAGCATGACGCGAAAAGACGCAGAAAAGAAGCTTCAGAAAAAACTTTTGAAGACCGAAACCAAGGCGGAAGAAAAGACAGGGAAGAAAGTTCCTAAGAGATTCAGAAAATAGTAGGCTGAGTCAATGTTTTAATTAATAACATAAAAAGCTTAACTGCCTCATATTAATTTAGTGAAACTGTAAGTTAATCTGAGGTGTATCTGAATGAAAAAATGGGGAAAGAGTGTCGCTTGCGGAGTTCTCGTAATATCTTGTCTGGCTGGCACGTTGTCTTTTACAGGCTGTAAAAAGAAAGGTACTGAACCTGTTTCGGGAGAGGGTGAAAATAACCCTGCAAGTTCTCTTGTAATGACGTCTGCTCAGGCTGACTCTCTGGGCAATTCCTTTGGAGTTAAACTTTATTATAAGGCTACTGAGGAAGATCTCGTTGTTGCTGAGACAGCGCTGTTAAACTTTAACCCGGGGGATAAAAAGATTTCCGCACTGGCAGGCATTATTATGTCAAAGCTTCTTGAAGGCCCTGCAGACGTAAATAATCTCATGTCAATGATTCCCGAGGGCACAGAAGTAAAAAGCATTTCCTTTAAAAGCGGACTTTTAAAAATTGACGTAAATAAAGCTTTTGTGGATGGTCTTGCAGGAGATCAGAACAAGGCGAAATTGATTGTAGGCTCTGTGGTAAACACTCTTACCGAACTTAAAGACGTTGAGAAGGTTGAGTTTACATGTGAAGGAAAAGCGATAGGAAAATTAGATTGCGGATTTGAATTTGTGACCTTTGAAAGAGATTGCTCCATTATTAAAAGCGACAATAAAACAAGCGCCGGAGCAAGTGATCCTTATGCAGAGGAGCTTTTTGAAGGGGTTACGCTTGAATAAATTGATTTTTTGAGAAGAGGTAAATAATTTATGAAGAAGATAAAGGTTGCCGTATTGTTCGGAGGACAGTCTACAGAACACGACGTATCATGTCTTTCTGCTGTTTCGGTAATAAAAAATACAGACAGAGAGAAATTTGAGGTAAATGCTGTGGGAATTACCAAGGATGGTGTGTGGTGTCCTATCGGTGACCGTGCGGATATGATTTCCGGCGGAGAATGGAGACAAGAGGCTGAAAAGTACAAAGGAATGTCTGCAGGCCTTGAGGCGGTAAGTGAGTGTGACGTTGTTTTTCCCGTAATGCACGGAATAATGGCAGAGGACGGCACTATTCAGGGCGTTCTGGAGCTTTTGAGAAAGCCCTACGTAGGTTGCGGAGTTCTTGCAGACGCTGTCTGTATGGATAAAGTATACACGAAGATTGTTCTTGAAAATGCAGGGATTCCTCAGGCAGAGTGTGTATACGTGACGAGGCTTGAAATTGAGGAGTGCCTTGATGAAAAGGTTTCCTTGTGCGGTGAAAAACTGGGATACCCTTGCTTCGTAAAGCCTTCCAATTCAGGTTCTTCCGTAGGTGTGTATAAGGCATCATCTCCTGAGGAACTTGCCGTGGCACTTAAAGCGGCATCAAAGTATGACAGAAAGGTTCTCGTGGAGGAGTTTATTGACGGCGCAGAGATTGAGTGTGCTGTTCTCGGAAACGAAAAGCCTCTGGCATCCACTCCCGGAGAGATACTTCCCTCAAAGGAATTTTATGACTATGAAGATAAATATTTAAGCGGAACCAGCGCAGTAAGAATACCTGCAAAGATTACCGAAGAGCAGAAAGAAACAGTGAGAACACTTGCTGTAAAAGCTTTTAAGGCTCTTGATTGCGCAGGACTTTCCCGTGTGGACTTCTTCCTTGAAAAAGGTACGGGCAGAATACTTCTCAACGAAATAAATACATTGCCGGGCTTTACTGAAATAAGTATGTATTCAAAAATGTGGGCATACGACGGCGTTGATTTCAAGACGTTGGTGACAAGACTTATCGACCTTGCCTTTGAAAACTTTGAAAGAAATAAAAGAATTATCTGACGGTGAAAAATATGAACGATCTAAGCAGCAGACCTATCGGAATATTTGACTCAGGTCTTGGAGGCCTTACTGTGCTAAAGGCAGTGCACGCTCTTCTTCCCAATGAAAATATAGTGTATTTCGGAGACAGCGGAAGAGCGCCCTACGGAACGAAGTCCAAGGAGACTGTGCTGAAATATACGGTGCAGGATATGAATTTTCTTCTCAGCCAGGGCGTTAAGATGATCGTGATTGCCTGCAATACTGCAAGTGCCTGCAGTCTTGAGACTGTAAGCGAACTTTTTGAACTTCCTATTGTAGACGTTGTAGGAGCAGGAGCTGACGAGGCTGTAAAGGTTACAAAAAGCGGAAATATTGGAGTGATAGGTACAGGCGCCACTGTGGCAAGCGGTGTGTATGAAAGAGCCATTAAGTCGAGAATGCCGGAGGCTGAGTATCACGCCAAGGCCTGTGCTCTTTTTGTGCCTTTGGTAGAAGAGGGCTGGTGGAATCATCAGGTAACGGGGGCTGTGGCAAAGGAGTATCTCCAGAGCCTTAAGGATTTTGACATTGATACGTTGGTTCTGGGTTGTACCCATTATCCTTACCTTGAAACTGTTATCGGAAACGTAATGGGGGAGAAGGTGTCTCTTATAAATTCAGCGTCTGCTGTGGCAAAAAAAGTGAAAGACTGCCTTAGAGAAAATAATCTTCTTAACGGCGACAAGGTCAGAGGAAAGGTATCATATTTTACAAGCGACAGTGTGGAAAAGTTTAAGTCTTTAGGCGGCTTGTTCCTGGGTGAGCCTATGGAGAAGGCTGAAAAGGTTGAAATAGACAGAATGTGCGAGAATTTCGCAATATCGGAAGAGATGTAAAGGACGTATGACAAAGGGGAATCTGGTTTTCGGAATAACTAAAGAAAGAAAATTGTTGAGGAAAAGCTTTAAGCCCCTTAGAAATTACGCAGCGGATATTTGTGTCAACGTATCCGGCGCAGAGTTGACCGGAGATATAAGGGACATAGCACGTGTGTGCAGGAAAACCGGATTTAAAGGCCTTGTGAACGCGAAAAACGGGTTTTTGAATATAAGTATTAATGAAGACTTCCTTAAAAGAATCGTGGCTGAAAAAGCCAAGGAGGAGGGGCTGTTTGGCTGCGGAGAGTCTTTTGCGGAGCAATATGCCGTTGTGAGGATAAAATCACTTCTTGATACTGCAAAGGAGAAGGAGTT
>JAEIGA010004587.1_pt1 | contig 21353 bp, 14 predicted proteins | sample 9270691 | NCBI WGS metagenome assembly JAEIGA01 (sample SAMN17057246, study PRJNA624740) | gut metagenome | biome: biome; isolation source: fecal sample | host: Bos grunniens | place: China: Xizang | collected 2019 | reverse complement strand
ATGGGGAAGCATGGCTTGGAAATGTAAAGTTTAGTTTGCAAAATGCAACGAAAATAAATGCCACTCGATTGGGAATTTGTTGTGAGAAACTAGATACTGACTATCGAATAGCCCCAGTCGTTTACTTGGAAGAAATCTATGAGTGCTACCAAAAATATGATGATTTTGAAGGCGTAATGGACTCTCTTTTGTCTACAATGAAAGACGCATACGAAGAAAGGGACAGTTTCGATGAAGAATTTGTTGATAAGCTTCGTAATTTATTAAATGACCGTGATGATATTGTGTTTAGTTTGATACACACAGAACAGAATCGAGAATTGCTGGAAACAAGGCCATATCGGGAGTTTTTAAACATGTCTATTGTATATCACTGGCATTTTTATGAAGATGAGGTTGGAACTGCAACCATTCCAATCACGAATGAAATTGCTGATAGGATGGGAATTTCGGAAGAAGAATTGTATCAGCTAGCATACAAAAACACAAGAGAAAAGACAATGCCGACGATTAGGCCTATGCGTGAAGTCATCGAAGCACTAGTAAGTGAAGCAGAGAATTGCGAGATGAGAGAAGATGCAGATGAGTTTTTAAAAGATATAGGTCTGTATGTGTTAACCAATGCCAATAGAGAACGAGGAGCAATCGGTGTGCTGTATCCTGACTTGCTACAAGCAATTAGTGAACAATATGAATGCAATCTATATCTAATTCCAGGATCTGTGCATGAAATGATTGTGATACCAGAGTGCTTTGCAGACGGAGAAGAACACATGAAAAATTTGGTTCATGAAGGAAATAAGCACGTAAGTAAATACGAACGTTTATCCAATGATTTGTATAAGTACGACGCAAAAAAACAAACCATTGTGCAGGTGACGGACACAGATCAGACACAGTTACTCGACTTAGAAGAGGAACAAGCACATGGAATGGAGATGGTATAAATGAATAAAGATAAAATCGTATTTCGACTGATCCCCCAAAATCAATATGCATTGGTCAGTATGTATGCACCTTGCAGACAATTAGATGATGTAGCAATTGCTTACTACGAGCTAGGTGACGATAATATTGCATCGCTCATTACAAATAAAATGATGAAATCTATGGAGTCTGATGAAGAACTTACGGAAGAAAATTTATACGAATTGGCATATGAAAACACAAAAAGAATTTTCCCACCGCAGGTAAAATCCATGGATGAAGTAATTCGGGAACTAGGCGTAGAACCTGGTGACCATGGAAAAAAGATGTTTGTAGTTTCGAATGCGAATAAGGTGTACGGTGCGATTAACATGATTTATCCAGAATGTTTAGAACAAGTATCAGAGATGTTAGGAGATGACTTATATATCATGCCATCTTCGCTGCATGAAACAATCATGATAGGAAAGAAAGATGCTGGAGATGTATTGGATTTGCAAGATGTGGTACACGAAATCAATATCATGACCGTGCATCCTAGCGAGCGATTGTCAAATCAATTGTTTTGCTATAACCGAGATACAAAAGAGTTAGCACTGGTTCATACAGGCAGGTATTTGGATTTGGAATTGGACCATTTTGAAGGCGAAGAGGAAGAACCAGACTTTGAAACAGAAGAAGAAAAAGACCTAGAGATGGTATGTTCTTAAATTTGGTTTAGAAGCAGGAGAAAGGGCTGACGTCAAGGTGTTGACTTGGCCCCTTTCACATCTGCCGGCAGTGCCGACAGAATCAAGGTTTTTGGAAATTTTGAAGAAAAAGAAGAAGTGACGTCACTTTTCGAGCTAAGAAGGAAAAAGTGACGTCATTTTTGATGTCAATGAAGGAAAAAGGAACGTGTTTCTACGGAATGTGTTGTTGTCAAAGGCGACACCAGAGAAAGGAGTTATAAATTTGACTAAGAATATGAAAGAAGGAAAACAAAGATTTAGTTTGAGAGTCGATACAACCACTCTCAATGCGGTAAAGATTTTATGTGCAAGCGATAACTGTTCATCGCAAAACGAGTTTATTGAAAAGGCGATTCTATTTTATGTTGGATATTTGCTTGCAGAAAAGAAGGATTCCTATTTGCCGAATATTGTTACCTCGACGATGAAAGGAATCGTTGCAGAAAGTGAACACAGACAGAGCCGATTGCTTTTCAAACTGGCAGTAGAGATGGCTATGATGATGAATGTTCTTGCATATGGTCAAGATATCGACAAGGAGTCATTGGAGAATCTGCGTGGCGAATGTGTCAAGGAAGTGAAGCGGACCCAAGGAGCGTTTGGATTAGGGGATGCAGTTGAGTGGCAGAAGGGGTAGATAGGGTATGGCTAGAATTGTAACTAAATTTGGTTTTTTAAAACAAGGAAGTCGAAAAAAGGCAGGTACCTATGCCAGTTATATTGCTACGAGAGAAGGTGTGGAGAAAATCGATGATTCGAAGAATTACGCACCTGCAACCAAAAAGCAAAAGAAGTTTATTGAAAAGCTAGAGAGTCAATATCCAGATATGAAGAGTATGCTTGAGTATGAAGATTATTTGAAAGAGCCGACCATAAAAAATGCATCGGAACTTGCGATGCGGATTATGGAAGAGCATGCCGAAGAGGTTCTGGAAAATACAACCTATGCAGACTATATTGCAACAAGACCAAGAGTAGAGAAGGTGGGAAACCATGGACTTTTTACAGACCATGGGGTGGAGGTGAATCTTCGAAAAGTTTCAGAGGAACTCAATCTCCACGAGGGAAATATTTGGACACTGATTGTTTCTATGCGAAGAGAAGATGCGAGCCGATTGGGATTTGATTCGGGAAATAGATGGAGAGAGTTACTTCGTTCTCAAACAGAACAGATCTCGGAGAGCTTTAAGATTCCAATGGGGAATCTGAAATGGTACGCAGCTTTTCATAATGAAAGTCATCATCCGCATGTGCATATGATTGTGTACTCCAAGGATGAGAAGCAAGGATATTTAACAAAGCAAGGGATTGAAGAGTTGCGTTCTTCTTTGGCAAAGGAATTGTTTGCCCAGGATTTATATGCCACCTATTTTGAGAAAACGAGATATCGCAATGAAATAAAACAAACAGGAAGAGATAGGATAGAAAGTCTGTTAGAAGATATGAAACAAAGACGATGTGCAAATGATAAAGTGGAGATTCTGATGCGTTCTTTGGCGCAAGGTTTAATCAAGCACAAGGGAAAGAAAGTATATGCCTATCTAAAACCAGAACTCAAAAATTTGGTAGATGAAATCGTAGAAGAGATTGGAAGAGATCCTAAGGTAAAGGAACTTTATTACCTTTGGTATGAAAAGCAAGAAGAGGTACGAAAGACCTATAGCGAAGCGATGCCACAAAGACTTTTACTTTCCAGAAACCCAGAGTTTCAGTCACTCAAAAATATGGTCATTGAGGAGTGTGCCAATTTAAATCAAAACCAATCCTTAACAATGGCAGAGAAGGCGATTATTGTATCGGAAAGTTCTGCAAAAATCTTTCGAAGGTTTGGTGAAGTTTTTGCCGATAAGATGGAACCAAATTTCAATGTAGAACATTCGACTGACCGAAAACTGAAACACCGGCTAGAAGAAAAGAAACAAGCCCTAGGATTGAAGTAGTTATGGAAGGGGAGATTCAATGGGAAAATATATTCACTATACAAAAGAAGAAATAGAGAAAGCAAATCAAATCGATTTAGCGACTTATTTAAGACGGAATGGACATCCTTTGAAAAAACAAGGAAAAGAATATTGCTTGGATTCTACAAGCGGAAAGGTAGGGATTTGGAAAAATCGTTGGTATCATTATTACGAGCAAGTAGGCGGTTATGCTATTGCTTTTTTTATGTACTTTTACCAACTTTCATTTCTTGAAGCAATGGAAAAAATCTTACAGGAGGAAGGACTAGAGATGAAGGAGGTGTGTAGTCTACCAAAAGAAAAACTATTAATTCCGCCAGAACCACATGAGAATACAAGCCGGATACAAGTTTACCTTACGCAAAGGCGTTGCATTCGAGAAGAAGTATTTTGGTATTTTGTAAAAGAAAAAATGATTTATGAAAGCCGCAAATATCACAATGTGGTGTTTGTAGGCAAAGATAAAGGTGGAGTGATAAAGTATGTGCATTGCAGAGGAATAGGTAAGAGTAATCAGTTTAAACAGAACGTTGCAGGCAGCGATTTGGATTATGGATTTTGTTATGTAGGAACGAGTAGTCAAGTCTACGTTTTTGAAGCACCGATTGACCTACTATCGTTTATTAGTATTCATTTTAAAGATTGGAAGCAGCATAGTTATGTGGCCTTGTGCTCAGTGTCAGAACGTGCACTTATGCGTCTTTTAAAAGAACACGAATATATTCAAGAAGTTCATATGTGTCTCGACAATGATAAAGCGGGGAAGGAAGCTTTTCAAAGAATTAAGAAACACCTCGAAACCTTTGGGGCGTATAAAGTTTATGAAAAATTTCCGAGAAACAAAGATTGGAATGAAGATTTACAACAAATGAAAAAGCAGGAAGAGGGTGAAATACAATGTCAGGAACCACAACAATTGTAATTGTTGGAACGCTTATGTTTGCGATTCTTGGAGGAATCACACTCATTTCGCAAATGTATAGTTTGAATAATATTAAATCCAAGACGGTGGGTGATGGACAACATGGAACTGCAAAATGGGCTACAAAAGGAGAAATTTTAAAAACTTATCGGAAGGTGCCTTTCACACCAGAACAGTGGAGAAAAGAAGGGGGGAAAGGAAAACCACTCCCGCAGGGAATTGTAGTAGGAAGAGTGGGAAAAGGAAAGAAGACAGAAGCGTTAGTAGATACGGATGATGTACACGCACTTATGATTGGTGCGGCAGGTGTTGGAAAGACAGCATATTGGCTGTACCCTTGCATTGAGTATGCGTGTGCTTCGGGGATGAGTTTCCTTTCTACAGACACAAAAGGAGATGTGATGCGTAACTATGGCACCATTGCAAAGAAGTATTATGGGTATCATATTTCGGTTATTGATCTTCGAAATCCTACGCGCTCAAATGGGAATAATCTACTCCATTTGGTGAACAAATATATGGATTTGTATTTACAGAATCCGAAAGAATTGATTTATAAATCTAAGGCAGAAAAGTATGCAAAGATTATTTCCAAAACAATTATTTTATCCGGTGCTGATGCAGCCAGTTTTGGACAGAATGCGTACTTTTATGATGCGGCAGAAGGACTTCTTTCCGCTACGATTTTACTAGTAGCAGAGTTTTGTAAACCAGAAGAACGTCATATTGTTTCGGTGTTTAAAATTATTCAGGAACTACTGGCACCGTCAAAAAAGAAGGGGAAGAATCAATTCCAGGAACTGATGGAGCTTCTTCCTGACGAGCATAAGGCCAAGTGGTTTGCTGGAGCAGCACTTAATACGTCAGAGCAGTCCATGGCATCGGTTATGAGTACAGCTCTTTCGAGGTTGAATGCATTTCTAGATTCAGAGCTAGAACAACTTTTATGCTTTGATACAGAAATAGATGCAGAGCAATTCTGCAATGAAAAGTGTGCGGTGTTTCTCATTATGCCAGAGGAAAACCCCAACACCTTTTTTATGATTTCTTTAATCATTCAGCAACTCTATCGAGAGATACTGGCAGTGGCAGACGAGATGGGAGGTAAGTTGAAGAATCGATGTGTATTCTTTTGTGATGAGTTTGGAACTTTGCCAAAGATAGAATCCGCAGAGATGATGTTTTCTGCGTCCCGAAGTCGAAGACTTCAGATTGTTCCGATTATTCAATCCTTTGCACAGTTAGAAAGAAACTATGGAAAAGAAGGAGCAGAGATTATTGTAGATAATACGCAACTTACGGTCTTTGGAGGGTTTGCGCCGAATAGTACGTCTGCAGAAATCTTGTCGAAATCCTTAGGAAGTCGAACGGTATTATCGGGATCTGTGAGCCGAGGGAAAAATGACCCGTCTCAGAGCCTACAGATGATAGAAAGGCCACTGATGACGCCGGACGAGCTGAAAAGTATGCCGAAGGGACAGTTCGTGGTAATGAAGACAGGATTCTATCCTATGAAAGTGCATTTGAAACTATTCTTCCAATGGGGAATTCAATTTGAAGAAGAATATGCAGTACCAGAAAGTGGAAACCGTAAAGTCGCATATATGGAAAAGAAGGAACTGATAGAGAAGATTCAAAAGAAGTATCAACAAGAAATGGATGTAGAGGAACTACCACCGAATTCGTATCGAATTGGGGGTCAAGACCTTACAAAAAAACAACTAGGTAAAGCAATCAAACAATATCGGGAGGTGACAAGATATGAGTAGATGTAACCCAATCTTTCGAATGGATATACCGCACCGAGCTGTTTCGGTCTACCTTTATCTTTATGAACGAGCAAATGAGAAAGGTGAGTGTTGGCCAGCAATTCCTACCATTGCAAGAGATATGAAGTTATCAAAATCGACAGTAAAGCGCGCTATTGCTGATTTGAAAAAAGTAGGTGTGATTACAACGGAACAGAGATATCGAACTGACGGCGGAAATAGTAGTTTACTATTTTTGATAAAATAAAACACCAAGGGGGAACTACGTCCTCTTGATGGACGATGGTACGGTTCATCGTGGACCGTCTAGTTATATACCCAATTGAAGAATTTATTACAGAAAATAAAAAGTATATTTGCAATGTTAAAAAAACGTATAAATTGGAAAAAGTTAGAGAATAGACTTGAAATGTTAGAAAATGGTATGCTAGATGATTCTTTAAAATCAGCCACCCCAACATTTATTTTAGAGCCATAAAATTATAAAGTAAATTCATTGACTAAATATGGAAAAAAGTATATGCTATTATTAGCCAATAAACAAAGAGAGTGCTAAAAACGAAAAGCAAAATGTTTATTATAGAGAACGAAGGAAGAAAGGAATGAATAAATAATGGGAATTAGAATATTACACTTATCTGATTTGCATATATCTTCGAAAGAGGATAACAATTTTAGAATATTGAGAAATAGCATTTTGAAATATATCCAAGAAAAGAACGTAGAGGTTGATATTATCGCTTTTACAGGAGATATTATAGATCGAAATGATAAGGCGGCATTTCCAATAGCAGTCGAGTTTTTAAAATCATTACTTGAGACTTGTAATTTAGCAAGTGATAGACTTATGATTGTTCCGGGGAACCATGATATGAAAAGAGATGATACTCTTAGAAATATACTAGATCCTGAAAAAATTAAATCTGATGAATATGTGAAAGAAAATTGGGGATACCTTAAGGTGAGAATGCAGGGATACTCAGATTTTGTTAAGGAATTAGGAATTGCTGACAAGAAAGAGTTTGAGGATGGTTATGGCGTAAAGACTGTGCAAGTAGGAGATAAGACTATTTGTTTTAATTTGTTGAATTCCGCTTGGTCAAGCAGGGGAAATGATGACTACCGAAATTTAGCAGTAGGTAGATGGCAATTAGAAGAAAATAGAGCTAAACTCGAAAAAATCACAGATAAAGATATAGTTATTACAATGCTACACCATCCATTGGCATGGCTCACTGATGCGGAAAGCGATATGATGAGAGATTATTTGTGTCATCATGAAAAATTAGCATCATATGTATTATTGCATGGTCATATTCATGATTCAAAGACGCAAAGAGAAATGACACCTTCAGGGGGATTTACTACTTTAGTTACTGGAATTGGCTATCCTAAGGCAGAGGAACGGGAGGCCAATCAACCTAAAATCTGTGAGTGCAAATTTTCAATTTATGACATAGATGTTGAAAATAATGTTGTAGATAATTTTTGTTTAACCTCTACATCACAAGGTGAGTTTGTCCCAGATACGACGTTGTATAATGGATCAGAGGATGGTCACTACATATTTCCTTTGGGAAATATGCAAGAAATAACAATGGAAGGGCAGGGAAATGAATGTATGGAATTAGATCCGGTTCCTGTAATTAATTGCTGGAGTGGTAGAACGGAAGAATTGGATTTACTTTCTAAAGATAACACAAATGTAATTGCTATTTCTGGGGTTGGAGGTCAAGGGAAAACCGCTTTGGCCGCAAAATTCATGAGAGAAACACCGGAAACAGCAAAGAAATTCGATAAAAAACTGTGGGTGGATTGTAGAGAACTGCCTAATACAATGCATGTTAAACTGTTGAGTTTGTTAGAGAGCATTACGGGAGGAAGAGAAAGTGCAACTGTCTATAGAGATGAACAATTATCAGATACCATTAAACGTTTTTTCAAACATATCAGTGAAGAAAGAATACTAATTGTATTTGATAATGTTGATGCTTATGTTAATCTGGAAAGCGAAGAACTTGTAGGAGAGCTAAGTGATTTTGTGGAAATAGCATTGACACAACAGCATAATAGTTTGTTGATTTTGACATGCAGAACCCCTATCTATGATTCTAGGGCAAACTTCCGTACTATAAAACTTGATGGACTAAAAGAACCAGAAGGAATCGAATATTTAAGAAATCGTGGTGTTGAAATTACAGGTGTAGAAAATGAAATAGCCTGTAAACAAATTATTCGTATTACCAAAGGTCATCCATGGTGGCTTGGTTTGATTGCAGGGCAAATGGTATCTAGAAATATGTCGCCACAGGAGTATTTAGATGAAAACAGAGATGATATTTTAGCCAGAGATTCACAAGTAGAAAAGTTTTTTGGAGCTATTTGGGAAAAGTTAAATACCGCGACTGGAAGAGTAGCACAAAACATTATCCGTTTTCTATCAGAAACAGCTCGTCCATTGTCAGTTGAGGATTTGAGTTTGTTGTTGGGAGACAATTTCAAAAACACAAACAAAGCAGTTAAAACTCTCATGAACTTAAACCTATTGATAGCACATGGCGAAAGAGAAACGCAGAGTAAATTCTATCAAGTACATCCGTTAGTTCGAGAATTTGTTCATTCGAATTATGACAAAACAATACAGAAGCCATTTGTTGACAAACTAGTGAAAATGATTATTGGTAACAGATTATATACAATAATATTTGTTAATGATCCAAATACAATTCCTGGTACTATGGAGAAGTGGAATTCCAGAGATATAATCGATTCGATAGAAACCTGTCTTACGTCAAGAAATGATGTGGATGCGTTGGCTATTCTTTCAAACACATATGAGATACTCGTGAATGACGGACATCATGCCGAGTTTTTATCATTGAGTGAGAGAGTGTTAAAGAGTGTAGATTGGGTGAGAGAAGAACTAGGAACAAACAAGAAGCGAGCAGCTTTTTTAAACCAATATCTAGATTTGTTGGTGCTACAGGAACAGTCAAGACCTAATGTTGAATTTTATTTAAAAAATTATGAAAGTGTATGTGAAAAAAATACTATTCCATATTCAGGTTTTTCGGCTACCAAAGCAGCAATTTTATGGAGATGCGAACAGTATAAAGAAGCTTTACACGCATTCCGAGAGTATGAAGAAATTCATGAAAAAACTAAAGAAGCGTGGGGGTTCACAGATATGAAAAATCTCAAAGGCATGATATTAAGAGAGATGGGAGAAATAGATGGTGCGTTGGAGATGTTTGAAGAAATTTCAGACTCAAGTGCCAAATATGGAAATATTGCTAGATGTCATCAGATGCGTGCAGAATATAATCTCGCATTAGATAATCTTAAAGTGTGTTTGAATAAACTAGGTTGTAGGGATAACTTATTTGCTGACCAAGTAAATCTCGGATACGCATATCTGTGGATTGCAGAGATTTACTATGACATGGATGAAAAAGATAAAGCTGAAAAATTCTTATTGCTGTGTCAAGAAACATGGAAAGAATATGCACCGGGGCTCTTGCCGAAAACAAATGAATTGTTAAGAAAGATAGGTGAGAATGAGATGAAACTTAATCCATCTGATATTCAACAAATGCTTGATGAGTTTCTTGCAGAGGTGAAAGATACAGTGCCAGATGAGAACGAAGAAGAAAGTTAGGAGTATATTATTAGTCTTTGCTTGCGTAACAAATTTCATATTATAGCATTACATAGCCGATTGGTTTTAAACGAGCCACTCGGCTATTATTATGCCCTGATATTCACCCCTAACATAAGAATATCAAATCACGGGCAGGAAGGGAGTTGTTACTATGCCATATATTCCACCAGAGGTACTACAGGGAATCAAGAAGATTGACCTCAAAACTTATCTGAAGGAGTACGAGCCGAGAGAATTAGTTCACTTCTCCGGCGATGTCTACACCACGCGCACCCATGACAGTATTAAAATCTCAAATGGAAAATGGATTTGGTGGCGAACTGGTATTGGAGGCAAATCAGCGTTGGATTATCTCGTCAAAGTCAGAGGATTATCTTTTGTGGAAGCGGCAGAACTTATGATGGATCAGATGAGAATCAAGCCACTCAGTCATGTGCCAATGCCAGAGCAAGAGGAACCAAAAGAAAAGACGCTGCTTTTACCGAAACCATATAGGTATCAAGAGTATGCCACATCTTACCTAAGACGTAGAGGCATTGATGAAGAAATTATTGAGTTCTGTTTGAAGACAGGACGAATCTATGAGAGTGCCTATCATTACAATGCAGTGTTTGTAGGGATGGATAAGGATAGGGTTCCGAGATATGCAGCACTTCGAGGAATCGGAATGGATTTCATTGGAGAGGCAAGTGGAAGTGATAGGAATTATTCGTTTTCGGTTACTTCGAGAGAGGAAAGCAAGGAGGTCCATCTGTTTGAGTCAGCCATTGATTTATTGTTTTATGGAACATATTTGGGATGCGCCCGAAAGAAGAATATCAGTCACCGTTGCAAATATGCCATTTGGGGAAATGCAGGTATAACTATAGAAACTGTCTCAATGGAGAATTTTGGAAATTACAAGGCGATTTTTCGTATTGATTTTGGCTTTAATGCACTTTAAAATGTAATTATGATAACTATTAACAAGCATGAATAGGTGAGATATGCGAAGAGAAAGAAATGAAGAACGAAAAAACGAAATAGAGAGAGACAAAGCGTCTCGGTTCATAGCGGAACAATATGTAAGTAATGGATATTATCTTCATTTTCATCGGAATCTTGAGATATACGGCGTAGTGAAAGGCAAGGTTGCGGTGACGATTGCAGGAGAATGTATGTTGCTTTCAGATAACCAAATTGCAATTATTGATGGGTTGGAAAATCATAGTTATGAGATAGATGGGGAGGCAGAAGTCTTCTTCTTCCATATAGGAACTCGTTATCTCAAGAACTTTCTTTCCTTGTATCCAAATAAGAGGTTGCCACTTTGGCTTATGGATGGGGAATATAATCAAGTCCTCTTAGAACGCATCCGTAAGGTTATAGGAACTCCTCAAGAGGATATTCCAGAATTGAAGCGTATTGGTCTCACCTGTCAGCTGTTTTCAGATATCATAGAACATTATGGAATGATAGATAGAAACGGTATTGCAGGGGACGACAATGATATGGTTACCCAAGTGGTACAGTATATTTATGATCATTATAATGAGAATATCACATTGGAGACCTTGTCAAAGGTTTTCTACATATCACCTAAAGCTCTTAGTAAGAAAATCAGAAAGAGACTGAATATTGATTTGAGAGTATTTATCAATGATATCCGAGTACAGAGGGCAGTGCAGATGATGGCTGAACCAGATAATAAAGGAAAGACACTGAATGACATTGCGGAGATGTGTGGATTCAATAATATGGGGACTTTTTATAGAAGTTACGAGCGCAACTTTAAGTTCCGAAAATTAGATAAAGAGTAGAATTATAAAAATAACAGGGCGATTTGCTCTGTTATTTCTATTTGGGGAGATTTTTGGGATTTATTGGACGACTTATCGAATTGTTTCGTATGTTCAAAAAGACTAAAATAGAAACAGAAGAATTGGAAAATTAGGCATTCTGTACAGATTGTAGGGTGTCTGGTTATGACAATATAAAAGACAAGGAGGATTCACAATGAAAAAACAAATTAAAAAAGTAGTGGCTGTTATGCTTGTAGGTGCTATGACAATCGGTATGATGGCATGTGGGAAAAATGGTGCTTCGGCAGATGCAGGAGACAGAACGGTTATCCACTATGCGGCATCTTATGTTACAGCACAAGTAAGAGATTATTATCTAGAAATGGTAGAAACTTATAACAATGGACAGGGGAAAAAAGATGGTGTCTATGTCCAAATGACAGAGAATGCAGGAGTGATTAGTGGTCTTGATTCTGCACTCCGTGGAAATTATATGTACGATGTATTACAACTCAATGATGACGAGTACAAGGCACTTGCAGTACAAGGTAACAATTATTTCGTAGTTCTAGATAAATATTTAACAGACGATGTAAAGAAAAGTATGGATTGGGACGATATTCCAGATAGTCTTGTGAATCGTTTCAGAATGAATACAAAAGTGGATAAGAAGGGTGTATACGTATCAGGCGAAGGTGCAGAATTATTGGCTCTTCCAAATGGAAGTGATCCACAAGTTCTTTTCTATAATAAAGAAATATTAGCGAAAGCGAATATCAATATTATATCTGTACCAGAAGCAGAACTTACTTCATACAACTCAAAAAATAATGCGACGCTTAAAGCGCATGGATATGCAGAATACAAAGAAGCTCCATTTGCAAATGCCAAGAGTAGTAAAAATGAAGCTGGAGAATTTGTCTACAAAGTGTTTAATGAATGTATAGCTATGAACTGGGAAGAACTTAGATGTGTTGCACGTGCAATGCAAAAACAATACGGATATGAATATGGATATATGAGTGAGTGGTGGTTCAACTATGGTTGGTCAGTCGGTGGAGACTGCGTTGGTTGGAATGATGCAATCGGCGAATACGAATTCACACTTGCAGACAAACAGGCAAACTATTTAGCGCTGCAAGATATTTCGGTAAATGGAAGAAATTACAAAAAGGGAGATGTGCTTCTCTATGAAGACAAAACATTCCTAAACAAGAATGCAGGGAAAAAATCAGAATTGAGCGGTAAAATTTATGAACTTCCATCTCAATATGATGCAATCTTAGAGTTTAACCGTTTGGGTGTGCCAGCGGACAAACTGGCAGATACTGGAATCAAAGGATATGGTATAGCTCCAAGTACAACAGCAAATCGTACAGCCAGATTCACTTCTGGAACGGACTGTCCTTTCTTGATTGAATATTTCTCGCAGACAGAATCCTTCAAAAGCATCCTTGGGGATGATTTGGGAATGACAATGCCTGCACAATATCGAGAATATGTTGGTGGAAGTACTTATAAAAAAGGTGGAAATGAATACTTGAAAGTTATTGGTGAGACATACGATGGAGTTGTTTATACAGGCGACTTACATATGGAAGGTGATGTAGCAATCGTAGGAGAGGCGGCGACAGCAAGTGAAGCTTCCGGGTTCTTTGTGCCTGCAAATACAAAGAATAAAAACTATGATGCGGCAATCAAATTCATTACTTGGGCAGCTGGCGAGGAAGGTCAGGCGATTCTTGCAAAAGGCAATAACAAGGTTCCTAACCAAATCTCATATGGTCTTAAGGACTACGCCAAAGCAGAAGGAAGAAGCATTTCAAATATGTGGGTAGGACCATACCTCGCACAAGAAGCTGAGATTGGTGATTACACATATTTCACATCATTAACATGGATTACCGAATGGTCACAGACATTCAACAGTGACGTTCGTGAAGGGAAAATGACACTTACAGACTTCGTTGCTAAAAAGAAAAATGTAGCGGATACAGGTCTTAAAGGTATGAATATTCAAATTATTGGGAGGTAGTTCCTATGACGAAAAAGAAAAAACGGTGGAGAACGGAATCCAAGATAGCCTTAGTAGTAGCGGTGATACCGCTACTGGGCTTTATTGTGTTTAACGGATTTCCGCTTCTCATTTCTTTTATCGGTATGTTCTGCAATGTTGATTTATATGACTTGACCAACATACGGTGGAATAATTTCGAAGGTTTTAAGTCTGTGTTCATACCAAGGCATGCCTTTGAACTGTTTTACTTCGATTTATCTAAATATTTTTATAAAGCAGTTGTGATTACAGTGTGGATAGCATCTACACAACTCGTAACACTTTTGATTGCACTGTTTATTGCAACTTTATTGCGTGAACAATTTTTAGGAAGTAAGTTATTTCAAATCTTGTTCTTTATTCCTTATATCTGCTCCACAGTTGCAGTGGCATTAATGTTTCGATGGATATTCGCCACAGATGGCGGTATTTTAAACAGTATGCTTGGAATGCAATATAGATGGTTGGTAGAGCCGAAGACGATGACTTGGTGCATTATCATTGCAATTATCTGGTCAGCACCGGGTTACGGAATCGTGATGTATAAAGCGGCATTTTCAAATATTAACAGCGAGCTTTATGAGGCGGCAGCTGTTGACGGGGCAAATGCATGGCATAAGTTTCGGCATGTAACGCTTCCGGGAATTAGCCCAACTACATTCTTCTTATTACAAGCGGGCGTAGGTGCAGGATTTTTGACATACGATTTGGCAGCGTTAGTAATACCAGATTCTTGGGGACAACCTGGTGGAGTAGGATCCATGGGATTGACCGTGATGCGTCTAGTGTATTATCTGATTACGAATTCGACAACGACGGATGCAAACGGAGTTAGCTACATGGTATCTTGTGCGTGTGTAATCAGTTGGTTGCTCTTTGCTGTAACAGGAACGCTTTCAATGTTTATGTTCAAACTTAGAGAAAAAAGTGCAAATTAGAGGGCGGTGAAGGAAAATGAAAAACAATAAAATAATCCAAAAAAAATTCCCAATAGGGAGAATATTGGTTTACATAGCACTCGTAATGTATGCAGTATTCTTGTTCTTTCCTATTGCGACTATTTTTGTGACGTCCTTTGTTCCAACAGAAGAACTTGCGTCAAGCACTAAATTCACATGGTGGTCTTCAAACGCCAACTTAGAAGCATATAAAGCAATTTTTACTAATGATAGCTACATTGCAATTGTAGGTCTGCCTGGTTTGGTCTTGGGATTTATTAACACAATGTGGATTACTTTAGTGCCACTTACGATAGGGCTTATGACTGCTGGACTTGCGGCGTTTGCATTTTCGAAGATAGAATTTCCGCACAAAGAAGGGTTGTTTCGTTTCTCGGTAATCATCAATATGATTCCGTTGGGAGCATTTGGAATCATATCATATGTGTTCTACTCCAATATTGGATGGACTGGTGATTTGGGATTTTTACCACTTGTTATACCAGGAATGTTTGGGGGCATAGCAACGATGTTCTTTTTGCGACTATATTTTGATGGAATTCCAAATTCTTTAATTGAAGCAGCAAAATTGGATGGAGCAGGCTTTTTCCGAATATTCTTCAAAATTATGGTACCACTAGGAAAACCAGCGTTTATTTCACAATTTATCTTTAGCTTTGTAAGTGGATACAATAGTTATTTGGCGCCACAGTTGTATTTGCAGAATCAACCGAAATTCGTGACACTTCAATTGTATTTGAGTCAGATAAGAGATTTGTTTCCGAATGCGGGAAGTGAAAATATATATAGTGCAGCAGCTATCTTAGGTATGCTTCCGCTAATTATTATTTACTGTTTCATGCAGAGATACTTTATCGAAGGAATTGCCGTGGGTGGAGTGAAAGAGTAGTGTTAGGAGGAATGACACAAAATGAAGAAAACAATTATTTTATTATTGGCAGCGTGCATGTTATTTACGGGGTGTGCCAGAGAAACGCAATATGAGCTTGCGAATTATCAGGGCCAATTAAAAGAAGGTGAGACAAAGTCAGATTATAATCAGGAATTGTTTTACCGCAATGACAAAAAGACTACAGGAGCCGATCCCTTTGTGATGGATAATACAAAGGTAGATGGCTATTACTATATGTACGTTACTGACGGATTGATTTACTGTTATCGCTCACAGAATCTGATGGATTGGGAACCAATGGGAAACACATTGGATATTATGAATTACACATCAGATGGTGGTACGACAGAAGAAAGACAAGCGGTTCGAACTGATATCTGGGCTGCTGAGACAATTTATGATCCGGAGACAGAACTTTACTATTTGTTCTTTAGTGCCTCTCCTGTAGCAGACAAGGATGTTAAGCCGAATGACCGTGTTGAAGCAGGTCAGGCGAAACAGATTATGTATGTTGCTACTTCTAGATATGCATACAAAGATTTTCGACTAGTTGATTTTACAGATGCATCTAGCTGTGGAGCAGAGAATCTTCATAAAATTGACAAGAGCGTATATCCTCATTATTATGCCAAATACTTGTATTTCAATCCGGCAGATATTGCAACTTTTGCTGAAGTTGATAAGCTGTACGGCGAACATGGCGGATATATTCCAGGAATTGATCCGCACCCTTATGTAGATGAGGATGGAAAGAAATACTTGTTCTGGGCAGATTGGGAAGGTATGAATCGTATCTGTGTGGTAGAGATGGAGAACTGGTTAAAACCAATTTGGAGTACAGCAAAAGCTGTCATCTGGGCAAATTATTATACGGAAGACGATTATCGTGCAGCTAAGACAAATGGTGGTATTGCAACAGTAACTTATGAGATGACAGAGAAGGGATGCAACGAAGGACCTGAAGTAGTAAAGCACAACGGCAAGTATTATATGACATTTTCTGTTAACTACTGGGAGAATAGTTCTTATCAGGTAATACAGGCAGTATCCGATAACCTGTTAGGACCATACCGCAAATTAACAGAGGAAGAAGGAGGAATCCTTATTTCCGGTGGCACTGCAGGAAGTCAGGAGATTTCAGGGACAGGACACCACTCTTTTGTAACAGTCGGAGAACAACTTTATATTGTATATCATCGTCACGATGATGTTGTTAAGGCTGGTGGAGATAGAAATCATGCCATCGATGAAATTAAGTGGGTTACGATTAAAGACAAAGATGGTAACGACCTTGATGTAATGTATACAAATGGTCCGACCTGTACTGTGCAGCCTAAGATTGCGGCGTTTAGTGATTATAAAAACATAGCAGGAGAGGCCAAAGTTACAGGAAGTGAGAATGTGTCTTATTTGACAGATGGCTTATTGTCTATCTATAAGTACGCAAATGAAACTTTTATGCAAAACATAAAAGAAACAAGTGTTAATAAGAAAACTACTTTTACATTTGATTTTGATTCTGCAAAGACAGTTCGTGCAATTATGATTTATAACTCAAAGTTAGAAAACACAGCATTTAATAATATTGCGAGAATTGAATTGGTAGAAGAGAACAATGGTAAAGAAATAGTACATTTTATTAAAGATTTAAAATTCAGTAGTGAATACTATAAAGCAAATGATTTTGATGGTTCTATGTATTACATTATTCCGGGTGCCGCTACTTATGCGGAATTCAATGAACGCAATGTTAAACAAATTAGAATTACCATAGAAGTACCGAAAGGACAAGAAAGTGTAGGTATTTCGGAAATAAGAATTTTAGGAAAATAGGGAGGTGTCGGAAATGAAAAAAGCAGGTAAGTTAACCACGAAGAAACTGGTTATTGCGCTTTTGGCATTTTTCTTAGTGATTTCGTGCGGGCTAGGAATACTTATGTTTGTACGTGGCAAGATACAGGAAGTGGCTACAGAAGAGACCTACCAATATACAAACCCAGACGAAACGAAAGCAGAGGCAGATGAAGGAATCAAGATTGACGGAATTCTTGATGAAAAACAGTATCAGAACAACAATTGGCTCTATTTACATAATAATGAGGGAGGAGCTGATGTTGATATTGCTATGACAAGTTATTTTGGCGATAAAGGAATGTATTTTGTCTATGATGTCACAGAAGGCAAACCGATTTATGTAAATTTGGAACGTGCGGCATATTTGAACAGTTGTGTGGAAATGTATCTCGCGCCACCAAGTGCTACCAGAATAAAGACCAATAGTATGTTTGAGATTGACTTGTTGCCAACAGGTGATATGGCTTTCAAAAAGAGCAATGGTGTAGGTGGATATACAAATGTTAAGACCAAGGGTGATACAATGGCAGTTCTTGGTGCAACGACTAAGGGCGGAGATGTTAACACAAAAGAGTGTTATGGTTATTATTTAGAATTATTTATTCCATGGGAATATATGGAATATTTAAATCTAGACACGAAAGCAATGAAAGACGGCTTTGTGTATGTGAATCCAGCTCACATTACTTCATTCAACGAAAAAGGAACAGACGCATCAGTGGATAGATATTGGTATTATTTTGCACAACAGCATGGTGCAACTTTTGATGATGCATATCAATATTTCCAATTTGATGGAGATGGAGTAAAAGGGGCAGCGCCTATCACTTTAACTGGTGGTGAACATTATACAATTGAAGGCGATAAAACTGTTATTCCAGGAATGAAATCTTGTATCACGATTACACCAGAAAAGGGATATGCAATCAGTTCCATTTTAGTGAATGGAAAGGAATATATCAAAAAAGCGTCTCACAACGAAGATGGATCGATTACCTTAACACTCCGAGGTGAGAAAAAAGGTTTGAAAGTATCAGCGAAAGCAGAAACTGTTGGTGCTGGTAATAAGACTTTAAGTGGAACCGTGCGTGCACATAAATATAATGGTGGAAATTTAAAAGATGTATCTATTAGTTACGCTGGTCCAAATGGCGAGTTGCCAATTACACTGAACAATAAAGGTAAGTTTGTATTGTCAGATTTGGCACAAGGATATTACACCATTACAGTCGAGAAAAAGGGATACGATAAAATCGTTCGCGGTATTTATCTGAATCGAGACATAGATGTAGATTTGACATTAGAATATCAGATGTTCACGACAGAAAGTGGCTACAGTTATGTTCTTGATAACCAGAACGATGGTGTATTAAATCGCTTTGGTGACAAAGGTGTTGTTATGACCAATGACTCCTATAATAAATTCACTATTGCGTCTAATTTCAGATATGACACAAAACTTGCAAAAGAAGCAAAACATGACCATTTTGAGCAACAACGTACAGGGTTTAGAGTGAAGTTTAGCAATGGAAACTACTGGCACATTAATATTTTAAAAGAGTATGACACTTATCGAGTGGCTTATGCAAAACATACGGGAGATAATTCTGTATTTGACTGGACAACGGTATACAAATTATCTAAAGAAGAATCCGCAAAGTATGAAAGCGCCAAAGGTATTCAATTGGAAGTTCAGAGAGATGGAAAATATGCGGCAATTTACTTGGATGGTAAACTGATCGCGGTAGAGGTATTGGATGCAAAATACGCAAAGTGCAAAGCTCAGTTAGGTTTTGAAACTTGGATTGCAAATCGTGGATATCAAGACGTTAAATATAAGATTACAAGCAGTACAAGCAAAAATATTACTAAGGCATATTTCAGTCGCCCTAATGAGTGGAATATAAATGGACAGTTTGATGGTTATATCACAATGCCAAAAGACCATGATGAAGATTCTGGATATATTAACTTTATGAAGAAGTATGGAAATGTAGATGTCACAGTAACAGCGAGAGATTACGATAAAAAAGATACCGATGAAAGATTAGCTGTTAAGTTTACTTTTGATGATGGCAATACACTCTGTGTGACCATTACTAATGACGCAGATAAAGCGGGTACTCCGATGATTCAGACTTTGGGTGACAGTATTCTGGGTTGGGAAACATTACATACTTTGACAGATGCGCAGGCAGAAAAGTATTACAGCAAACAAGGAATTGATCTTCGTGTCATTCGCAAAGGAACAGTAGCGATGGTTTTCGTGGATGGTGAGCACGTATATGATGTGGACCTTACAGTAGATGCAAACGGAAAAGCTACGGAAATCACTGCAAATACAAAAGCAAATGTTGGAATTAGAAGTTTTGGAAATATGGGATATCAGGTAGATGTTCCATTTACAGTCAGTGAAGCAGAAGTAAAGACTATCTCAATTGACTTAAAAGCTGGAGACAAAGGGACACCGATGTCAAACAAATTACTTTGTATGCCAGGTGAAATAGTTGTCCTTTCAGGAAAAGGTGCAGAAGGTTATTATTGCACAGGTCTCATAGTGAATGGGAAAAAGGTAATGTTTATTGAGGATGCCACTTATGCATTCCAGGCAACGGAGAAGACCTACAAAGTAGAAGGCATTTTTGAAAAGGGAATTTTTAAAGATAATGCAGATTGGAACCTGTTGCAACAGAACAAAGGAGTAGTGTCTATTCCAAAATCTCGCGAAGGCGATGCGAGCTGGTTGTGGTTCTATGATGACTATAAAGATATCGATCTGACAATGACAATTAGAGATTATGATAGCAGTAATACAGACGAGAGTCAGGCAGTTGATATGAGATTTGCCAACGGTGAATATATACGAATCAGAGTGACCAATGATGCAAATGCGAAGGGAACACATATGATTCAAACTATGGATGGTATTAGAGGTTGGGCAGATTCTTGGAATATGAACGACAGTGAAATTGCAAGTTATCAAAGCCAGGAAGGTCTCAAATTCCGTGTAATTCGCTATGGAACGAAGTTATGTATATACCTTAATGATGTTCAGAAGTGTGTAATTGACTTAACAGAAAAAATGGTTGAAGGTGAAGTGGGTGATTCGGGAATCACTGCAGATATGAAAGCAACCGTGGGTATTAAACAATTTGGTAATAAGAAGTATGCAGTAGATATACCATTTGCTGTTACAGATACAGTTCAGCCAGTAACAATTTTTTCGCAGAATAATCAGGCAACCGATAAGGGAACCGTTGTTACATCGGGAGCACAGTACTTCGTTGGAGATACCGTAATTCTCAGAGGAGAAACGGAAGAAGGTTATTATTGTGTTGGAATGGAAGTAGATGGTCAGACTGTTGAAATGAAGGATAATGGTACATATACCTTCAAAGCGGTAAAAGACAATTATACGGTGAAAGGAACTTTTGCAAAGAGAATATTTAAAGATAACGCAGATTGGAACCTAATGAAGCAGAACGAGGGCAAGGTTTCTATTCCAAAATCTCGTGAAGGCGATGCGAGCTGGTTGTGGTTCTACAATGACTACACAGATATTGATTTGACAATGACAATCAGAGATTATGACAGCAGCAATACAGACGAGAGTCAGGCAGTTGATATGAGATTTGCCAACGGCGAATATATACGAATTAGAGTTACAAATGATGCCAATTCCAAAGGAACACATATGATTCAAACTATGGATGGTATTAGAGGTTGGGCAGATTCTTGGAATATGAACGACAGTGAAATTGCAAGTTATCAGAGCCAAGAAGGTCTCAAATTCCGTGTGGTTCGCTATGGAACAAAGTTGTTCGTATACCTCAATAATGT
>JAEIGA010004586.1_pt1 | contig 21360 bp, 21 predicted proteins | sample 9270691 | NCBI WGS metagenome assembly JAEIGA01 (sample SAMN17057246, study PRJNA624740) | gut metagenome | biome: biome; isolation source: fecal sample | host: Bos grunniens | place: China: Xizang | collected 2019 | reverse complement strand
GTAACAAGAGAAGAATTTGAGAAAATATTAAAAGAATATATTGTAGAAGTTAATTTTGAAATATTAAAATAATTTGTATACACAAAAGTACTATTTTTTGTATTTTTGTGTATATTTTTTTAATAAAATGGATAAAGAGGCTAAAGATTACATAATGCAACACTTTAACACCCATCCAGAGTTAAAGGAAAGAATTTTCACTGGCAAACATTCGGTGGATGATAAATATGTTGCTGGATATATATGATGTGGGACGGAGTAATTAAAAAAATTGATATTAATGATATTCATTTTCTTTTTAATAATGGAAATGATAAGAAGAAAAAATTCCGCTCCAGTTTTGCAAGAAAACAAACCAAAATATTTTAGATAATATAAGGCACGATACTTGGTATCGTGCCTTATTTCATACTTATTGCATAACACTTTATAAGGAGGTATATTACTTGCGAATATATGATATTATAACAAAGAAAAAATATGGAAAAACCCTCACAAGAGAGGAAATAGATTTTGCCGTAAACGGTTTTGTAAACGGAACGGTTGCAGATTATCAAATGTCATCGTTATTAATGGCAATTTGTTGCAAAGGTTTTAATGAACAAGAAACATTCGACCTGACAGAAATAATGTTACATTCTGGTGACATTATAGATTTAAGTGCATTTGCAAATCTCACCGTAGATAAACATAGTACTGGTGGTGTTGGAGACAAAACATCTCTTATCATATCCCCAATTGTTGCAAGTCTTGGTGGCAAAGTTGCAAAATTATCTGGAAGAGGACTTGCTCACACTGGTGGCACAATTGATAAATTAGAATCAATTAAAGGTTTTAATGTAAATCTTACAAGAGAACAATTTATTAATCAAGTTGAAAATGTTGGTATGGCAATCGTATCTCCAACAGAAAATATTGTTCCAGCAGACAAGAAAATCTATGCACTTCGTGATGCAACAGCGACAGTTGATTGCATTCCCTTAATTGCAGCAAGCATTATGAGTAAAAAATTAGCATCTGGTTCTAAAAATATTGTATTAGATGTTAAATATGGCAATGGTGCATTTATGCAAGATGAAACCGAAGCAATTAAATTAGCAAACACAATGGTTAAGATAGGTAATTATTTTGAAAGAAAAGTTACCGCTGTAATTACAGATATGAATAAACCATTAGGTTCTGCCATTGGCAATAAATTAGAGGTTCAAGAAGCAATAGATGTCTTGAAAATGAATAAACAAAACAATCTCAGAGATGTTTGTGTTGTTCTTGCTACAGAAATGATAGGTCAGTTGCCATTAGATATTAAAAACCCAAAAGAGGCAGTTGAAGAAGCAATTAAAAGTGGTAAGGCATATAATAAATTTAAAGAATGGATAGCCGCACAAGGTGGAGATATAACCGACATAAAATCAATCAATAATTCTAAATATAAAATTGAAATTAAATCAAACAAGGAAGGGTTTTTACACAGTATTTCTGCCATTGATATTGGAACATTAGCACTACAACTTGGTGCAGGCAGAAACAAAAAAGAAGATAATATTGATTATGATGCAGGAATAATACTTAAAAAACAGTGTGGGGATTTTGTTGAAAACGGCGAAACTCTATGTGTTTTATATACAAACAAAGATGAGTTCACAAAAATGAAAAGCGATAATTTTATGCACATTTTTGAAATTTGTGAAACTGAACCAGAAAAGCAAAATCCAATTTGTGCAATTGTTAAATAATATTCTAAAAGAAAGGAAATTTTTATATATATGACTTTTAAAGATTTGGCAGATGAGCACCAAGAGAAATTTAACACAAAAATTATGATTGCCAAAGTTGGTAATCAATACCACGAGTTGGCAGATAAATATAACGGAGAAGAAAATGTTGAGTTTCTCGATATGACATCATCAGAGGGTATGATGGCATATAAAAAGAGTTTACTTTTTGTTATGTTAAAGGCATTTCACGACCTATATCATAATGCCAAAGTAAATGTAATGTTTTCTTTAGATTCTGCCACTTATATCGAGGCAAATATACCAATTACTGATGAAATTATTGAAACCATCCGTGCGAAAATGATTGAAACCATCAATAAAGATTATGTTTTTAAAAAGGAAGTTATACCAACCAACATAGCAATAAATCATTTCAAAGAATATGGTATGGATGCAAAAGCAAAAACTTTTGAATATCGTCGCACCTCAACCATTAATATATATAAGTTAAATTATTTTGAAAATTACTTTTATGGCGACCTTGTATATTCCACAGGTTATTTATCTGTATTCGATATTAAAAAATATAAAGACGGTTTTGTCTTAATATACCCAGAAACAAACGACCCAACAAAGACTCAATTCAATAATGATTGTGATAAAATGTACGACCGATTAAAATCCACATCTATGTGGGCAGAAAATATGAACATTAGTTCCGCAGGAACACTAAATGATGTTATCGTTAATCGCAAAATGAATGATTTAATCATTCTGCAGGAAGCAGTAATGGAAAGTCATATCACTGCGATTACACAAGAAGTTATTCGTAAAAATAAAAAGGCAGTATTTATTGCAGGACCTTCTTCGTCCGGAAAAACAACTTCTTCTAATCGTCTTTCTGTACAATTAAAAACACACGGTTTTAATGCACACCCAATCGCTTGTGATGATTACTTCCATAATCGTGAAGATATACCAGTTGATGAAAATGGCAAACGAAACTTTGAAGCATTTTCTGTTTTAGACACCAAAACTTTGGAAGCAGATATATTAGCACTATTGTCGGGCAAAACCGTTGCATTGCCAAAGTTTAATTTTATTACTGGTAAAAGAGAATATACAGGTAAAACATTAACACTTGGTGATAATGATATTTTAGTTATTGAGGGTATTCACTGTTTAAACCCACAATTTCTACCAAATGTCGATGCTTATAAGATGTATGTTTCTGCATTACCCGTACTCAATTTAGATGGACATAATCACATTTCCTCCTCAAACTCTCGTTTATTACGACGAATCGCTCGTGATGCAAGTCATAGGGGTGCAAGTGCACAACAGACCATTTCTATGTGGAAAAGTGTGCGAGCAGGAGAAGAAGTAAACATTTTCCCTTACCAAGAAAATGCAGATGTAATTTTTAACTCTTCATTAATCTACGAATTACCAGTAATTAAAACCGTTGTAGAACCACTGTTATTCGCAGTTGATAGAGAATCTGAGGAATGGGCAACTGCCAAAACATTATTAAAATTCCTTGATTTCTTTTTAGGTTACAATGGTAACGAAGTGCCAACCAATTCCGTTTTAAGAGAATTTATCGGTGGCAGTTGTTTTAATGTTGGTTAATGTTTTAATATACAAAATATATTAAGGAGCAAAATAAATTTGCTCCTTAAATTTTTGTCAATAATAAAAAAAGCAACCAAGTAATAAACTTGGTTGCTCTCAAAATGAATGTGTAATTTATATTATTTTTTCTTTTTAAACACAATTAACTTACTTAAAACATAGTTTAAGATAACCACACCAATCGATACCACAACTTTTGATACCATACCCTCAATGCCAAAGATTGTTTGATTTAAACCACACCAAACCAAAAATGGCACACTTACAATTTCAAACAATCCAGAGAATATTCGTGCAGATAAGAATAATCCAATTTCCTTAAGTAAACCTTTTGTGCTTTTTTCTTTACTATTAAAGACAAACAACTTGTTTGTAATATATGCAAAAATAACAGCACAAATCCAAGAAAAAATGTTAGATAAATTAATTGACATTCCACAAAGTTTTTCAAATAATGCATACGAACCCCAACTGACCACAGTTGTAAGTCCACCAAAAAATAAATAAGAAATAACTTCCTTATATTTGACAAACAATGATTTAATCTTTTCCATAATAAACCTGCCTTCATTTTATTTATGCAATAAGTATGGAAGATGGCAGAGCGAAAGCATTTTACCTCATAAGAAAAAATCATACTTAAACCATAAAATGTTTAAGGAGAAAAATAAATGATAGTTCTTAGTTTATTTGATGGTATATCGACCGGACATCTTGCATTGGATGATGCAAAAATAAATGTAGAAAAATACTATGCAAGCGAAATAAATCCATATGCCACTAAAATAACAAATACACGATTTCCAAACACCATACAATTAGGTGATATTAATTTATGGAGAAATTGGGATATCGAATGGTCTGAAATTGATTTAATTCTTGCAGGGTCACCCTGTCAGGATTTATCTTTTGCTGGTTCAAAAACCGGATTATCTGGCAGCAAAAGCTCATTGTTTTTTGTGTTTTTAGACATCTTAAATTTTGCAAAAACAAAAAACCTAAAGGTATTATTTTTATTAGAAAATGTAAAAATGAAACAGGAAAACCTAAAATTAATTACAAATTATTTAAATATAAAACCAGTAAGAATCAATAGCAATCTTGTTTCTGCACAAAACAGAGATAGGTATTACTGGACAAATATTAATAACGGAAACATTTCACAACCAAATGATTGTAAAATTATATTAAAAGATATTTTAAGAGAAGAAGATGATGGAAAATATCCATTATCCATAAAGCATATGAATGCATTTATTAAGAATTATCCAAATTGGAAAATTTGTGATAGAAATGAGAAAGCAAAACCAATTCTTGCAACATATTATAAACAACCACCACACTGTCCGTACATTGAAGATAAAATGTCAGAAAGTGGTGTAAGAAGATTATCACCCGAAGAATGCGAGTTATGTCAAACATTACCATTAGGATATACAAAAGTTGATGGTATTAGCGATACAAGAAGATATGAATCCATCGGCAACGGATGGACGATGAAAATCATTTCACATATCTTATCTCATATATCTTAAAACATTTTTTCTCATACTTATATAAGAATATTAAATAAGGAGGAATTCTTATGGATAAAGAAACACTATCTCATTATGGTTGGATAGTAATAGTGTTGTTATGTATGACTATATTGATAACATTGGCAACACCATTTGGTACATACATAGGAAATGCTACAAAAAATTACTCAGATGGCATACAAGGTGCTGGTGAAAATATAAATCAAGAAGAAATGAACAATCAAATGAATGATTTGTTCTTGGAAAATAGCAGACCAGGTGCATCCATAAAAGACAATAATGGAACACAGGGTTTAACACTCACATCTTTAAAAACACAAAATTGGAAGGGTTTGCCAGTATCATTTAGTGGTGATGATATTTGGACTGATGGCAAGAATATATATGCATCCGACGACTGTAGTTACGGTCATTTAAAATTAGAAGGCAATGAATGGCAAAAAATAGATTGCGATATTAGTTTTTCTGGATACAAAGTTTGGAATTATAAAACAAATACATATCTATCTTGTGGTTCTAAGCAATACACATTTGTAAATGGCAAGTGGGAAGAACATAGTTGGAACATAGAAGAGATTTATGGTGATTATGTTTGGACTGATGGTACAAACACTTATCACTCGTATGGTGCAAAACACTATGTGCTACAAGAAAACACTTGGGTTGAAAAAACTTGGAGTGGATTAACAAACTTTTACGGTTCTTATATTTGGACAGATGGCACAAAAATGTATTATTCAAATGGTAGCACACACTATGTTTTAAATGGTAGCACTTGGACAGAAACAACTTGGTCAGATTCTATATATTTTTATGGTTATCAAGTATGGAGAGATGAATTAGGTGTATATGTTGCTGGTGGCGACTGCGATGGATACTATTATAAACTTACAAATAGTGGTTGGGTAGACACTTCATTTGAGTTTGCATTTAGAGGAAGTAATGTTTGGACAGATGGTACAAACACATATTTTTCTTGTGGCGACAGACATTATGTACGACAAAATGGGGAATGGGTAAAGAAAAAATGGACAGGTTTCAGTTCACTTGACGGAAATTACATTTGGACAGATGGCACAAGAATTTATTATTCATATTATGATAAACAATATATCCTTAATAACGGTGTATGGGAAGAAAAAATATGGACAGGACTTACAAATCTCTATGGTTCTTATGTATGGACGGATGGTACAAACATTTATCACTCAAGTTATTCAACACACTATGTTTTAAATGGTAACACTTGGGAACCAAAAACTTGGAATGGTTTAACAAGTTTTTATGGTAGTTATATTTGGACAGATGGTATAAACTATTATTATTCAAATGGTTCAAACCAATATGTTTTAAACGGTGATACTTGGATAAAGAAAACATGGACAGGACTTACAAGTTTTAGTGGTAATTACATTTGGACAGATGGAATAAATACATATTATTCCAATAGTTCTACTCAATATGTTCTTAATGGTAACACTTGGGAAAAGAAAACTTGGACAGGACTTACAAGTTTTTACGGTAATTATATTTGGACAGATGGAATAGACATTTACTATTCAAATTACTCAGGACATTATGTTCTTGATGGAAATATTTGGAGAACAAAAACTTGGTTAGGCACACAATATTTCTATGGTCACAGTGTTTGGACAGATGGAAATAATTATTACTGTTCTTATTATAATACTCAATGTAGATTTGCTTAAAAAGATGTGCTTTCGCACATCTTTTTTTATATGTAGAAAAACTTGTTTTTTCTTATAAATCATTCATAATTAAAATAACAAGTTTTTTGAAAGGAGAATATATGGCACAAACAAAACGAGATGTAATTTCCACAAAAGGCACAAAACAAACATATTTTGTGTTGCCAGAGAATGTGGAAAAATTAAAAAGAATTAAAGAGACAACAAAAATTGGATATTCAAACATTATTAATCAATTAATAGAACAAAAATATTTGGAAATTTTCAAGGAGAATATTGATGAGTAAAAAAATTTCTTTTGTATCTCCCTGTTATAATGAGGAGAAAAATGTGTATCCATTTTACAATCTTGTAAAAGAAACAATGAAGGGTAAAAAGTTTGAATACGAAATTGTTTTCGTAAATGATGGTAGTCGTGATGATACAATGGAAGAGTTAGAAGAAATTTATCAGTCCGACCCAGAGCACATCACGGTTGTGAATTTCTTACATAACTTTGGAAAAGAAGCAGCATTGCTTGCTGGATTAAAAAATGCAACAGGCGATTATATTTGCACAATTGATTCAGATTTACAACAAGACCCAAAATATGGTGTTCAAATGGCAAATATATTAGAAGAAAATGATGACATTGATATGGTTGCTGCAAAACCATCCAATGAAAAAGATTCTGCTCTGCTTTCGTTTTTTAAGAAATCATTTTATAAAATTATCAATGCAATTGCAACGGTTCCATTTTATCAAGGTGTGTCCGATTTCAGAGTATTTAGAAAGAATGTGTGTGATGCAATAACATCTATGCCGGAACACAACCGTTTTTCTAAGGGTATTTTTTCTTGGGTATGTCCTAATGTTATTTGCATTGATTACGAGGTTAAGGATAGAGCAAGTGGCACAACAAAGTGGTCCTTTTTTAAGTTGTTTAAATATGCTTTTGAGGGTATTTGTTCATTCTCTCATACACCGCTTTTATTTCCATTAGCATTTGGTGTTATTGAATTATTTGCTATGGTTGTATTAATGTGTATTGCAATTGTTGGACATATCGCATCTTGGGCGATGCCATTCACAACATTATGGTTATTTGTTATGTTACTTGGTTTAACAGGTATTCAGTCAATTAGCACAGGAATTATAGGACAATATCTCGCAAAGATACACACAGAAACTACAAATAGACCGATTTACATCATAAAAGAAATTTTAAACAAGGAGAATTACAAAAATGTTGATTAAAAATATTGAAGATAAATTAGAATTTTATAAATCCATTTTAAAGGAAAACGAAGAGTGTTTTATCCTTGTTAAAAACGATAATGAAACCGTTCCGCTTTTTGTAAAAAGAAGTGATGCAGCAGAAAGCGGTTTCTTTGAATTAAATTGTGTTTTGTTTAGTTATACATATACAAAAGGCAATATGAGTGAAGAGAAGTTTATGAAAGAACAAGGTTATGTAGTAACAGAAGGTTATGCATATGATATCCAAACACCTTTTGTATTTTTCGATTTTGATAAATACTTAGGAGAATTTGAACAGATTTCAAAAAAAGAATGTGTTGAGTTTCTTCAAACACATTAATTCTCGTTTCTAAATTTTGCAGAAAGGAGAATGAACATGGCAAAAAAGAAAACGGAAACAAAAGAATTTGACTTGTCTTCTGAAAATATTGTAAAAACAGAATATTCAGAAGAAATGAAGCAGTCTTTTATTGATTATTCTATGAGTGTTTTGGTTGCTCGTGCAGTACCAGATATTAGGGATGGTTTAAAACCAGTACACAGAAGAATATTGTATTCAATGAAAGAACTTGGTTTATCAAGCGATAAACCATACAAAAAGAGTGCAAATGTTGTAGGAAAAGCACTAAGTGATTTGCACCCCCATGGTGATTCGAGTGTTTACGAAGCAATGGTTAATATGACTCACGACTTTTCATTGACTACACCACTTGTTGATGGTCACGGAAACTTTGGTTCAATGGAAGGTGATGCATATGCAGCATATAGATATTGTGTTACAGAAGACACAATGATAATCACCGATAAAGGTGTTACACCAATATCTTTTCTTAAAAATCTCGCAGATGGCGAAATAATGAAATACACTAATGTATTGGACAAGAATGGAAATTTTGTTCCAGCAACACGATTCTTTGATTGTGGAGAACACGAAGTCTATAAGTTGTGTTTAGATAACGGTCAAACAATAAAAGGTACACCAAATCACCCAATTATGATGGTTGATGAAAATAACAACTTTGTATGGAAAACACTTTCAGAAATATCACAAAACGATTATGTTCTTGTTCCACACTTTTTAAACAAAGAAGACAAAAATCAATATAACGAAGAGCAATCAGATATTTCATATAAGGCATCTGCACATGCTGGAAAACTTTACAAGGAAGTGCCATATGATGCAATGCAAGAAAAAGTGGTAGACGGTGTCATTAAAAGAGAATATAATAACAATTTAATGACATCCATCCTTGTTTCAAAAGATTTGACGATAATGTTTTTGTATACCAGTTTTCAGGCAAGTGTTCCACATCTAATACAAAACAAATGTCTAATTTATACATCCACAAATGAGAGATTGGTTCAAGAAATACAGTTTCTACTTTCTATGTATTTTAACATTTGTTCATTTACAGGAAAAGAAAATAACGAGTATTATGTAAAAATAATCGGCAATGAAATTTTAAGATTCAATAGAGAGATAGGATTTATTGACGAACCAACAAGAAACGAATTAAATCATATATTAAAAACAAACAATATTGACCACATTACATACGAAGAGATGGATAAGCAATATTTTAAAATCCCTGTATTATCTATCGAAAAGTTACCATATAAAGAAAAGGTATATTCTGTTCGTGTAGATAATCCTGATAGCGACCACAGTTTTATTGCAAACGGCTTCATCAATCACAATACAGAGGTGCGACTTGACAAGTATACAGAGGATGTGTTTTTATCAGATTTCAACAAAAACACTGTAGACTTCGTTCCTAATTTTGATAATTCAAAGGAAGAGCCATCTTCCCTGCCAGCAAAAGTACCCAATGTATTAATTAACGGAACAAATGGCATTGCTGTTGGTACTACAACGAGCACACCACCTCATAATCTTAAAGAGGTAATTGAAACCTACAAGTTATATTTAAACAACAACAAGGTGAAAATAGAAGATTTAATCACCTCAATCAAAGGTCCAGATTTTCCCACTGGAGGAATTATTGCAAACAAATCTGACTTAGAGGAAATATATAAAACAGGTCAAGGTAAGATTAGAATTCGTGGTAAGGTAGAGTTTGAAGCATCAAAAAGCAGGGGAGACCACGATAAGTTGATAATAACTCAAATTCCATATACAATGATTGGACTTGGTATTGAAAAATTTCTTTCAGATGTAGCAGACCTTGCAAAATCAAAAATATTGCCAGAAGTATATGATATTCTAAACCAAACCACAGCAGATGGTGTTCGTTTGGTAATTGAACTCAAACCAGATAGCGATATAGAGAGAATTAAAAACATTTTATATAAAAAGACAAAATTGGAAGACACAATGCCTGTAAATATGTTATATGTTGTAAATGGTGTGCCTACAACACTTAATTTAAAGGAAATTTTTAAAGAATTTTCCACATATCAATTTGATGTGAAAACACGAAAATATCAAGCAATTTTAAATAAACAAAAAGAAATTATTGAAATTCGTGAAGGCCTTATTACTGCAATTGATATTATTGATACAATTATTGAGATTTTGCGAGGCAGCAAAAGCATTAAAGTTGCAAAAGATTGTTTAATGGGTATAGATTCTTCCAAAATAACATTTAAAACAAAAACCGCTGAAAAAAATGCAAAAAAATTATCTTTTACCGAATTGCAAGCACAAGCAATTTTGGATATGAAATTAAGTCGTTTAATTAATCTTGAATTAGACATTTTGATTAAAGAAAAATTAAATGCTGAAAAAGAAGTAAAACGATGCGAAAAAATCTTATCATCCAAAAAAGAAATGGTTAAAATTATTATTAGTGAATTGGATGATATTGTATCCAAATATAGCAAGACAAGAAAAACACAACTCACAAACATAGAAACCAAAGATATTGATTTAAACACCATTCAAGAAGCGGAAACATTTGTTGTTTATGATAAATTTGGATATATTCGCTCTTTTGATGTAGGCACATACAATAGAAATAAAGAATCTATTGATGAAAGCATTCGTGTAATGAACACTAAAAATACAAGCAATATCTTTATTTTTACAAACATCGGAAATGTTCATCAAATCAAAGTAAATGATATTCCACTATGTAAAGCACGAGACAGGGGAACACCTGCAGACAATATAAGTAATTATAACAGCACACAAGAGCACATTGTAAAAATCTTTACACAAGAAGAATTAGAAAAGAAAAAATTCATTTTTGTTACGAAAGACAATACAATAAAAATTGTTGCTGGAACAGAATTTATAACATCAAGAAAAACGATAACATCAACAAAATTAAGCAAAAATGATGAAATTATAGCAATTGGTTTTGAAAAACCACAACATTTAATTATACAATCATCATCTGACTTTTTCTTACGAATAAAACAAGAAGATATTGCTGAACAAAAAAGAAATAGTAGCGGTGTACGATGTATGAGTTTGAAGGATAAAGAATATATTAAAAATGTATACTTTGTTAATGACGAAAAAGAAATTAAAGTTGATGGAAACAAAAAAATTGCTGTATTAAAAATTAAATTAGCAAGTCGTGCAACGACTGGTCAGAAACGGTAAGGAGAGATTTTATGCCAATCGCATTAACTATCATATTATTTATAATATCAATTGGAATACCAATTTATTCCGCTATTTCAAAAATGAAATTATTAAAAAAAGATGAAAAAGCGGAAATTGAATTTGAAAAATCTCTGGAAGAAACTTTTTCAGACAAAAAGAAGTAAGAAATTAGGCATCGCAAACTATGCGATGCCTTTAATTTTTATGACAGAGAATCAATTATCATACTTATTATAAGCAATTATGACTATTGGAGAATTAAGAATAATTGTCTAACAACACAATTAAGGAGGTATAAAATGGACGGAATGTTTTTCAAAAAAGAAGTAATCGAAAAAATTCTTAGTCAGGCAAATTTGACCAACATCATTAAAGATGAAACTGCAAATATGCCGAATTATAATTTTGGCATTAGTGCAAAGTTTGGAATGAAGTATGCAAATGAATGTCCTTTCTGTCACAGCAAAGCACCAGCAATGCAAATAGAATCAGAGACATACTATTGCAACTCTTGTGGCCGAGGCGGAAATGTTTTTGATTTTGTTATGCGAGTCAAGAATATGACTTTTGTGGAAGTGGTTACTTACTTGGCGAATAAATATGATATTCCCACAGAAGTTCCTCCGTTTACACAGAAAGTTGTAAGTCGTAAAACAACCGCACTTATGAGCATAAATCAAACTGCTGCAAAATTTTATTTTGACCAGTTGCGAACAGGGGATGGTGCAAGTGGTATGAAGTATTTCAATGACCGTGGTGTATCTGCTTCTATTCGCTCCAGTTTTGGTTTAGGTTATGCTGGAAATTTTGGTGATTCGTTGTATCAACATCTAAAAAACAAGGGTTATGAAGATAGTGACCTACTGGAATCTGGTTTGATTGCAAAGAACACCAAAGATAATGCAACATCGCCGTTTTACGATAAATTTTGGAATCGTGTTATTTTTCCCATTCTTAATCCAGAAGGAAGAGTAATAGGTTTTGGTGGTCGTATTCTTGGTGATGGTAAACCCAAATACCTTAACTCACAAGAAACCCCTGTATTCGACAAGGGTAAAAACTTATATTGTTATAGCATTGCAAAAAATTCCAAACTACCTTATTATATTTGTTGTGAAGGATACATGGATGCAATGTCTTTGCATCAATATGGTTTTGATTGTGCTGTAGCAAGTTTGGGAACTGCTTTAACAAGAGACCAAATTAAACTACTTTCTACAAAAAAGGAAATTATCCTTGCCTATGACAGTGATGATGCTGGTATTCGAGCAGCGAAAAGAGCGATTGCACTATGTCGTGAAGTCGGATTAAAGATTCGTGTTATTCAAATGCGAGGAGCAAAAGACCCTGACGAATTTTTGAAAAAGTTTGGTGTTGATGCATTTAAGGAATTAATTCGTGATGCAGAAACAGATAAGCATTTTCTTATTCGCAACAGCAAAACTGAAGACAACAAGTTTGACTTCGACAATGCTGTAGATGAATTATTCTAAGAGAAACCCGCTCAATGTTGAGCGGGTTTTTTGTTGTCACTATCAAACAACATTCATTCTTATTATAAGCAATACAAGACAATTGGAGTTTTAATCCTTGTCATTGTGTTTTGTGAAAAAATAATGGAGGTTTTATTATGGCAAATCGAATGCTCTATATTGAGATTTGCGATGACGGCAAGTGTTTTATCAGTGAAGAGAATACATCCGGTGCTTCCTATGATGCATCTTCTCCTGGTGAAATCGCAAATGCTGTACAATGCTATCTCGAAGACTATCCAAACAACTAAAAGGAGGAAAATATGCAACGAAACATTATCTGCCTTGTCGGACCATCTGGTAGTGGCAAAACTGCAATTTGTGAAGAACTTATGAAGCAGGATTCCAAATTCCAAAAGGTCAAGACAACCACAACCCGAAAGCCTCGTCCCAACGAAGACGAGAATGCCTATTTTTTCATCACAAAAGAAGAGTTTGAAAAAGGCAATAATGAACACATTTTCTTGGAGACCTCTGAATATGCGGGCGAAATGTATGGTACACCAAAATTTGCTGTTGATGCAATTTTAGAAAGTGGTGGAATTCCCATCGTTCCAATCGACCTTAATGGTGCAATGGCATACAAAGAATTGTATGGGGACTGGGTTACCGTAGTTTTCGTGTACCGTGATAAGAGAACTATCATTGAAGCGATTGTTGAGAGAAACATTCCAACCAATGAAAAGTCCAAGAGAATTATTCAGTTAGACAAGGAATTTGAAAACATAACTTTCTGTGACAGGTGTGTTATTAACAATGGCACAATTCAAGAATCAGCAAAAGTTGTGGCAAGTTTTGAGAAAAAATAATCAAAACAAAAAACAGCAGAAACTTTCGTTTCTGCTGTTATTTTTTATGTTATCCAATAACTTCTGATGCCATACCAGATGCTTTAAAGAATAAAGCCATCATAACGAATGACAACACAATTGGCATTGCCCAAGATGCTAGTCCATCCATTTGTGTAACAATTGGAAGCACCATATTGTATGCTCTTATGATAACTATCAATAGTGCACCCTGTGTGAGCGAAGAAAGCAATTTCTTGAAATACCTCCAACCACTACTTCTTAAACCATCGTTCATAATGTCTGCCATACCAATAGGAGCAAAGATAACCCTGATAACAATATCTAATATACGCATCCAACATATAACACTTAATATGCCACTTGCAAATAACATCAATATCCAAGGTATAAATAATGTAGATGCATCAACCAATGCCACATGCCATTTTGCACGCTTCATCGCACTGAAATTACAATAGTCTGCCATTGGGTTACCGCCCGCAGGTGGATTCGCAATTGCATTAAATACATTTGTTATAAATTCCGATGCACCGCCAATCATAGTGTATCCGTTGTTGATAATGACGATACCAATTGCCATTCTCATAAATGCTTTTGCAACATGTTCTGCTGTTAAATTATCCATAGATGCTTTCGTAAATAAATCATAAAGAACATAAACCGTTAGCAACAACTTGCCTAACAAAGCAAAACCATTATATATATCCTCACCCTTTTTCCATAGGTCATAGAACTTTGAACCAGACACATTAAATTGAAGAACCTCTTCTGTATCTGCTGTCATTATATCTCCACCGTATAATTTACATGCCATTTCATATGTCCAACTATTTGGGAAACTTAATTCACTTGTATCATGATTTTCACTACAAATTGGACACTTTTTACTTGCCGCATCAACTGTTATTGTACAAACAGAACTAATAAAACAAAATACGAGAAGTATTAATAACAAGATGGATAATGTTTTTCTACTAATCAAAACACCGTACCTCCTGATTTACAGTTTTCATATAATTAAGTATGTGATATCATTTAATTAAAAGATTTTTCTTTTTTTCAGGAAACAATAACTTTGTATACACCTTAAAGAAACCATACTTATAATATGAATTATGACGTTATGGCGAAAAATAAAGTCATTTTTCTAACAACACAATATAAGGAGGTAAATATGGAGAAAAATCAAAGAATTCAAGAGTTGGTAACTTTATTGAATGAGGCATCAAATGCTTATTATAATGAAGACAGAGAAATTATGTCGAATTATGAGTATGATGCCCTATATGATGAGTTGCTTGCCCTTGAAAAAGAAACTGGTATTATTTTACCAAACAGTCCATCTCAAAATGCGGGATATGAAGTTGTGTCAAAGTTAACCAAAGTTGAGCACAAACACCCTGCACTCTCTCTGGATAAGACCAAGGATAGAGAAAGTCTTAAAGGTTGGTTAAAAGGTAAAAACGGACTTTTAAGTTGGAAGATGGATGGTCTAACCATTGTTGCGACTTACAACAAAGGAAAGTTGATTTCTGCTGTTACTCGTGGCAACGGTTATGTTGGCGAAGATGTAACCCATAATGCCAAATACTTTGCTGGTCTACCGCAAAAAATTACCTATCAAGGTGAATTAATTGTAAGAGGCGAAGCGGTGATGACATACTCCGAGTTTGAACGAATTAATTCGGAAATGCCAGCATCAATGCCAAAATACAAAAATCCACGAAACCTTGCATCCGCAACAGTTCGTTTGTTCGACTCTGAAGAATCTTCAAAGCGAAAAATTATATTTTTTGCTTTCGACCTTGTTCGTATTTCTGACAGACCTAATACGATTGACTTTAATTTGAAAAGCAATCAATGTAATTGGTTGGAAGAACAGGGATTCACAGTGGTTGAACGAGTGATTGTAACACCAGAAACTATTGTAGAAGCAATTGAAAGTTATCAAGAAGCACTGCAATCCAACGATTTTCCGTCTGATGGTTTGGTTCTTATTTTTGATGACGAAGCATATGGTGTTTCCCTTGGTATGACTGGTAAATTTCCAAGAAGTGGCATTGCATTTAAATGGCAAGACGAAACTGTAGAATCAATCATTCGTCAAATCGAATGGTCTGCCTCACGAACTGGTCTTTTAAATCCTGTTGCAATTTTTGACCCAGTAGAAATCGAAGGTACTACCGTTAGTAGAGCATCCATTCATAATGTAAGTATTGCCAAGTCACTAAAATTAGGAATTGGTTCAAGAATTGCTGTATATAAAGCAAATCTTATTATTCCTCAGATTTATCATACAATTCAATCTGTTGGAGAAACTGAAATTCCTGACACTTGTCCAGTTTGTGGTGGAAAAACCACAATCAAGTTAAATGATGATATTGAAACATTGTATTGTGTTAATGAAGAGTGTCCCGCAAAACAAATTGGCAAGTTCACACATTTCGTTGAACGAGACTGTATGAACATTGTTGGTTTTAGTGAAGCGACCATTGAAAAGTTTATTTCTTCTGGTTTCATTCACGAATTAGCAGACATCTACAAGATATCTGATTTTAAGAATACAATTGTCAAAATGGATGGTTTTGGTGAAAAATCCTATAACAATCTTATTGATGCGATTGAAAACAGTCGAACCGTAAAATTTTCCGCATTCTTAAATGCTGTTGGCATTGCTGGAATAGGAAAAGATATGGCAAAACAAATTTCTAAGTTTTTGGGAGAAAATGCTCTTGAAGCATTTTTGCAAATGTTGAAAAACGGAGAGAGGTTTGACCAAATTGATGGTATTGGTGCAATTATTAACGATAACATTTATCGTTGGTATAACAACAACATTATTAATAAGGAATTCAACAATCTTATTTCTGTTCTTGTAATTGAAGATGATGCAATTAAAGTGTCTGAATCTAATATTACAGGTAGAACATTTGTTATTACAGGTTCTGTAACACAGTTTAGAAATAGAGATGAGTTAAAAGCATATATTGAATCTCTTGGTGGCAAAACATCTGGTTCTGTATCTGCAAAAACAGATTTTCTCATTAATAACGATGTATCTTCTAATTCTGGTAAGAATAAGAAGGCTAAAGAACTTGGTGTCCCAATTATCAGCGAAGACGATTTCATAAAAATGACTAAATAACATTACACCCTAACCAGTTTTTCTGGTTAGGGTGTTTTGTATTTTAAAATAACATACTTAAAACAAGATAAAACCTATCTAAATATTTGAAAGGAGAAAATAAATATGAACGAACCAAATCTTAAATTTAACTGGGGTGCTTTTTTGATGACACTTCCTTTTGGTTTTGCTAATAAGGCTTGGATGTGTTTCTTAAGTTTAATTCCTGGTATTGGTTTCATATTCTCCATCATTGCTGGTTTTTGCGGTGCAAGATGGGCATATGAAAGCGGTGAATTTGCAACCGTAGAAGAGTTTAATGCTGTTATGAAATCTTGGAATAGAGCAGGACCCTGGTCTCTCATTGTTTTTGGTGTAGTAATTGTTCTTTATATAATTTTATTTGTATTCTTAATTGGTTCACTTGCTTCACTTGGTTCTGCAATGAGCAGTTCAATGTATTAATACCAAAAAATTGCAAACTTATAGACCTCTTTGAATTTTCAAAGAGGTCTTTTCATTTAAATATACAAGAAAATTGCATACTTATTTCAAACAAATTTTTGAAGGGAGTTCTTTTAAAACATATGAGAGAAAGAAATATATATCAATGTACAGAAGAATGTAGAGATTGTACATATGAAAAGAAAAATCCAACAGGATATGATGATGATTTTGATGAATGCACTACAGACCATTGCCCCAAAAATCATTATCAACTTGGAAATATAGACAGATTAAATGGTAGACATTCAGAAGGGTATGGTTGGAATCCACTTGGTGAATTTTGCAATCAATGTAAACATACAACTTGTGAAGATTGTATTAAGTGGTCAAACAGAGATAAAAAACTAAGAAACAATATTCCACCAGAATTAAAACAACCCAAAAAGACTGTCACAAAAGAACCAGAAAAACAGATTGTAGAACCGCCCAAAGAAGAAAAACCAGAATCATTAAGTGTTGTGGAACAAGCATTAAAAATTATGGAAGAAGAAAAACAAAGAGCAGAAAACAAAGTGCACGACCAAGCAATGCTAAATACAAATAACACATTTATAGATACAGACAGAATAGCAGATGCATCTTTAATGGATGATTTTGACTTCGATGATTTTGATGAAAAAGAAAATCAACAAACAACTATTAATGCAATTGAAAAAGAAAATATAAAACAAGAAGAGAAAGAAAACGACACAGAGGATGTAGAACATAATAATAACGATGATGAAGAAAATGATGCGGGCATCGATAACAATGCTGAAAACGAATCTGATGATTTGGAAGAGATTGATTTTGGAATGGATGCACCAACTTATGATGAACAAGAAGAATATGCCGATGTTTCCTTTGATGATGACGATATCCCCGCGCCAAGCGATTATGAAGAAACATCAGATTCTGATGATGAAGAAGATGACAGTGATAATGAAAAAGAAGAAGACGACAAACAGTATGATGATGACGAAGATGACGATGACGATGATGACTATGACGAAGATGATGAGGCAGAATTTGCTCTATTTGAACAAACAAAGAAATTAAAGGCATCAATTCTTTTTGCACCAGATACAAAAATCGCACAATATAATGTTCGTAATACAGGTGTGTATTTAACCGTAACTGGTGATTCGAAAGTTACAGTAAAAGGAAGAAATGATTCCGATGGTTTCTCTTATTGTGACCCAAATAGATTCCCAAGATATATTCGTGAAGGAATTTTAAGTGGAGATTTATATAAGAACGATAACATCAAGATTACCGACAATAGTAAATTTATTTTTGTATATTATAACGATATTGATGGAGAAATTCTTAAAAGAGGTTCAATGGAATGCAAAACGGATTTAACAGATGTAACCGAAGAAAAATTAAGAAAGTTATTAAAGAGAGCAATGGATAAATTTCAAAAAGACAACGAAGACTAATTTTTCAAAAAAATAACATCTGATAAGTTAATATTATTAAAAGTAAGGAGCAAAAAACTTGAAGAAAAAATTTTTACTTGATACTAATATTTTAATGAGGTCTCCAAATGCAATTTATGTATTTGAAGATAACGATGTTTTGATTTGTAATACCACATTAGAGGAATTAGATGACCTTAAAAATAAACCAGGTGAAGTTGGTTACAATGCCAGAGAAGCAATTAGGGTATTAAATCAACTTCGTGAAAAGACAAACAATTTATATGATGGTGTAAAATTACCAAATTCAGGAACGTTAAAAATTGTTAGAGATTGTACACCAGAAGATGCGGAAAAATTAAAAGGAACATTACCAAGAGAATGGTCTCTTGGTAAACCAGATAATAGAATTATTGATACAGCAATTAAAAACAATGCTATATTAGTTACAAATGATATTAGTATGCTGTTAAAAGCACAGTCTACTGGATTAAAAACAGAAAACTTTAAAAACGAAACCGTTTCAGATGAGTCGTTAAATTATACTGGAAGAACAGAAGTTTATGCAACTAGCGATGTCATTGGACAATTATATCACGACGGTGCAATTGCATACGAAGATTTGTACGAATACGAAAAATTAGATTTAGAAATAAATGAATTTTTAATTATTAGAGATATTGCTAACGAGTCACATACAGCATTAGGTTATTTCGATGGCAAATGTATTTTGAAATTGTCTCACGATAACCGTAGACCATATGATGTAAGACCACGAAATGTTGGTCAAAGATTTGCTATTGAGGCATTAATGACACCAGCAGATGAAGTACCACTTGTCATATTAAAAGGTTCTGCTGGTACAGCAAAAACATTTTTATCACTTGCCTGTGGTCTGTCACAAGTAACCGACCATAAAAACTATAAAAAGGTATTATTACTAAGACCCAATATCAAGTTCGATGACGATATTGGTTATTTAAAAGGCGATGAAATGGATAAAATATTACCATTGATTAGACCTTGTCTTGACAACCTCGAAGCATTGGTAACACATAAAGATGATTCGTTTGAAGAATCAAGCGATAAAGTAAAAGAATTGTTCGACCGTGGTTATGTGACTGCAGAAGCATTGGCATATTTAAGAGGTCGTTCAATTTCCAACACTTACATTCTAATTGATGAAGCACAAAACACAACACCAAACCAAATGCTCGGTATCATTACTCGTGCTGGTGTTGGTTCTAAAATTGTTATTGTTGGCGACCCAAACCAAATTGATAACCCAAAAGTTGATAAGAAAAACAATGGACTTGTGTATGCAGCAGAAAAGATGAAAGGTTCATCGTTATGTATGCAACTTACATTTGAAGATGAAGAATGTACAAGAAGTGCCCTTGCATTAGAAGCAAGTCAACTTTTGACACCAAAATTTTAACAAATATAACACTCTTTAATAAGACCTCTATCCGAGGTCTTATTTTTATGTTAGAAAGGATTTAATAAATGCAAAAATTTTTAATTATTGCTGGAATTGCATTAAGAAATATTTCTGGTAATATTTCCAGTGTACAAGAAATGAAAAACGAAACAAAATTGACAAAATATGCATTAAAAGAAATGTAATATTGTGTCAAAAAATGTAAAAAAATAAGAGCGAAACATTTCGTGTTTCGCTCTTTTGTATTAAAATAATTTTTGCCACCATTTTTTATTATTTTGGTGCTCATCTTCGCCAGTAAGTTTTCTGGTAACAGGTTTAACAATCACTTCTTGGTCATTGATTTTTATCGGGTCGTAATTGGTTCGTTCCATTTCTCCCATAGTAGTAAGAATCCCATCTCTTTTAATATCATCTTTTGTAATACCGCTTAACATAATACCACAAGATTCGCCCTCGCTTGCTATATCACAACTTTTACGAAACTGTTCAATTCCTATAATAGTAACTGTTTTATAAGAACCATTTTTCGTTGAAACCAAAACAGAATCTCTAACTCGAATGCTTCCCTTTTCTACCCTGCCAGTAACAACAACACCACGACCAGTTATCATAAACACATCCGTAATGTGAAAAATAAAATTATCCATAAAATCATACCTCCTATACTTATTAATATAAGTATGTTTTCTTATGTGGTAAATATCGTTTATAGCCATTCGATATCATACTTATCTTATAAAAAAACAATAGAGGAGTTTAATATGCAAGAAATATTAGAAAAATACCAAGTACGAAAAACGAATAAGCAAAAAAGTATATTTATAGATTATTTAAAAAATAGATTATCTAAAAATGGTTATGAGACCACAATTGAAGAAAAAGGCAAATGGTTGTTTAAATCACGAAACATTATTGTTGGCAATCCAGAAACAGCAAAATATTTTGTCACAGCACATTATGACACACCACCAATTTCACCATTTCCAAACTTTATGTTTCCAACAAATGTTCCTATGTTTATATTTTTTCAATTATTTTTAACAGTTTTTATTTTTCTGCTTGCTTGGATAATTTCAATACCATTTGCAATGTTACCAATTAGCGGAGAATTGTATGTATATATTTACG
>JAEIGA010004585.1_pt1 | contig 21361 bp, 14 predicted proteins | sample 9270691 | NCBI WGS metagenome assembly JAEIGA01 (sample SAMN17057246, study PRJNA624740) | gut metagenome | biome: biome; isolation source: fecal sample | host: Bos grunniens | place: China: Xizang | collected 2019 | reverse complement strand
CTAAGGCTGGTATCAGCCTCGACGCTAACTTCGCTAAGGTTGTTTCATGGTATGACAACGAGTGGGGTTACTCAAACAAGGTGCTCGAGATGGCTCGCGTTATCGCGAAGTAATTTGAAATCATTTCGATTACATAATGAAGCCGGCCCAATGGGTCGGCTTCTCTTTTTATAGTTGCTCAAGTTGTGCGGGAGTTGATATGTTCAGGTCAACATAACCCTCTATTCCATAGACTACCGCCTTGTCGGAAAACTGCCATATATGCCATCCTTCGTGCATTGGGGCCTCTTTTTCATAATGTGCGACCCAGATAGGGTACTGTTCCTTTATTTCCCTGCTGAGGATGTCGCGTATGAAATATGCTGACGAATAGACGATGGGTTTTCTGCCGTAATGTCTTTCTACCTCCTTCAGCCATGCCAATGCCCGGGAATTGAGCAGATCCTTGCTGCATCCTTTGTGTATCGTCTCGATATCAAGGACCGGAGGGAGATCGTCATTGCCTATGGGGCCGACGGTCTTGATGAACAATCTTGCCTGCTGCACAGGATCCTTGGATGAACGGAAGAAATGATATGCTCCTTTCCTTATTCCGCTGGTCTCTGCCTGCTCCCAATGCTTCCGGAACATCTTGTCCTTCATTGATGAGCCCTCTGTGGCCTTGATAATCACGAATGATAGGGGCCTGATGTCCTTTGCATGATGTTTTGAACGTGTGGTATTACGTCTGGAATCTGTCATCACCCTGAGTGAATCCCATATTATTTCATGCTGATAGTGGGAGATGTCTATGCCGTAACAGTAGGTCCCTGGCGGTACTTTTGCCCCCGTATCGCGAGACTTTCTGCTTCCGATGTGTGGCAGGATCAAGACAATGGCTAAAAATATGAGTATTCCGGCCAATGACCAGATACCTATGTGTATCTGTCTCTTCCTCCTGCCCGTCCTTTTCTTCTTTCCGTTTTTAGCCGATTCAGGGCGTCTGCTCTGTCTGTTTCCCTTTTGTTGTGATTTTTTAGCCATATCAAGGACAAAATTAATGTATTTACACCATTATTTCGTATTTTCGCGGGATTTTTATTCATAGAGTAGTGAAGTGATTGATTATGAAATTATTTAGCAGATCCGAGAAACCTTCCTGGTGGGTTTCCTTAATTCCTTTCATATTCCTTATTGCAGTACTTGTCATCGTAATCAAGGTGTTCGGTGCAGATGCATTGGCTGGAGGCAGTCAGGTCGCTCTTCTCTTTGCGTCAGGCGTAGTTGTTGCGATTTCGATGATTTTCTACAAGATACCTTGGAAAGAGTTCGAGGAAGGAATAGTCGATAATATCAAGGCTGTAGGCACGTCTATCCTCATCCTGCTTCTGATCGGAGCTGTTGCCGGTTCATGGATGGTCAGCGGAGTAGTACCTACCATGATCTATTATGGAATGAAAGTCATCTTTCCGTCCATATTCCTCTTTGCATGCTGTGCGATATGTGCTCTCATTTCAGTAATGACGGGAAGTTCATGGACCACAATCGCAACGGTAGGAGTAGCACTTATAGGAATCGGTACAGCTCAGGGATATGAGACGGGATGGATAGCAGGTGCAATTATCTCGGGAGCATATTTCGGTGACAAGGTATCTCCTCTGTCAGATACCACTGTGCTTGCGTCATCATCGGCAGAAACACCGCTTTTCACCCATATCAAGTATATGATGATCACTACAGTGCCGTCATTTACCATAGCCTTGGTCATTTTTCTGATAGTCAGTATCTTGCATCAGAGTCCTGACTCTCTTCAGACTGCAGATTTCTCCAACGATCTCCTGCATACTTTCAATATATCTCCATGGCTCCTTCTGGTTCCGGTATTTACAGGAGTGCTTATAGCAAAGAAGGTTCCGGCCATACTTACGCTTTTTGTAGCATCAGTGCTCGCCGGAATCTTTGCATTGATATTCCAGCCTCATATACTCGGATCCATCGCATCTGAGGCTCTGCCTGACCGCAGCATGCAGCTTTCATTCCTGGACGGATTCAAGGGACTCTTTATTTCATATTATGGATCCACTGCAGTAGAGACCGGAAATGAGGCTCTTAATGCCCTTGTGTCGACTAGAGGTATGACCGGTATGATGAGTACCATATTTCTCATTATTTCTGCTGTTACATTCGGCGGCGTGCTCGTAGGAAGCGGAATGCTCCAGAGTCTGACAGAAATGCTTACAAAGTATATAAGAAGGAGAGTTACTATGGTATCTTCGACAGTGGGCACAGGTATATTCGCCAATATGATAACAGGAGACCAGTATCTGTCCATTATCCTTACAAGCAGCCTTTACAAGAAACTATATAAGGACAGGGGATATGAATCTCAGCTTCTCAGCCGTTCAGTAGAGGATAGTGCTACTGTAGTGTCTGTGCTTATTCCATGGAATTCATGCGGTATGACCCAGGCTACCGTGCTTAAAGTTGCGACGCTGGACTATCTGCCATACTGTTTCTTTAATCTCATATCCCCGTTGATGTCCATATTTATTTCGGCAATCGGGTATAAGATTGTACGCAAATCAGATAAAAAATTGCAGAAACAATAAAAAGTTCACTATATTTGTAAGGATGAGGTAATACCTCAGGTATGAATATTAATACATAATATAAGAATTATGAAAGAATTGAAAGGAACAAAGACCGAGGCTAATCTCCAGACTGCATTTGCTGGTGAGTCTATGGCACGTAACAAGTACACATACTATGCTTCAAAGGCAAAGAAGGATGGTTATGTACAGATAGGCAAACTCTTCGAAGAGACAGCAAACAATGAGAAGGAGCATGCTAAGATATGGTTCAAGCTTCTTCATGGCGGTGAGATGCCTGATACTCCAGCTAATCTTCTTGATGCCGCTGAGGGCGAGAACTACGAGTGGACTGACATGTATGCCGGTTTTGCTGTAACAGCACGCGAGGAAGGCTTTGCTGAGATCGCTGATCTTTTCGAGAAGGTAGCAGCGATCGAGAAGATGCATGAGGAGCGTTATCGTCAGCTTCTTGCTAACGTGGAAGGTGGTCTCGTATTCTCACGCGACGAGGATATGATGTGGGAGTGCTCTAACTGCGGCCATATCGTAGTAGGCAAGAAGGCTCCGGAAGTATGCCCTGTATGCAAGCACGCAAAGAGCTATTTCATGATTCATCCTACCAACTACTAGGATGCTGTTCTAATACAAAAAAGGCACTGAGATTCTCAGTGCCTTTTTTGTATTCATTCTAGCGTCTCTTTATCAGATGTATTCCTACATTCATGACAACATAAATGACGAATGTCAGTAGAACTATGAAGGACCAGTTAAGTCCCAGCAGAATCACGAGAAGACAGCTTGCGATTATCACTCCCGCGAATGCGATCCTCTGCTTGTTGACCGGATCGGCTCCCTTCATGTTCTTCTTGAATTTCATGGAGAACATCGGTACCTCGCTTACGAGAAGAAGTGACAGTATCACTGATCCAACGGGTATGAACCAAGCGGTTGATGCCCAGGAGCAGAGAATGCTGCTGCTGTCCTGACTCACATAGTAAACGAATGAACCACAGATCATTGCGCATGCCGGTGTGGCGAGGCCAATGAAGTTCTCTGTCTGTCTTTCGTCTATATTGAACTTCGCCAGTCTTACTGCTGAAAGAACCACGATCACAAGCGGAATGCAGCAGAGGATAGAACTGCTGCCGGTTTCTGTCATGAGCTTATGCAGCATGATGGCAGGCAACATTCCGAAACTGATCAGGTCAGCAAGCGAATCCAGCTCCTTTCCTACATCTGAATATGCCTTGAGAAGCCTCGCGCTGAGTCCGTCGCAGAAATCGCAGACCGCCGCTGCAAGCATCAGACAGAAAGCTGTGCTGAAGTCTCCGTTGAAAGTGCAGATCACACCCAGAACTCCGCAGAGCAGGTTCATGGATGTGATCGTATTGGGAATATGTCTGATTATATTCATTTCAGGATATTATACTGAGCTCGGATATTACTTGATGCCGAGTTTCTTCTTGATATCCTTTGGAAGAGCGTCCTTGTGTACAACGATGTTGAGAGTCTTTGCTCTTACGAAAGGCTCGGAAGCGTACCACATGCCCTTGTACTTGCCTGTCTCGCCCCATGAGTTCTTCACCATGAAATACTTGGTGCCGTTCTGATCCTTTGCAAGACCGTAGATGTGCATGCCGTGGTCATCGGTAGTGGTCTTTCTGTCATAGTCGTCCTGGCGCATTTCCTGAGTGTAGATAACCTCCTTAGGAAGGTCAGCCTTAACCTCTTCCTTCTGCTCAGCCTTGCCTACCCAGTGCTCCTGGTCTGAACCTACCGCAGCCTTAGCCTTCTCCTCTGCGATGATGGCGACGCCGTTTCTTGTGAAGCCCTTCTCGCTGATGTCAGAACCCCATGCGATGGTGTAACCGTTCTCTACTGCGTATGTCATAACCTGCATGAACTCGTCGATAGGGAGGTTGTAAGCAGTATCCCATCTCCAGTTGTCAGGAACCTCGATGATGAACTCCTCATAGAATGGGTGATGTGAGAAAGAAGAAAGGTTTACATAGTCCTCCATCTTGATGCCGAGGAAATCTCTGTATGACTCTGGAGTGTATGTAGCACCGTTTGCTGTGAATGATTCAGGATATTCGCCGAGGTATGCAGCTACGATACCGTCGAAGCCATTGAGCCATGCAGTAGTGAGTTTCTTGTTAGGGTTCTTTGCCACTGCATCAACGTATCCTTTGAGGACTGCGTCAAGCTCATTCTGCTCTGGAAGCTCGGTACCATAGTTCATTCCTGACATAGCCTCCTCAGAAACGATACCGTAGTCGTCGATTACATGGAGAACGTCGCCGAATGAGCTGCCTGGAGAGAATCTGAGTGCACCGTCAAGTCTTACATACTTAACTGCTCTGTCCCTGTATGAGTTGCCCACTACGAACATCTCTGAAAGGTTAGTCTCGATACCCTTGGTCCTGATGATCTCTGACTCGATGAACGAGAGACCTGAGTAGCACCAGCATGTACCTGAACGGAACTGGTTCTTTACAGGAGTCACAGGGTTTTCCTTGATAACTGTGAATTCGTACTCAGGAGCCTTCTGAGCTGATGCGGAAACTGCAATGATAGAGCATGCAGCAGCTGCAATGATTGATTTGATCTTCATTTTATCTAGTGTTTTAATTAATTGTCACCTACAACTCGCAAATATAGTAAAAAATATGATAACTTTGCGTTATGGTGAATGTTCTTTACATACATGGAATGGGAGGAGGGGGAGATTCGAGAATCCCGTCCATTCTGAAGGAAGATCTGGCTGCTGACGGTATCAATGTCGTGGTCCGTACATACGATTTCGATCCTGAAGCCGCAGCTGTTCAGATTGCGGCATGGGTAGATGAACTCAAGCCGAGGCTCATAATGGGGGAATCCCTCGGATGCATACATGCGATAAGGATCAAAGGCTTGCCGCATCTTCTTGTCTCACCGTCCCTCAATGCACCCTTGTACCTCGGATATCTGTCCTGGATAGCCTTGATTCCCGGAATTTCATGGCTCTTCGGCCGTATCTACAAGCCGAAAGAAGGAGACAGACAACCCTTGAATTTCAGCTTTTCCCTTCTGAGGAAATACATTGCCCACAGAAAGGCGGCAATGGCGAACACTCCCGCAAACGGCTCGCGCGATTACTTCCATGCTTTCATCGGCACGAAGGACCATTACCGTCGCAGCGGAATAGTGAGTATAAGGTCATGGAAAAAGAACTTCGGTGAAACTTGCACCCTTTATGAAGGTACTCATTTCACCGAAGAGCAGTTTATCTATTCGCTTATCGTCCCGAAGATCAGAGAGTGCGTCCTGGATAGGCCTTGAGACCCTCCTCAAGAATGTGGAGCGCTTTCTTCATCTCGTCTATTTCAAGTACATATGCGATTCTCGCATGGTTCTTACCCATACCCGGAGTCCTGTAGAATGACGCGGCAGGAGTGAGCATGGTTGTCTCATTGTCGATCCTGAATGTCTCAAGCATCCAGCGTGCGAAGTTCTCGGTGTCGTCGACAGGCAGTTCGGCGATAGTATAGAATGCACCCATAGGGAGCGGTGTGAACACGCCTTCCATCTTGTTGAGACCTTCGATCATGAAATCCCTTCTCTTGATATACTCCTCCTTTACGGCAGCGAAATATTCATCCGGAGTATCGAGGGCTCCGATAGATGCTATCTGGCCGAGTACAGGCGGGCAGAGGCGTGCCTGCGCAAACTTCATTGCTGCTGTCATCACGTCCTTGTTGTGGGAGATGATGCAGCCTACACGTGCTCCGCAGAGGTTGTATCTCTTTGATACAGAGTCGATGAGAACTACGTTCTGCTCAAGGCCTGGAATGTTCATTGCTGAGAAATGAGGCTCATCTGTATAGCAGAATTCGCGATAAACCTCGTCAGAAAGGAGGAAGAGGTCGTGCTTGCGGGCGATTTCTCCGAGTGCGAGCATGCTTTCCTTAGAGTACTGTGTACCGGTAGGATTACCTGGATTACATACGAGTATGGCCTTGGTCTTGTCTGTGATGGCTTTCTCGAATTCCTCGATAGGCGGAATCTGGAAGCCGTTTCTGATATCTGTTGAAATGGCCTTGAGTGTCAGGCCGTTCATGAAGGCAAAGGTGTTGTAGTTGGTGTAGAAAGGCTCGAGTACTATAACCTCGTCTCCAGGATTACATGTGATCTCGAGTGCAAGATTCACGCTTTCGCTGCCTGCTACGGTAACGATAAGCTCGTCAACGCTGATGTTGATGCCCATCTTTCCGTAATACTTTTCCACGAGGCCCTTGCGGAGATCCATCAGACCTGCAGAATGCGAGTAGGATACGTTTTCTCCTGAGAAGTTCCTGATGGCGTCGAGTGCGCAAGTAGGGGATTTTATATCAGGCTGTCCAAGATTGAGGTGATAAACCTTTACGCCTTCTTTCTTGGCTGCGTCAGCCAACGGAACCAGCTTTCTGATGGCAGAAGCAGGCATCTGTACCGCTTTGTTGGAAATGTTTGCCATATGTTTTGTTGTCTTTTTCGTTTTCACTCGCAAAGGTAATAAAAATGCAGAATACTTGTAAGAAAATTCACTATCTTTGCGCCCGATTTTATAATCTCGCTTATGGCTACATTCAGACAAAGGGCGCTTGACGAAGCTGCCGCTCACAAGGGCGAACGATTCTATAAGGACGAAAGACCTGTTTCAAAATATTTCGGTCAGAATGTTCTTGACCTGGACAAGATGCACGGCTACATGTCGAAGCAGGCATATGAGGCTGTGCTGGCATCGGCCAGATATGGCGCGAAGCTCGACAGGAATCTCTCGAATGAAATAGCATCGGGCATGAAGGCTTGGGCCATGGAGATGGGTGCGACGCATTATACACATCTCTTCCAGCCTCTTACCGATTCGACAGCGGAGAAGCATGAAGCCTTCATATATGTCAAGGATGGCAAGGCCTTCGAGAAATTCAACGGAAGCGCGCTTGTCCAGCAGGAGCCGGATGCGTCGAGTTTCCCTAACGGCGGACTTCGCAATACCTTCGAGGCCAGAGGGTATTCGGCATGGGATCCTTCTTCGCCTGTGTTCATTATGGACGGTACGCTCTGTATTCCATCCGTATTCGTATCATATACCGGCGAGGCTCTCGATACCAAGGTGCCTAATCTTAAGTCGCTCCAGGCCCTGAGCGTTGCCGCCACGAAGGTCGCGAACCTCTTCGATGATTCTGTGACATCTGTCAAGGTCAATCTGGGAATCGAGCAGGAGTACTTCCTTGTCGACGAGTCGCTGTATTCGGCAAGACCGGACCTGGCTCTATGCAGCAGGACGGTGATAGGACATACATCTGCGAAGGACCAGCAGCTCGAGGACCATTACTTCGGTGCCATCCCTTCGAAGGTGAGTGCCTTCATGAAGGACTTTGAGACTGAGGCATATAAGCTCGGAATTCTGCTTCAGACCCGCCATAACGAGGTTGCACCGAACCAGTTCGAATGTGCGCCGAAATTCTGTGAGGCTGTAAAGGCCATAGACCAGAACATGATGCTTATGATCATCATGCAGAAGGTAGCTGAAAAGCATCATCTGAAAGTCATTTTCCATGAAAAGCCTTTCGACGGTGTGAACGGTTCCGGCAAGCATTGCAACTGGTCCATAATGACAGATACAGGGGTCAATCTTCTTTCTCCAGGAAAGACTCCAACAAAGAATCTTCAGTTCCTCTCGTTCTATGCAGCAGTGCTGAGAGCGGTGCATAAGCATCACTTCCTGCTGATGACTTCGGTCGCTACGTTGAGCAACTCATACAGGCTTGGTGGGGGAGAGGCTCCTCCAGCAGTGATGTCAGTCTTCTCAGGATCAACTCTTTACGGAGTCTTCCAGGCTATCATGGACATGTCTGATGTAAAGGAATCGGCATCGACACAGGAAAGCATCAGGATAGTCAATGCCATACCTGATATCTTCCCTGACAATACGGACAGGAACAGGACGTCTCCTTTCGCTTTCACCGGTAACAGGTTCGAGTTCAGGGCAGTAGGATCGTCGCAGAATGTCGCGTCAGCTGTATATGTGGTCAATTCAATTGTCGCTGAGTCACTCAACGACTTCCGTGCGGCTGTCGATGAACTCGAGGCGGCAGGCGAGGAAAGGTCTTCTGCCGTAATGACCGTGGTACGCCGTTTCATCAGCGAGGCGAAGGACATCATGTTCGAAGGCAACGGATACAGCAAGGAATGGGAGCAGGAAGCTGAAAGGCGCGGACTGAGAGCCGTAAGGAATGTTCCGGAGGCCTACGAAGTCTATCATGAGCCTCAGACAGTCGAACTTTTCGACAAGCTCGGCGTTCTCGCTCCAAACGAGGTCGAGGCGCGTTTCGGCATTCTCAACGAGACATATGTAAAGAAACTGCAGATTGAAGCACGCGTGATGGGCGATATCTGTCTTAACCATGTCATTCCGGCGGCGGTCAAATATCAGAATATCCTGATAGAGAACGTCAAGGGTATGAAGGATATCTTCGGTGAGGATTATTATGAGCTCTGTTCTTCGGAGATAGAGACATTGAAGAAGATATCAAATTATATAAACAGTGTGTCCGTGGATGTGGATGCGCTGGTAAATGCAAGAAAGAAGGCCAATGTGATTGAGGATATCGCAGTGAGGGCCAAGATATATTCACACGAGGTCAAGGGAATGATGGATAAGGTGCGTGAAAGTGTGGATAATCTCGAAATGCTTATAGATGATGAGATGTGGCCGCTTCCTAAGTACAGGGAACTGCTGTTTATCTGATCATAAGCTAAAAGGCTATTGAAATGTTTATAGAAAGTATAGATCCAGAACAGCTTAAGAAGCTTGACTTTGCGTCTTTCACAGGAAAGATAGTCGTCATAGATACCGTCGGTGCCGAGTTCACCAAGGCATTGGCTTATCTGCGTTCGCAAAAGGTCATAGGCTTCGATACCGAAACACGTCCGTGTTTCTCCCCCGACCAGCCACGATATGGCGTAGCTCTGCTGCAGCTGTCAGGCCCGGAAAAGGCCTTTCTGTTCAGAGTCAACAAGATAGGCATGCATAAACGTTTATGTAACCTTCTGGCTGACCCCGGCATCATAAAGGTAGGTGCCGCTATACATGACGACATCAGGGGCTTGCAGAAAATCCATGATTTCAAGCCTGAAGGCTTTGTGGATCTGCAGAAGACAGTATGGGAATGGGGTATCAGGGACAAGAGCGTCAAGAAGATGGCGGCGATCATCCTGGGTTTCAGGATATCCAAGACCCAGCAGCTTTCGAACTGGGAGGCAGAGAAACTTTCCGAACAGCAGTGCAGATATGCAGCTACCGATGCGTGGGTATGCCGCGAGATGTATCTCAAGCTGCAGAAGACAGAAAAGAATCCATTGATTGAAACACCACAGAATAACGAACAGTCATGATAAAGATTATATTGAAAAGAGGACGTGAGGAGTCTCTGCTCCGATTCCACCCTTGGGTGTTCTCGGGTGCAATAGCGGAAATCCAGGGCAATCCTGCCGAGGGCGAGCTTGTAGCCGTGCATGCTTCCGACGGAAGTTTTCTGGCAATGGGACATTACCAGATCGGATCCATAGCGGTCAGGATACTCAGCTTCGACGACAGCGCCCAGAGACCGGATTATTATGAGCAGATGCTCTCCAAGGCACTCCGTATGCGTGTATCTGCCGGACTTCACGGAAATCCTGATACCACTTGTTATCGTCTCGTTCATGGTGAAGGCGACAACCTTCCCGGTCTTATCATCGACTATTATGACGGAGTCTGCGTAATGCAGGCACATTCTGTGGGTATGTTCCGCGCGAAAAAGCAGATCTCAGATGCTTTGCAGAAGATCTATGGCGAGGAACTCAAGGCGGTTTATGACAAGAGCTCCGGAACCGCTCCGTACAAGGCAGGTCTTGAACTCATAGACGGATACATGTACCGTCGTCCGGACTTCAATCAGGATGAGCAGGTGGTGCTTGAGAACGGACATAAGTTCAACGTCAACTGGAATGAGGGACAGAAGACCGGATTCTTCCTTGACCAGAGGGAGAACCGTGCGCTGGTAGGAAAGCTGGCCAAAGGAAGGAATGTCCTTAACCTCTTCTGCTATACAGGCGGCTTCTCTATATATGCGCTCGCCAACGGTGCGCTTCATGTCGATTCTGTGGATAGCTCGAAGAAGGCGATGATGATGGTGGACAGAAATGTAGCATTGAACGGCTTCGATGAAAATACACATACCAGTCTCTGCTGCGATGCCATCGATTATCTGCGTGAGGTTCCGGAAGGCAAGTATGATCTCATGATTGTGGATCCGCCTGCATTTGCAAAGCATCGAGGCTCGCTGAAGAATGCCTTGAGAGCATATCAGAGACTCAACGCGGCTGCGATTTCGAAGGTCGCATCGGGAGGTTTCGTCTTTACATACAGCTGCTCGCAGGTTGTCGATAAGGAGGCTTTTGCCCTTGCTGTTTTCTCCGCAGCAGCTCAGTGCGGAAGACGGGTACGCATACTCGACAGGCTTAATCAGCCATGCGACCACTCTGTCAATATCTACCATCCGGAAGGGGAGTATCTGAAGGGCTTGCTTCTGTATGTTGAGTAAAATGTTCTGAAAAATATGATTTTTATAAGGTTTATGCTCTTAAAACGGCGTAAACCTTACTTTTTTTTGTGGATAAATGTAGGTTTTCTTTCATATTTTCTAAAAATGTCCTACTTTTACACGAATTTTCTATTGTGAGGAAAATATGATTTAAAATCATTTATAAACCAAACTTTTTTACTAACAACTTAATTAACTGTCTATGAAAATTAGATTTTTCAAGCTGGCTCTGGCGGCAGTACTTCTCGGAGGCATGATTTCATGCGTACAGGAGGAGCCTACCCGCGTTCCGGCAAAGATGGATCTCGAGAATGCTGACGAGTTGGGAGCATCGCCTCTTACATTCAGCAATCGCGCAGAGACAAAGACCGTAAACTTTACGGCTGACGGTGATTGGTACATCCGTATCCCTAAGGATTGCGACTGGCTTTCAGTTTCTCCTAAGGAAGGTACAGGTGATGCTACCGTTACTTTCACTTCATCGCTTTACGAGGAGAATGTTCCTCGTTCGGCAAAGGTGTATTTCGTTGTTGATGGAATCGAGCAGAAGGATTTCCTTCAGGTTACACAGCTTCAGAAATTCTATCTTGAGCCAAGCATTCTTTCTAACGTTCTTCCTAAGACCGGTGGTGAGTCTGTAGTTTCAGTAAACACTAACGGAACATTCACTTGTGATGTTACTTCTGGTTCAGAGTGGCTTTCAGTGGTTTCACAGGACCGCAATGAGATCGTCATCACTGCTAAGGCTATGGCTGAGAATGCAGTTAAGAATACTGCAGTTCTTACACTCACTTGCGTAGAGGATCCAGGTCTTACTGCATCTCTCAATCTCGCTCAGAAGAACCTTCAGGTGGTTATCAATGCTAAGGAGGTTATTACTGACGGTATCGGTGGTACTGGTGAACTCTCAGTTTCTACTTTGAACGTAAACACATGGAAAGTCGAGGCTGATGTTCCATGGATCAAGACTGAGAAGGTTGGTGACAAGATCGCGTTCACTGTTGAGCGTAATAGTACTAGTGCTGACCGCGTAGGTTACATCTCTGCTATTTGCGCTGACTCAGCTGACGATGCTGACGTTAAGGGCGTAATCGCTGTAAATCAGTATGCTGCAGCTGATCTCCTTGATATCAAGTTCAAAGAGGATGGTACAGCTGAGGACGTTTCACCTCGCAAGAACGTTGTGAACTCATGGCTTGGTGAGGGTGTCATGAATTACTATGAGGAGTATAAGTCATGGGGCCCAACAGTTACCCGTGGTCAGAATAAGACCTATGACAAGACTACTGGTTTCTGGGAGTCAGACTATACTGCATATGACAAGAACATCGAAGACAGCTATACAATCGAGTGTGTATTTGCACTTGGTGGTGCTCATACAAATGTTGAGACTAAGGCATTCGGTGCAACACAGTCAGGTGGTTTCGCTGTCATGATCGGTAACTCAGCTGCAGGTACCAACAATGGTGACGGCACAACTTATCAGCGTGACCAGTCAATCGAGTTCATCCAGCACAACGGTTCAGGTTGGAACTTTGCTATTTCACATGTCCAGCCAGTTGTTGGTCAGCTTTACCACGTATTTGGCGTATGGGATGGCCAGGATATCAAGTGCTACGTTGATGGTGAACTTAAGGCTACTGTAGGTGCAAAGGGCTTCAAGCATAAGGGTGGAAATCACTACATGGGAGTTGCTGGTAACTATAGCACTGATGTCAAGTTCAACGGTTCATGGAACGGTACTGTAGTTGTTGCACGTCTCTATGATTCTCCACTTACAGCTGAGCAGATCGCTGCAAAGACTGAACTTAACGGTAACGTCAAGATCGTAAAGTAAATTAGATTAAAATTCGACTTATGAAGAAAATAACCCAGAAGGTATTTATGCTTGCGGTTCTGCTTTGCATGAGCGTTCTTCCTATGTTAGCGGGAAATGCTCCGGCAGAACAGGCAAAGAAAGTACTCAACGGTATTGTCATCGGTTCTGATGGCGATACACCTCTTACTGGCGTGGTAATCTACTCTAAGGAAAATCCTAAGGAGATCACCACTACTGATGCAAACGGTGAATATAAGTTCTCTGTTTCTCCTTCTACCCAGACTGTCGTTTTCGAGATGATGGGTTACGATACAAAGGAACTCAAGGTTGCTGATACATACCTCTTTACATTGGTTACAATGATTGTTCAGGCCAATGCACTCGAGGAGTCAGTCGTTGTCGGTTTCGGTACTCAGAAGAAAGAGTCTCTCGTGGGTGCTGTCCAGGCCGTTAAGCCAACTGACCTCGCAACTTCATCTTCAAACCTTACCACTTCATTCGCAGGTAACATCCCGGGCCTCATCGCCCGTCAGACTTCTGGTGAGCCAGGTGAGGACGGTGCTTCATTCTACATCCGTGGTGTGGCCACGTTCGGTGCTAACAAGGGCGCGATGATCATCCTCGACGGTGTTGAAATCACTTCTACCATGCTCAATAACATCCCTACCGAGGCTATTGAGTCTATGTCAGTCCTCAAGGACGCAACCGCAACTGCACTCTACGGTTCGCGTGGTGCAAACGGTGTCCTCATCGTGACTACAAAGGAGGGACGTAACTCAGAGAAGATTTCCATCAACGCATCTTTCGATAACACTGTATCTATGGCTACAAAGATCCAGGAGATTGCAGATGGAGTAGAGTATATGGAACTTTATAATGAGGCTGTGTACAATGTTGCACGTCAGTCAGGTGCTGAGTACATTCCTTTTTACTCTGCTGAGAAGATCGAAGGTACAAGACTCGCTCTTGACAAGTATGTTTATCCAAACAACGACTGGTATGACATGCTCTTCAAGGATTTCGCAATGAACCAGAGATTCAACGTTTCTCTCCGTGGTGGTGGAAAGAAGGTAAACTACTTCCTTAACGCCTCTATCTACAATGAGAACGGTATCATCAAGGAACCTAAAGAATCTCTTCTTGACATTGACCTCAACAACAAGAAGTTCATGTTCCAGTCAAACGTAACTGCTCAGGCTACCAAGACTACAAAGGTTTCGATGAAGCTCAACATGCAGATCCAGTATCAGGATTCTCCAATTGAGGCTACTTCTGACCTCTTCTACTACACAATGCGTGCTAACCCTGTACGTTTCCCTGCTGTTCTTCCTGCACAGGATGGTGACACATTCGTAAGATACGGTAACTTTGATACTTGGGATACAGGTTCTAACGACCTTAACCCATACGCTCTCATGAGCCGTGGTTACAAGGAGCAGTACAGATCATGGATGACAGCTTCCCTCAATGTTGATCAGGACCTCAAGTTCATCACAAAGGGTCTTTCTGCAAAGGCATTGGTTTCGTTCTACAACTATGCATATGCATCAACAAGCCGTGAGCTTATTCCTGCTTACTTTAGGATCGAACCTAGTAGTGTTGTTCTTAATCCTGACGGAACATACAGTTGGGAGGCTAAAACTATCGGTGCCGAGGGTACTACATACCTTACAAGTGCCGTTGCTGCAAGCGGCTACCACGAGTGGTCAGCACAGGGTCAGATCAACTATGCTAGAAAGTTCGGAAAGCACGATGTTTCAGCAGACGTTGTTTACCATATGAAGGAGAAGGTTAACAATGCAACCGGTTCTTCAGAGGAGGCTCTTCTTCCATTCCGTCAGCAGGGTCTTGCCGGCCGTGCTACTTATAACTACGGCGGTCGTTACTTCGCAGAGGCTAACTTCGGTTTCAACGGTTCTGAGAACTTCATAGAGGGCAAGCGTTTCGGTTTCTTCCCTTCTGCAGCTCTCGGATGGACAGTTTCTAACGAGAAATTCTTCCAGCCTCTTAAGAAGGTTGTTACAAACCTCAAGTTCCGTGGATCATACGGTCTCGTAGGTAACGATGCTCTTGGTGATGACCATCGTTTCCCTTATATTACTGAGGTTAACATGGGTGCTCGTGGATATGTCTTTGGTTCTAACTTCACTTCTGTAGGTGCTGGATATATAGAAAACTATGGTAATTCAAACGCTACATGGGAAGTTGCAAAGAAGCTCAACGTCGGTGTTGACCTCGAGCTTTTCGACGACCTCAATATTGCAGTTGACTGGTTCCACGAGTATCGTAACAACATCTTCATGCAGCGTAAGTCATTCGCTTCACATGGTGGTGTAGGTTCATCACTTCCTTGGGCTAACCTTGGTGAGACTGTAAACAGCGGTGTTGACTTCTCTGTTAACTATAATAAGGTAGTAAGCAGCGACTTCCAGTATACAGTCAGAGGAACATTCACATATGCTAAGTCACAGGTGATGGCTATGGACGAACCTCAGTACACTGATCTTAACAAAAACCTCTCTAAGGTTGGTAAGCCAATCTACTCAAGTCAGGTTCTCGTCGCAGACGGTATCTTCACTTCTCAGGAGGAAATTGATAACAGCCCTCGTCAGGACTTCGGTTCATATTCAGTCGGTGATGTGAAGTATAAGGATGTCAATAATGACGGTGTTGTCAACTCTAACGACTTCGTATGGAGTGATGTCCCTTATTTCCCAGAGATTCAGTATGGCTTCGGTGGATCAATCAAGTATAAGAATTGGGATGCTTCACTGATGTTCCAGGGTAATGCAAGATATGATATTACAGTGTATAACAATACGCCGTTCCTTGATACTAAACATAGAGGATACAATATCGTAAAGTATATTGCTGATGATCACTGGTCTTGGGATAACAATAATAAGAATGCTGCTTATCCACGTCTTACATCAACTGTATCTGACAACAATACTCAGGCATCAACCTTGTATATGCACGATGCTTCTTTCTTACGTCTTAAGAATGCAGAAGTGGGATATACATTGAAGTTTGTCCGTTTCTACCTTTCAGGTAATAACCTCTTCTACCTTTCTAAGTTCAAATACTTCGATCCTGAGAAGGGTAGCGGTAGTGGTCTCTCATACCCACTTCAGCGTACTGTAAGATTGGGATTCCAGTTTACATTCTAATTGTTTAAGAATATGAAGAAATTTTTAATCATATTGTCATGTGCTGCAGCAATGCTTACCTCTTGTAATTTCCTGGATGTGATTCCAAGTGGTAAGGCTACACAGGACGACCTTTTCAAGACTCACGTGCAGGCTGACAACTTTGCAGCTTCGCTCTACTATTACATGCCTAACAGGTGGTATTTCCAGTCTTCACTCGAAATGTGCGGTGGTGGAGATATGGTATCCAGCTTTTATGGTGATGTGTCATATTTTAAGTGGAAATCCCTTATTTATAATAATCAGGAGACTCCATCAAATACTTATGTTGCCATGTGGTCTACTACATGCGACAAGGGTAGTAGTGCAGTATCTTACAATACATGGGGAGGTATCAGAAATGCTTATCTCCTTCTCGAGAATATAGATAAAGTGCCCGATGCAACAGATGTTGAAAGGGACCGTTGGAGAGGTGAGGCTTACTGGAATATTGCCTATATGCACCACACTCTTCTTGAATACTACGGACCTATCATCATTGTAGACCATCTTATCGGTCTTGAGGAGGAGATCAATACAGAGCGTCGCCCATATCTTGAATGCGTAAAGTTCATTTCTGATATGTATGATGAGGCTGCCAAGTATCTTCCTACATCTCATTCATCAAATTTCCTTGGTCGTGCTACAAAGACTACTGCTCTTGCTCTCAAGTCCCGTCTCTGGCTCCATGCCGCTTCTCCGGTTATAAACGGAAACGCTGAATGGTATTCAGACTTCAAGAACAATGACGGTACACCTCTTATGCCTCTTGAGTATAACAAGGAGCTTTGGAAGACTGCAATGGATGCTGCTGAGGCTGCTATCCAACAGGGTGTAAATGATGGTTTCAAACTTTATGCTCCAAGTCAGAAAACAGATCTTGCTGAGAAAGGTTACGAGAACTATCGTGCTGCCTTCCTTGGCGGCGATGCAAATGCATTCTACAATGAGTGGGAACACCTTTTCTGCTATGCAGCTCAGGGAAATATTTCTTACAATGTTAGAAATATGGCTCCTCGTACAGGTTGGGGTAATGTATATAACAGAGAAGGATGGAGAGGATATTTCGTACCTACATTCGAAGCTGTAGAGTGCTTCCTCTCGAAGAACGGTCTTCCTATGCATGTTGACCCAGAGACAAAGGAAGACTTCAATAACCCTACAAAGCTTGTTGACTCTCCTGACTATCCTGGAGAAAAGACTTCAGTATGGCATATTAATCGTGAGCCTCGTTTCTATGCTTCAATAGGTTTTGACCGTGGAGCTTACGATCTTAACGGTAAGACTTTCATGCTTCAGTGCCGTAGAGGTGAGGAACAGCAGAATGATGGTAACACTGGTAATGAGTACCAGTCTTGTACAGGTTACTATGTCAAGAAGTGGGTTCATAAGTCAAATAACTATGATAATACAGCAAAAGCTCATACATATCATAAGTTTGCATTCCCTTACATCCGTTTTGCTGAGCCTTATATGGACTATGTAGAGGCATATGTTCAGTATTATGGCAAACTTGATGGTCAGGCTCTTATTTACATGAACGAGATTCGTAATCGTGCAGGTCTTCCTAACTTCGAGGAGTCATGGGCTATTGTAGGTGGTGTTCCTACAGATAAGAGTGTTCTTCTTGATGCCGTTCTCCGTGAGCGTCTCAGCGAGTTCATATTTGAGGGTCGTTGGCATTATGATCTTAGAAGATACAAGGTTGTTCATGAACTTCTTGATCATAAGTCACGTTCTTGGAATCTTGCAGGTAAGACAGCTGAAGAGTTCTATCAGCTTTCTGAGGCATATGAGAATCAGGAGAGAACCTTTACAGCACCGAAGAATTACTGGCTTGCTATTCCACAGGAACAGCTTACAATCAATCCTAATCTTGTCCAGAACCCTGGATATTAATAGGTTGATAATATAAAGGACAGGGAGGGTGATACCTCCCTGTCTTTCCAGACTAACTATTTAAAGATGAAAAATTTGTTTAGAATTATTTTGGGCCTCCTGGTATTTACAGGTCTGGCTTCATGTAAAGAACCTGCTCCAGTTGAGCAGAGTGTAAGCTTTTCAATCTATGATGAGTCCGGAGAGACTCCGAAGTCAGTAGATTTTTTAGCTAAAGGTAAGAAGGGATACACTCTTAAGGTTCTATCCAACGCTGATTGGACTCTTACTGTAGCAGAGGGATCAGAGTGGATAACAGCTTCACCGCTTTCGGGCAAATCAGGTATGCGTCCTGTTACAATTGATGTTGCAACTAATGAGGAGACAACATCTAGAAGCGGTCGTTTGGACTTTGTATGCGGCAGCATAAAGAAATCAATAACTTTCAACCAGGCTGCAGGTCAGAAGCAGGATCCAGAGATTGTCGTTCCGCCGGTAACATCCAATGCACCTGTTGCTGATCTTCTTGATGTGATTTTCAAGAACGACGGAACTGCAATTGATAATTCTGAATATAAGAACGATGTACAGTATGTTTCAGGTTCAGCTTCTGTAAATTACTTCCACGAGACTTATCAGAGATATACTTCTCACTTTAACCATAAGTTGGGCGGTGAGATGGCCGGAGGTTACTATAAGATTGACTACACTACTGATGCATCATTCAGAAACGCATTGGCTGATGGACATACTCTTGAGGTAGTCTTCAAGATGGATCAGAAACCAAATGGATCAGAGATCAAGCCTTTCAGCTCTATGCAGACTGGTGGTACCGGTTTCCTCATCACAGCATCTTCAAGAGGTACAGACATTACCTTCCTTCCAAATGTAAGCACCGACGGAAAGTCAACTTGGAAGTGGGCACAGTCTGGTATTGTCCCTGAGCCGGGCAGATATTATCATGTTGTCGGTATATGGAACAAGCAGACAGGAAAGGCTTCTATATATGTTGATGGAGTCTTCAAGAAGGAAGTTGATGCTGCAGGAAATCTTAATTTCCCTACAGCGGGTAATACATGGTTCTGCGTCGGTGGCGACCCTTCGGGTAACGGAGCGCATTCAGGTTTCAATGGTGATGTTGTAGTAGCACGCATCTATGATGATCCTCTTACTGCTACAGATGTTGCAGAACTTTACAAGCTCGTTAAGAATGATGTGATGTCTGAGGTTATCTCTATGACAGATGTTGCCTATCTTCCAAGTGGATCTGTAGCAAAGGGTTGCTGGTATCATGTATATTCCGCAGGATTCAAGAATGGAGATGCCCTTATGCTTGAGTCAGTTTCAGGTTCATCGAAGTTCGAATGTGAGACTGTATATGTTGATGACTGCCTCAAACTTAGAATTCCAGATAATTTCGTAACAGGAAAATATCGTATTCTTGCAAAGAGAGGTGACAGCGTCGTTCCTGTCGGATATGCCGATCTCAAGCTGGTAGATTCAATCCAGCAGGTCAACAGGACACAGATTGTTGCCCACAGAGGATATCATCCAGGCAGCGTTCCAGAAAACTCTTTGGCATCACTTATCGAGGCTCAGAAACTCGGCGTATACGGATCGGAGTTCGACGTATATATTACAACTGATGGCGTGGTGGTTCTTTATCACGATGGTACTCTCAAGGGAACCGAGCATCCTGATAATGCCTCTCTCAAGGGTAAGCGAGTTGACTCTGTTACATATGAGGAGCTCAAAAATTATAAATTGTCTGACGGTAAACCTCTTCCTACTTTGAACCAGTATCTTGAGCAGGGTCTCAAATATCCTAATACTAAGCTGATTCTTGAAATCAAGTCCCATAATTCAGCCGAGAAGAACATGAGGGTTGCAGAGGCTTGCTACAATGCTGTAAAGAACATGAATATGCAGGACCAGGTTGAGTATATCGCCTTCAGTTATGATATCTGTAAGAAACTCGTTGCTCTCGATCCGAATGCAATGGTTCAGTATCTTAACGGTGACAAGGCCCCTAAGACAGTTCTCGCTGACGGTATCAGAGGTATCGACTATAATTCAGGCAAGCTTACAGATGCTTGGATCAAAGAGGCGAACGAGCTTGGAATGACTGTAAACGTATGGACAGTAAATGCAGAAAGCGCAATGATCGATTTCATGAACAAGGGCGTTGACCTTATCACAACTGATGAGTCTGAAAAGGCGATGAAACTTGTAGGAAAACCATTTATCTCAGTAGAGTAATATTTATTGATAAATACCTGATGCAAAGGGACAGCTGAAAGTCGTAGGACCGATCAGTTGTCCCTTTGCTGTTTTATTTCTCTCCGGCAATCATGAGAATAACTGTCCCATATAGGTGAAAAGATGCGAAATAATTTTGCAAATTAAACTAAAAGTCCTATATTTGCAATCCCAATACGGAAATGGTGCTTTGGCCGAGCGGTTAGGCACAGGTCTGCAAAACCTGCTACAGCGGTTCGATTCCGCTAGGCACCTCACTAAACCCCAGTAGAACGCGTTCTATTGGGGTTTTCTTATTTTTTGTTCCTAAAATGTGACTCATTTGGGGCTACTTTGTTCCTAAATTCCTTCTCAATCCATCTCAAAACGGAGGTGCTGTGGGGAAACGAACTAGAAGGCCGTAGTCATAATACTGCTGTTATATATTTTAGATTTAATCTGGATTGGCAAGTCTAACTTATCAAATGTGTCTTCCTTATGGATTGGGATGATTGCCAATGATGGATCTATCACTGTACAAACTTTCTCCAGACATTCCTTGGATGCGTGGCCGGATGTGTGACAAATCACATGTCTAGGAAATTGATTTACAAAGCTATGCAATATGGGATTATATGCTTTGTGATTAGGGTCAATATATCCCTTGAACATAGAGTAAACTAGGCAGGTCTCTTCTGGTTTGCAGTAAGGTAGAACTTCATTCAAATACTTTTGAAATGTCTCACTGCTTCGAATTACCATAACGAATCCTCTTCTGTTGATCCATTTTACTAGCTTGGTGTTTTCTCTGTAATTTTTTATGCTGAAAATGTCTTCCACCTTGAATCTGTATAGCGGTCCTTTTGGATAAAAGTTGTCCCTGAATAACTCAAGCATAATCTTCTGGTATTCATCACATAGAAGAGGACGGTGACTGTCAGATGTTGCTTCATGAATGGACCATAGACGATCCGCATCTGCAGACGAACACAGAATAAACACATTCTTGTACTGTTTCATCACATTTCTAAGATCGCTGCAGACCTTTTGCTCTGATAT
>JAEIGA010004584.1_pt1 | contig 21361 bp, 16 predicted proteins | sample 9270691 | NCBI WGS metagenome assembly JAEIGA01 (sample SAMN17057246, study PRJNA624740) | gut metagenome | biome: biome; isolation source: fecal sample | host: Bos grunniens | place: China: Xizang | collected 2019 | reverse complement strand
GTAGTCTCAAGCAGTCTCTTCACCTCATCTTCAGGCAGGGTAAGGGAGTTTTTCATCTCCTTGCGGGTCTGGTAGTTGTAGATGAAGTTCTGTTTGTTGGCCTCAGCCTCGTTTCTTTTTGCATCAAGCTCCTCAGCGGTGTCAAATGCATAGTAGGCATATCCGTTCTCTATAAGCTTCTCTGCATATGCCCTGTAGATAGGTTTGCGCTGTGACTGGCGGTATGGTGCATGCGGATGCCTCTCAGAAGGTGTTTCAATTACATTGCCCTCTGCATCAACTCCCTCGTCGGGATAGATTCCGCACCATTTCAATGATTCAATTATATATTTCTCCGCCCCCGGAACAAAGCGCTGGGAGTCTGTATCCTCAATTCTCAAGATAAAATCTCCTCCGGCCTGTTTTGCGTAGAGGTAATTGTATAGGGCTGTCCTTACTCCACCCATGTGAAGAGGTCCTGTTGGACTTGGCGCAAATCTTACGCGTCTTTTTCTCTCAGTCATAATATAATGGTTTTATCTGTTTGCTTTATATAATATGTTGCTCTTCTGCTCCATCAATCCTGTGTCTGGTGCAGGTAGCTGTTGTTGCTGTTAAGATGGTGTTGCCCATCGATTGTCTCCACTCTCATCGAACCGGCCTGTTGCTGCTGTGGTTGAGGTTGAACTGCAATCTGCTCCTGAAGATTGCGGTTGCGGCGGAGGTATGCAGGTTCGGTTTCAAGTTTTACTATATCATCGCCTGGTTCAAGAATCAGGGCAGGTTTTCCGCTCTTCCTCACGTAGGGCTGTACCGGTGGCTGTACTATAGTCTCCTCCTCTTTCTCTTCAGAGTCAGAGGCAGGCTCCTCCTCTTTGTACTGGAAACTGCTCTGTATGATGCCTCCAATCTCAATTTTTGAGGTGTTTTCAGGAACATATCCCGAGCCGTAAAGGCCGCTGTCTCCAAGCATGATTCTGTCAGGGTCGATCTGCTCTTCGATATCTATTTGAGGCAGGTTGTTTACATTGAATCCTGTTGCAACAATGGTAACGCTTATCTTGTCTCCCATCTCCGGATCAAATACAACACCACGTTTGAAGGCATTGGCATTTCCGGTGAAGTTGTTTACGTACTCCATAATCTGAGCAACCTCCGACATCTTTATACAGTTGGGATCGGTATCAATGGTTGTTGTAATGTTTACAAGCACACCTTTGGCTGTTGTAAGGTCGCAGTCATTCAACAGTGGCGATTCAAAGGCCATCTCTACTGCCTTGGTAGCCCTGTCGGGACCGGATGCTGTTCCTGTTCCCATTATGGCCATTCCACTGTTCTGCATTACCATCTTCACATCGGCAAAGTCCACGTTCATGAATCCTGTACGTGTGATGATTTCCGAGATGCCCCTGACTGCAGTACTCAATACCTCATCGGCCTTGTGAAGACCCTCCCTGAATGAAAGTTCTCCAAATATCTGGTTAAGTTTTTGGTTGTCAATAATCAATAGGCTATCTACGTATTTCTGCAGCTCCTTTATGCCAAGCATTGCCCTCTTCATGAAGGGCTTGCCCTCATATCGGAAAGGAATTGTCACAACACCAACGGTCAATTTGCCCATCTCTTTGGCTATTTGGGCAATGACAGGGGCTGCACCGGTTCCTGTACCACCGCCCATACCTGCTGTGATGAATACCATCTCAGTGGAGTCCGACAGTGATTTCTTTATCTTTTCAAGGCTTTCAGAGGCAGCTCTACGTCCCTCTTCGGGGTTGCATCCTGCTCCAAGTCCTTTGTTGCCAAGACGGATTTTGTCGGGAACAGAACTGGTATCCAAAGATTGCCGGTCTGTATTGGTAATGAGAAACTCCACATCCTGAATCTTTTGCCTGTACATCTCGCTGACTGCGTTGCAGCCTCCTCCACCAACACCAATTACCTTGATGATTGATTTGCTTGTCCCCAGATTCTCAGGGATAAATATATCATTGAAAGGGATCTCCATAACTATGCCTCATTATCTTGGTTAAACATCTTCTCTGTGCTGAAAGAACTCTTCAGCTTATTCCATATTGATGTCTTCTGTTTTACAGGAGCCTCTTTCTTCTCGGTTTGTGCAGTGTCGCCTGCCTCTACAGATACAGTCTCCTTGCCCTCTTCGTTCTTGTCACTGAAAATTTCATATTTTATCTCAGTGGCTGTATTGTAGACGGTCTTTTCGCGTGCCATCTTCTCAAAGCCTGTAAGTACAAGACCTACAGCTGTTGATGCGGCAGGGGTAAATACATCGCTCAATGATTCTGATGAGATATTGTCATCGGGGTATGCAACTCTTGACTCAAGACCTGTTACAAGGCTTGCAAGTTCACATATACTCAACATTCTTGAAGTACCGCCGGTAAGTACAATACCTGCCTGAAGCTGGTTCTTGAAGCCGGATCTTTCAATTTCATAATCTGCAGCCTCAAATATCTCAATCATTCTTGCCTCTATAATGCTCGCAAGTACACCAAACGAAATTTCACGTCCCTCTCTGCCTCCGATACCCGGGATTACAATGCTCTTTTTTGGAGCATTTGCGCAGACACAATATCCATGTTGTATCTTAAGCTGCTCTGCATGTTTTGAAGAGATTCCACAGCCCATTCTGATATCTTCTGTTATAGAGTTTCCTCCAAAAGGAATTACAGCAGCATGCCTGATAATGCCATCCTGAATGATAAGCAGATCTGATGTTCCGCCTCCAATGTCAAGCATCGCAACACCAACCTCCTTCTCTTCATCTGTGAGTACAGCCTTGGCAGATGCAAGAGGCTCAAGGACAAGTTCGCGCAATTTCAGCCCTGCACGGTTGATGACATTGTTGCTGAACTGTGCGGAGTTGCTTTTGCCAATAAAGAGCTTGAAATTGGCATTGATCTGTTGGCCGATCATTCCTACAGGTTCTGTGATGCCCATGTAATCATCAATGTTATATGATTGAGGAATAACGTGAAGAACCTTCTCTCCATTCTGTACAAAGGTGCCGTACATATTCTGGGTTATGGTGTCAATCTCCTCCTGTGTTATAAGCTCTTCCGGCTCTTTGCGGGTAGCCTGGTGCGCCATTGTGGTACAGCGGATGTGTTGTCCTGCAATACCGACAAAAACCTCGTTTATGTGGTGTCCTATGGCATTCTCAACCTCCTTTACTACGGGTTGCATAGAGTCAAGTACATGTTGTATGTTTATTACTTCTCCTCTCAATACTCCCTTTGACGGTGCTTGGCTGTAACCTATTATTTTTATTCCGCTTGGAGTCTTCTCTCCAACAAGGCAAACTACTTTGGTAGTTCCCAAATCAATGGCTGCTATCAGGTGTCTCATGGCTGTATATATTTATTTTTTCTTGTTTTTATTCAGTGTGCAAATTATCTGGTTATTGTATTTGAGGCTTACTGCCTTGTACTTTTCCCATCCCTCATGCGGCGCAATGTTTTTGTAAAAGGCCAGCAGTCTGCTGAATTTGGAGTCAAGGTTATTCAGGTCTCCAATATTTATCTCAAAATTTCCAACTTTGGGCGATAGAATCACATCTCCGTTTCTGCTTATGTATATGTGCTCTACCATAGCATCCCAAAAAGGATTTTCGGCGAGGAAGATTCCCAGTTCCATTATCTTGCCGCTCCATCCCTGCGGATCTTCAAGAAGCTCTCCTCTATGTCCTTTGTCTATATTCAGAGGAATCTCTCCTGAAACTATAGGTACGTATGAGGTAAAGGTCTCAACAAGTGGAAACAGGTAACCGGTTTCATCGATGTAGAATCCTCCGTTTGCAGTCTCTATCCTCAGCAGCGGGCGGCGTTGGGTTATCTCTACATTCATCGTGCCGTCAATACCCAAACTTACCTGTGAATCCTTTATGGCACTTCTTTTACCAAGAAGTTTTTCTATGTTTGCCAGGTTGATCTCATCCCTTCGTTTGCCAATCACAGTTCCTGTAAACTCCTCTATAATGTCAATCACCTCAGATTTGGCTACAAACTTGTTCTCCGCGCTGTCAAGAAGAGTAACCCTAATCCCTTTGCATACCTCGCTGTTGCGGTTCTGCCTTGTAAGCATCTCTGCACAGAAGAAGTATGCTCCTGCCAATATTGCAAGGAGACTCCAGCCTGTATATATGAGGATCTTCTTGAACATATTATCTGTTTCTCTCTTTTACAAGTTCGGTTATAGCTGGAATAAGTCTGTCAATGTCTCCGGCTCCAAATGTTACCAGAATATCAATATCCATATCCCCAAGCACATTCAATACATCTTCTTTAGAAATCTGCCTTTTCTTTTCTATAGTTACCTTTTCGAATATCAATGATGAATCAACACCCTCAATCGGTAGCTCCCTTGCAGGGTAAATGTCAAGAAGAAGCAGTTCATCCAACATGCTCAGGCTCTCTGCAAATTGTGGTGCAAAATCTCTTGTCCTCGTATAGAGGTGCGGCTGGAATATTCCGCAAATTCTCCTCCCCGGAAACATATTTCTGATTGAACCTATTGCAGATGCCAGCTCCTCAGGATGGTGGGCATAGTCATCAATATATGCCGCTCTGGCTCCATTTACATGAATGTCAAGTCTCCTTTCTGCACCTTCAAAGGTACCCAAAGCCTCCTTTATCTTTTCAGGTTCAACTCCGCCAAGAAGGGCAACTGCTGCAGCTGCAATGCCGTTTTCGGCATTTATCCAGCCAGGTACACCCATAATGCAGTTCTCAATCTTTCCTGCTCTCCTTTCAACTCCATTTTCCAATGTGGTATGCTCCGGATAACTCAGGTCAAATTTGAAATATCCACCCTCAAGTACCTCTACATTTTCAGGGGAGAAATCTGCCTTCTCCTTGAACGAATAGGTTAATATCTTTGCCTTTACCTTGCTGGTATCGAGTGATATTCCTCTCTTGGCAACAAGGTATCCGCACTCTTTTATCTGGCTTGCGAACTCTGCAAATGCTCCCTGGATGCTCTCAAGATCTCCATATATGTCAAGATGGTCGGCATCTGTTGAGGTTATGGCTGCAATTTCAGGATAGAGTTGCAGGAACGACCTGTCAAATTCATCAGCTTCGGCCACAATAACAGGGTTCTTGCTCAAAAGCAGATTGGTATGGTAGTTCTTTGAAATGCCACCCAAAAATGCGTTGCAACCCAATCCTGCATGCGTATATATGTGTGCAAGCATTGTACTGGTTGTGGTCTTGCCATGTGTACCTGCAATTGCAAGGCAACATTGTGTTGAGGCAATCTCACCCAAGGCCCTTGAACGTTTAACAAGTCTGTAACCTCTCTGTTGTGCATACACAAGTTCTCCCATGTCTGTCGGGATAGCAGGGGTATATATTACAAGAGTCTCCTTTATATCTGACGGCAGATATGAAGCGTCATCTGTATAGTGTATGGCAATACCCTCCTCCTCAAGCTTTGCAGTAAGTTTTGAAGGGGTCTTGTCGTAACCGCTAACATTGTATCCGGCATGGTTGTAATACCTTGCAATGGCACTCATACCAATACCGCCAATACCTATGAAATAAACATTCTTCATACCTCTATCATTTCTTTATTCCCGACAAAATGATGCACTCCCTTGCAATTACTGCAGCCGCATCTTTTTTTCCCAATGTAAGGATATTCCTCTCCATCTCCTGAATCTTGGCCGGGTTCTTGAGCAGGTTGGAAACACATCCGAAGAGCTCTTCCCTTGCTGCATCGTCCCTTACCATCATTGCTGCATATTTTTGCACAAGAGCCATTGCATTGTGGGTCTGGTGATCTTCAGAAACATTTGGCGACGGAACAAAAACTGTACATTTTCCGGCAACACAAAGCTCTGATATTGTTCCTGCGCCAGCCCTGCTTATAACTATATCTGCAGCTGCGTAGGCAAGATCCATCCTCTGGATAAAGTGTGTGTGGAACACATTTACCCCTTTATGCTTCTCCATAAAGGCATCAATCTCATCTTTGTATATCTTTCCACATTGCCATATTACCTGACAGCTCCCTTCAATGTCACTTGCAAAGAGTTTGCCCTTGCTTATCTCATCTTTCATGCAGTCATTGAGAGTCCTGCAACCCAAGCTGCCGCCCACTACAAAAATAGTCTTCTTTTTAGGGTCAAGATTGTAGAATCGGCAGGCCTCTTCCCTCATTTGAGGTGTGCTCTTTACAATATCTTTCCTTATAGGGTTGCCGGTTATCATTATCTTCTCTTTGGGGAAGAAACGCTCCAGTCCATCATAGGCAACGCAAATTTTATCGGCATGTTTGCCGTTGCTCCTGTTTACTATGCCTGCAAAAGAGTTCTGTTCCTGGAGCAGTGTAGGGATGTTGCTCTTTGCAGCCACTCCAACAATCGGGGCACTTGCATAACCTCCTACACCAACCACTACATCGGGTTTGAACTCCCTGATGATTTTTCTGGCCTTTATTTTACATAGGAAATAGTCAAATGCCACCTTTATGTTGTAAGGGTGGTACAACGGTCTCCTTAGCCCCTGTGCCGGGATTCCAATTATTTTGTATCCTGCAGCCGGAACCTTCTCCATCTCCATTCTTCCTGTTGCTCCAACAAAAAGGATATTTGCCTGTGGATTTATCTCCTTGATGCCGTTGGCAATTGAAATGGCAGGAAATATATGACCTCCTGTGCCTCCTCCGCTTATTATTACATTCAACTTTTCCATTATCAACTATTGCTAAAATGTTTAATATCTCTATTTGAACTCTCCTGCATGCTCATCAATTATATCATGCAACATCTCCTCTCCATTTCCAGCTGCAGTCACATTTTCTCCCTCCTTCAATTCTGCTGCAGTTGCTTCTGCCTCTCTTCTTTCAGCTGCCAGCCTCTCTGCCTCCTCCTTCTCAAGTCTTTTTTGTTCTGCCTTTTTGGTATTGTCAATATCAATTGTCCTGCTTACGGAGAGTACGATTCCAAACGCACAGCTGAATATCAGCAAGGATGTTCCTCCAAGACTTACCAGTGGCAGCGTGTGGCCAGTAACCGGAAGGATACCCACATTAACCAATATGTGCAGTCCGGCCTGAATTGAAATCATAAGTCCAAGTCCACCCACTGTTATTGCAGTAAATTTCTTTGTACAGTGCTTGACCATTATTACGCACCGGTACAGAAACCATAGGTAAAGCATAAGCACAAATACGCCTCCAAGCAGACCATACTCCTCAATGATGATGGTGTAGATGAAGTCTGAATAGGGGTGGGGCAGCACATAACGCTGTGTACTCTTTCCGGGGCCCTTGCCCAATACGCCAACGGATGAGATGGCTATTCTTGCCATATCTGCCTGGAATGTCTCATCCTTTTTCTTCTGTATCTCCTCTGCGCTCAGATTAGTATCAATCTCCTCCTTTACAAAAAACTTCTCAAGACGGCTCACTGCAGTGCTGAAACGCGGGAACAGATCAATATCCTTGTCTATAAGTTTCACGCCTGAATTGAGCAGAATAAGGAATACAAAGAAACATGCGGCCAATCCTATTGATTTCAACAGGTATGACACCTTCACACCCGCCATCCAAAGAATAAGGAAGCTTAGCGCACCCACAATAAGTGATGTTGAAACACTGCCCACCAATATAAGCACGCAAACTACTCCTATTGGCGCAAGAATCTTTATGATAAAATCTTTAAAGTTCTTCAATTCCCACATTTCCAATGCTCTGGCAAGATATAGAATAAGGGTTATCTTAACCAGCTCAGCAGGCTGGAACTGTATCGGGCCTATCATTATCCACCTTCTCGCTCCATTGATCTCCTTACCTATTCCAGGCACAAGTGTAAGCATCAGCAGCAACAGGCTTATTCCAAAACTGAAGTATGTGGCAAAACGGTATACTCCCAAAGGAATCTTGTAGCAGATATAAACGGTGACGAGTCCCAAAAGCACAAACTTGCATTGGTTCATAAGGTACGAGAAGTTTGTCACATTCTCCTTAAATGCCAAAGAACTGCTTGCAGAGTAGATAAGGGCAATGGAGATCAGGGACAATATGAAAATTATTATCCAGATCACCTTATCACCGTGAAGACGGTTTATAATGGGCTCCTCACTATTCAGGTTAAACTTCACTGCCATTGCTGCTGTAAATAATTGTTTATAATTCTCTTACTGCTGCCTTGAACTGACGGCCTCTGTCTTCATAACTCTTGAAAAGGTCAAAGCTTGCACATGCAGGCGACAACAGTACGGTGTCTCCCGGTTTAGCATATTTGTATGCAAGTTCTACGGCCTCCTTTGCGGATAGCGCATCAACAATCACGTCAACTTTGTCTGCAAAGCAGTCATGCAGCTTCTTGTTGTCGATACCCATACAGATAAGGGTATGCACCTTATCCTTGACAAGCTCATAAAGAGGCTCATAGTCATTACCCTTGTCTTTCCCGCCTGCTATCCACACCACTGGGGTCTTCATGCTCTCAAGCGCATACCATGATGAGTTTACGTTGGTTGCTTTGGAGTCATTTATATAGAGTGCATCCTTAATCTTGAGAACCTTTTCCATTCTGTGCTCCACACCTTTGAAACTCATCAGACTTTCACGAATCAGTTTGTTGCTTATGTTTATGGCTTTTGCTGTAATTGCTGCGGCCATTGAGTTGTATACGTTATGTTTGCCCTCAAGTGCAAGTTCCCTCAAGTACATTACATACTCATCCTTGTTGTAGGTAACGCACATTCTGTCATCTTTTATGCATGCACCCTCAGCGACCTCCCTTTCCTGGCTGAATGGAAGCATTTTGGCCTTAAGGACTATCTTTTCAAGTTCAGTTACAGTAACAGGGTCATCTGCGCAGAATACAAAACAATCCTCCTCATTCATGTTGCGTGTAATTCTGAACTTTGAATTTATGTAGTTCTGCATATTGAAATCATAGCGGTCGAGATGGTCAGGAGTGATGTTCATCAAAATGGCGATGTCGGCCTTGAAATCATACATTCCATCAAGTTGGAAACTGCTCAATTCCAATACATAGTAGTCATATTTTTCTGTTGCTACCTGATATGCATAGCTCTGGCCGATATTTCCGGCAAGTCCTACATTCAGGCCGGCATTCTTGAGCATGAAGTAGATGAGTGATGTTGTTGTGGTTTTGCCGTTGCTTCCTGTAATGCAGATCTTCTTTGCAGAGTCATATCTGCCTGCAAATTCAATCTCAGAGATAATGCCGATTCCCCTCTCTTTAAGTGCTACAACAAGTGGAACATTTTCTGGTATGCCAGGGCTTTTTATTACCTCATTGGCATTTAGAATAAGCTCGTGGGTGTGGCCTCCCTCCTCAAAAGGGATCTCATATTTGCGCAACAGCTCCTTCATCTCATCTTTGATTTTGCCGTTGTCGCTCAAGAAAACGTCAAAGCCTTTAACTTTGGCAAGTACGGCAGCACCTGCTCCGCTCTCTCCGCCGCCCAATACAACTACTCTTTGCATAACTATCTTATTTTAAGTGTTATTACTGCTAATGCACACAAAAGGATTGTAATAATCCAGAATCTTACAACAATCTTCGCCTCAGGTATTGCCTTATGTGGCCTCTGTATGATGGCAGGAATACCCTCTTTCTGGAAATGGTGGTGCAGAGGCGACATTTTGAAGACTCTCCGTCCCTCACCATACTTTTTCTTTGTGTATTTGAAATAGAATCTCTGTATGATTACCGAGAGACTTTCAACAAAGAAGATTCCGCAAAGTATCGGAATAAGAAGCTCTTTTCTTATTATGATTGCAGCCACTGCAATAATTCCACCCAATGCAAGGCTGCCGGTATCGCCCATAAATACCTGCGCAGGGAAGGTATTGTACCATAGGAAACCAATCAGGGCTCCTACAAAGGCTGCCATGAATATCACAACCTCTCCGCTGTATGGAATGTACATTGTGTTGAGGTATGAGGCATATATTGAGTTTCCCGACAAATATGCAAGAACACCTATTGTGGTACCAATGATTGCAGATGTGCCGGTTGCAAGGCCATCCATGCCGTCTGTAAGGTTTGTGCCGTTTGATACTGCGGTTATGATAAATATGATAACAAGGATATAAATTACCCAACCTGCAATCTCGTCTGCCCTTCCCTTAAGTGGAGAGAGCCATGCGTAGTCAAACTCATTGTCCTTTATGAACGGAATGTTGGTCTGTGTGCTTTTCACATCTTCAAAATATACTACAGATGAGTGTGAGGTTCCCTCCTGAATGATTTCGGGATGCGCTTGAAGGACATTTGGTGTAGATTTTTCCCTTACAACTGCCTGCTCGCTGAAACAAAGTGCCAGACCCACAACAATACCCAAAGTGACCTGTCCGATAATTTTATATTTTCCGTTGAGGCCATCTTTGTTCTTTTTGAAGACCTTTATGCTGTCGTCAAGAAAACCTATGAATCCAAGCCAAACTGTGGTTATGATAAGCAGCTGGATATATACGTTGGTAAGGTTTCCGAACAATAGCGCCGGAATTAGAATTGAGAGCAATATTATGATTCCACCCATAGTAGGAGTTCCCTTCTTCTGCATCTGCCCCTCAAGTCCCAGGTCCCTGATCTCTTCGCCAATGAGCCTTTTCTGGAGTTTGCGTATGATTTTTGGGCCAAGATACAATCCCGCAAGCAGTGCTGTCATGGTGGCAAGCAGCGCTCTGAATGAGATATATTTCATAAGTCCCAAACCCGGAAAATCAATTCCGCTCTGTTCCAAGTATTCAAATAGATGGTAAATCATTTCTTTTCTAATTATTTGTTAAGCCATCTGCTGGGCAAAGGTCTCCTGAATGATCTCTTTGTCATCAAAATGGTGTTTTACTCCGTTAATAATCTGATAATCCTCATGGCCTTTGCCGGCTACAAGTATGATTGAACCAGGTTGGGCTGTGAGTATTGCTGTGCGTATGGCCTCCTCTCTGTCGGTAATAAAAAGCGATTTTGCACGTGCCTTTATATCCATTCCCTCCCGTATCTCCTTTATAATCTCAACCGGATCCTCAAAGCGGGGATTGTCTGAGGTAACAATTATGCGCTGGGCATATTTTCCTGCAATGGCTCCCATTTCAGGACGTTTGGTCTTGTCCCTGTTCCCTCCGCATCCGAATACACAGCAAATTCCTCCGGCAGGTTCAAGTTCCTTGAGTGTTTTTAGTACATTTTCAAGTGCATCAGGAGTATGGGCATAGTCCACTGCCGCAATAACATCATTTGCACCCTTAAAGTACTCCAATCTACCGGCTACAGAGGTAAGTTGGCTCATTGCGAGGATTGTTTCATCCTCCTTTGCCCCCAATAGTACAGCTACCCCATATACTGCTGTAAGATTGTATGCATTGTGCTGGCCAATGAACCTGCACCATACCTCTTTGCCGTTGATTTTAAGTAACATTCCCTCTATTGTCTTCTCAATTATCCTGGTCTTGAATGTGGCTTCGTTCCTGCAGGCATAACTGTTTATGCTTGCCCTGCAGTTCTGGACCATTACATTGCCATTCCTGTCATCGGTATTCACAAGGGCAAAAGCCTCAGGTGCAAGGGTGTCAAACAGTGATTTCTTGCATTTGAGATAGTTTGCAAAGCTCTTGTGATAATCAAGATGGTCATGGGTGAGATTTGTAAATACTGCTCCGGTAAAGTGGAGTCCCTCGGTACGCTGCTGGTCAAGTGCATGTGAACTTACCTCCATAAAGCAGAATTCGCAACCTGCATCAACCATCTCTGCAAGCAACCTGTTCAGTTCTACAGGCCCGGGAGTTGTATTCTGAGTCTCATATCTTTTCTCACCTACATAGTTGGCAATTGTAGAAAGCAGTCCGCAGCAATATCCCAACTTTGTAAAGAGATTGTAAAGCAAGGTTGCAATTGATGTCTTTCCGTTTGTTCCTGTAACACCCACCAGCCTCAGGTTTCTGCTTGGGTCCCGATAGAAATTTCTTGCTACCAGGGCTGCAGCACTACGGTCATCCTGAACCTTGATGAATGTAATATCATTTCGGCTTTTGCCCGCATTGCTGATCTGCTCCTCAATTGATTCTGGAATCTCTGTGCATACAATTGCAGTTGCCCCATTCCCAATGGCTGACCCAATGTATTTGTGTCCGTCAGCTTCGGCACCCTTCACAGCAATGAACATCGAACCTTCTGAACAATTACGTGAATCAGAGCAGATGGCAGCTATCTCTTTATGCTGGTTGCCACAACTCTCGGTTGTTTTGACATCTTTCAATAAATCAATTAGTTCCATTGTTTGATAATTCAAGGTTAATAACTGTGTTTGGTGCAACTTTGCTTCCGGCTGCAGGATTTTGGGCAATGACCCTTCCTCTGCCTTTGAAACTTACTTTGTATCCTTGGTTCTCCAATATGTATACGGCATCCTTAAGACCCATATTGACCACATTTACAAGTGAATCTGTAATTATAGAGTACTTCTGCGGTATAATTTTTGTAGAATCTCTTCTTATCTCCATCCAACCTTGAGGGGCGAACTTTTCGAGTCGGCTGCCACCGTTTATCTCAAGTTCTGCCATGATTGTCTGTTGCATCTCGGTCTTTCCGATTGAAATGTTCGGAACGCCTTTTCCCTTCTCTTTGCCGTCAAGAGTTCTTTCCCAGTCGGGAGATGTGGTATATATGTACTCGGCAATCTTTTTGAAGATAGGGCCTGCCTGGGTTGCTCCATAGAAGTTACCCCTTGTCGGGCCGGAATAGATTACAACTATTGTAGAGTATTTTGGATTGTTTGAAGGGTAGAAGCCGCAGAATGATGCCTGGTACCTTCTGTATCCGTTTCTCTCATATCCCTCTTTACCTCCAAAAGCTATACGCGAAGTGCCTGTTTTGCCAGAAATCGGGAAATCTTTTGAATTCACATATATTCTTCCTGTGCCCTTTTCCACAACACTTCTCAGGGCTCTTTGGGCACTCTTTGCTGTGCTTTTCGAACAGATGGCTCCGCTTATCTCCTGAGGCTCGAACTCTTTTACAATCTCTCCGTTTTTCTGATAGTTTTCAATGAAGTAGGGCTTCATCATCTTGCCGTCATTTGCTATTGCATTGTAGAAGGTAAGTGTATGAAGAGGAGTTACAAGAGCTGCATATCCGATTGCCATTGAGGTAAGAGTTGTCTTTGACCACATTGCCTCATCTGACGGTGTGTAGATTGTTGCACGGGCCTCGCCCTGAATGTCAAGGTTAAAACGCTCTCCAATCTTCATGCTCTGTACCCTGTCGGCATATGCGTGCTGGTTGTTTCCGTAATGTTCGTATGCCAGTTTTGCAAATGCGACATTTGATGACTGCTCAAAGGCCTTTTCTACAGTTACAAGTCCAATCGGATGGGTGTCTGAATATGTATGTCCGCCTACAGTCCATTTTCCGGCTCCTGCATCAACGGGAGTGTCAAGTGTAACATATCCGTCTTCAAGAAGAGAAACAAGAGTTACTAGCTTGAATACAGACCCCGGCTCGGTGGCTTCTCCAATAGCGTAGTTGTAGCTCTCGTCAAAACCGCCCTTGCCATCTTTCTTCATATTGGCTATTGCCCTGATAGCTCCTGTCTCAACCTCCATTACAAGTGCTGTAGCTCCTTCAATATTGTTGTCGGATTTCATAAGTTGCTCTTTGAGAGCTCTTTCGGCTACCTCTTGAATATCAATGTCAATAGTGGTTTGTATATCGTATCCATCCTGAGGCATAACACTCTCTTCTCCATTGACGGGAATCCACTCTCCGCCCAGCATTCTCTGTACAACCTGATGACCCGGTGTGCCTTTCAGATAGTAATCACAGCTACCTTCAATGCCTACACCCACTCCTTCAGTGTTGATAAAACCAATTGTTCTGTAAGCCAATCTTCCGTAAGGGTTGTTTCTTCTATATTTCTGTTCAGTAATGAGTCCTCCTCTGTTGGCACCCAACCTGAGTATAGGGAACTTCTTTATCTGCTCAAGTTCCGAGTAGTCTACAAGCCTGTTTCCAATCTTGACATATCTCTTTCCATCTTTACGGGCCTTCTTCAGTTCTTTGCTGTATGCAGCCGCGCTTTTGTTCCTGTAGAAGTTGGCAAGCTCCTTTGCAAGGAGGTCAATATGCTTGTTGAATGTATCCTGGTTTGAAACAGTGCAGTCCATCCTCACCTGATAATAGGGGATCGATGTTGCCAATGGTCTTCCGTCGCATGAGAGGATGTCGCCTCTGTTTGCCTCAATTGTTTCGTCCCTGTGGGCAATATCATCAGCGCTTATTTTTGAAGGATTAATGAACTGCACATAGACAATCTTGGCTATCACACAGAATGTGATAACTATGAATATCCTGAATATGTTGGCAATTCGTGTAAAAATTCCTTCCATGGTTCTGTCTCTCCAATCTTCTCCCTTAATTTTTCCTCTCTTTTGTCTCTATTTTATTCTCCTGTTCGCTTCTGTTCTGTTCTTTTCTGTTCTCTTTTCTTTTCTTTTCTCTTCTTTTCTCTTCTTTTCTCTTCTCTTGTCTTCTCTTCTGTTCTTTTCCCTTCTCTTCTCTTCTATTTTACTGTTCAGCTCTTTCTCTACCTTTCAGATCCTTTTCCAATTATCAGTCTCATCAGCCTCGCTTTTCCCATTCCAAATTATCAGTCTCATCAGCTTCGTTCGTCTCCTTTCCACATTTCCAATCCCATCGGCACCTTTGCCTGCTCCTATTTAGGAATCTCTACCAACCTGGCAGGGTGTTGGGGCTTCTCAACTTTTGAACCTGCAGCCTTAAGACGTATCTCAACCTCTCCCTGTTTGCTCTGGTATTGGAGCCTTGCAGTCTTGCTGGTGTAGTCAGCCTTCAAGTTTTTGATCTCCCTCTGGTTCCTGCGTTGTGTCAGCTGTGTTCTGGCAACGCCCAGATTTATGCTGATGTAGATGATCACAAGGATAAAAATATAGAGGATAAAGAGCCATTGGCTGGTCATTTTCATCTTTGATAAAAACTGGCCGCCAAAGACATCAGACATAAAATTGAATCCCTCTTCTCTTTTTTCCTTGTTTTCGCTCATTTCTCTCTCCTTCCCTTTCTCAAATTGTTATTATTAAATTCTGTAGTGCATTTTTCTCTCTTCTTGTTCCCTTAATTCTAATATCCCGACAATCATATCTTGGCAGCAACCCTTAATTTCGCGCTTCTGCTGCGTGTATTGCTGCTTATCTCTTCCTCTGTAGGCACAATAGGCTTGCGGGTAATTATTTCAAAAGGGCTCTCTATCTTTCCATAGAAATCTTTCTTTACTTCACCTTCGGTGTTTCCGGTCTTCATGAAGTTTTTAACCATTCTGTCTTCAAGAGAGTGGTAGGTGATGACCGACAGTCTGCCTCCAGATTTCAATATTGTGAGTGCGCCTTTGAGAAACTCTTCAAGAGCCTGCATCTCCATATTTACCTCAATTCTCAATGCCTGGTAAAGTTTTGCCAGGAACTTGTGTTCTGTCTGCTGGTTGAACATCTTCTCTACAGCTTTGCTGAGCTGTCCGGTCGTCTCAATAGGAGCAATGGCCCTTGCTTTGCAGATGAACTCGGCGGCTCTCCACGGCTTGTCAATTTCTCCGTACAATTTGAAGATCCTGGTAAGATCCTCTTGTGTATAGCCATTTACAATCTGTGCTGCATTTTTTTGTGCCTTCTGGTTCATTCTCATGTCAAGAGGTGCATCAAACCGGAAGGAGAAGCCACGTTCGCCACTGTCGAACTGGTGTGAAGAGACTCCGAGGTCGGCGAGTATGCCGTCAACGCCGTTGTATCCGTTGTATCTTACAAAGTTTTCTACAAATCTGAAATTGTTATGTACCAATATGAGCCTTTTGTCATCGGGTGCATTGCCGATTGCATCGGTGTCGCGGTCAAATGATATAAGCCGGCCGTCGGGACCAAGACGGTTCAAAATCTCACGACTATGCCCTCCGCCTCCAAATGTGGCGTCAACATAAATGCCGTTGCTCTTTATATCAAGGGCAGAAACACTTTCGTCCAAAAGTACGGGTACGTGATACTCACTCATTGCTGGCTGCTGTAAAACTTTGTAAAACAATTGTTAACCAAGAATTTTCTGGGCAAGTGCCACAAAATCCTCCTGAGAAATCTGGCGTGCCTCATAACACTCTTTAGCCCAAATCTCTATTTTGTGGTCATTACCTGCCAGAACAATCTCCTTGTCTGCTCCAATTGTCTCCAAGAGTTTCTTTGGAATGGAAATGCGGCCAAGTTTGCCGTCCGGTTCCACAACAGCCCTGTCTCTCATATATTCTCTCCAGAACAGAGCGTGATCTTTGTTGAAAAAGTTCAGCCTTGCCTTTACCTGTTCCGATTCCCTTTCCCACTCCTGATAAGTGTACATATTCAGGCAATTCTCGAACAGATCCTTTTTGATGACAAGGACAAGTCTCTCTTCAGGTGCAAAAACGGCCTTGAAAGGAGCGGGGAAAATGATCCTGCCCTTATCATCTTTCTTAACGCAATATTCGCCGATGAATTTAGCCATTTTTAAAACCTTTAAATAGTAGTATATGGGGTGATGCAAAATTATAAAATCTTTTTACAAAAAATTACATTTTCTTCCATTTTTTTACACCAAGTTATCAACAATCAAAATTATAATTCTAACTTTGGCATTGTAAACTCTAAAACGTAAATTTCAGCGAATGAAAAATATAGTTTCTGTACTCCAATTATTTCTGGTTTATTTCTTCTTGTTTTGTGGTATAATCTCCTGTAAATCAGAGGTTGATGCTATTGATGCCAATGGTGTTGGAACTGTGGTGCAGCAGTTGGACAGATATGGACTTCCCTCTGAGGGGATGAGGGTGGAGAGCGGCAAGATAAAGAATGGTGATTTTTTTGGAGAATTGATGTTGGAGAGGGGTATTTCAAACAATACTCTACAGGGGATTCTGGAGGCCTCAAAAGAGATCTTTGACATAAGGATGATAAAGGTTGGAAATGGGTATGAATTCTATTACAGGAGTGGTGCGAAAGATACTTTGTCGGAAGAGGAAAATGGCAATAATGTGCCTCTCTATTTTGTTTATGAAAAGGATGCCCTTTCGCATGTTGTATTCGGCTTGGGGGACTCTCTTTTTGTAAGGGTTGTAGAGAAGAAAATTGACAGGGTCAAGAGATATGCGGCTGTTACTGTAAACTCATCTTTGTGGAATGATGTTTCAGATGCAGGGGCATCGCCTTTGCTGGCATTGAAATTATCAGATATTTATGCCTGGACTATTGACTTTTTCTCTCTTCAGAGAGGCGATTCGTTCAAAGTTGTTTATGAAGAGATCTCATATAATGGAGAATTTATTGATATAGGTGATGTGTGGTACAGTGAGTTTACCCATAATGGCAAATGCTTTACCTCTGTAAGGTTTCAGGATGGTGAAAAGGGCAATATTTATTGGAATGAGGAGGGAGAGAGTCTGCGTAAGGCTTTTCTTAAGGCTCCACTGAGTTTCAAACGTATAAGTTCAAAATTCACATACAGACGCAAGCATCCGGTTTATGGAGTATACAGACCTCATACAGGTGTAGATTATGCGGCACCGACAGGTACACCGGTCATGTCCATTGGCGATGGAGTTGTCATATCCAAAGGTTGGGGTGGAGGAGGTGGTAACACCGTGAAAATCAGACACAACTCAGTCTATACAACCGCATACCTTCATTTGAGCCGCTATGCAAAAGGTCTAAAGAAGGGTGATAGGGTAAAACAGGGCCAAGTTATTGGATATGTTGGAAGTACAGGAGCATCTACGGGACCTCATCTTGATTTCAGAGTATGGAAAAACGGCACACCGGTAGATCCTCTAAAACTTGAAAGCCCATCCGTAGAGCCTGTAAGTAAAGAGAATATGGAGGCATTTGGCGTTACCCGTGATGCTCTCAAATGGGAGATGGACAGCCTGGCTACAATGGGCCATGTGGAGAAGATGCTGCAGATTTTGTAGAGATTGAACTCTTGGCTGCCAGTTTATTCGGGCTTGCAGCTGTGACAGTTTCCGGCATTGGGGCACCCTTGACAGGTGCCCCTGTTTTTTATATTGCGGCGTATCTTCAATACAAGTGCTACTGCGGCAATGGCTACCAGTATGTAAACTATTGTCTCTTGCATCAGAACAGGTTTGCTATGTTATATATAACAAATGAAAGTACCCAAGCGATTGAACAGCTGTACAAAAATGAGAAGAGAGCCCATTTCCAGCTGCCTGTTTCGTTTGATATAGTGGCCAATGTTGCAATACATGGGAAGTACAGCAGGGCAAATACCATGAATGACAAAGCACTGGCTGCTGTGTAGTCACCGGATTTGAGTATCTGATACTTGAGCAGTATATCCTCTTCGGCCATCTTCTCCTCAATTTTTTCACTTACTTTTTCTTGAAGTTGCGGCAGCTCCTCCAGCGAATTTTCTGCCGATTCTTTCAGTTCAAGAGCCTCCTTTTGGGCCTGTTCATCTGAGTAAAGGACACCGAGGGTGCTTACAATAATCTCTTTGGCTGCAGCTCCCGATACAAGAGCTACACCAGCCTTCCAGTTGAGACCCAAAGGTTTCAGTGCAGGTTCGCAGAATTTGCCGACCTGCTCAAGGTATGAACCATTGTTGGTATTTATCTTTTCAATGCGGTTGTCAGGACGAGGATAATATCCAAGAAACCAAATGATTATTGAGGCGAACAGTATGACGCTTCCTATCTTTCTAAGGTATTGTGCACACTTTTCCCAAAGATGCACAAGTGTGGCATGAAGGGTAGGTACACGGTATGGCGGCAACTCCATTACAAAAGGAGTTTCATCCTCCTTGAAGAGGAATTTGCGGAGCAGTTTGGCTGTTATGATGGCAACGGCAATTCCAAGAAGGTAAAGCAGCATAAGCACTGTTCCGGAGTTCTCTGGGAAAAAGATTCCTGCAAGAAGAATATATACCGGCAATCGCGCACTGCACGATATGAATGGGTTTATGAGTATTGTGATGAAGCGGCTCGATCTGCTCTCTATTGTACGTGTACTCATTATGGCAGGCACATTGCATCCGAAGCCCATGATCATGGGAATGAATGACTTGCCGTGAAGTCCCATCTTGTGCATAAGTTTGTCCATGATGAAAGCCGCACGCGCCATATATCCTGAGTCCTCCATAAGTGATATGAACAGATACAATATAAGGATGTTTGGAAGGAATACTATTACACTGCCAACACCGGCGATGATTCCGTTTACAATCAGATCTTTGAGGGCGCCGTCGGGAAGAAGTCCGCTGACAAACTCCCCAAATAGGCCTACAAGTGACTCAATCCACTCCTGTGGGTAGGCACCCAAAGTAAAGGTGGCATTGAACATGACCCACAGCAGCAGCAGGAAGATTGGAAAACTGAACACCTTGTGGGTGACAATGGTGTCAATAATCGTTGTATTCTTGTTCTGCTCCTTGTTGCCGGGTGTGAATGTCTCTCGTAAGGCTCCGGATACAAAACCATACTTTTCATCGCTTATGGCAGTCTCCACATCCTCGCCAAGCTGCCTCTTTATGCGCTCTACAGCAGCTTCGCGCATTGTGATCCATTTGCTGTAATCGGGTGATTTCCTTAATATTGATTCTACCTCCCTATCACCCTCAAGCAATTTTACAGACCAGTATCTATGAGGAAATGCCTTTGGAAAGATCTCATCATTTGACTTGATCTCCTTTGAGATTACAGATATTTCTTTCTCAATTACAGGAGAATATTTTATATGGATGTGTCTTATGATCTCCGAAACATCGGGCTCGCTCTCCTTCTCTGATGAGTGTTTTGAGGTTGTGGTATTTTTCCCTGACAATGTATTCTCATAGACTGCAATAATGGTGTCAAGCAGATTGTCGAGCCCCTTTTTCTCTCGTGCAACTACCGGAACCATTGGTATGCCGACAAGCTTTGCAAGGCTGATGTAGTCAAGTTGGGCACCGCTCTTTTCAAGCTCGTCATACATATTTAGTGCAACAACGGTCTTCTGGTTAATGTCTATGAGTTCACTCGTAAGGTAGAGATTCCTCTCAAGATTTGACGCAACAACAGAATTGAGAATGATGTCCGGAGTATTCTCAAGCAGATACCTTCTTACATAAACCTCCTCAGGAGAGTATGCCGTAAGTGCGTATGTGCCTGGAAGATCTGTGATATTGAATTTATATCCCTTATATTTGAAGTGCCCCAGTTTGGCATCAACGGTAACACCGCTGTAGTTGCCTACATGCTCATGGCTTCCCGACAGTGCATTGAACAATGAAGTTTTACCGCTGTTGGGGTTACCTACCAGAGCAACATTAATCTCATTGTATTTGTTTGAGACCATCTCCTCAACACTGCTGCTCTCAATCTGTCCGCTTGGCCTGGTCTCATTGGCCAGCACATTGTCGTGGGTATATGGAACAATCTCTATCATTGCCGCCTCACTTCTGCGCAATGAAACCTCATAATCCATTATCTTGTATTTGATCGGGTCCTTCAGAGGTGCATTGAGCAGTGATGTGACCTTCTGCCCCTTTACAAATCCCATCTCAAGGATTCTTCTCCTGAATCCCCCATGTCCCAATACCTTTATAATAATACCGGATTCTCCGGTTTTAAGTTCTGATAAATGCATAGCACTCCAATTTGAATATGCAAAGTAACATCTAAAAATGCTTCTTGACAATACCTAAATTGGGGTATTTTAATTTGTGCCTATTTATTGTAACTTTGAAGCAGAACTCGGGCAGGGAGACTTTTGTATATATTTCATGGAACCATGGTAGCATTCATTGATGAGTATATTGAGTATTTGAGAGTCCACAGAAGATATTCAGAAAGGACGGTTTCGCTATATGGCGATGCTGTGGGGCGCTTCTTTACCTATGCGCTATCCCTTGAAAAATCCCCGACTGATTCTTCAATCGATGATCCAGAGTCAGAGGGCGGGGTAGGCGTACAAGAGCAAATCAATATGCTCACAACCCCGAAAATAAGGGGCTTTGTTGCGTATAATCTCAAGGACGGTTTAAGCCCAAGAAGTGTGAATCTTCTCTTGAGCGGTATAGGAAGCTATTGCAGGTATCTTGTCAAGAGAGGAGTCCTGCAGTCGAATCCTGTATCCCGAGTCTACAGACCGAAGGAGAAACACCGTTTGCCGCAGTTTTATTCAAAAGATGATATTGAGGGGTATCTTAATGGGGAAGTGGGAGAAGATTATGCATCAGTGCGCAACCGTACGATGGTATTGTTGCTCTATTCTACCGGAATGAGACGGGCTGAGGTGGCGGGATTGAGGTTGGAAAATCTGGATTTGTCGAGAAAAGTATTCAAAATTACAGGAAAAGGGG
>JAEIGA010004583.1_pt1 | contig 21363 bp, 12 predicted proteins | sample 9270691 | NCBI WGS metagenome assembly JAEIGA01 (sample SAMN17057246, study PRJNA624740) | gut metagenome | biome: biome; isolation source: fecal sample | host: Bos grunniens | place: China: Xizang | collected 2019 | reverse complement strand
AGTAAACGAACAAACAAAACATTAAACAAAATGTCTAGAACAAATTTTGAAACATTACTGGAGGCTGGTTGTCATTTCGGTCACTTGAAGCGCAAATGGAACCCCGCTATGGCTCCTTACATCTTCATGGAGCGCAATGGTATTCACATCATTGACCTTCACAAAACAGCCGCTATGGCTGATACTGCCGCTGAGGCACTCAAACAAATTGCTAAATCAGGTAAGAAAATCCTGTTTGTTGCTACTAAAAAACAAGCTAAAGACGTGCTCGCAGAGAAGGCTACTGCTGTAGGTATGCCTTATGTTATCGAGCGCTGGCCCGGTGGTATGCTCACCAACTTCCCCACAATCCGTAAGGCTGTGAAGAAGATGGCTACTATCGATAAGCTCACCGCTGATGGTACATTCTCAAACCTCTCTAAGCGTGAAATCCTTCAGATTTCTCGTCAGCGTGCTAAGTTGGAGAAGAACCTCGGTTCTATCGCTGACTTGACTCGTCTCCCCTCTGCACTCTTCGTTGTTGACGTTTGCAAGGAGCACATCGCAGTACGTGAGGCTAACCGTCTCGGCATTCCCGTATTCGCTATCGTTGATACCAACTCAGATCCTTCAAACATCGATTTCGTAATCCCTGCTAACGATGACGCTACAAAGTCTATCGAGGTAATCCTCGACGCTTGCTGCGCAGCTATCGCAGAGGGTCTCGAAGAGCGCAAGGCTGAGAAAGTTGACATGGAAGCTGCTGGCGAAAGCGAAGGCGAAGAGGCTCCCAAGGCTGCTCGTCCCGCTCGCAAGCGCACTCCCAAGGCTCGCATAGAGAAAACTGAGGAGTAATAATTTAGGAGTTAGGAATTAGGAGTGAGGAATTACCTCTTTGCTATCCTAATGCCCTAACTCCATTCAGTTTAAATTACAATTATTTATAAATCATAAATTAGAAGAATATTATGGCTGTAAGTATGGCTGATATTACCAAGCTCCGCAAGTTGTCAGGTGCTGGTATGATGGACTGCAAGAAGGCTCTTGAAGAGGCTGAAGGCGATTTCGACAAGGCAATGGAGATCATCCGCAAGAAGGGTCAGGCTGTTGCTGCAAAGCGTTCAGACCGTGAGGCTTCTGAGGGTTGTGTTTTGGCTAAGGCTGAGAATGGCTTCGCTGCTGTTATCGCCTTGAAGTGTGAAACTGACTTCGTTGCAAACAATGCAGATTTCGTAAAGTTGACTCAGGATATCCTTAACCTTGCTGTTGCAAACAAGTGCCAAACTCTCGAAGAGGTTAAGGCTCTTCCCATGGGCAACGGTACTGTTCAGGACGCTGTTACTGACCGTTCTGGTATCACCGGCGAGAAGATGGAGCTTGATGGCTACATGACTATCGAGGCTGAGTACGTTACTGTATACAATCACCAAGGTAAGAACATGCTCTGCACACTCGTTGGTTTGAACAAGGAGAACGAGGCTGCTGGTAAGCGTCTTGCTATGCAGGTTGCTGCTATGAGCCCCATCGCTGTAGATGAGGATGGCGTATCTGAGGAAATTAAGAATCAGGAGATCGCTGTAGCAGTAGAAAAGACAAAGGCTGAGATGGTACAGAAAGCAGTTGACGCTGCTCTCACAAAAGCTGGTATCAACCCTGCTCACGTTGACTCTGAGGATCACATGGAGAGTAACATGACTAAGGGTTGGATCACTGCTGAGGATGTAGCTAAGGCAAAAGAAATCATTGCTACTGTTTCTGCAGAGAAGGCAGCTAATCTTCCCGAGCCTATGATTCAAAACATTGCTAAGGGTCGTCTTGGCAAGGTCTTGAAGGAGGTTTGCTTGCTCAACCAGGAAGATATCATGGAGGCTAAGAAGAGCGTACGCGACGTTTTGAAAGAGATCGACGCAGATCTTAAGGTTGTTGCCTTCAAACGTTTCACACTCCGCGCAGAGTAATTCACTTACGAATTTATCGTTTAACAAATACCGACAAGGCTCACCATATGGTGAGCCTTGTCTTTTTATCCTATATATGAATTAATCCAAACTATTTAGTATTAGTATACCCGTCCTTTATCAGCAACTCTATTACTTTAGATTTAAAATCCCCTTGCACAATAATTTCTCCATCTTTGGCTGAGCCTCCGACACCGCAACGGGTCTTAAGGAATTTCGCCAAAGCCTTGAGATCATCGTCGGTACCAATGAAACCTCGAATAATGGTAGCAGTCTTTCCCCCACGATGATTCTTCTCTATCTGTACACGCAATTTTTGCTGCAACTTAGGTAAGGTCTCTACTTCAGGTTCTTCGTCAGTCACGTAGTTGAAGTCCGGATTGGTAGAGTATACCACTTGCAGGCGATTCTTCCAGTCGTTATCTTTGCCCATAGTCAAACACATTTATATTTTATACGAGTACAAAGGTACATATATTCCATGGTTTTTCGTAAATTTGCATTGAAAACTACATAAAACATATTTCGATGAAGATTATTTGCATTGGCATGAACTATGCCGAGCACAACAAAGAACTCGGTGGGACAGGAACAAAACCTGCAAACCCGATTGTTTTTATGAAACCAGATTCAGCCATACTCAAAGGTGGAAAACCCTTCTTCATACCCGACTTTGCCAAAAGGTTTGACTATGAGGCAGAGCTTGTAGTACGTATTAGCAAATTAGGAAAAAATATCGCGCCACGCTTTGCACATCGCTATTACGATGCAGTCACCGTAGGTGTAGACATTACTGCACGAGATTTGCAAGAGCATTTCCGCCATGAAGGACTTCCTTGGGAATTATGCAAAGGATTCGATGGTTCGGCCGTATTAGGAGATTTTATTCCAGTTGAGCGTTTTTCTAACATACAGAATATTCGATTTCGACTTAACATTGATGGTAATACCGTACAACAGGGACACTCAGCAGAGATGCTCTATGGCGTAGATGAGTTAGTTGCCTATGTAAGTCAATTCTTTATGTTAAAAACGGGCGATCTTATTTTTACGGGAACTCCTGTAGGGATAGGTTCGTTGCAGATAGGTCAACATGTAGAAGGGTTCTTAGAAGGTGAACGAGTATTAGCGTTCAACGTAAGATAAATCCCCCTTGTAGGGAGGATACTTAAAAATTGTATCCGATACTAAAGTATGCGCCAAAACGATGGTTACGGTCATTCCAATGTCCACTGAGCATGAGAGGCCCCAGAGTCGTATTATAAGTAAATGCAAGACCAAGTCCCCAAATACCACGTATATCAAAAATATCGTTGAAAGAATCCGAGCTATGCGCGTAATTGACCATACCCGACAGGTATAGGTCAGGAACAAGTGTCTGACGCACCTCCAGGCCAAACATAGTTAACTTCTGAGACATAAATTCACAGCCAAGCAACCCGACAAAAGGTACTTGTTGTTCCATATATCTTCCTGGCAGATAACCTCCGATGCTATTTCCGTAGACAATGGGAATCTCATCTCCGAAAAGCCAGCGCATATACACAGAAGGCTGCAACACCAAACCCGTATGAATCATAAAGGCCCCCGAAGCATCAGCCTGAAGAGTAAAAAAATGCTCGATAGTATTATTACAGGGAATATGATACGCAGCCTTCATCCCATAAGCATACCCTGTAGTAGGAAGATAAGCTGCATCAAAGGCATCATTATGCAAAGAGGCATACAGTCCCACATGTGCAGTATGATTTATCTCATTGATATAGCTCTCTTTGGGAAGATTCTTTGTGTGCATATTTTTAATCTGATAGTGATCATACCGTACGCCTATGCGACTATCATACTGACGAGAGAGTAATTCAGACAAGTATATATCTGTTCCAAAAAAATGATAGTCAAAAGCGTGACTACTTTTGTTATAAAATCGGTTAACATCAGAGAACCAATACTTCATCGCACCATTTATCTGAGGAAGTTCATACCATGCATACGAAATACGACCTTCAAGCCAGGGATTAAGACTAAGACATGTTGTTAAGTCAAACTTGGGGCCAGAGAGTACTGAATGATTAATTCCAATATTAAAAAGGGCTGCGGCTGCATCTTCTGAGTCAATCCGAAGCCCAAGTCCTACTTGATTCTTTGGATTTGGAGTTACCTCCAACTTCAATGTACAAGGATCCTTACCCAACAAATGATATTGCACAGAAGAGAATATACCCATACCATAAACACTCTCCATTACATCATACAAGAAGTCTGCAGTTACCTTAGAGCCAATTTCGACACCATGCTGCTCTAAAAGCGAGAGCATCATCTTATCATTAGCTCCCACTACAACAATGTTATCTATCTCAAACTTTTCAGAGAGTTCTTGTAGAGGAGATAAAATTTCTTTATGTTCATCCCGCTTTGATTGAATGCCAAATTGCACTTTTTCTTTCACTCTTAGCAATTCAGCCCTACTCTGACATGCTTCTACATAGCCTATATCCACTAATTTCCTGAGACGAACGCTATCGAATCCCATTACAGGAAATCCGCTCACCATAGGTCGAATAAGTACATCTGTATCTTTTATATTTCTCCTTCTCACTTCGGTGCCCATAGTACTTATTAGACGTTCAAAGATTGAAGGAAAAGTCATTAAGGTTGAGGGAGTTGTAACACCTGTACTAAGATCGACACCAATCACAATATCTGCTCCCATAGCCCGAGCGACATTCACAGGATAATTATTTACCACGCCACCATCTACCAATACCATACTATCCCTGTAAATAGGGTAAAACACACCAGGAATCGACATACTTGCCCGCATAGATTCAGCTAAAAACCCACGATTAAGTACCACTGCATCACCTGTTACCAAATCCGTAGCAACACAGGCAAATGCGCGAGGAAAGTTTTCATAATTTACAGAATCATGAAAGGCTATTGTTAGCGCTGTAAATTCATTTAGCAGATTTTGCCCGTCAATAAGTCCTGGTCTTGAGAGCACCTTCGGAAAAGTACGTTCGCTATTTCTGCGCACTCGGATACCTGCATCACGATAGCGTGCATTCTCTTCTGTACGTATATTTTCTTCATATGGAATATTAATCTGATACCTACGTTCCGTCATACGCAAACTATAAGGCTGTATCTGGCGGGAGACACCATTACTCAGCAACATTTTCCAATCACGTGTCATGAGTAATGAATCCATTTCGTCGGCAGTATACCCTATTGAATACAGGGCACCTACGATAGCCCCCATACTTGTTCCAGTAACTATATCAATAGGAATCTTCAACTCCTCAATAAGTCGTATTACTCCAATATGAGCTGCACCACGAGCACCTCCCCCACTAAGGACAAGCGCTATCTTAGGAGAATTCGTTACAGCCATCGAATCTACGCCATGATGAGCACGGCATACCATAGATAAGCATATACACACACTTATCACTATAAATCGAATATTTCTCATTCCTGCATACATTGTGCTGCGTTAACAATGCATGCTCATAAAATGTTGTAGTTTGGATAGAAGAAAAAGGAAGAGAATATAAAGAAGCGTTATTCGAAATAGAAAGTCAGCACTATCATACGACTCGAAACGCCTTCAAGAGATTGTGTAAACTTCAGCAAATTCTTATCAATAAGATCATTACGTTTTTTTACCAACAAATCGGTAAGCCCAAAACAGAATTTCAGTTCTGGGATAAGTTTAAAAAATGGTAAATAAAAATCACAGCCCATACCAACCTCTAATGCTGCATCAAAACGATTCGTGAGCAATGCCTTCTGCTTCTTTACAGTAAGGTCAATCATCGGAGCCAAACCCGCAATCACATAAGGTCTATAGTTATTAAAACGCTGCGCTGTATATTTTACATTGATAGGTACCGATACATAAGTTGATTTGATTGTTTGCTCTTCAATACTTCCACTATACTGTTCACAAAAAATCACCTTTTTATCACCAAAATGCATTGTCGGGATTACTCGTAATGAAAAATATTGCGTTAGATACAATTCACCCAATACACCTACAGAGAAGCCTGGGCTGTACATTGGCACATCCGCAAACCAAGATTCTGTTTTTCCATCCTCCGACAGATGTTGATATCCATTATTCACAAATTCAAGATCTTGCACATGTAGACCAAAAAGAAAGCCATAGTGCCAACGACGCATATCTATATAAGGACGATTCTGCACTTTACGTTCTTGCGCAAAGCCATACTGTGGGAATGCTATCATTAGCATAGCCACCATTGAGATTATCGGCCACACTCGTTTTATTTGCTTCGTTTTGCTCATACCATTATATAACGGCTTTATCACTATATTATTATAATTACCTAAATTTAACCATATACAAATTAGACATCGTATAAATATGACAGAAAAAGAGGAGCTATGAGAACATCAAGCGAAGAAAAGCCTTATCTTTGCAGAGTTAGTATGAATATTTAAACAAAACAGTATTATGGCTTACGTAATTAATGACGATTGTATCAAGTGCGGTACTTGTGTTGACGAGTGTCCCTCTGAGGCTATCTCTGAAGGCGATACCAAGTATGTAATCAACCCCGACCTCTGTGTTGACTGCGGTACTTGTGCAGATGCTTGCCCCTCTGAGGCTATCCAGCCCGAATAAATAAAAGGTCAAGCGAAACCAGAACAGTTAAGGATGCCCATAGGCATCCTTTTTTATTTCTAAAAACATCCAACCATTTTCCATCCTGCACAATAATCACCCTACACTATCGTTTAATAGTAATACGTACGATAAAGAGTTTTCGGTGAAGCACAATATATACAAACATATACGAAAGATTAGCCTAACTATTGCCATAGTTATGCCTTTGTTTTATGCTAATGCACAAAATGAAGTTGCCGATTCTCTCAACACCACTCATAAATCAACTCCCAACAAAGAGAATCGCTATGAGGTAGCGAAAACAACACCAGAAAATGAAAAAGATTTAGTGCGTAAGGCAGTAGATCTACGCAATCCTGAGAACCTCACTACGGAAACAACATATGATGAAAAGTCGCATACGTATGTGGTAGGCAATAAGATTGGCGACTCATATTTATCTGTTCCATTGCTAATGACACCTGAGGAATATGCAGAATGGAGTATGAAGCGCTCACTCGATGCCTATTTCCGTAATAAGAATCAAGAAGAGTTCGAAAAAGAGGGGAAGAAGGAAAAATTTGACTTCACGGATATGAAATTCGACCTCGGTCCGGCTGAAAAGATTTTTGGCCCTGGAGGTGTACAAATAAAAACGCAGGGCTCTGCTGAACTAAAGTTCGGCTTCAACCAAAAGAGCATTGATAATCCCTCGCTACCGACACGTAGTCGTAATACTTTTGGGTTCGATTTTGACGAAAAGATAAACTTAAGCATCAACGGAAAAGTCGGAGATAAGGTGAACCTTAACATGAATTACAATACAGAGGCAACCTTTGATTTCGACTCAAAGAAGATGAAACTCAAGTACGATGGTAAAGAAGATGAGATTATCAAACTCCTTGAAGCAGGAAATGTAAGTTTCCCCACTAATTCATCACTCATATCGGGAGCAACATCTCTCTTTGGTATCCGTGCAGACTTGCAATTCGGTAAATTATCACTACAGACGGTTGTTTCTCAGAAAACCTCAGAAAGCAGTTCTGTAAGTTCTAAAGGTGGAAGCCAACTCAGTGAGTTTGAAATCGATGTAGCTGACTATGACGAAAACCGTCATTTCTTCCTCGCCCATTACTTCCGTGACACTTACGATCGTAACATGTCTCAATTGCCCACCATCATGTCTGGAGTAGTCATTACACGTGTAGAGTTATGGGTTACAAACAAGACAAGTAACTATGATAATCCACGTAACGTAATTGCCTTTACTGATCTTGGTGAACCCACTCGTATCAGCAATTCACAATGGAAGGCCACTGGTGAACGAATGCCCAACAATACTGCCAATAGTCTTTACTACCAGATGAACAACACCTACAGCGATATTCGCGACATAGACCAAGTAGGAGCAGTATTAGGAGATCTACTCAGCGGTAGTACTGACTATGAAAAAGTTTCTAATGCACGTCTATTGAATCAAAGCGAATACACTCTGAATAAATCATTGGGCTATATCTCACTAAAATCCACGCTTAAGTCAGACGAGGTATTGGCTGTGGCCTTCGAATACACCTATGCAGGTAAAACTTATCAAGTGGGTGAGTTCTCGACTGACAAGAAGGAGGGAAACGATGCTTTATTTGTGAAACTGCTAAAATCTAACAGCAGTTCACCAGCTAATGCGACCTGGGATCTCATGATGAAAAACATTTATTATTTGGGAGCAAATAGTATTACCTCAAAGGATTTCCGACTCGATATTCAATACGAGAGTGATAGTACTGGTACTAACCTCACCTATCTACCAGAGAGCAATCTCAAAAGTAAGACACTTTTGCAACTGATGAACCTTGACCGCCTCGATGCCAAACAGAATGCTAATCCCAACGGCTTTTACGACTTTATTGAAGGTTATACCGTACAATCTTCAACTGGTCGCATTATTTTCCCCGTCATTGAGCCCTTTGGCGCACATCTACGCAAAGTAATAGGCAATGATATTGTGGCAGACAAGTACGTTTTTGAAGAATTATACGACTCTACCAAGACTACAGCCAAGCAGATTGCCGAAAAGAACAAGTTCTTGCTTACAGGTGAATATGCAGGTTCAGGTGGAAATGTCATTCAACTTGGAGCCTACAACATACCACGTGGATCAGTAAAAGTCACTGCGGGTGGCGTAACTCTCACAGAAAATAGTGACTATACCGTAGACTACACTATGGGTACAGTTACCATCATTAACCAAAGCATACTCGATGCAGGTACACCGGTAAATGTTTCAATGGAGAGTAATACTGTCTTCAACATGCAACGCAAAACAATGCTTGGCATGAACTGGGCATATGATTTCACTAAGGACTTTAAATTGGGAGGTACCATGATGTATCTCAACGAGAAGCCCCTTACAAGTAAAGTATCCATGGGCGATGAACCGCTAAAGAACACTTTATGGGGTCTTAATATGGCTTGGAAGCACGAGAGCCAGTGGTTAACCAATATGTTGGATCTACTACCTGGCCTACACGTAACACAACCCTCTCGCATAAATTTTACCGCAGAATTTGCCCAACTCATCGCAGGTGTATCCAACCAAGTGCAAGGCAGCGCCTCATATATCGATGACTTCGAAAGTAGTGAAAGCGGTATCGACATCAAGTCACCCAGTTCATGGATGCTATCCGGCATTCCTTCATCACAGCCTTATGCCAACCTTACCGACGATACGCGAACAGGCATGAATCGTGCCCTCATCAACTGGTTCACAATAGATCCACTCTTCACTCGTCGTAACTCATCTCTTACACCTGCGCATATCAAAAGTGACCTCGACCAACTATCCAATCATTATGTACGAGAAGTGTACGAGCGCGAGTTATATCCGAACAAAGAAAGCACCTATGGTGAGTCATCAACCCTTTCGGTTCTCAACATAGCCTATTACCCTGATGAACGTGGTCCATATAACCTCGACACCAATCTCACACCCGAAGGTAAGTTGCGTAATCCAGAGCAACGTTGGGGTGGTATTATGCGTCAACTCACGACTACTGATTTTGAGAGTGCGAATATTGAGTATATCGAGTTTTGGATGTTAGACCCTTTCATTTATAATCCCAACGCTATAGGTGGAGATATCTTCATCAATCTCGGTGAAGTCTCTGAGGATGTACTGAAAGATGGAAAGAAGTTTTATGAAAACGGTATGCCCGTAACTGATGCCGCAGGTTCATACACCGAAACCCAATGGGGACGTGTACCGACTGCTGCCAGTTTGGTGTACGCCTTCGACAATACAGGAACAAGTCGTCCCAAGCAAGATGTTGGTCTTAACGGACTCAGCAGCGAAGAAGAGCGTTTATACCCTACTTATATGAACTATCTTTCCGATGTACGTCAGAGAGTGAATGAAGAGGTGTACCGTAGATTAGAAGCTGACCCCGCAGGTGACACATACCACTATTACCGTGGTGATGACTACGATGAGCAGCAACTCTCCATCCTTGACCGCTACAAACATTTCAATAACACTGAAGGCAACTCTCCCTCATCGGAAGGGAATACTCGCTACGACAAAAGTGCCAAGACTACACCTGACGTAGAAGACATCAACCAAGATTATACTCTCGATGAATACGAAAAGTACTTCGAGTACCGCATCTCTTTGCGACCACAAGATATGGCTGTGGGTCGTAATCACATAACAGACATGCGCACTTACCGAACCAAGTTACGCAATGGCAATACCGAATCCGTCAATTGGTATAAGTTCCGAGTCCCCATCGATGGTTACGATAAAATTATAGGCAGTATACGCGACTTTACCTCGCTTCGTTTTATGCGTATCTATATGACAGGCTTCAGCGAGCCTATTGTCGTACGCTTAGCCACAATGGAACTCATCCGAGGCACTTGGAGAAGCTATGACCAGCCCATTTACTCAGCCGTAAACAGGACCCCAAAAGTAAGCGGAAACATGGTGGTGGCATCCGTTAATATCGAAGAAAATGGAGATCGTAAACCTGTAAACTATACCATGCCTCCAGGAATCTCACGTGTACTTGACCCCTCGCAGCCCCAATTGCGCCAAGACAATGAGCAAGCCATGAGCCTTCAAATTACAGGCTTAGAGCCCAATGAGGCCCGAGCTGTTTACAACAAAACCAATCTCGATTTGCGCAAATACGAGCATGTGCAAATGTACATTCATGCCGAGAATTTAGTAGATGCAGCAAATGACGTAAAGGATGGAGAAATGTCCGTATTCGTACGTCTCGGTTCTGATTACAAGAGTAATTACTACGAATACGAGATTCCCTTAAGCATCACTCCTGAAGGCTACTACGATGGGAATACCACCAGTGGTTGTAAATCCGTTTGGCCCGAAGCCAATATGCTTGACATTGATTTCACCAAACTTACCGAACTTAAAAGACGTCGTAACCTCGCAACCAATAGTAATCCCGATGTTTCGAAGACCAAGATATATTCTGAGTTCGACGAAGATAATCCCAAAAATAGAATTAGCGTAGTAGGTAATCCGACTATCGGAAAGGTAAAAACCGTAATGGTAGGAGTACGTAACAATTCACGCTCAACCAAGGACATCGAAGTATGGATTAACGAGTTACGTCTCACGGGATTCAACAACCAAGGCGGTTGGGCAGCACAGAGTGCACTCAATGTACAGCTGTCAGATGCTGGTAGCATCAACATGAGCGGACATGCCGAGACAGCAGGCTTTGGAGGTTTGGAAGAGGGTGTCAGCCAACGTCGCCTTGATGACTACTACCAATATGCCATGACTACAAGTTTCGACCTTGGTCGTTTCTTCCCTGAGAAATTGAAACTTAATCTACCGTTATACTATTCTTATCAACAAGAAAAGACCTCTCCCCTATATAGTCCTTTCGATACAGACCTCTACCTTGACGATATGCTCGAGACACTCCCCTCTATGGAACGTGACTCATTAGCCTCTATTGCCAATCTTGTAACCACATCGAAAAATCTCAGTTTAAGCAATGTTAAGATGAACATTGCCAGCAAGAAACCCATGCCTTATGACCCAGCAAATTTTAGCTTTGGTTTCTCACGTAGTGTCAAAGATAATTCCGGCAACACTACACAATATCAGCATCAACTTACTTGGCGTGCTGTAGCAGGCTATACTTATGCACCAGCGATGAAGGCATGGCAACCCTTTAAAGATATCAAGGGTGAGGCAAAATGGTTGGATATTGTCAAAGAGATGGGTATCAATCCCCTACCCCAAAGCATTGCGCTCAATACGGAAATGAATCGCACCTATTTTGAACTACAGACACGCGACCTACAGAGTACTTTCAGCAATATGGGTATCCCCGTTACCTTCTCACAAGAGTTCATGTGGAATCGTAACATGGACATCCGTTGGGACCTCTTCAAATCACTCAAGATGAATCTCAGTACGGCTACCAATGCTGAGATTGAGGAGCCTTATGTGCCTGTCAATAAATCACTTTATCCCGACGAGTACGAATTTTGGAAAGACTCTATTCAACATAGTCTTGCTCAAATGGGACGTCCACTTGACTTCCAGCAGTCATTCAACGCATCATACCAACTTCCTTTGAGCAAGCTGCCTATCCTCGATTGGACTTCAATGGATGCCAACTTTACCTCTTCATATAATTGGGACCGTGGTGCGACACTTGCTGATGGCAGCACCTATGGTAATACTGTAGGTAACCAACGCTCAATCACCGTGAATGGCAAACTTAACCTCGAAAATCTGTATAACAAAGTAGACTTCCTTAAAGAAACAAATAAGAAATTCGCTTCTACCAAGGGTAAGAGTTCTACCAATACAAAGAAGTCCACCAAGAAGCCTAAGAAGTTCACTCAAGAGCTAAAAATCATACCAGATAGTACCTATACTATCAAACATAGCCAGAAAAGTAAACGTCCCGAAGTAGCTTCACGCACCAAAGAAGGTCGTCCTTACACTGTGAAGTACAAGGTCATTGATGAAAACACCATTTCTCTCACAGGAGCCGAAGCTGCAGCCATTAAGCTTACTATAGGCCCTGGCCCAGACCTCTCAGAACTTCCTTGGTACAAAGCAGCCCAATACACTGCCCGCGGATTAATGCTCGTACGCAATATTTCGGCAACTTACAAGAACGTAAATTCGATGGTTCTTCCTGGCTTCATGCCCGAAGCAGGACGCATATTGGGACAAAATGCAGAAGGTGGAGTATATGCTCCCGGATGGGACTTTGCCTTTGGACTTACTGGAGATGACTACCTACAACACGCCTTTGACCGTGGTTGGTTGCTTGACAATGACAGCATTGCTTATGCATCCACCTCAAACACCACTGAGGATCTACAGATTAAAGCGACCTTGGAACCTGCACGAGATTTCAAGATAGACCTCAACGCGTCATGGGTAAAGAGTAACGCCAATAGTATACAATTCATGTATGCCGGTATGCCAGAGACTCGTACTGGAACCTTTAATATGACCACCATTACTATCGGCTCAGCCTTCGAACGTCGATTGGCAGCTAATGGTTACCATTCAGATCGCTTTGTCGACTTCGTACAAAGCATCGAGACCATACAACGTCGCGTGCAGCAACAGTATGCTGGTGCCACCTACCCTGAGGGAAGCATACTCGCAGGTATGCCTTTTGACCCGACAAACGGTAGTGTTGGACGTTATTCCCCCGATGTAATGATACCGGCCTTCCTTGCCACCTACACTGGAGGTGATGCGACCTCATCGAGCCTCAGTTTGTTCCCCTCCATGTTATCAATGCTTCCCAACTGGCGCCTCACCTACAGCGGTTTGGGCAAACTCGATATGTTCAAAAAGTACTTTAAGAGCGTTAATATCAACCACTCTTACAAGAGTGTCTACTCGGTTGGTTCATTCAACACTTATAGTACTTACCAAGAATACATGAATGGTCTTGGTTTCATCCAAGATATTACCACTGGTAGTCCCATACCCTCATCAATGTTCGATATCTCCGCAGTGAGTATCAACGAACAGTTCTCACCCCTCATCGGTGTAGATGTTACTCTACTTAACAATATGACTGCAAAACTCGAGTACAAGAAGAGCCGCGTGATGAATCTCAGTATGTCTGCCGTTCAACTCGTTGAAACCAACTCCGACGACATTGTTTTGGGAGTAGGATACAAGATGACCAACGTTAAGCTTTTCGGTGTGGGCAAACGTCCTACCGGTGGTGGTAAAGGTCGTGTAAGCAATGATCTCAACCTTCGTGCAGACCTCTCATGGCGTGACCAAAGTGCTTTGTGTCGAAATATTCAGGACATTACCACACAAGCTACCAGCGGAAACAAAGCCCTCAAGATGTCACTTTCAGCCGACTACACATTCTCGCGCATGCTCACTCTAAATGCCTACTACGACCATCAGACCAACATCCCCGTAGTATCAGCCTCATCATACCCCACATCGACCAACGACTTTGGTGTATCGCTCAAGTTCTCACTGACGAGATAAAAGAGCAGTATCCTCATAAGATAACAGCCACCCCGAAATGAGGTGGCTGTTCTTTTATCAACACGAGATACAGAGTCTCGTCAAATGCATTTTTAATAGTTCTCAGGCTTGAGTTGGAAGTGTGCCTGAGCATGATCACATACGGGACATACCTCGGGAGCCTCCTTACCTACACAGATGTGTCCACAATTGCGACATTGCCAAATGCAATCACCATCGCGTGAGAACACGAGCTTACCCTTAACATTCTCAAGCAACTTAAGGTAACGCTCTTCATGCTCTTTTTCAATAGCAGCTACACCCTCAAACTGTTCAGCGATTGCGATGAAACCCTCTTCGCGAGCCTCCTTAGCCATCTGTGCATACATATCGGTCCACTCTTCATGTTCGCCAGCAGCTGCAGCGAGAAGATTTTCTGCTGTAGAGCCGATTCCGCCCAAATGCTTGAACCACATTTTAGCATGTTCTTTCTCGTTATCTGCAGTTTCCTGGAAGATAGCAGCTATTTGTTCATAACCCTCTTTCTTTGCCTTAGAAGCAAAGTATGTGTACTTGTTTCGTGCTTGTGATTCACCAGCAAATGCTGTCCACAAATTCTTCTCGGTCTTTGTTCCTTTCAAATCCATAGTCTTAGTTGTTTTATTAATTAATGGTTTGTTATCATTTTCGCTGAGCAAAGTTACCGATATTTTGCAACCCTGCAAATTTTTTCAAAAATATTTTTGTTTTCTGCAACACATCTCTACCTTTGCTGCAAGCATCAAAGATTTTTGCACTCACAGTGAAAATTATTAAAACAAGTTTTATTTTTCTCGCTCGTTTATTATATCTTTGTGCTCGTAATTGTGTTTACTATTTGTGTAACTAAAAAACGCAGTGTTATGAAGATTCAAGAAATCATTCAAGATCTCGAACGTAAGCACCCGAATGAGCCTGAATATATCCAGGCCGTGACCGAAGTGCTTCACTCGGTAGAAGAAATCTATTACCAGCACCCCGAGTTTGAGAAAGCAAAGATTATCGAGCGTATGGTAGAGCCTGACCGCATCATTACCTTCCGTGTAACATGGGTAGATGATAAAGGTGAGGTACAGACCAACCTCGGATATCGCGTACAATATAATAATGCCATTGGCCCGTATAAAGGAGGTTTGCGTTTCCACGCATCGGTGAACTTGAGTATCCTTAAGTTCCTCGGTTTTGAACAAACCTTTAAGAATGCGCTCACATCTCTCCCCATGGGTGGTGGTAAAGGAGGTAGTGACTTCTCACCCCGTGGCAAGAGCCAAAACGAAATTATGCGCTTCTGTCAGGCCTATATGACTGAGTTGTGGCACAACTTAGGTCCCGATACTGATGTACCTGCCGGTGACATCGGTGTTGGCGGTCGCGAGGTTGGCTATCTCATGGGTATGTACAAAAAGCTCACACGTGAATGTACAGGTGTAATGACAGGTAAAGGTCTCGACTTTGGAGGCTCGCTCATCCGTCCTGAGGCTACTGGTTATGGAGGCTTGTATTTCGTAAATCAGATGCTCGCCACACGCGGACTTGACATCAGTGGCAAGACTGTAGCTATCAGCGGATTTGGTAATGTAGCATGGGGAGCAGCACTCAAAGCTACAGAATTGGGAGCCAAGGTTGTTACGATCAGTGGTCCTGACGGCTATGTGTATGACCCCGATGGCATCAGTGGTGAGAAGATTGATTATATGTTAGAGCTACGTGATACGGGTGATGATATCGTAGAACCTTACGTAGAGCAATTCCCTGAAGCAACTTTCTATCCCGGTCGTCGTCCATGGGAACAAAAAGTAGATATCTGCCTCTGTTGCGCTACACAAAATGAGCTCAATGGCGAGGATGCTCAACACATCATAGATAATGGAGTTATCTGCGTTGGAGAAATTTCTAATATGGGATGTACTCCTGAAGCGATTGAGCTCTTCATCAAGAACAAGATGCTATATGCTCCTGGTAAAGCAGTGAATGCAGGTGGTGTGGCTACCAGCGGATTAGAGATGAGTCAAAATGCCTGCCACATCAGTTGGAGTGCTGCTGAAGTAGACAAGAAACTACAGTACATCATGTACTCTATACACGAGCAGTGTGTGAAGTATGGCCGTCAGCCCGATGGATACATCGACTACGTAAAAGGAGCCAATATCTCAGGCTTCATGAAAGTGGCCAATGCCATGTTGGCACAAGGCATCTACTAATAGAATTGTAACATATTTATACATAGGTAGGATAGGCATATCTTGAGGATATGCCTATCCTTTTTATTTAAATCCCAATAAAATTTGTTCAAAGTCAGTTTTTTTTTACTATTTTTACACATCAATAATCATGTTAGCAGTAGCCATAAGGGGGTTCAGACTGCATGCTGACGACACAAATAACCAACGAGCCCTTCAACTTAAAGATTTAGAACAATGAAAAAGAGAAATTTATCAGTAATTCTTTTTCTGTTTTTGTGCACGATAGGAGCCCAAGCACAAATCAAGAACAGTAGTGGCAACGAAGAATATTGGTACAATCTGTTGTCAGCAAAAAGTGGCATAACAAATCTCGCCATCAGTGAGAACGCTGATACTGAGGCGGCATTCCCCATTGCAGTAGTAGCCCAGGATGTGAACGATCACAGTCAGCAGTGGAAGTTCGTACCCGTAGAGGGATCAACCAACTACTATATTATAAATCGTAAAAGCGGAAAACAAATTCTCGCCACCTCATTGGCTCAAGGTGCTTTCAATGCCACACAGCTTGGAACAGATGATGCCAATAAGGGATTTAGAGTAATCGAGGTAACCGAGGGTCAGTATGCCATCTATGGCACAGAGGAGGATGGTGTGGTGCGCTATCTTGCTTTGCAAGAAATCTCAGAGAATAGTGTAGTGCTTAACAAGAAGGAACTGGCAAACTCAGCTTTCGCATGGACAGCGCAACTCGTTGACGGCATGGGTATTTCAGCTATCACTGCAGGTAACGCTGTGATTACCGTAAAGAATCGCCAGATTGTAGTAGAGAATGCCAAGGAATATAGTGTCACTAACCTTGCAGGTGTAGAGTTCCCCAAAAGAGCGACCTTGGAGCAGGGAGTATATGTAGTGACAGTAGATGGTATCTCTAAAAATGTATTTGTAGAGTAATTAAAACAGACTGAATATGAAAAAACATGCTTTATACACACTGCTGATGGTGCTGGCATGCACCTTTACTCCAACTACAGCACAGAACTATGTATTAACTTCTGTGGCGGAAAAAGGTAGTACCTATCTCGAAACCGAGAAGAATGTATACTTCGGTACAGCGGCAGACGAAAGACTCGTTGAGATAAACACCAATGTAGACTTTACTGTAGAAGGTGGTTCTGATTGGTGCAAAGTACAAAAAGAAGGCACTGCCATAAATATCTCCGTAACAGAGAATACCGGTACTACAGAACGTACTACAGAGGTTAGTTTCAAGGCAAAGGACGGTCTCTCACACGTCATGGAGATATACCAACATGGCACCGATGCTGAGAAATATCCCACTTTCGCTGTAATTTCTGACGTGCACTTTGGCAACTCCAAGGGAGAAGGCCCTATGGTAAAAGTTCCGCGTACACTGAAAAATCTCACAGCAAAGGGTAAACTCGATGCAATCATCGTGGTAGGTGACCTTACCGAAGGTGGCTATGAAAATCAGTACGATCAATTTGTACAGGTGTTTACTGACGAGGAAAACTTTATCAACCCTGTTGATACCATGCTCTTCATGCTCGGTAACCACGACAACTATGGTGGTCGTAAGAACAACTATGTAAACAAGTTGAGAGGATTCAACAACGGTAACGACTATCCCTATGACCAATACACAGTGATTAAAGGCTACCCCTTCATCACCATCAGTGTGAGAGGCAGCGACAACAATGACGACACCAATCCTGCAGATGGTCCAGAATCATTCCCTCAAGATGTACAGAACAGACTTGCTACATGGCTTGAACGTGCAGCTCAGGAGTGTCCGGGAAAACCAATCTTCGTATTTGCTCACGTACCACCCAAGTACACATGCTATAGCACATGGCCAGGCGAAGGTGATGGTACTACATGGCCTACATGGGGTATGCGCACAATTAACCCCATCCTCAACAAATATCCTCAGGTAGTAGTATTCGGAGGTCATAGCCACTATCCACTTGGAGACCCCCGTTCTATCCATCAAGGTGTAGATCCCAATAGCGATAAGCAGAACTATTACACAGGCGTAGGTACCGGTTCTGTAACATATAGCGAGATTCAGAGCCCTGCTGTAGATTGGTCTGACCCCATCCACCCCAACTTCTACGACCATATCACCGAAGGATTGATTGTTGATGTAAAGCCGGAAGGTAATGTAGAGATCCGCCGTTATGACACTCGCCTTGACGAGGAAATACAGCCCGAAAATCGCTGGAACCTTGAGCCCCCGTTTGATGGTTCTAAGTTTGCATATGCAGATGCTCGAGATATCCGAGACAACATTCACAACAAGCCCTACCGCACAGGCCTTCCCGCACCTGCATTTGCTGCAGATGCAACGATGAATGTACAACAATCAGGCGCAGGTATAACCGTCACATTCCCTCAGGCTACAGATAATGATTGCGTATTCCGCTACAAAGTAACAGTTCTCAATGATAAAGGTTTTGCCATTAAGAACAGTTGGATTTTCTCAGAGTTTTACAAGAATAGCGAGATGCCCGATTCGTTCACCGTATCATACACCGGCTTAGAGCCTGCCGCTGAACACACGATTGTAGTTGAAGCATACGACTCATACGATAACATTTCTGAGGCATTGACCTATGGCCCTTACATTCAAGGCGGTGATGGCGACTACACAGTGCCCACTCGTATCGGTTCGTGGGATTTCGACACACCGAACGACACACTTGTAAGCAGTGAAGGCTCTGTAGAGCTAACCCCAAGTAAGGTATTGGGTTCTGGAACCATATCAAGCAAAAAAGCCCTCTCAGACATAAATGTCACCTATGTTGATGGACCTACAGACGAAAACGGAGCTATACGTATTCCTAAGGGTTCTGTATTCCTCATCAAGTCCAGCAAAAAGCTCTCTTCATACACCTTGATGCTCGACATTAAAATCCCTGACTATAAATTTAGAGCACTACTCCAGACCAACCGTTCAAACGACGAAGATGCCGATATATTCATCAATAGAGAAGGAGCTATCGGATTGGGCGTAACCGATTTAGGTTATGGCGGCAAATGCCAACTCAACACATGGCATCGTGTAGTAATCAGTACCGATAATGGATGTCCTTCAGTGTATCTTGATGGTGAAAAAATCTGTCAAGGAACGACAAAAGGTAACACACAGTGGGTAATCAATGCCAACAGCGGCTTACTCTTCTGTGACAATAATGGCGAGATGGCAGAGCTTGATGTTGCCGAGATTGGCCTATGGGATGTTGCTCTTTCTGAGGGTGAAGTGTTAGCCCTCGGCTTCTACAAACATCCCAAGACCTACGAGATGACGGTCAATGAGAGTTCATTCGATCTTACTGAAGTAAGCGAATTCAACGTTAATGTATCTGCTACTATCGAGCCCTCGTTCACCTTCCCAGAATGGATATATATGAAGCGTCCCGTTCCTTCAATCGGAACATTCACCTATATCTTTGGTGTAGAGCCTATGCCCGAAGGTCTCTCTGAGCGAAGTGGCGAGCTTATCGTATCTGCTCCTGAAGGAAGTGGTATCTCCCCCATAACCATCTCATTGACACAGACCAGCATGGATGCAGAAGTACCCACAGCCACCAGTGCATGGACATTTGACAATGCTGATGATTGGTACGCCAATACTGTAGGCGACATCCAATTGACCCCCTATAAGATCGGTTCTAAAGACACAGCTCCTACAGCCTTTGCCGCAGGTGCAGCTACAGGTGTTGAGAAGACTACTGAAGGCATCGCACTGCCTAAGTCTACCTGCCTCTTTATGAATCTCAACGCAGAGAATGTTTTACGCAGTTACACCCTTGTGTTCGACGTAAAGGCTTCTAACGTAACAGACTTCATTTCACTACTCCAAACCAAGATTGCCAATAATACCGACGGCAGCATCTTCATTAGCAACAACAAAGTGGGTCTTATGGCAGCAGGCCTTGGCTACGGAGGTACTATCCTACCCAATACCTGGCATCGCATCACCGTAGCTGTACGAGATGGAATCGTCTCAACCTACGTAGATGGCATATACGTTAGTTCGTCCCAGGATACCCACAATGATGCGTGGTGTATTGACAAAGAAGGCGCATACCTATTCTGCGACAACGATGGCGAGCACAACAGTATCGAAGTTGCAGGTATCCAGTTCTGGAAGCAAGCACTCAACAAGGGACAGGTTGCAAACTTAGGCAAGTTTGAAGCAAGCAATAACGGTGGCAATGATGATGACATTGTAGTTACCGTGCCTGCTGCCAAAGCCGTTTGGGCATTTGACAATACCGACAATCTATTGCTTAACAGTGGTGAGGTGGCCCACACCGTAACTCCGAGCAAGATGAACGGCACAGCAATAGACCTTGCCACATCAGGTATCGAGAGCATCGAAGGTCCCTCTGCAGAGAACAAGGCCATCAAACTTCCAAAGGACGTAATGCTCAATCTTGAGTTAACAGACAACACCGAGGAGGTAAAGAACTACACCATCATGTACGATATCTGTGAACCGGAGATTGGTCCGTTTGATGCCTTCCTGCAAACCAACTTAGACAACAACACCGATGCCGTATTCTTCGTAAACGAGAAAGGCCAGATTGGTTTCTATGCCAACAACAACTGGGGTTATGGTGGTCAGATGTCAGCCAACACCTGGCATCGTGTCATCATCACCGTTACAGATGGCATCCCCAATGCTTACCTCGACGGAGAGTTGGTAACACCCGGTAAGAACAGTTTCAATGGTAAATGGATTCTCAACGCAAAGGGGGCTTATCTTTTTGCCGATAACGATCCCGAGCGTCAGAACACTAAAGTAGCCGAGATTCGTTACTGGGATGCACCTCTCAGCACTGCAGAAGTAAAAGAGTTGGGCAAGATCAAGTAAAAACACCAAGTCTTTTTATAAGACATTCTGATGATAAGAAAGTACGGAAGCTGCATGGCCTCCGTACTTTTTTGTATCTGTCTATATGAGAAGTACAGATAGTACTTAGAAAGTTTACTTAATCTTTACTAAATAGTAAAATCATTTCAGTAAACTTGTTTTTTCGCTCGTCT